>Ga0134125_10000010_pt1 | contig 338240 bp, 289 predicted proteins | sample KB31751_FD_96464 | JGI IMG/M metagenome (GOLD analysis project Ga0134125, IMG submission 96464) | Terrestrial soil microbial communities with excess Nitrogen fertilizer from Kellogg Biological Station, Michigan, USA - KB3-175-1 | ecosystem: Environmental > Terrestrial > Soil > Unclassified ...
CCTTAGTGCTCTGCTCCTCCATGGCGGTGTCTCCTTCCGTGCCAGGCATTTCCCTGGCGGGTCTTGGTCGACTGGAAGGTTACGCCGCCTTTTGCTCGTTTACACACCTTTCGAGGCTACCTCCGAACAAGGACGATCTATTGCTACAGTCCTTGATCTGGCGCAGCAAGTGCAGCGGCGTGCTTACCTCCAACTACGACATGCTGCTGGAGCACGCATACTCCCTCTACAATCACGGCGCGGCGCTGCGTTCTTACCGCTATGATGCCAACTTCCTTCGCTATGTCCTGAGCAATCCTCAGTTTGTCCTTAAGCTCCACGGCGACATCAACGACATTGGTACCATGGAACTCGATCCCGACCGCGCCTGGAAGAAAAAGGGGAGACTCGGGAGCGGGGGCTGGCAAGGCCGGGGAGAGGACCTCAAACGGGTCTATCAGGCCATCCTCCAGCGTGGGCACATGATCTATGTGGGTTGCGGGTTTCGTGATCGAACCATCAAGAACCTCCACGCCTCCTGGAGGCGTGACTCGCCTGCGCTTCGCAACTGCCGGGTTGCACTGATTCCGAAGTGGGAGATCTCAAGGAAGCTCGACGGGTTCGAGCATATCGAGTTTTTTACCTTTTCCAGGTGGCATGAGCCGAAAGAATTCCTTGAACGGGTGGAGGCTGTAAGGACCAGGGTCCAGGATCCCCGGATGGCTTGCCCGGAGGCCTCGGATCTCTATGAGCAGATCTTTCGGTCGCGAGGAGCGATTCCTCCCATCCAGCACCTTGAGACCGAGCCTTGGACGTGCCGGGGAGTGACGCCTTTGAGGCAGACGAAACCTGTGAACAACAACAGCGAGACGGAGCCGAGGGCGCCTCACCGCCGAGGCGCCCTCCGCGACCCCCACACAAGTCATCCAATAAAGTAGACGATCGTCAGTTGGACCTTGCCCACGTTCGTTACCTTGCCTCCGGTCGGCCCCAAATCCAGGGGTCTGCTGTTGTGAGCAGGCACGGGGATGGTCCCTTCCGTCACCGGTGGGGGGTTGAGAATGAAGTGCAGCTTCCCCTCTTCGTTCGACAGGTTTTCGACGGTGGCTTTCACGGGGCCCTTCGGGATCTCGGTCGACTGGCCGGGGCTCAGCTTGATGACGACATCATTGGTTACCTGGGTCTCTGTAGACATGGCACATCTCCTTTCCATTCGATTGTCAGAGTAGCCTGACCAAAACCAGGGAATGGCAAGGTTGATGCCAAGCTTTATTTTTCCCTGCTTCCCAGGGAAAAGCTCTTTTCACTTCAGATTGCGCGCCGTCGCCGCGGAGATCTGACGCGTCGTTGACACGTCAGGAATCCGTCAGAACACCGTATTTACGGCTTCGCCGCCTTGTCTTTCGTCTTTTCCGCCGCCAGGCGCTCACGGAAAGCCTTCTCGCTGCGGTCGAGATACGCCTTGTAGCCGGCGGGATCGATGAAGGGGTTGGGATCGGCACCCTTGCGCAGCCGCTCCGCCTTTTTCAGGCCGTCGTAGAATCCAGCGTGGGAGGCCAGGAAGACGTCGCAGGGGAGGCCGCGCAGGGTGCGGAAGGTCTGCTCGAAGTCCGCCGCGACGTTGGGATATCTCGCGTTGTTCGTCAGTCGCGCTTCTGGCAGCACGGAGGTGCTGCAAACGGAGACGACGTCGTAGCTCCTGCCTCCTTCCGCGACCTTCATCGTCCACGTCGTGCAGCCTTTGGTATGGCCTGGAGTCAGGTGTGCGGTCAACGTCGTGCCGCCCAGCTCGACCCGGTCGCCGTCCTTCAGGATGCGGTCCGCCGTCACCGGTTCGAAAGGATATTTGTCGCCGAAAACGTGATCGCCTCGGCCGCCGGCGGCGAGGAGCACCGCGTCCTCCCGGCTCGCGGCGAACTTGGCGCCGGCCTGCTTCTTGATCGCCGCCAGTCCGCCGGCATGATCGAAGTGCGCGTGGCTGTTGAGGAGGATCTTCACGTCCTCCATCTTGAACCCCAGCGTCTCGACGTTCTTACGGATCATCGGCACCGTCTCCGCGAAGCCGCCGTCGATCAGGATCAGGCCGGCCGGAGTGGCGACGAGGAACGAGGTGACGTCGCTGGCGCCGACGTAATAAAGGTTGCCGAGGATGCGGTAGGGCGCGACCGGCTGATTCATGGAACCGGAGCCGGAAGCCTGGGAGTGGGCCGGTCCGCTCGCGAGCAACGGCATGAGGAGAAGCGGGAGAAGGACGTGTTTCATCCCGCGCATGGTATCGCAGGGCCAAGGCGTTCAGGGGTCCCGCCGTCACGGGAGTGGAGGACCTTTGACGGCGGGAACCCCTGGGCGCTTCCTACTTCTTGCCGAACAACCCGCCGAGGACGCTGCCGGCGATATCCGCCAGGCCGCCACCACTCTCGCCACCTGCCCCGAGAATGCTGCCCAGGATGCCGCCGGCGCCGGACGGAGCGGCGGCCTCGGCCTGAACATGCTCGTCCTGCAACACGGAGCCGAGGTTTCCCGGGTCGATGCCCTGTTGGTGCCTCATCCGCCCCAGGTAGCCCATCACCAGGGGAGCCAGCATGGCCAGGAGCTGGGCGGCCTGCCCGGCGTTGATGCCAGTGGCGTTCGCGAGACCGTCATTGGCGGTGTCCTGGTGCCGGCCGAGGATGTGGCCCAGAATGGCTCCGCCCATGCTGGTGGCAGTGCCGCTGTTGCCCAGGTAGCTTCCGATCTGGTCGAGGATGCCGCCGTCGTGCGCGTCCAGAGCCTGATGCAAGGCGTCGGCGCCGCCGGGTTGCGCGGCATTGTGGGCGAGGGCTCCGGTGAGCATGGGAATGGCCGTCGCGATGGCCTGCTGGGTGGTGGCGGGATCGAGGCCGAGCTTCTGGCCCATCATCTCCACCCCTTCGGTGCCGAGCTGCGAGCTCAGGATATCTACCAGGGACATTCAGTCTCCTTTCGGGAGCGAGTTGGTTCCAGCCGGCGCAGGCGCCCTGGCCGGCAAGAGTGAGGCTTCTGCATTACGACGCACATTACGGCGAACGTTACACTACTACGGGACCCGCCGCACCGTGCCCTCGATCAAGCCGTAGGGCTCCGCGGTCGCCACGAAGATTTCGTTCCGGTTCTCCAGGCCGAAGGGGGTGAGATCGACCGGCAGGTGGTGCTTGTTGGGCATGGCGAAGTGGATCTCCTCGACGTCGAGGGCCTCCAGCACGGCCTCGCCCATGGCGTAGAGGGTCTCCTGCACCGAGCGGCTGTCGTGCCCGGCGAAGGTCTCCAGCAAGACCTGCCGCACCTCGTGCCACTGCCGGCCGAAGGCCACGTCCGGCCGCGAGTAGCGCCAGGTCGCGCGGACCGCCGTGGCGAGGATGCGGTCCGAAGTCTCCTTCAGGGTGGTGTAGGGATCGCGAGGAAAACCCGCGAAGGCGGATTTCGCGGTCTTCATCACCACCAGATCCTCGATGCCGGCGAGGACCCGGACGCCCTGCCGGTCGCGCGTCACCTCCGCCGTGCGCCGCTCGCTTCCCGCTTGACGAAAGGCGTGCGGATGAGCCGCGCCGCTTAACCGGAGCGGCTCCCACAGATGCTCGGTGAGCTCGATCCCCACTCTCGTGACTCGCGGGTTGCGGCTCAAAAAATGATCGCTCAGCGCGAGGCCGAAATCCTCGACGTCGTCGAAAGTGTGCTCGGCGGCCAGCGCGTAGACGGTGTTCTTCATCGTGTCCGTGGGGAGCACGCCCTGGTTGTCGCCCTCCGTATAGGCGGCGAGAAAATTCCCTTCGAAGCGCACGGCCACCGTGACGTCCTTCAACTCGTGGCGGTCCGCGTGGCGGCGGACGGTCACCAGGCGGATCGCCTGCTTTCCATAAGCGTTTTCAGCCAGTGTGACGGACATTGTCTCAGCTCCCCCGATAGGTCGAGTATCCGAACGGGCTCAGCAGCAGCGGCACGTGGTAATGCTGTTCCGCGTCCCGCACCTCGAAGACGATCGAGACCTCGGGATAGAACCCTTCGATTTCATGGGCCGTGAAATAGGTTTCCGTCCGAAAGGTGAGCCGGTAGCTGCCGCCGGTCAGCGAGAATCCCGGAGGGAGGAGCTGCCGCACGCGGCCGTCGTCGTCGGTCGCCGCGCGGCCGAGCTCCCGCCAGACGCCTTCCGAATGGATTTCGAGCACGACGGGCATGCCGCTCGCCGGCCGCCCCCTTGCGGTGTCAAGGACGTGGGTGGTGATGCCGCTCATGGATCGATCCCCTTCAAGAGGAGCTTCTCCAACCTCAGGTTGGTGATCTTCCGCTGCTCCTCGGCGGCGATGACCAGCTCGATTTCGCGATCGTTGTCCTGCCGATGACGCAGCAGGGCGAGCATCTCCGCGGCGCTCTTGCCCGTGGCGCAGACGATGAAGATGTGACCGAAGCGCGCCTCGTACTCCCGGTTCGCCGCGATCAGCTCCGCGAGGGTCTCCGCGCTCGCGTCGCGCGCGCCGGCCTGCTCCTGCGCGGACCAGCGGCTTCCCTTCTCTCCGATCCGCGGATGAGCGGCGAAGGCCTCCCGCCAATCCTCGCCGCCGAGGCTTCGCCAGATCGCATCGGATTTTTTCTGGACACCGGCGAGATCCTCGAAAGGCCGGCTCTCCGCCATCCGGCGAGCCCACGCCCTGGAGCCGCAGCAGGCGAGGAGCGTCTCCGCCGCCTCGCCGGCGGGAAGCGAGTTGAAACGGGTGAGATCCAGGCTCATCGGGGCTCTCCGGCCAGGGTTCCGAAAAGCCGCAGGCGGGCGACGCCCCCGTCGGGGAAGATGTTGAGGCGGGCGTGAGTGATCGGTCCGGCGCCGACTACGTGATCGAACCGGTGCGGCGTGTGGGGACGCAGGGAAGAGAGCGGCAGGATCTCCCGCCAGTTTTCAAGATCGCCGTCGCTCCCCTCGATCGAGCAGCTACCCGGAGAGTTGCCCTTGAAATGCGAGGTGTCCACTTCCACGCGGTGGATCGCGCCGCGCGTGCCCAGCTTTACAATCGCCCAATCGTGGCCAGGACCGCGCCGGCGCTTGGTCTCCCAGCCGTCGTGCATGCCGAGCGATGGACCGGGGAGGATCAGGTTGTGACGGTTGCCGAAGAACATGTCGCTGCAGCTCACGACGAGCCCGCCGTGTTCCACCGCCGCGAGGTCGATCTCGCCGCCGTGCCGAGTCAGGCGCGCCCAGTCCGGCGCGACCTCGCCGTGAGCCCGCAACCGGGCGACGCCGCCGTCCGGATAGATATTGAAACGCAGGTGGGTCACCCGTCCGATTTCCTTCTCGATCGGAAAGGGATTCTTCGCGTTTCCCTGAAGCGGCGAGATCGGGAGGATCTCCGTCCATGCCGCTTGCAGGAGCTCCTCGGGAGCTGGATAGCCCTCGACCGCGCAGGCGTCGAGCGAGCAGGATTCCGGATAGTTGCCGCGGAAGTGAGCGGTGTCGACGACGACCCCCCGCAGCGCTCCGGGCAGCCCCAGCCGCAGGACGCACCAGTCGTGACCGGGCTCGCGCCGCCGCCGGGTCTCCCAGCCATCCATCCACTTTCCAACGTCGGTGTACCGGCCCTCGATCCAGACCGCCTCGCCGGCTTTGAGGAGGTTTTCCTTCGGCGCGAAGAACTCGTCGTTCGCCGCCAGCACCCCGCCGCCCAGCCGCTCGGCGACAAGGTCCACGAGATCGGTAAAATCGTTCATCGCCCTCCCCTGGTCAGGAGTCTGCCCCGCGGTCCTTCCATACAATCGCCATCCTTATAGATCGTCTCGCCCCGCAGCAGCGTTCGCCGCACGACGCCATGGAGCGTTCGCCCGGCGTAGGGGGTGAGCTTGTGCCGGTGATGGAGCCGCTCGGGCTCGACGAAGAAGCTCGCCTCCGGATCCCAGATCACCAGATCCGCATCGTATCCCGGGGCGAGGGCGCCTTTGCGCCCCTCCAGGCCCGCGAGCTTGGAGGGCGCTTCGCCCATCCACGCGGCGACGTCTTCCGCCGTGAAGCCGCGCTCCCGCGCTCCGGTCCACACGGCCGGCAACGCAAGCTGAAGCGACGAGATGCCGCCCCAGGCGCCGCGAAAGTCGCCGGAGTCGATCTTCTTCATCTCCGGCGGACAGGGCGAGTGATCGGTGGCCACTAGATCGAGCACGCCCTCGCGGAGGGCCTCCCACAGGCGCTCCCGGTTGTCGCGCGAGCGCAGGGGCGGCGCGCACTTGAAGGTCACGGCCCCGTCGGGGATCTCCTCGGCGGCGAAGGTCAGATAGTGCGGGCAGGTCTCGGAGGTGATGGGCAGCCCTTCCTCACGAGCCCGCCTCAGCACGGGCAGCACCTCGGCGGAGGCGACGTGGACGACGTGGACCCGGCAGCCGGTCTCGCGGCAGAGCCGAACCAGCAGCTCGACGGCCTCCACCTCCGCCGCGTCGGGCCGGGACCGGAGATAGCGCGCGTAGTCGCTCAGCTCGCTTGAGCCGGCTCCGTTCCAGACCTTGGCCGCCCTGTCGATGGGGCCGGGCAGCTCGGCGTGGGCCAGGAGCACGGCACCGCGCCGGGCGAGAACGGGCATCGCCACCCGCAGATCCGCCTCGCCGACGTGACCGAACTCGTCGACGCCGGAGGGGACCAGGAAGGCCTTGAAGCCCAGGACGCCGCCGTCGAGCAGCCCCTCGAGCTCCCGAGGGTCCCGCGAATTGGCTGGCACCACGCCGCCCCAGAGCCCCACGTCCACCCGCAGCTTGCCCGACGTCGCCGCAACCTTGGCGCGCAGGGCCTCCCGCGTCGTCGTGGCGGGGACGCTGTTGAGCGGCATGTCCACGAGCGTCGTGACGCCGCCGGCCGCCGCGGCCCGGGTGGCCGTCTCGAACCCCTCCCACTCCGTGCGCCCCGGCTCGTTGACGTGCACGTGGGTGTCCACGACGCCCGGCATGAGCACCGAGTCCCCGCAGTCGATCACGGCCGCTCCCGCCGCGGTCTCCTCCAGGGGACCGACGCGCTCGATCCTCCCGCCCAGGACGTGCACCGTCGCCGGCCGCACGCCCTCGGGCGTGACGACCCGCCGGCCGCGGAGGATGAGGTCAGGAGGTTGCATCAAAGCAGAAGGTATATCAACCGCGCGGCGTTGTAGGATCTGGCCTGCATGATTCTGAAGGAAAGCTCCTCGCCCGTGCCTGATTCCCCCATCCTCCTGCGGGGCGGCACCCTCCTCACCCTGGACGCCGGCGCAACCGTGCTGCCGGGCGCGGACCTTCTCATCCGGGAGGGGCGCATCGCTTCCCTGGGCTCTCCCGAGGTGCCGCCGGGCACGCGGGTGATGGACGTCTCCGGCTGTCTGGTGCTGCCGGGGCTGATCCAGGGACATCTTCATTTGGGGCAGACGTTTTTTCGGGGACTGGCCGAGGAGCGGCGCCTGCTGTCGTGGCTTCGCGAGCGCATCTGGCCGCTGGAGGCTGCGCACGACGACGAGAGCGCCTATTGGTGCAGCCTCCTCGGCGCCGCCGAATGCCTCCTCAGCGGCACCACCACGATTCAGGACATCGGCATCGGCCCGGGTGCGGCGGGCCTGCTGAAGGCCATCACCGAATCCGGATTGCGCGCCTTCGCCGGCCAGTGCCTCATGGACAGCGGCGACGGCCTGCCCGCCGCCATGCGCCTGGACACCGACGCGGCGCTCGCCGCGACCGAGGCGCTGGGCGATCGGTTCGAGGACGGGCCGGAGGGGCGGCAGCGCTACGCGCTCAATCCCCGCTTCATTCTCACCTGTTCCGACGCGCTGTGGGTGGGAATCCGCGATTTGTCGTTGCGCCGCGGCTGGCCCGTTCATACCCACGCTCTGGAGCAGCGGGACGAGACGCTCGCCGTGCGCAATCTGAAGGGCGGGCGGGACGAGATCGAATATTTCGCCGACCAGGGCGTGCTGACGACCGATCTCCGCATCGCTCACGGCGTGTGGGCGACCGGCGAGCACCTCAAACTCGTGCGCGGCAGCCGCTTCAGCGTCGTCCATTGCCCCAGCTCGAATCTGAAGCTCGGCTCCGGAATCGCCGATCTCCTCGCGTTTCGCCGCGCCGGCGTGCCCGTCGGCGTCGGCACCGACGCCACGGCGTGCAGCAATCAGCTCGACAACTTCGCGGAGCTCCGTTTGGCCGCGCTGCTGCAGAAGGTCAAGCACGGGCCGGACGCCTTCTCGGGCCTCGACGCCCTGCGCCTCGCCACCAGCGAAGGCGCCCGCGCTCTCGGCCTTCAGAAGGAGATCGGAACGATCGAGCCCGGCAAGCGAGCCGACCTCGTCGTGCTCGCCTCAGACCGCCCCGAGCTCTGGGCAGCGCCCCAAGCCGATCCCCACGACCTCGTCGCCTTCGGAGCCTCCCGGAGCACGGTTCGCCACGTGCTGATCGAAGGCAAGGTGGAGGTGGAGGACGGCCGCCTCACCCGGCTCGATCTCGAAGAGATCTACCGGGAATCCGAGCGCTGCCTCGGCGATCTCATCCGCCGCTCCGAAGTCGATCTCTAGAATCGACGATCCCGCCGCCGCGGAGGTTGGCGCGCATCGTGCGTGAGCTATCCTCGGGATACCGGACGGAAATTGCCCTGACGGGCCAGGAGGAAAATCATGCTCAAGAGATGTTGTTTCAACGCTCTCGTCGTCTTCGTGAGTCTGGCGGTACCGTGCGCGGCCCAGGGCCCCGAAGCGGGCATCATCGAGATCCCCAAGGAGCTCAGGACGGCAAGCGTCCAGTGCAGCCAGGGAGTGGTCTATGACACCGGCACGTTCACCGCCGGCTACGTCATCGGGAGCGGCCACCCCGGCGATGCCACCATGGTGATGAGATTCGACCTGCCGGCCGGAACCACCCGGCTCGACCAGGTCTGCGGGTGCTTCTCCCGCTCGAATGCCGCCGCCCCCACGAGCATGAGCTTCGACGCCGTGGTCTATGACGACGACGGCCCCGGAGGGCAGCCCGGAACCTTTCTGGGGTCCGTGAGCGCGACGGCGAGCGCCATTCCCGTCTCGACTCCCCAGTTCTACTCGATCAACTTCTCTGGCTCCGGAATCACGCTGCCCGACACGAGCGTCTACGTCGGCTTTCGCTGGCCCGGAGGCAACATCGGGCTTTGCGGCGACAGCCGGGCATCGTCGGCGCTGCACAGCAGCTACGACAGCGTCAACAGCGGGGCCTCCTGGGACAATACACAGGTTACGTTCGCCGGCTTCCCGCCGCCGCGGGTCCTGGGAATCCGTCTCGACCCGACGCCCACCCCGTCGGTCTGCACGCCCAGCGCGACCACCATGTGCCTCAACAACAACCGCTTCAAGGTCGAGGCGACCTTCAATACCTCCAGCGGTCAGATCGGGCAGGCGCAGGTCGTCAAGCTCACGAACGAGACCGGTTACTTGTGGTTCTTCAACTCGTCCAATATCGAAGTGGTGGTCAAGGCCCTGAATGCCTGCAGCTTCAATAGCCGGTACTGGGTCTACGCCGCCGGCTTGACGGACGTGCACGTGGTGCTCACCGTCACCGACACCCAGACCGGAGCTGTAAAAACGTACAACAATCCCCAGGGCCAGCCGTTCCTGCCCATCCTGGACAGCTCGGCTTTCGCCACCTGCCCCTGAGTTTATCAAGGGCCTCCGGGGATTTCGCCGGAGGCCCGCCAATCCGTTTAAAAAGTTGGCGCGCATCGTGCAATCTCGCCAGGATTGTCTGGGGGGAGTGCGAACCGAACCGCTCTTGAGCGGAGTTAAGACTTCTCGTCCTTCTGCTGAGGTGAGCAGCCCCCTCTTTATTGCCCGAAGGGCCAGGAGAAAATCATGCTCAAGAGTAGTTCCATCAGTGCCCTCGTTTTCCTGAGTCTGGCGATTCCCTGCGTGGCGCAGGATGAAGCCAGCATCATCCCCTTTCCGAAAGACTTGCGGACGGCCAGTGCCCAGTGCAGCCAGGGAGTGGTTTATGACACCGGCGCTTTCACCGGCGCCTACAGCATTGGAGCCGGCAATCCGGACGATGCCACGATGGTGATGAAGTTCACCCTGCCCGCCGGAACCACCCGACTCGATCAGGTCTGTGGTTGTTTTGCCCGGAAATCTACGAGCGACCCGGCGAGCATGAGCTTCGAGGCTGTTGTATATGACGACAATGGAGCCGGTGGATCTCCCGGAACCTTTCTGGGAGCCGTGACCGCGACGGCCTCCGCGCTGCCGGTCGCGTCGGGCCAGTTTTACTCGGTCAACTTTACCGGCTCCGGAATCGTGCTGCCCGACAATATCGTTTACGTTGGCTTTCGTTGGCCGGGAGGCAACATCGGGCTCTGCGGCGACGACCGCGCGTCAACGCCGCTGCACGACACGTACGGCAGCGCCAACGGCGGATCGTCCTGGGCCAATACACAAGCACAATTTTCCACCGATCCTCCGAGGGTTTTAGGTGTCCGGCTCGACCCGGGGTCTGGAGCCGCGCCGACCTGCACGCCCAGCGCGACCGCCATGTGTCTCAACAACAATCGTTTCAAGGTCGAGGCGACCTTCGACACAGCCGGCGGTCTGAGCGGGCAGGCGCAGGTCGTCAAGCTCACCGACGAGACCGGCTATCTCTGGTTCTTCAGCTCGACCAACATCGAGGTCGTGGTCAAGGCGCTGAACGCTTGCAGCTTCAATAACCGGTACTGGATCTACTCCGCGGGCCTGACGGACCTGCACGTGGTGCTCACCGTGACCGACACCGCGAACGGGTCGGTCAGAACCTACACCAACCCGCAGGGCCGCGCCTTCCAGCCCATCCTTGACAGCTCGGCGTTCGCCACCTGCCCGTAAGGTTTCGAAGGGGCCTCACGCTTGGCCGTGCTGGTGGGAGCTGTGCGCGACACGCCTGACTCTCCCGGCCTGTGGGTTAGGCTCCTTGTTCTCCAGGGTGAGGGAAAATCGAGGGCCGGCGCGTTTCTCCTCTCGGTAGTGCCGGAGTCACGGCACATCCAACTCTTTGGAAAATGAGGACGCTATGAAAAGGAAGATTCAGGTTCAGCCACTTCAGTTGTCTCGCGAGACGATCCGCCAGCTCGACAGTGACAAACTGGCCGCGATCAACGGCGGTTTCACCGAGTCCATCACCACCATATTCTCCGTCGTGGTGACCTGCCCTGCCGCCCGGTAAGCTTCAGGAGAGAGAGCGGCCGGTCCCATCCGGCCGCTCATCCCCGCGATCGCGAAGAGCAGCGGTCCCGTCCTTTCCCCTGGTCTTAGGGGGCGCTTGAGGGATATATACTGAGCAGTGTGTCTGACGCAGGAATCCGAAGTGGAGGTCTCTTGCGAAGAATTCTGTTCGTATCGCTTGTCCTCGTTCTGCCGCTCGCGGCCGTCGCCGAGCCGTTCAGAGAGCCCCTCCAGAAGACATGCTCCCAGCTCCAGAGCGACGGGTGGGCGCCACCGATCGACCCTCAGACGAACAAGCCGGGGAAGGCGGAGATGAATCTCCCCCGCGGCCTGTACCTATGCACGCTCACGCACGCGCTGCCGGCGGGCCCCGGCCACGCGCCGGACCTTCAGGCTCTGCTGAGCAACACCGGCAAGGGCCCCGTCATCGTCCTCTCGGCCAACATCTGGTGCGCCGCGGATCGCACCGCGACGTTCGATGCACTTCTCAAGCAGGTCGAACGCCTTGTCGGCAGCGTCCCAGAGGCCGTGTCCTCGGCCATTCGCGCGGGGAAGGAGGCCAAGGCCACCGGGAATGGGCTGAGCTTCGAAGTCAGACCCGTGCCGGTCGACTCCGGAGCCTGCGAAAGCGTACCTGCCGGACAACTCGGGCCGGTGCTCCTGGAGCTCGGCGTCCAGGTCAAGCCGGCGAAGTGAGAAAGATTTGGTATCCCCGGGCTGACCACGGACCCAGGCAGGCGACGGAGGAGAGGCCTTTGCGACACCCGAATCGTAGCGACAAGAGCAAGGCGCGCGCGGCGAGGCTCGACCGTGTTACGCCGCTGTTGCGTCTGGCGGCGGTCGTTTGTTTGACCTGGTCAGTCGCCGCAGGCGCGCCACCGGCATGGGGTGAGAGCGCTGGCGTCCGGCGTGTCGAGGGGCTCGAGGCGCCCGGCTCCCCAATCAACGGCCTGCCGGAAAGGCTGCTGCCCGCCGGAAACCGGTTCGTCTACGTCGCCTGGTCTGGCGGCTCTCCCGCTCCGTCGCGGCTGCAGCTTTGGGCGAGTGACGGCAGCGAGGCCGGCACCGAGGTCGTGCGGGAGCTCTGTGTCGCATGCGGGCTCGAGGCCTCGGCTTCGACGGGCACCGTCGCCTTCTTCGCCGTGTGCGAGACCTCCTGGTGCGACACCCGAGACGGTGAGTCGCGTCTCTGGCGCAGCGATGGCTCCAGCAGCGGCACCTATCCTTTGACCTTGCCGCTCCGGGCCGCAGTCGGTGCGCTCGTCGTCGCAGGCGACTTCGCCTACCTCCTCGCTTGTGGCAGCCAGTGCGTCGTGACGGCGAGCGACGGCACCCTCGCAGGCACGCGGCCGCTGGTCATACCGGAGCTCGGCGCCTACACCGCCTCCCTCACGGCCTGGAAGGACGAGGCCTACCTCTCCAGCGAGGATCCATCCGGCAGCGCGACCCTCTGGCGCCTCTCGGCGCGCAGCGGTGAAGCCGTGCGCGTGCGCGACTTCCCCTTTACGCCATGCCTGGCAGCGGCGCCGTCCATCGATCGCCTCCTGCTCGTCCTGGGCAGCGACCTGTGGGCGAGCGACGGCACGAGCGCGGGGACGACGCTGCTGCGCCACTTCCAGGACATCGACGCCCCCTTGGTGGGGAGCTGCGTCGTCGCCGACCGCGGCGGCCGGGCTTGGTTCGTCGCCTCCGAGAAGGCGACCGGCGAGCAGCTCTGGTCGACGGACGGCACGGCCGCCGGCACACGGCGCGCAACTCACTTCGGGCGACGCCGTCCCTTCGGGGACGACCCGTTCGACGACCGACCGGCCGTCGACGGCGGCCAGCTCGCCAGGCTGGGGCCGCGGCTCCTCCTCTTCCCCGCCTTCGACGAGGGCACACACCTACGGCTGTGGACCACGAACGGCAACTGGCGCAACGCCAGGCCGATCACCGGCTGCCACGGGGGTTGCCCCGACGTCGTCGAGACGCAACCCTTCGCCCCGTTGGGTGAGCGGGTGGCCTTCATCGGCCGGCGCGGCGGCGAGCCGGAGGCGATGTGGATCACCGACGGCACCGGACGGGGAACGGTGAAGTTGCACGACGCACCGGCCTCGGAGGATGGCGAGCTGCCGTGGGTGACGACGCGCGAGGGTCGCTGGTATCTGAGCGCCCCGGCGGACTCCGACGGCACGTCCTGGCCGCCCAGGAGCACGCTGTGGGCGAGCAATGGCAGCCGTGCGGGCACCGTCGCCCTGGCGACCACCGAGGGAGTGGGCGAGGCGAGCAAGCTCGAGTCGATGCTGCTCGCCTTCGGCGGGCGCGTCTACTTCCCGGGTTGCGCCGGCGACGATTGCGGGCTCCTCGCCACGGACGGCCGCGCCGCCGGTGCCGTGCGCACCGTCACGTTGGAGACCGGCTCGATGCTGTCCGATTGGCACCCGCTGATCGCTCGCGCCGGCAGCCACGTGTTGCTGCTGGGCGAACACTCTGGCGGCTCGTTCTGGTTGGCCGATGCCACCGCTGCCGGCCCGCTGCCGGAGAGCGTCACCGGCCCCCTCGACACCGACAACAACTGGAGTGTCGAGGCGACGGCGGACCGCGACCGCACCTTCGTCCTCTCGCGCTTTTTCCGCACGGTGTGGTGGGGCAACAGCTTCTGGTCCACCGACGGCACCGCCGCCGGCACGACGGGGCTGGAGCTGCCCTATGGAACCGTTTCGACGATCGCTCCCTGGCGGGACGGTGGCGCCCTCTACCTCAGCCTCCGCTACATCTCCACGGGCGAGCCGCCGAGCTGGCAGCCCACGCCGAGCCTGGGTACCAGCGACGGCACCGTCGCCGGCACGGTGCGCCTCGTCGAGCTGCCGACCAACCTGTACCCAGGCGCATTGATCACGCACGACGCCGTCGCTCTCTTCGTGCTCTCGTCCACCGTCAGCCTCGAACGCGACTCGCGGCTCTGGATCAGCGACGGCACCGCGGCGGGGACGCACGCGCTGAACTCGGCGTTCGACACCCTCAGCGGTCTGGTGGTGCTCGGGGAACACGCCTACGCGCTGGTGTCGCGGGTGAGCGGCGAGCCGATACTGCTCATCGTCGATCTCGCGAGCCAGGCGGTGAGCGAGGTGGCCCTGGCGCCGCTCGGCATCGCTCGCGCCTCGCTCACGACCGCGGCCGGGCGCCTCTGGCTGGCGGCGCAGGGGGCCGACGACGCGGAGTGGTCGCTCTGGGTCTCGGATGGGACGCTGGCGGGCACGCAGCGACTCCCGGCAGTGTTGGCGCCGCGAGGGCCGCTGGTCACTGGGCCGCTGCTCACCGCTCTCGACGATGTCGTCTACTTCAGCGCCACCGACGGCGTGCACGGCCGGGAGCTCTGGCGCAGCGACGGCACCGTGGCCGGCACGGCTCTCGTCGCCGACCTCGCCCCGGGATTCGCCACCGGCGCCCCGCAGTCGAACCTGGTCGCCTGGGACGGCCGGCTCTACTTCGCCGCCGACGACGGTGTGCACGGCCAGGAACTCTGGAGCAGCGACGGCACGGCCGCGGGCACGCGCCTGGAGATCGATCTCGCCGCCGGCGCCGCAGGCTCCTCGCCGACCGACCTGACGCTCGTCGACGACCGTCTCTTCTTCATCGCCGACGACGGGGTGAGCAGTTGGCAGCTCTGGGTGATGGATCCCGTTACGCCGTGATCGAAGAAGGGTCAGATAGCTGCCGCCGAACAACGAGTTGCGGATGAAGCTCAGCACCTTGCCGTCGTCGAGCCGCGTCTCACCGATCGATACCGACTCATCATTCCATGCGCAACGCGCCTTGGTGGCCCGGCGGGCGCGGCCTCGCCGGGCGTTGGCGGCCCTCTAGCTCCTGCAGAAGGTGCCGCACCGCCGCCTCGACGCGAGCCCGACGAACGGCGCCCACGGGTCCGCCTTCGGGTCGAGCGGCTTGCCGTCGACCGCAAGCAGGTACTCGCCCTCGACGACCTCGACGCCGGGCCGCCGGAGCGGGTTGCGCGCCAACTGGTCGATGGGCGGGCCGTCGTAGATCTTCGCGATCCGGTACGCCCCGTCGACGAGCGCGAAGTCGACGCCCAGGACCCCCGTGTTCTCGGGCTCCTCGTCGGCCGGCGGCGCGACCTTCGTGTGCGAGCTGCCGAGCTCTGAGATCATGTCGCCGATGACGGTGTAGGCGTCCTCGCGAGAGCGGCACGCCGCGAGCAAGGGCTCGTACTTCGTCCGCATCGCCGCCCAGTCGACGCCCCGCATCCCAGGGTCGTAGAAGATGTCGCGGGCGCGGCGCCACGCGTCGCCGAAGAGCTGCCCCCACTCGGCGCGCGCGTCCGGGCGCACCGTCATGCCCGAGAGGTCGAGCGCCGGCTCGAGCCTCTGCGAAGGGGCCGCATCGACGAACGCGAGCGTCTCGCCCGAGCGCGCGAGCAGGCGCCGTCCGTCCGCCGTCAGCAAGAACGAATCCACCCCCTCGAGCACCGTCGCCGTCTCGGGCGCGTTCGTCGCTCGCCCCTTCCCGAAGTCCGCGAACCGGATCGAGGTCGCGCCCGAGGGCGGCTGGAAGGTGTAGAGGAGCCGGCCGTCGGCGGCAACCGCGAGGCTCCCGTAGGCTCCGGCGTCGCCCAGGATCGCCACCCCCCGGTGCTCGAAGCCCTCGAAATCGATCCGCACCCGCTCGCCGGCGCGGGCCTTCGGCGCGGATCCAGCCGCCGGCCCGCTGCGCGGCGACCACGGCGACGCGATCCCATGCCGCAAGGGGACTGCCATCACCAGGTCCGCCGAGGGGTAGGCGAAGTTGCCTTCGTCGACGGCGTCGAAGACCACGGCGTCCCACAGGTTGCGCGCGCTCACGTAGTAGAGGTACTCGCCCGCCCGGTCGAACACGGGCGACTCGTCGGAGAACCAGCCGCTCGTCGCCTGGCGGGCCGTGCCCGCGGCGACGTCGTAGAGCCAGATCGCCGTCGACCGCGTGCTGCCCTCGGCCCCGCGCGAGTAGGCGATCCACGCCGAGTCGGGCGACCAGGCGATGCGCGTCCCGCGCACCAGCGGGTCGACGTCGAAGCGGATCGTTCGGCCCGACTCGAGGCTCGCCAGGTAGAGCGCTCCTGAGCTGTCCGAGAAGGCGATCGAGCGCGAGTCCGGCGACCAGGCGGGCCGGTACCGGAAGCCGCGGCCGATCTCCGAGAGCCGGCGCGCCCCGGGGCTGCCATCGGCCGGCGTGACCCACAGCTCGTACTCGCCCGAGGCGTCCGAGAAGTAGGCGACCCACCGCCCGTCAGGGCTCCACGCCGGGCCGCGCTCGGCCGCCGCGGCCGAGTGGGTGAGGTTCCGGGGCGCGACACCCGGGCCGCCCACGACCCACACGTCGCCGCGCGCTTCGAGCGCCGCGCGCGAGCCGTCGGGAGAGGGCGCAAACCGCTGCACGTGCTTCGCCGCGTCGAACGTCGGCTCGGCGGGCGCCGCGGCGTCCGCTGGCAGCCGGATCTCGACGTCTCGCGCCTTGGCGGTCGCGAGGTCGAGGAGAGCCAGGCGCGTACCGTGCGAGAAGACGATCTCGCCCTCGCCCCGCGGCCCGGGGCCGACCGACGGCCACTTCACGTCGAAGTCGGCGTAGCGCGTCAGTTGGCGGCGCGTGCCGTCCGTCGTGTCGAACGACCAGAGATTCAGCCGCCGCTCCGCGCCGGCGTCCGAGAGGTAGTAGACCGTCCGCCCGTGCCACATGGGCGCCGTGTCCCTCCCCTCCCAGTCGGTGATCTTGCGCGAGGCGTGCGTCCGTAGGTTGAAGAGCCAGACGTCGGGGGCGTTGCCGCCGAAGTGGCGGCCGCGCGCCTCGGAGCGCCCCTCGGCGTAGTAGGTGTAGGCGAGCCATTCGCCGCTGTCGTCGATCGCGCCGTTCGCCCCGTAGGGGAGCGGGATGCGCTCGGGGAGGCCGCCCCCGGCCCTGACGGTGAAGAGCTGGCGGATGCGCGCCTCGCCGTCCCCGTCGAACAGGTGCATGAAGCCGTCGGTCATGAAGAGCAGCCGCCCGTCCGCGGTCCAGTCGCAGAGATCCGTGGCCCCCGGGTGGTGGGTGACGCGCGAGGGCTCGCCCCCCGCAGCCGGGACGGTGTAGAGCCCGTCGTGCCTGCCTGTGAAGGCGATCGTCGCGCCGTCGGGGCTGAGCTTCGGCCGGCGCTTGGGGCCTGTCCCGGCGGCCACGCGGCGGGCGCCGCCGCCCACGCGAGGGACCGTCCAGAGGACGTCGCCCGAGACGAAGAAGATCGCCGAAGCGCCGACGTCGGGGTCGCGTGCGTAGAGCGGGCCGGGCGCGGGGGGCGGCGCGCCGCCGGGAGCGGCCGCGAGGAGCGGCGGCGCGAGCAGGATAAGTGCGAGGGAAAGACTCTGCACTCTCGTACGGACGCGCTTGCTCATGGGCCCTCCTCTGTGGGCGACACTTTTATCATGTTGGTGGCAGCCGCCCGGCGAGCGGCAAAAGTTGGACAAAACGGTACGTTGACGGGGGGGCGGGCGCTCATTCCGGCAGCACGTCGAGGCGCCCTTCACCGACGAGGGCAACGTCCCCGCCGACTTCGACAGAGCGGATATCGGTTCCCGCGCCATGCGCCCGAAGGAGGATCTCGCTCGGCCGGCCGGTGAAGCGGCCCTGACGCAGCGTCGCGGCCTCGCCATCGGGAATGAGGCCGTGACGGCGGAGATAGGCGGCCGCACAGCCGGCACCGCTGCCCGTGGCCACGTCCTCGACGATGCCGTCGTTGTTCCAGTGCCGGGCCTCCAGCGTCCGTGCGTCCAATAGATATGCGAACTGCGCTCCCAGGCTCGCCAGCTTGGCGTCGAGATCCGTCCGGGCGATGCGCGCCGAGGCCAGTGCCTCGCTCCGGACCGGCAGAACGAGATAGCGCAGACCGGTCGAGACGACCTCGGAGGCCAACTCCGGATCGAGATCGGCCGTGGAGAGCGAAAACCAGGATGCGATCTCGTCCGCCATTTCGCGAGGCGGGATACTGAGGAACTCCGCGGCGCCCTGATCGAGGACCGCCGTGTAGTGCCCCGGTCCGCGCCGCCGGGTCTCGATCGTGACCGTGCGGGCTGCCAGATGGATCGTCCAGCGCTCGGTCTCCTCCGAGCCGTGTAGCGCATGGAGCACCGACGCCGCGCCGATCACCGGGTGGCCGGCGAAATCGAGCTCCTCGATCAGGTCGAAGACCCGGGCCCGGCACGCCCGTCCACTGCCGTCCCATTCGAGGAAGATCGATTCGAAGTGGCGCAGCTCCTTCGTGATCCGGTCCATCTGGGCACCCGTGAGGCCAGCCGCGTCGGGAAACACGGCGAGGCTGTTGCCGCTGTAGGGATGGGGCGTGAAAACGTCGACGTGATGAAAACCGATCGGTCCGGGCATTCGGAGATCCTCCAAGACGCCTTCAGGTGATCTCGAGCAGGATGTCGCCTTGCCTGTTGAAGAATTCCTCGTCGGAGATGAGCTTCCTGGCTCGCAGATCCTCGAGAGCCAGCAGGCGCTCTCCTGCGCCGGAGCGGGCCTTACGGTCAAGGCATTCGCCGAAATATTCGAGCTTGTTGCGATAGTCCGAATCGATGTCCGCGGCTTCTTGCATCAGCGCCATCGCCTTCGTAGCGTCGCCGTCACCGGATTCGACGATCTTCCAGGCGGCTAAAAAGAGTTGGTAGGCGCGTAGAAGCCTTGGATCCTTCAGCTTCTCGTTCCAATGCTGGATCTCGGTATCGTGAGACCAGGAAGGGTCAGGAATGTCGAGGCGCCTGAATTCCTCTTTAGGGGCGGTCATAGGGGTGATTGTACTTCAGGGGCGACGACGTCGAAAACGAGCCAGACTTCATCCGGAGAAGCGCTCTCGTCCTGGGGACGGCCACCGTCCTGCCGCTTCTCGCTCAGCCCGCCCGGCTCCCCGTTCGCGGACGCCGCCGTGCTATGAATAGATGTAGATGTTGAAGCTGTAATTGTTGTCCGATCCGCTGGCAACGTCTTGGTCCTGAGGGCCAGGATCTCTTTGCGGTCCCGGGAGCCCTATCGATGATCGCGCGCAGACACCTTGTCCAGAGCCTGAAGCTGGTGCTTGTCGTCGCCTTCCTGGCCCTTTCGCCGGGTAAGGCGGGTGCCGGGCGGCCGGAGAGCGGGAACGGCCGCTTCGTGATTCGCAACGTCCGGCTCTTCGACGGCGAGGCGGTGAGCGACAACCGCAGCGTCCTGGTGGAGAACGGCCGGATCGCCCGCATTGGCGGGCCGGAGCTCAAAGCCCGGGGAGCGGAGGTGGTCGACGGCCGCGGCCGCACCTTGCTGCCGGGGCTCATCGTTCAAGAATCGCCTGGCTCCTTTCGACGGCGCCTGAATTCTTCGCCGCAGGCCCTGGAAGGCGCCGGGTAGGCCTGGGTGGTTACCCACCCAGGCCCCTCACAGATCCGTACGTGCGGAGCTACCGCATACGGTTCGCTCGCGCCTCCGCTCTCGGGAAGAGGTTCGATGTCCCGGCACGACGAAACGACATCCCGGGATGCCGGGAGATGCGCCGCATCCGGCGAACCGACGTCCTGGGACCCTGGATCGGCGTCCTGGGACGGGCGAAACGAGGCTCCGGGAGCTCCGGCCGATGCCCCGGCACAACGAAACGATGTCCCCAGATCCTAAGAGAGGCGACGCGGACGACGACACGGTGCTCCGGAATCTGGGGCCGGTGTCCCGGTGAAGCGGAGCGATACCCCAGCACGACGAGAGATGAGCTACGGGCAACCGACCGATGTTCCGGGACATTGGACCGATGTCCCGGTTCCATATCACGATGTCCCGGGACGACCCGGGTGCGGACGCGAGCGATGGACAGGTGTCCTGGGACGCTGGGAGCTGCGCCGCGGGTATCGGACTGACGTCCCGGGAGAAGGCAGCGCTCTCCGCGCGCGACGAAGCGCTGCCCCGGCTCGCCGGCTCAAGTCTTGGGGGAAGAAGGAAGATGAAGAGGGGGACGCGATGAACGCGTCCCTCCGGCAGGATCAATTACAGGTCCGGCGTGGCGGGCGCTACGGAACCGGCGGACGCCGGCGGGGTGGTGGGCGTGGTCTCCTCGGTCGCCGTCTTGGGCTTCCGGCCGCGGAACGGCTGGAGTCCGAACTCGACGATCTTCTCCTCGCGGGGGCCGAAGTGATCCTTCACCACCGTGCGGATTACGTTGGCGACGGACTGCCCTTCGGTGAGGAGCCGCCGGAGTTGCTTCGAGCTCTCCTGCTTGGCCGCCCTGAGCGCGGCCTGTTGCATGCGGGTCTCCAGAGTCTGGCTGACGATTCCCGAGAGCTTGAGCCGGAACGTCTCCAAGCCCGGAATCTCCTCCTTGTTGGCCTCCAACACCACCGACAGACCCTGCAAGTCACCCAGAATCCCTGAGTGCCTCGTCTCTTTCCTCGGCATGACTCCTTCTCCTTCCTGAGCCACTCGGGCTCGATGTTTCGGCGCCATCATGGCGCCGTACGGTGCGCATAGAATTTACTATTTGCGTGTCCCTGTCAAGGCCCAAGTGGGATCTGCGGCCCGTGCGGCCCGGAAGAATCGCCCGGAAGAATCGGGAGGTGAACCGCCTGAGGGACTGGCGCGGCCCCGTCTTCGACCGGCGCTACGAGATAACCGTGGTCACCGACCGCCCGGGCTTCCCAAGAAGAGCTTGGCTCCTTTTTCGCAGCCAAGCTGTGGTAGCGTCGCTTGAATCACGACTGCATACTGGAGGAAAAATGGATCGATTTCTCGATCAGCTCAGCGTTCATCCGTTGACGGCTCTCCTGGCGGGAGCGATTCTGCTCGCGAGCATCCTCCTTATGATCTTCAAGCGAACGGAGCGGTCGACGCTGCTTCCCAGCCTGCTGGGGCTGGCCCTTCTCGCCTGGGCCTGTGGGATCGCGTTCAGCGTGCTGGCCGTCGTCAACCTCTTCCGCGCCATAGCCTTGACCGGCTCCGGGGGCCGTGGAGGCATGGCCGCGGGGCTCGCGGAGGCTCTGTGGTCACTTCTCATTGAGCTGGCGCCAGCTCTCCTGATTCTCCTGATGAGCCTGCTTTTCGCCCGGGACACCGCTCTCAGCGGTCCGGAGGCCGGGGCGCCACGGAGGCTGATGAACCGGGTGATCCTGATCGGCCTCACCCTGTTGGGGAGCTTGGTGGTAGCCCTGAGCCTCTATGAGCGCTGGTTCATCAAGCTCATCGTCGCCATTACGATGGCGCCGTCGAAGGGTCCTGCCCCTTCGGCGGCCAAGATCGGAGAGATGGCACAAGGCCTCTCAGAACACATCGTTGGCTTGGGCCTGCTGGGAGGTGGGGCAGTCCTGGCTTCGGGAGCCCTGATTCTCATGGGCTTTCTCTCGCTCCGGGCTCTTTCCAACCGGCAGATCCTCTGGGGACGCGCTCTCGCGGCGATCCTTCTCGTGGCCGGCCTTATCGCGGCGGTGATGGCCGCGAGGCAGCTTCCAGGCCTCTATGAAACCGCGATCACGGGTGCCCCTTCCTCGGAGTGAGGGAAAATCAAGAATCGCCTGGCTCCTTTTCCTGGGCCTGCTGGGAGGTGGGGCAGTCCTGGCTTCGGGAGCCCTGATTCTCATGGGCTTTCTCTTGCTCCGAGCTCTTTCCAACCGGCAGATCCTCTGGGGACGCGCTCTTGCGGCGATCCTTCTCGTGGCCGGTTTTATCGCGTTGGTGATGGTCTTGCGGCAGCTTCCAGGCCTCTATGAAACCGCGCTGACGGGTGCCCCTTCCTGAACCAGGACAGCTTGGGGACAGAGATCGCTGAACGCCGGGGTGGCGCGGAAGAATCGCCTGGCTCTTTTTCCCCTGGCTCCTTTTCTGGTCCGACCCGGACTAACCGCCTGACTGCCCGGGCTTCCCAAGAAGAGCTTGGCTCCTTTTCTGAACTCTTAAACAGGCCAAACCTAAATCAGAAATCGAAGTTGGAAAGGTCTTCCACAGTCAGGACTCTGATTGGTGAAGATTGGATGTAGGGGCTCATCAGGGTACGGCTAACAACTATTAGGGCCTCCACTCGCCACTTGCCGCGCCCTTGAGGAACACCGAGCCATTCACAGATTTCATTTACGTGCCGCGCCAAGAAGAGCTTGGCTCCTTTTCCTGCTCCTATTCCCTGCGCAGGTTCCGTTTCACAGCAACTGCCCGTCGGCCTTTCCGGGGATCGGCTCCCCCTACCCGTCTGCATCTTTTGCCGGCGTTCGCAGCTTCTACCTTGAGCGGCTGATGTCACATCTCTATTACACCTTCGACGAGCACGAGCTGATCATCAGAGCTCTGTGGCACGCGAGGCGCGGCTCGGGACCAGATTTCGGCTGATACGGCTGTGGTGAAAAGAGCCAAAGGCCAAAAAAGTCACCTGAGAGCCTGGTCACCGGGTCGTCTCTCTTCGCGCTGGCCTATGTGGCGATTCGCGCGGCAGCTCCTCTTCTATGTGACCGACGGGACGGACCTGAGCCCGCAATTCTGTGGGACGACGGCGAGCTGGTCGGAAACGGGAGTCACCTGGAACAATCACCCGTCTGCAACACCAACAACCAAGGCGGGGGATCGACCGCGGCCAACAACAGTTGGACGAGCGACAACGTGCTCAGCGCGCTCCAGGCCGGTTTTTCGAGATTCCGCTTCACCCCGCGGCCGACGAACGACTGCGTGGCAAATTCCCTGCAGGCGGGGAGCAATCAGCCGCAGCTTGTTCTCTGGATGAACCAGTAGGACGCGGGGGGCGGGGTGTAGCCGCGAGGTCTGAACGATCCAACTATTGGCCACGGATATAGGCGATTAGCCCGCGAGTCCTCTCAATCATCTCCGACGCCTTCTCCCCATAGCTCTCGAATTCCCGCAGCGCTGCCTCGGCGTACTCCATGGCATCCGCCCGGCGGCCGGCGTTGAAGAGTGCGATGGAGACATTGAGCCGGGTCAAGGCGGCGCCATAGATGTTGCCCTGCATCTCTTGAAGGTTAATTGACTGCTGGTAGTGTTGCATCGCACGGTTAGGATGTCCCCCAACTCCGTAGATGTTGCCGAGACAGTTGTGAACATCAGCCAGGTCGCCGACCGCATCTGCGGGAAGAGGACCGAGAGCTTCGTGATAGTGCCTCAGCGCTTCGGTGTAATACTGGAGAATCTTTTCTTCGGCCAGCCCTGCACCCCGGGCTTCGATGTGACGTAACCAAGCGACAGTCCCTAGTTCCTTTAGGCACAGGCCATGTCCCCGCCGATCGCGTTCGTCGAACATATTAAGGCTTCTCCGATACCAGCGCTCGGCTTGGTCGAGGTCGCGGAGGGTGGGCAGATCCCTGAAGGCATGCCCAAGATTGAGGGCAAGAATCGCCGCACCACCTCCCATTCGCTCGAAAAGCTCTAGGGCCTCCTCATAGACCGGTACGCACTCCGGCCGCTTCGAATTGCGGTGGATATCCCCGAGGTTCTCCAGACAGACCGCAAGAGTCCGAATCGCATTTCGCTCTTCGCTCTCCAGCTCCCCTGCTGGTCGGGCCAAAGCAGGAGCGGCGCACCGACGTGCCCAGGCGACACAGAGAACCTGCAATCGCTCGGCCTCGGCCCACTGCCGCTCCTCTCGGGCGAGCTGTACTCGGTATTCTGTGACACAGCCCCACTGCTCCTCCCTTCCTGACAAAGGTCCATCATTTTCCGGATCGACAAAGTCCGGCACGATTTCCTCGACCAGCCGTCTCCACTCCGCCCGCCGACCGGTGTGGTCATAAAGCTGCCGGAGCCCCTGCATGGTGCTGTTCACCCGATGCCACCAGCCGTGTGCCCGTGCTAACCGGCGAGCGTGGAGAAGGTTCGCCTCCTCGGCCCGCAGGTCGGCGAGGACATAGCGGTCACCCTCTACGTACTGCCCAGCGTAGTGGCCCCCCAACAGCCCAATGGCCTCGACGAACGCCTTCACGGCCGCCAAGTCTTCGGCCGGATAGCACCGTTCGAAGAGGCCCTTGAAGAACCAGGGGAGGGCGGGGTGGATTCCGTAGTGCCCGCTGCCGTGGGCGGTCAGGAGCCCCACCTCAGCGGCGCGGTCGAGGAGTACAATGCCCTCCTCTCGGGTCAAGTCTCGCACTTCGGGCAGACACCACGAGATCTCTGGGCCGCCCATCCAGCACAGCACGTCCACGTCAACAAACCCCTGGAACAGGTGGAGCAGGGCGAGCTTCTTCCGTTCCTCGTCACTGAACGCCTGCTCAAACCCGTACGCGAGCGAGGCGCCGAGAGAGCGGGAACGCCCCTCGCCAGCCTCATCCGGGAAGGCGGCTTCGCCGGAGCGGAGGCGGGCGACGAAGGCTCCGATCTGCTCCCTCGCCTTCCATCTTTGACGTAGCGCCTGGCCGGCGAGGACGGTGAGCGTCAGGGGGTTGCCCTGGGCGAAGGTAAGGAGGGGGCGCCAGTCCTCGACATCGGTGAGTCGGCGACCGTGCTTGGCAGCCAGGGAACGGACGAGTTGGAGGCTCTCCGTCATTGGCATCGGCGGCACCGCGATGCGTGTGGGCAGTTCTCCCAGCCACGACTGCTCGGCTCGGCGCGAGGTCAGGAGAAAATTCGCCTTGGTGCTACTGGAATCGCGAAGAAAATCGAGAAGCTCCTTCTGCTCCTCCAAGCCCCAGGCGGACTCCGTTCCCGCCGGAAAGCCGGTGACTGGCTCCACGTTGTCCCAGATCCATAGTACCGGCACCTGGGCGAGAACCTGAAGGGCCACCTGCCGCCGCGTGGCGTCGTCGAGAGCCAGCCAGTGAACGCCTGACCCTTCCAGAGCTGACCCGAAGACTTGGCCGATCCGGTCCAGCACGCGGGGTAGCGGAAGGTAGCGCTCGAAGGTAGTGAAGAGGACGGGGCCGTTGACGCCGCCGGTCAACGAGTACCAGCGGGCGAATTCGGCTGCGGTGGTGGTCTTGCCGCTGCCGGCGTAAGCGTGGAGAAGGACGATGTCGTCTCGATCGAAGGCACGGTCGAGGGCGAGGAGCGTCTCGTCCCGGCCGAAGAAGCCAGCGTCGGGCGGCGGCGGGAGATTGGGGTCGAGCCCGCCGGTAACCGAGGCCGTGGCACCTGCTGCGATCTGGATCTTCAGTCGGCCGTCGCCCTTCGCCTTCGGGAAGAGCTGCAGTGGCGTCGCCTCGTAGACGACGGGGACGGTCCAGTCCTGGAGCGGCAAGGCAGAGAAGACGACCTCGCGCAGCGGATTGTCGGCCAGATTCTTGCGCGCCAACGTCACTGCCTCGCCCACAGTGGCTCCGTCAACGAGGGAATCGTAGAGCTCGGCCACGAACTGGGCGGCGGTGACGACGTAGACGTTGTAGCGCATGGCCACCACCCCGGCCACGCCTGCGTCCATCACCTCCTGCGCCAGCGAGCCGAAGGCCCGAACCTGAGAGTGGGGATCGGTGCCGGTGCCCATCTCCGGCGTTGGCGCGGGCTCGGTATGCGCCGAGCGGCAGGCGTTGAGGACGAGGACGGACACCCCGGTCGCCGCGAGAAGCTGTCCTAGAGAGTTGCCATCCACTAGCTCTCCGTTGTCCTCAAGCTGCGGGTTCTCGAACAGGAGATAGCCATGCTTGCCCGCGCGCGGTACGGCGAGGACGATCGAGGTGAGACGTCTCAGGAGCGCCCCGAGAGCTCCGGGTTCCTCGATCTCCATGTAGGTGCCGTGGCCGTCGAAGTGGACCACGTGGTAGGGCTGACCCTCGCGATGCGCTTCGCGGAGCACCTTTCCGAGTTGCTCGAAGGTGGGCGGACGCAGGACGTCGAGGTCGTAGGCCTCGCGGTTGGCCTCGCTGAGCCCGCGGAGGAGCTGGCTCGCCACTGAGCGGAACGGCACGTCCCGGCCTCCCCGCGGCCGGCAGAGGACCAGGAGGATGCGGATCTTCCCTGCTTCTATGGCCGGCAGGTGAGGAGCACGGGCGGTGTTGGGCTGCGCGCGGACGAAGGAATGCGCGGTCAGGGCCAGGGCAGCATCGGCCATCGGCTCCCGCAGCAACTCCCAGGGGATCGTGGCCGCCTCGGTCACACCGGTGACGATCTCGATGCGGGTCTCCGGCAGGCGCTCCTCCACCCGGCTCCAGATCTTCCGAGTATCGTTGTTCGCCTGGAACACCTCCTCGAACAGCTTCGTCCCCACCTCGGACATCCGCCCTTCGACCCGCCGCGCGATCGTCGGCGCCGGCTCCTGGGGGTATTGGAGGAAGTCTTCCAGATACCAGCGCAGATCCTCTTCATCCTGCGGCGAGAGTCCGAAGGCAAACTCGGCGGTGGCCGCGCGCGGGGCGCCATCACCTTCGAAGGAGATCTCCACCCGGTGGCGGCCTTCTGCGATGGGGTGCTGCTTGATGCGGAGGTGTAGCATGACGAATTGTACTTCGGAGGCGCCACTAGAAGTGCCAGAGATCTCATCGGGCCGGGCCGGGCCATCGGGCCGGGCCGGACTGCCACTAGAAGTGCAGTGCCAGAGATCTCATGGGAGGCGGCACCACTTCCTCGGAGCCGATCGGAGCTGTACCAGAAGTGTGGCCAGTGAGGAGGCTAGGAACGAGCGAGGCCGATCTGCTGCAATCGCACCCATCTCTTCGGGCCGAGGATCTGGCCAACGCTTGGTCCTTCTATCGCGGACATCCGGAGGAGATCGAGCAGCAGATTCAGGAGAATGAAGCAGCCTGAATCATGGCTCGGCTCTATACCAACGAGAACTCTCCTTTCCCTGTCGCCGAGGAGTTACGGCGGCTCGGGCACGACGTTCTGACCCTGCAGGACACAGGAAGAGGGGGACAGGCCGTCCCGGATGAGTTGGTCCTGGCGTTCGCCTCGACCGAGCACCGGGTGCTCGTCACCCTCAACAGGAAAGATTTCAAGCGCCTCCACCTCACCCATCCGGAACATTTTGGAATCGTGCTCTGCACCTACGATCCCGACTTCTTGGGTCAAGCCTCACGCATTGATGCCTCCTTGAGCCAGCAGTCTTCTCTGGCCGGTCAGATCTTGCGCGTCAACCGCCCTGGGCCTTGAGGCGATACGCTGGCCCTTGGCCCAAATCTCCTCGAGCTCAGGCGAGGTCATCCACCGATCCAATCAATGGGATCTTGGGCTGATCCCGAATCTTGGTGACGAACGGATTTCCCGCGGCCAGCTTGCTCGTCCACTCTGCCGCGGTCGACAGGCTCACCTGGACCGGACGGCCCAAGGTCGCTTCGGCCTTCTGCAGAGCGCTATAGAGATCGGAGTAGGCCAGGTCATCGCAGATGACCATCAGATCGATGTCGCTCTGGGCGTTGTCCGTCCCCTTGGCGATCGAGCCATAGACGAAGGCCACTTGAATTCGAGCTTTGAAGGGTGCAAGAGCCTCTTCCAGGGGGCCGGCGAGGCCGATCGTCTTGACCACCAAGCCGTGGAGCTCGGAGAAGACCGGCGAATAGCGATTGGCCTGGTAGTGCTTCTGATTCCCGACTCGCGTGACCGTGACCAGCCCGCTGTCAGCGAGGCGAACCAGTTGGCGATGCACTGCGCCTGTGCCGGAACCTGCCAGCGTGATCACCTCGGCGCTCTGAAAGCTCCGGCCTGGCTGGCCGAAGAGAAGAGCGAGCACCCGCTGCTGGACTGGGGAGAAGAGCACGTCCGCCAGACGGGTGCTCGGTGCCGGCTCAATTCTCATATTGGGAATGATAGTTCCCAAAACGGGAAGGATCAAGCGCCCATTGACTCTACGATCTTCTCCAAGGAGATGGCTTGCCGGTTGCAGGACCGATAGACTCGTGCACCTTATGGATAAGAAGATCGAGGTCGGCATTCTGGGCGCCACCGGGACGGTGGGGCAGCGTTTCATTCAGCTCTTGGAGAACCACCCTTGGTTCAAGGCGACTTGGCTCGCGGCGAGCGACCGTAGCGCGGGGAAGACCTATGGCGAGGCCACGTCGTGGCAGCTCGAGGGGCCTCCTCCCGCGGAGGCGGCAGGGCGGACGGTCGAGGAGTGCGTTCCGGGGAAGGGGCCGCGGCTGGTGTTCTCGTCCATGTCCGGCAGTCTGGCGGGGGAGATCGAGCGCGATTTCGCCGCAGCGGGGCACATCGTGGTCTCGAACTCCAGCCACTACCGCATGGCCGCGGACGTGCCGCTGCTGGTGCCGGAGATCAATCCCGGCCATCTGGGGCTCCTCGCCACGCAGCGCCGCGAGCGGGGATGGACGGGCAGCCTCGTCACCAATCCCAACTGCGCCGCCGTGGTGCTGGTGATGCCGCTCGCCGCCTTGAAGCCGTTCGGCATCAAGAAGGTCCTGGTCACCACGTTCCAGGCCGTCTCCGGCGCCGGCTACCCCGGCGTGCCGTCGCTCGACATCCTGGGCAACGTCATTCCGTATATCGGGGGGGACGAGGAGAAGAAGGTCGAGAGCGAGACGCAGAAGATCCTGGGCGATCTCGACGGCGACCGCATTCAGCCCCTCTCCTTCCTCGTCAGCGCCAACTGCAACCGGGTGCCCACGATCGACGGCCACCTGGTGACGGCGAGCGTCGAGCTGGAGCGGAAGGCGAGCCGCGAGGAGCTGCTGGCCGCCCTCGCCGCCTTCTCGGGTCTCCCCCAGGAGCGGGATCTCCCCTCGGCGCCGAAGCGGCCGATCCACCTCATGGAGGCGCCCGACCGCCCGCAGGTCCGCAAGGACGCCGGCATCGAGCGCGGGATGGCCACGGCCGTCGGCCGCTTCCGGGAGTGCAACGTCCTCGATTGGAAGTTCGCGGCGCTCTCGCACAATGTGCTGCGCGGCGCGGCCGGAGCGGCGGTTCTGAATGCGGAGATGATGAAGAGTGAAGGGTTGATCGGGTGACCCTCCCATGATCGTCATGAAGTTCGGCGGCAGTTCGGTCAACGATGCCGAGGCGATCGGACGGGTGGGGGGGATCATCCGGAGCCGGCAGGAGCGCCAGCCTGTGGTGGTGGTGTCGGCGATGGCGTTGACGACGCGCAATCTCCTGGCGGGCGCCGCGGCGGCGGCGGCGGGCGATGCGGACCGGGTCCATTCTGCCTTCGATCAGATCGAGATGTACCACCGCCGCGAGGCCTACAGCGTGGTGCCTCCGGGGGGCCGGCCGGCTTTGGACGCGATGCTCGATCCGTGGTTCAACGAGCTGCGGACGCGGCTCGACGAGATCATGGCGGCCCGGTCGCTCTCGTCCAAGGCGGCTGACACGATCGCGGGGTATGGCGAGCTGCTGGCGAGCGCCATCCTCTCTTTCGCCCTCTCTCACGCCGGCATCGACTCCTCGTGGGTGGACTGCCGGCGGGTGCTGGTGACGGACGACGACTTCACCCGCGCGCGGCCGATCTACGGACCCACGAACGCCCGGCTGCGTGGAGCCCTGCTGCCGCTGCTGCGCCAGGGTACGGTGCCGGTGGTGGGCGGCTATGTGGGCGCCAATCTCCAGGGAGTGACGACGACGCTCGGCAAGGAGGGCTCGGATTTCTCCGCCGCCATCGTCGGCGCCGCCCTGGGCGCGGAGGAGGTGCAGATCTGGACGGACGTCGACGGTATGCGGACCGCCGATCCCCGTCTCTATCCGGGAGCCCGGCGGGTGCGCACGCTCTCGTTCGCCGAGGCCCTGGAGCTCTCGTGCTCGGGGTCCAAGAAGCCGCACTACGGCACGCTGGGACCGGCCAGCCGGACGAACGTCCCCATCCGCATTCAGGACTCCCGGCACCCGGAGGCGGAGGGCACGATCATCGGCCGCCGCAATCCGGACGCGCCTCCGGTCGTCAAATCCATTGCCTGCCGGTCCAACGCGCATCTCATCTCCGCCCTCGCCACTCATCCCGAGGACGGGGAAGGCCTGATGCCGAGCCTCGAGGAGGTCTGCGAGCGGTTCCGCCCGGCACTCCTGACGCTCGACGCCAGGGGCGAGCTCGCTCTCGATCAGGAGGACCGGCTCTCCGACGTCCATGCGGCGCTGCTCGCGGCGGTGGGGAAGTCTGCCGAGGTGTGGATCCACCGCGGCCGGTGCGTCGTGTCGCTGGTCTCGGAGGATTTCGCCACGTCGCCGGAGCTGGTGGAGCGGGCTCTCGACGCGGGCCGCGACTTCGAGCCGCGGGTGGTTCTTCAAGGTGTCGCCGCTCCCACGGTCCGGCTGCTGGCCGACGAGGAGGACCTCCCCGCACTGGTGGCGGCCCTCCATGAGGAGCTTCTCTCCGGTGGAATCGACGAGGTGGTGGAATGAACGGTCTCGCTTTGATCGGCTACGGCAAGATGGGCAAGCTTCTGGAGCAGCTCGCTCCCGCTCACGGCTTCAAGGTGGCGGTGCGGCTCGCGGGCGGGGACAACGCGGGCGGGGCCGGCATCACGGCGGAGCGCTTCGAGGGGGTGGACGTGGCAATCGACTTCTCCGTCGCCGCCGCCGTTCCGGCCAACGCCGAGCGGCTCGCGGCTCTGGGCGTTCCCCTGGTGGTGGGCACCACCGGCTGGCTGGGACACCTGACCGAGGTGCGGGAAGCGGTGGAGCGCTGCGACGGCGGCCTGCTGTACGGCGCCAACTTCTCGGTGGGCGTGATGGTGTTCTACCGGCTCGCTGAGGCCGCGGCGCGCCTGCTGGCCCAGGAGACGGCCTACGAGGCTTGGGGCCACGAGATCCATCACAGCAGGAAGAAGGACGCGCCCTCCGGCACGATGCTCCAGATCCAGAAGGTGATGGAGGAGGCGGGCTACGACCGGCCGATCGACGTCGCCAGCAACCGGGCGGGATCGATCCCCGGCACGCACCAGGTCGGCTTCGACTCCGAGGCGGACACGATCATCCTTGAGCACCGGGCCCGCAGCCGGGCCGGCTTCGCCCACGGCGCCCTGCGCGCCGCCCGCTGGATGATCGGACGCCAGGGTTTTTACGAGTTCAGCGAGGTTTGGGAAGAGATCGTCCGGCAACCGGCTTAGAATGTTGGACGCGCGCCTCACTCCCTTCCCGGGCGCGTAATGGAGAAAACCATGTTTCAAGGATGCGGCACCGCGTTGGTCACTCCGTTCCGGTCCGACCTCTCGCTCGACGAGGAGGGCCTGCGCCGTCTCTTGCGCCGCCAGATCGAGGGCGGCATCCACTTCCTCGTCCCCTGCGGCACCACGGGCGAGAACCCCACTCTCACCCGCGAGGAGCATCTGCGGGTGGTCGAGATCACGCTGGAGGAGGCTCAAGGGAAGACTCCCGTGCTCGCCGGCTGCGGCGGTAACAACACCCGCGAGGTGGTGGAGCTCGCCCGCGATCTCGAAGGGCTGGGGGCGGACGGCCTGCTGGTCGTCACCCCGTACTACAACAAGCCCACGCCCGAGGGGCTCTACCAGCATTATCGCGAGGTGGCCCGCGCCACGCGGCTGCCGATCATCGTCTACAACGTCCCCGGCCGCACCGGGACGAACGTCGATCCGGCGACGCTCAAGCGGCTGGCCGAGATCGAAACGGTGGTGGGAGTGAAGGAGGCGTCGGGGAACATCTCCCAGATCGCCGCCATCTTCCAGGCGGTGCCCGAGAGCTTCGCCGTGCTCTCCGGCGACGACGCCATCACGCTGCCGTTGATCGCCCTGGGTGGTGTCGGCATCATCTCGGTGGTCTCCAACGAAGTGCCTTTCGCCATGGCGCGCCTGACCTCCCTCTGTCTGGAAGGAGATTTTCCCGCTGCCCGCGAGATGCAGCGCCGGCTCCATCCGCTGATGGAGATCAACTTCATCGAGTCCAATCCCGGTCCGGCGAAGGCGGCTCTGGGCCTCATGGGGCTGATCGAGCCGGTCCTCCGGCTGCCGGCGGTCCCCGTCAAGGCGGAGAGCCTGGCGAAGATCGAGAAAATCCTCCTGAATCTGGGATTGATCCCCGAGTCTCCCGAGTCCGAGCCGCTGGAGGCGGAGGCCCGGCTTGCCGTCTGATTTCCGGGAGGATCTGGCAGCCCTGCGCCGGGACGTCGAGCGCCTGTACGCCGAGCCGCCGGCCGTCTACGGCTTGGAGGAGCGCACCCTTTTCGAGCATTTCAAGCAGGCGCTCAACCGCGGCGAGATCCGGGCGGCCGAGCCGGATGCGGATTCGCCCACGGGCTGGCGGGTGAATCCCTGGGTGAAGCAGGGGATTCTCATCGGCTTCCGTATGGGCGAGATCGTGGACATGTCCATCGGGGACAGCGAGACGGGCGTCCGGCTGCCCTTTCTCGACAAGGCGACTTATCCGCCCCGGCCGCTGGTGGTGGGCGACGGCGTGCGCGTGGTGCCAGGCGGTTCGTCGATCCGCGACGGTTGCTATCTGGGGCGCGGGGTGATCTGCATGCCTCCCATGTACATCAACGCCGGTGCCTGGGTGGGCGAGGGCACGCTGGTGGACTCGCACGCGCTGGTGGGGAGCTGCGCGCAGGTGGGCCAGCGCGTCCACCTCTCCGCCGCCGCGCAGCTCGGTGGAGTGCTGGAACCCGTGGGCGCCTCGCCCGTGATCGTCGAGGACGACGTTCTCATCGGCGGCAACTGCGGCGTGTACGAGGGGACGGTCGTGAAGCGCCGGGCCGTGCTGGGAGCCGGCACCATCCTCACCCGTTCCACCCCCGTCTACGATCTCGTCCGCGAGACCATCCACAGAGCGACGGCCGATCAGCCGCTGGTAATCCCCGAGGAAGCGGTCGTCGTGCCCGGATCCAGAGCGGTGACGAAGGGAGTGGGCAAGGACTGGGGGCTCACCCTCTACACTCCGGTGATCGTCAAGTATCGCGACGCTTCGACGGACGTGCGGGTGCAGTTGGAGGATTGGTTGCGGTAGGTGGGTCCGCAGGCAAATCTATGAACCTTACTGAACCGACCGGCCACGAAGAGGTCTACGCCGCTCTTCCTCTCCTGCATCCCACGCCGCGTTCGTGGGCGGAGCTGGCGGCGGCGAATCTTCCGGAGTTCCTTGCCGATCATGCGGTGTGCGAGCAGCAGGTGGCGATCTATGCCCTGTCGCTCGCCAGCTACTACCCCCAGGATGTCGAGCTCGTCGAGCGGGTGGCAGCGTTGGCGGCCGAGGAGGTGCAGCATTTCCGGCGGGTGGTCGCGATTCTGAAGCAACGGGGGTGGCCGCTCGGGGGACGGCGGAAGAATCCCTGGGTCCAGAGCCTGAGAGACCGTATCGTCGGGCGGGATGCCTGGACGAAGGTCGACCGCCTCCTGTTCGGGGCCCTCATCGAGGCGCGGAGCTGCGAGCGGTTCACCCGGCTCCTGGAGGTCGTCGAGGACGCGGAGGTCGCGAGCCTCCTCGCCGATCTCGGCCCCGCGGAGCGCCGCCACTGGGAGCTGTTCTACAAGCTCGCCGGCCGCGAGACCGGCGCCGAGGCGCTCGCGGCGCGCTTCCTCGGCTGGCGAGAGTTCGAGGCGGAGCTCGCGCGGGGCCTCGGGGTATCTCCCACAGTCCACGGCTGAAAATCCTCGACGATTTTCGAAGAAGTTTCGGGGATAATCCCCGGCATGCGCCACCAATCCCTCTGGATCTCCCTCGTCCTTGCCCTCGCGTTCGCCCTCGCTCCGCTCGCGGCCCAGGAGCCCGAGGAGGCCGGCGACGCTCCAAAGATGGGCGCCAAGCATGAAGCGCCCGCTCCCGCTCCAAAGATCGAAGACAAGCTGGTCACCACTCAGCACAAGGCGGTGATCGGCGGCAAAGAGATTCGCTACTCGGCCACAGCGGGAACGCTGATCCTGCGCGACGAGGATGGCAAGCCCCGGGCCTCCATCTACTTCACCTACTACGCGCGGGACGGCGTCACCGACAAATCGAAGCGGCCGATCACCTACACCTACAACGGCGGCCCCGGATCGTCCTCCGTGTGGCTCCACCTCGGCGCCTTCGGGCCCAAGCGGGTGAAGACGGACGACGAGGGGATGGCGCTGCCGCCTCCCTACGAGCTCGGCGACAACGGCGAGTCCCTCCTCGACATTACGGATCTGGTGTTCATCGATCCGGTGACGACCGGGTACAGCCGGGCCATTCCGGGGACCGACGCCAAGAAGTACTATGGGGTCAAAGAGGACGCCGAGACGATGGCGGACTTCATCCGACTCTGGACGGTCCGCTTCGGTCGCTGGTCGAGCCCCAAGTTCCTGGCCGGCGAGAGCTACGGCACCACCCGCTCGGCCCGCCTGTCGAACGTCCTGCAGAGCCGGCACGGCATGTACCTGAACGGCATTGTGCTGCTGTCCTCGATCCTCAATTTCGGGACCGCCCGCTTCGACGTCGGCAACGACCTTCCGTACCCGCTGTTCCTGCCCACCTACACGGCGATTGCCTGGTACCACAAGCGGCTGCCCGCGGACCTCGAAGCGGCCGGCGTCGAGAAGGCGACGGCCGAGGCGCGGCGCTTCGCCCTCGGCGAGTACACGCTGGCGCTGGCGAAGGGCAATGGACTGAGCGCGGAGGAGACGAAGGCTATGGCCGCCAAGGTCGCGCGCTACACCGGCCTCTCGGCGGACTATGTCGAGCGGGCCAACCTGCGGGTGGAGATCCAGCACTTCGTCAAGGAGCTGCTGCGCGATCAGCGGCTGACCGTGGGCCGCCTCGATGGCCGTTTCAAGGGGAAGGACCGCGACGTCACCGGCGCCACGGCCGAATCGGACCCCAGCTACGCCGCCATCCAGGGGACCTACACGGCGACGTTCAACGACTACGCGGGCCAGACGCTGGGCTTCAAGAGCGACCTGCCCTACGAGATCCTCACCGACCGCGTCCGTCCGTGGAGTTACAACGAGTTCTCGAACTCCTACTTGAACGTGGCGGAGGACCTGCGCAAGGCGATGGCCCAGAACCCGGCGCTCAAGATCTTCGTGGGCAACGGCTATTACGATCTGGCGACGCCGTTCTTCGCCACCGAGTACACCTTCGATCACCTCGGCTTCGAGCCCGACTACCGGCAGCGGGTGAGCCTCCACTACTACCAGGCCGGCCACATGATGTACATCCGCCGCGCCGACCGCGAGCAGCTCAAGAAGGACGTCGTCGCCTTCATGGCGTCGGCGATGGGCGGGAGCTAAAAGATCCTGTTAGGATGACACCGTCATGGAAGCCAGTGTCCGCACCCTGAAGCTCACCTACGAGGACTACCTCTATTTTCCCGAGGACGGGAGGCGGCATGAGCTCATCGACGGAGAGCACTACGTGACGGCGGCGCCGAACATCAAGCACCAGACGACCGTTTCGCGGCTTCACCTAGCCCTCGGCGTCTTCGTCAGGGCTGGGAGACTCGGAGAAGTCTGGCCGGCCCCCATGGACGTGGTGCTCTCCGAGTCCGACGTGGTGCAGCCGGACCTCCTGTTCCTCTCCAAGGCCCGTCTGCACCTCGCCGCCGGTGGCGCGAACATCCAGGGCGCTCCGGATCTGGTGGCGGAGGTCCTCTCGCCGAAGACCCGGCGGACGGATTCCATCACCAAGCGGCATCTCTACGAGAAGTACGGCGTGCTCGAGTACTGGATCGTGGACCCGGAGCTGGAGGCGGTCGAGATCTACCGGCTCACCGGGGGTATCTTTCGCCGCGAGGCCGACGTGTCCACCGAGCAGGAGGACATTCTGACGACTCCCCTCCTGCCGGGCCTCGAAATCGCGTTGACTGAAATCTTCGAGTAGGCCGAGCGCCCTTAACGGTTCGCGCCCACCAGCGGCTCCTCCTCCCGCCAGGCCGCCTCGCCGTCTGCGTAGTGCTCGCGCTTCCAGATGGGGATCTCGGCCTTGAGGCGTTCCAGGGCCGTGCGGCTCGCCTCGTAGGCGGCGGCGCGGTGCGGGGAGGCGACGGCGATGACGACGCTCGCCTCGCCCACCGGCACCTCGCCCAGGCGGTGGACGATCGCCGCCCGCAGGCCGGAGGTCGCTTCCAGGTCGGTCACGATGCGGCGCAAGCCTTCCAGGGCCATCGAACGGTAGGCGGAGTAGGTGAGCTTCGCGACCGGGCGGCCGGCGTGGTGGTCCCGCACCGTACCCAGGAAGACCACCACGGCGCCGCGTCCCGGACCCGATACGGCGGCGATGACGCGGTCGGTTTCGATGGGACTGTCCACGAGATCCGCGCAGAGAGGCTCGCCGCTGCCGCCGGAGACCGGCGGGAGCAGGGCCACCTCGACGCCATCCCTCAGGGGCTCTTCGGGAGTCACCACGCGGCCGTCGACCGCCACCGCCAGCCTTGGCCAGAGGGGAATGATCCCCGGGTGCTCCCGGTCGAGATGGGCACGGAGATCGGCCACGCGGCTGCCCGCGGGCATCTCGATCTCCATCTCCGAGGCGCCGAGGGCATCGCCGGCGCTGGCGAAGGCGAGCAGGTGAATCTTCATCGGGAGAGATCGTACAACGACGGAGTCTCCACTCCCCCATATAATGGCCCCCCTTTGAAGAGGCGGAGGACTCGTGGCAATCCTGGAAAGCAAGCTCAAGCGGAATGAGGCGTTCGAACGCCAGGCCGACCATTGGCGGCGGGAGGTGGAGCGGCTGCGCGAGCAGGAGGACCACATCCGCCTGGGCGGCGGCCTGAAGGCGCAGGACAAGCAGCGTGCGCAAGGGAAGATGACGGCCCGTGAGCGGGTGGAGGCGCTGTGCGATCCCGGCGCGCCATTCCTCGAGCTCGGGCTCTGGGTGGCCGACGGCTTCTACCGCGAGTACGGCGGCGCACCGGCGGCCGGGGTGGTGATCGGCATCGGCGCCATCCACGGCAAGGACGTCGTGGTGGTGGCCAACGATGCCACGGTGAAGGCCGGCGCCTGGTTCCCGCTGACCTGCAAGAAGGTGTTGCGGGCTCAGGAGATCGCGCTGGAGAACCGGCTGTCCATCGTCTATCTGGTGGACTCGGCGGGCGTCTTCCTCCCCCTCCAGGACGAGATCTTTCCCGACCGGGACCATTTCGGCCGCGCCTTCTACAACAACGCCCGCCTCTCGGCCGAGGGGATCTTTCAGATGGCGGCCATCATGGGCTCGTGCGTGGCCGGCGGCGCCTACCTGCCGATCATGAGCGACGAGTCGCACATCGTGGAAGGTACGGGCTCCATCTTCCTGGCCGGCTCCCACCTCGTGCAGGCGGCCATCGGCGAGAAGATCGACAACGAGGAGCTGGGTGGAGCCCTCGTCCAATGCGACATCTCGGGCGTGGTGGACCACCGCCATCCCAACGACGCTGCCTGCCTGGAGAAGATCCGCAGCCAGTTCGCCCAGCTCGCGAAAGCCCCCCAGGCGCCCTTCGCACGCCGGGAGCCGGCTCCACCGCTCTACCCGGTCGAAGACCTCTACGGCATCATGCCTATCGACCGCTCGCGCCCCTACGACACCTACGAGGTGCTGGCCCGGCTGCTCGACGGCAGCGAGCTCGACGAGTACAAGGCCACCCACGGCCAGACGCTGGTCTGCGGCACCGGCTGGATCGGCGGCCAAGCGGTGGGCATCGTGGCCAATCAGCGCTCGGTCGTGGCGCGGCGAACGGGCACCGGCGCGTCGGACCGCGAGCTCCAGATCGGCGGCGTCATCTACTCCGACTCGGCATCCAAGGGGGCGCGTTTCGTCGAGCTGTGCAATCAGAAGAAAATTCCGCTGCTGTTCATGCAGGACGTGACCGGCTTCATGGTGGGCAGCCGCGCCGAGCGCGGTGGCATCATCAAGGACGGCGCCAAGATGGTGAACGCCGTGGCCAACTCGACGGTGCCCAAGCTCACTCTCTTCACCGGCAACTCCTTCGGCGCCGGCAACTACGCCATGTGCGGCAAGGCCTACGGCGCGCGCTTCCTCTACGCCTGGCCCTCGGCCTCGATCTCCGTCATGGGCGGCGATCAGGCGAGTAAGACCCTCGCCGCGATCCAGCTCAAGAACCGCGGCGCGGACGTGACCGAGGAAGAAAAGAAGCAGCTCCTCGACGAGATCAAGGCCCGCTACACCGCCGCTTCCGAGCCCCGTTACGCCGCTGCCCGCCTCTGGGTGGACGCGCTCGTCGATCCCGCCGAGACCCGCCAGATCCTCGCCCGATCGCTCGCCTGCGCGGCGATGAATCCGCGGATCGAGGAGTTCAAGACCGGGGTTCTGCAGACGTAGGCGCCGTCGCTCTAGATCCAGCCCGCCCGCTGCGCTTTCGGCGAATCCCCCAGGAAGCGGGCGACCTCGAAAAGCACGTCCTGCGTGGCGTAGCCGGTCTCGACCAGACGCCGGAAGAAGAGCAGCGCCATGGTGACGCTCATGCCCACGCCGGGCACCAGGCAAATGGGATGCAGCTCCTCGGCCAGCCGCAGGAGGTCCTCGGAGCGGTCCTGCCTCGCGTACAGCCGCGCGAGCTCCAGAAGCGCGCGAGCCGCCTCCCGGGCATGGCCTGCCAGCAGCGACTCCCGCATGGCTTCCCGGAAGGCCGCCTCCGCCGCCCCTTCCGTCGCGCCCGGAGCCGTCGCCAGGGTACCCTCCAGGAGACGCAGCCGGACGAGACCGGCGGTATCCGCCAGCCGCTCGTACAGGGAGCGCGCCCGGCCGAGCGCTGCCCGGGCCTCCTCGCTCTGGCCGGTTTCGGCGAGCCGCCGGGCCAGGCGGTGAAAAGCCGCCGCCGCCAGGGCGGGCTCGCGGTCCTCGTCGAGCCGGGCCAGCCCCTCCCGCAGCCGGGCGGTGGCTTCCGCCGCCTCCTCGTCTCCCCCTCTCCGGTTGCGCACCGCCGCGGCCAGGATCAGCACCCGGCCTTCGAGATGCCGTTCTCCCAAGGCGCGATAGAGGGCGAGGGCTCGGCCGAGCAGGCACTCGGCGTCGTCGAGCCGCTCCTGCTCGGCCAGCAACCGGGCCTGGAGCTCCAGCCGCTCGGCGCGGCCGAGCGCCCGCCGTTGCCGCCGCGAGCCACGCCGCGCGATATCGCCAGCCGCGCCGCTCTCGGGTGGGGGGACCTCGCCCAGGCTCCACAGGCGCCGGGTCAACGTGACGCACCGCGCGCAGCCGGTGAGAAGATGGAGGACGACCGTACGCCGTTCCTGCGCGCCGGCCTCATTGCGCATGAAGCGCTCCAGGATCTGTGGATCGGGATGATGTCCGGACATGTCTTTCGAGGCTCCTCCCGGGGACTCCGAGCCTCCCGAAGCCCCACCGAATCGCGTCCCGACTTGAGTCACAACGCTGGAAGCGAGAACTTTCAAGAGGGACGGGCGGGACGAGTATAGGACAGATATTCTGTACTTGAGGCATCTTGCTGCACTAAATCATCCCTGAGCCAAGAACAAGGGTATGCCCTTGCAGAACCTTTTTCTAAGTCTAAGTCGTTGAACCACATAAGTTTGTGCTTGCCAGGCAGCCGCGGATGAGGATACATTCCGGGGCATGTCGATCTTTAACGGATTGGGAAGAGCTTTACGCTGGCTCCGCGACCGGCAGGGCAAGCGGCAGTACCAGGTCGCCGATACGGCGGGAATCACCAAGGCGATGCTCTCGGCCTATGAGACCGGGAAGCAGAAGCCGTCCCTCGACACGCTGGAAAAAATCCTTGCCGCTCTGGAGTGTGACCTCAACGATCTGCACAACTCGTTGCAGATCGTCAACGAGCGGCCGGAGGCCATCCGGCGTCCCGGCTCGGGACGGGACAACTGGCAGACCCTGGGTGGCGGGCAGGACTCCACGGACGCGAGCGGCCTCAACGTCTATCGCGTCCTGGGCCTCAGCCGCCAGATCCCGGCGCAGGAAGAGCAGGCGTTGAGCGAGATGTTGGAGGGCTTCCACAAGCTGGTGCGCTACCTCCACAACGCCATCGCCCAGCCGCCGGCCCCGCCCAGCGATCGGGACGAAGAGCCGAGCTGAAGACCCGGCGGCACTCCCAGAGGCCGCCGCGCCGTTTCTCCTCGCTTCCTGAAGCTCCTGCTTTCTCTTTTCGAGCCCCTTCCCTGGCCGTCCACCTCTTTCTCACGCCCGCGCACGGTTCTTGCACCTCGCATCGATGGGCTGCGGAAAACTCCCGTAGCGCATGAATGCGGACTTTTCTTCCGCGAAGGGCGGTCCCTTGGATGTCGATCTCGAATGGCGCGTCGCGCGGCTTCAGGCTGGCGATCATCTTTGTCTGATCTACCGTAGCGCCGCCGAGCAGACGGCCGCGCTGGTATCTTTTTTCAAAGCCGGCCTCAACGCCGGCGAAAGATGCTTCTTCGTCGGCCACGCCACGAGCGCCCGCCGGCTGGAGCGCGCCCTCGAAAGCGCCGGCGTCGCCGTCGACTCCGAGCGCAAGCGCGGCTCTCTCGTGCTCCTGACCCGCCGGGAGGACTGGCTGCCCGCCGGCCGCTTCGATCCCGGCGCCATGATGGACATCCTGCGCCAGGCGGAGCAGCAGGCCCTTGACGACGGCTACACGAGCCTGCGCGCGAGCTGGAACATGACCTGGGTGCTCGAAGGCACTCCGGGCGCCGACCGGCTGCTGGAGTACGAGGCCCACCTCGGTCGTTTCCTCCCCGGCAGCCGCACCTGCGCTCTCTGCCGCTACGGACGCGAGAGCGTTTCCGCCGACTGCATTCAGGACGCCCTGCATACGCATCCGCTGGTCGTGCTGGGGCATCAGATCTGTCACAACTCCTACTATGAGCCACCCGACATGGTGCTCGGCGACCACTCGGACGGAGAGCGGATCGACTGGATGGTGGCCCAGCTCCAGCAGTCGCGCCTGGGCGAACAGAAGCTGGAGGACCTGACCCTGCGGCTGGCCCAGAAGCGATCCGCCCTGGCGCGGGCCGACCGCGCCAAGGAGGAGCTGCTCTCCATGCTCGCCCACGAGCTGCGCAACCCGCTGGGGACGATCAGCAACGCTCTCGAGGTGCTGCGCCTGAAGGGCGAAGGCGACGAGACCTGGAGGCGGGCGATCGATGCCGCCGAGCGTCAGGTCCACCACCAGGCTCTGTTGATCGACGATCTGCTGGAGGCTTCCCGGGTCACCCGCCGCGAGATCGAGTTGGAGTGCCGCGAGCTGAATCTCGTCGATCTCGTGAGGGAAACCGTCGAAAGCTACCGGGAGTCCCTGAAGACCGCCGGCCTCACCCTGGAGGTCGATCTGCCGGCGGAGACACTCTTGATGCGCGGCGACCGCCTCCGCCTCTCCCAGGTGCTCTCGAACCTGCTGCAGAACGCTCTGCAGTTCACCCCGCGGGGCGGCTGTATCGCCGTGCGGGCGGGCCTGCTGCCGGGAAACCGGCGCGTCGAGCTCACCGTCCGCGACAACGGCGCCGGCATCTCGCGGGAGGAGCTGCCGTACCTCTTCGAGGTCTTCAGCCAGGCCGATCACCAGAGCCTCGACCGCTCCCGGGGCGGCCTGGGCGTCGGCCTCGCCGTCGTCAAGGGCCTGGTGGAGATGCATGGCGGCGAGGTCGAGGCGCACAGCGAAGGGCTTGGGCTGGGTGCCGAAATCGCCATCCGCCTGCCCGTGGCGATCGGCGAGCCGGGCGGCGCGGGGCTGGAACTGGAAGAGGTGGCCGCTCCCTGCAGCGCCCGCCGCATCCTCGTCGTCGAGGACAACGCCGACGCCGCCGTCACCATGCGCGACTTCCTGGAGCTTTCCGGACACCAGGTCCACCTCGCCGCCTCCGGTGCCGACGGCGTTCAGGCCGCCCGGGACTTCCACCCGGAGATCGTGCTGTGCGACATTGGCCTGCCGGGAATGGATGGCTTCGAAGTGGCCGCGGCGCTACGCCGCGATCCCACCACCAGCTCCGCCAAGCTGATCGCCGTCACCGGCTACGGCGGCGCCGAGGATCGCCGGCGCTCCAAGGAAGCCGGCTTCGACCTCCACCTCACCAAGCCCGTCGATCCGGCGCAGCTCCGGGCGGTGCTGAGCTGAGCACTCGGGGCTCGTCACGAAATAACTGTCCCAATTTCATTGAACTGGCGGGCCCTTCGGCCACTTCTCCGGGTCGATGATGAGAAGTATCGAGAGCTCCCGGAGCCAGTCCTGGGCGCCGAGGATGATGGACGCGTCGTCCAGGGTGACGCGCAGCTCTTTGGGGGCCTTGGGGTAGGTCAAGCGATCCCGGAGTCTGAGCCCTTGCCGGAAGAAATCCCACTTCTTGCCGCCTGTCGCCTTTTCTTTTTGCTCGCCGAGCTCGGCCGACCAGAGGTTTATGGCTTCCAACAGCTTCTGATCGAGGTCGAACCGGCCTCGAAGATCTTCGACGTCCTGGTCCGTCATGGCAAGGTCGTTCCGCTCGGCGGAGGCGGACAGGACATAGGTCGTGACCGCGAGGGTCGCCTCGGCCTCGGCGAAGACGGTCCTCACGAGGTTCCGCATCCCGAATTGTCCGTACATGGCTTGGAGGTCGTCCTTGCCTGCCATTCTCGTTGAAACGCCCATCGCGCGCGAGGTGTCGCCGATCAGGATCTCGATCGCTTTTGCGGCGTGCTCCTGCGTTCGCAGGGATTTGACCGGCTTGGCGGCTTCGGTTGAATCGACCGCTCCGCGCTCTGTAGATTGATCGTCAGGTGGCGCGGATTCCGGGAAGGTGAGCCCGGAGTCCGGGATCTGCCGGGCACAGTGCGAGAAGATATTGTCGACTTGCGCGAGGTACCAGGAAGATCCTGGAATCCAGTAGGGGTGAATATCCGCGCCGGAGAGGTGCTCCAGCATCGTTGGATGGACCATTCTGTTTCGGATGTCCATCAGAGTGAGGAAGGCCCTCGCGGAGTCGGCCGAGAGGTCAAGCTCGTGCTCGATCCCGAAAAGGGAGGGAAAAATCTGGAGGGCCAGCTTCAGGTGCTCTAGGGGGTGGAGGCGAGGCTGAGGCGGCTTTCCGTCTTTCGTGCTCCGCAGCTCCTGCAACGCAGCCTGCTCCAGGTCAGAAATCTGGACTCCGAGCTCCTGGGCGTACTCACCGGCGACAAACCGCATGATATAGGCCAGGCCGTCGAGATGGTTGAAAAGGGCGCGAAGCGCCGTCTTCCCCGAATAGGCGCTCTCCAGTTTGCCGGCCTCGGTCGGCTTGGCGGTTCTCAGCGTCTCAATGCGTATTTCTGAGGCGATCTCGATATCCTTGGCCAGGGCCTGAGACATCCCCAGAACTTTTTGTAGTGCTTCCAGCCGCTTTCGATCGATTCTCTTCACGCCTATTTCTCTGCCGTTTCCAACAACGCAACGTTTTGATATCCGCGCGGGAGCTTGTTGCCCCGCAGCGCGCGGTTGCCCAGGAACTCGCGCCAGTCGGAGGGTTTCAGATTGAGGTAGCGCTTGCCGGAGTGAACGAGGAGGTGGTTGCCCGGCGTAACCACGGTCAAGGCCGTCAGGGACTCGGGTTCTCCCTTGGAGGAGAGGTTGAGGATCTTCACGCCCTTGCCGCGGGGTAGCTGAGGCATCTCGTCAACGAGGAATACCAGCAGGCGGCCGCCGTCGCTGGCGGCGGCCAGCAGCTCCGTCTTGGGATTGTGGACGCGCAGGGGCGTCAGAACCTTGGCGCCTTCGGGCACGGTGATCACGGCCTTGCCCGCCTTCTGCCTCGTCTGAAGGTCCCCAAGCTTGGCGAGGAAACCGTAGCCGGCGCTGGTGGCCATCAGATAAAGGTCGTCGTCGCCGCCGAGCATCACGCCCACGATGCTGGCGCCGGCCGGCAGGGTGACGTGGCTCGACATCGGCTCGCCCTGGCCGCGGGCCGAGGGGAGGGCGTGGGCGGCGAGCGAGTAGGTGCGGCCCGTCGAGTCCAGGAAGACGGCGGACTGGTTGCTGCGACCGCGGACGGCCATGAAGAAGGAGTCGCCGGCCTTGTAGGAAAGCTCGCGCGGGTCCAGCTCGTGCCCCTTGCCGGAGCGCACCCAGCCCTTTTCGGAGAGCACGATGGTGACCGGCTCGGTGGGAATGAGGGTCGCTTCGTCCATGGCTTTGGCGGCGCCGCGCTCGACGATGGGCGAGCGCCGGGCGTCGCCGAACTTCTCGGCGTCGGCGATCAGCTCGTCGCGCACCTTGCGGCGCAGGCGGGCCTCGGAGCTGAGGATCTTCGCCAGCGCATCCCGCTCCTTCTGGAGGTTGTTCTGCTCGGTGCGGATCTCCATCTCTTCGAGCTTGGCGAGGTGGCGCAGCTTGAGCTCGAGGATGGCCTCGGCCTGGGCGTCGCTCAGCTTGAAACGCTCGATGAGCTTCGGCTTGGGATGATCCTCGGTGCGGATGATGCGGATCACCTCGTCGATGTTGAGGTAGGCGATCAGGTATCCGTCGAGGAGGTGGAGTCGCGTCAGCACCTTGTCGTAGCGGAACTGCAGCCGCCGGCGGACGGTCTCGACGCGGAAGCTCAGCCATTCCGTGAGCAGCTCCCGCAGGTTGAACTGCCGCGGCCGGTGATCGAGGCCGATCATGGTCAGGTTCACCCGGTACGACCGCTCGAGATCGGTGGTCGCGAAAAGATGGGCCATCAGTCCTTCGACGTCGATCCGGTTCGAACGTGGCGTGATCACCAGGCGCGTCGGGTTTTCGTGATCGGACTCGTCGCGCAGATCCTCCACCATGGGCAGCTTCTTGGCCTGCATCTGGGCGGCGATCTGAGCCAGGATCTTGTTGCCGGAAACCTGATAGGGAAGCGCGGTGACGACGACGTCGCCGTCCTCCATCTCAAAGGCGGCGCGCATGCGGAGAGAGCCCGAGCCGGTCTCATAAATCTTCCGGATCTCCGGCTTGGTGGTGATGATCTCGGCCTCGGTGGGAAAGTCCGGACCCTGGAGGACCTCATAGAGCGAATCGTCCGAAATTTTCGGATTGTCGAGCAGGCGTACGCAGGCGGCGACGACCTCGGCCACGTTGTGGGGCGGAATGTCCGTCGCCATGCCGACGGCGATGCCGGAGGCGCCGTTGAGCAGCACGTGAGGAAGCCGCGCCGGCATCAGCTTCGGCTCTTCGAGGGTGCCGTCGAAATTCGGCCCCCATTCGACGGTTCCCTGCTCCAGCTCGGAGAGGAGCACCTGGGCGAACTGCGTCAGCCGCGACTCGGTGTAGCGCATGGCGGCGAACGATTTGGGATCGTCCTGCGATCCCCAGTTTCCCTGGCCGTCGATCAGCGGATAGCGCAGGCTGAACTTCTGCGCCATCAACACCATGGCCTCGTAGCAGGCCGAGTCGCCGTGCGGGTGATATTTGCCGAGCACGTCGCCCACGGTGCGGGCGGACTTCTTGAACTTGGCCGTGGCCGAGAGGCCCAGCTCGGACATCGCGTAGACGATGCGCCGCTGCACGGGCTTCAGGCCGTCCGCGACGCTGGGCAGGGCGCGGTCGAGGATGACGTACATCGAGTAATCGAGGTACGCCTTCTCCGTGAACTCGGCGAGCGACAGCTTCTCGACGTCGGCGAAAGCCGGACGGAACAGCGGCGCGTCGCCGTTGTCGGATTTTCTTCGGGAGGTTCTGGGCATCGTTCTTTCTTAGACCTCGACCTCGGCGCGGTTTCCCACGTCCATCAGCCATTCGCGGCGATCGCCGGCGCGGGCCTTGGCGAGGAGCATGTCGATGATCTTCGCGGGATCGGTCTCGCCTTCGAGGGTGAGCTGCACGAGGCGGCGGGTCTCGCGGGCCATGGTGGTTTCGCGGAGCTGGAGCGGGTTCATCTCGCCCAGGCCCTTGAAGCGCTGGACGTTGGGCTTGCCCCTCTTCCCCTCGGCTTCGATGCGGTCGAGGATGCCCTTCTTCTCCCGCTCGTCGAGGGCGTAGTAAACGTCCTTGCCCACGTCGATGCGGTAGAGGGGTGGCATGGCGGCGTAGATGCGGCCTTCCGCCACCAGCGGCTTGAAGTGTTTCAAGAAGAGGGCGCAGAGGAGGGTGGCGATGTGGGCGCCGTCGGAGTCCGCGTCGGCCAGAATGCAGATCTTGCCGTAGCGCAGGCCGTCGATCTTCTCCGAGCCGGGATCGACGCCCAAGGCCACGGCGATGTCGTGCACCTCCTGCGAGCCGAGCACCTCGGCGGGGTCCACTTCCCAGGTGTTGAGGATCTTTCCCCTCAGGGGGAGGATCGCCTGATACTCCTTGCTCCGTGCCTGCTTGGCCGAGCCGCCGGCCGAGTCGCCCTCGACGAGGAACAGCTCGGTGAGGCCGAGGTCCTGGCTGGTGCAGTCGGCGAGCTTGCCGGGCAGGGCCGGGCCGGCGGTCACCGTCTTCCTCTTGATCTGCTTGCCGGAGCGCAGCCGCGCCTGGGCGCTGTCGATGGCGAGGCGGGCGATGCGCTCGGCGTCGCCGGTGTGCTGGTTGAGCCAGAGGGCGAAGGCGTCCTTGGCCACGCCGGAGACGAAGGCCGCGGCCTCGCGGGAGGAGAGGCGCTCTTTGGTCTGGCCGGTGAACTGAGGCTCCTTCATCCGCACCGACAGGACGTAGCAGCAGCGGGCCCAGACGTCCTCGGGCGCCAGCTTGACGCCGCGCGGCAGGAGGTCGCGGAACTCGCAGAACTCGCGGATGGCGTCCGTCAGCCCGGCGCGGAAGCCGTTGACGTGGGTGCCGCCCTGGGTGGTCGGAATGAGGTTGACGTAGCTCTCGGCGAGGACGTCCGAGGAGTCCTCCTCTTCGCCGAGCCAGGCCACGGCCCAGTCGACCTCCTCCTCCTTGCCGCGGAAGTGACCGAGGAAGGGCTCGTCCGGCACGATTTGGGCGCCGTCGAGCTCGCTCATCAAGTAGTCCCGGAGGCCGTCCTCGTAGAACCACTCCTCGTCGTCCTCGGGATGCTCCTCATGGACGAAGCGGATGTGCAGCTTGGGACACAGCACCGCCTTGGCTCGCAGCACGTGCTTGAGCTTGGGGATGCTGAACTTGGGCGAGTCGAAGAACTTGGGATCCGGGCAGAAGCGGACGGTGGTGCCCGTGTTGCGCTGGCCCACCGTGTCCACCACCTTGAGGCGGGAGGTCTTCGCCCCGTCGGCGAAGGCCATGTGGTGCACCTGGCCGCCGCGCCGCACCCAGACCTCCAGCTTCGAGGAGAGGGCGTTGACCACCGAGACACCGACGCCGTGGAGGCCGCCCGAGAAGCGGTAGCTCTTGTCGGAAAACTTGGCACCGGAGTGGAGCCGGGTGAGGATGACCTCGACCCCGGGCACCTTCTCCTCCTTGTGGATGTCGACCGGCATGCCGCGGCCGTTGTCGGCGACCGACAGGGAGTTGTCGGGGTAGAGGGTCACCACGATGTCGTTGGCGTGGCCGGCGACGGCCTCGTCGACCGAGTTGTCGACTACCTCCTGGGCGAGGTGGTCCGGCCGGTCGGTGAAGGTGTACATGCCGGGGCGCTTGCGCACCGGCTCCAGGCCAGTGAGGACTTCGATGGAAGAGGCGTCGTAGGTCATAGATCGTTAGGCCGTCCGAAGAGCGGCTCATCATACAGGAGGCGCAGGAGGCACCGTTTTTCCAAGGGTTGATCTCCACGGGAAGCCGGCCGTTCAAGACCGGAGAAGCGAGCCGGAGTTATGTCTTGACGCGACTCCAGACGAGTGGTAGTCTACGCATAAACGAGGCGTAATACAAACAGCCCCAAAAGGAGACCGACCCATGAAGATGCGTTCGACCATCGCCGCGCTGTTCCTGCTCGCCCTCTGTAGCACCGCCGTCTCCGCTTTCGCCCAGGACAAGTCGAAGCCGGCGTCCCCTCCCGCCATGAGCCAGGGCGAGATGGAGGCCATGCAGAAGGCCATGACCCCCGGCGAGCCGCAGAAGAAGCTGGCCCGCCTGGTCGGGGACTGGACCTTTACCAACACGATGTGGATGGCCCCCGGCCAGCCGCCGATGCAGTCCACCGGTACGATGCATGGGGTAGCCCTGATGGGCGGCCGTTACGTCGAGCACACCTGGAAGGGAGACATGATGGGCATGCCCTTCGAGGGCCGCGGCACTGACGGCTACGACAACGTCGGCAAGCAGTACGTCGCCTCTTGGTTGGACAACATGGGCACCGGCATCATCCACTCGACGGGCAGTTGCGATGAGGGCGTCAAGGTCTGCACCTACAGCGGCGATATGTGGGACCCGATGAGCGGCAAGAAAACCACGACCAAGTCGGTAATCACCTGGCTGGACGACAACACCTTCAAGAACGAGATGTACGGGCCCGGTCCGGACGGCAAGGAAATGAAGATGATGGAGATCGTGGCGAAGAAGAAGTAAGCGTTAAGCTTAACGCTCGCCGAGGTCGAAGGCCCACGCCAGCGAATCGGTGACGGCGAGGCCGGCGAGCGTGGGGACGAGGATGTCCCCTTCCAGCTTCAGTAACCCGTCTCTCACGAGCCGCTCCACGAGCGGCTCGTTGCTTTTCAGGAGGTCCACCCCGTAGCGCTCGCGGAAGGTAAGCCGATCGATCCCGTCCGTGGTCCGCAGGCCCAGCATTAAGGCTTCGAGAGCGAGATCGGAACGCGTCAGCTCTTCGCTCCCTACGATGGGCTTCTCTCCGGTCTCAATCCTCGCCTCATAGGGTTTTAATGTGCGCTCGTTCCACCAGCGGCGCGTGCCCGCGAAGGAGTGGGCCGAGGGGCCGACGCCGAGATAGGGGACGTGGTGCCAGTATTTCTGGTTGTGCCGGGAACGGTGCTCTAGAGATCGGGCGAAGTTCGAAACCTCGTAGCCGGGATATCCCACGGCTTTGAGGAAAGAGTGGGTGAACAGGAACAGCTCACCCTGAGTTTCCTCCGGCGCTTCGGACATCTTTCCCCGCGCCAGACGGAAGCCGAACGGTGTGCCCTCGTGGATGGTCAGTTGATAGCAGGAGAGGTGGTCCGGTTGAAGCGCGACGGCCTGCTCCAGGGTGCGTCTCCATATCTCGAAAGGCTGATCCGGAAGACCGTAGATGAGATCGATCGAAATCGTCTCGAACCCGGCCGCGCGGGCGATCTCGAAGCTGCGCCGAGCTTGGTCCGGAGAATGGCGGCGGCCCAGGAACTTCAGCGCGTCCGCGTCGAACGATTGGATTCCCAAGGATAGGAAACGAACGCCGAGGTCCCGCCAGGCTCGGACGCTTTCAGGAGTGACGTCCTCCGGATTGGCCTCGAAGAAGGCCCAGGCGTAGTCGTGGACGGAAAGGTTTTCCCGTGCGGCAGTCAGGATGCGATCCAGATCGTCCGGTGCCAGAGCGGAAGGCGTGCCGCCGCCGAAGTAGATCGTGTCGATGGACTCGAAGGTGGAGCGCTCGTCCGCCCACATCGAGATCTCGCGGACGAGATGATCCGCAAAACGCCGCCGTTTCTCCAGTCCGCCGGTCAGGACCGCGAAGTCACAGTAGGGGCAGATGGCGGAACAGAAGGGGATGTGGAGGTAGAGGCCAGGGTTGGCCTCAAAGGATTTCACTTTGCTTTGATCCTGGTTTTCCAGTAATCAGGATTTCGGCGCCAATGCATCACCGCGATCACGACAATCTCCTCTGGCTCTACAGAGTAGACGAGATGGAATTTAAATATTCGGAAGCGAGCCTTACGGAAATTCTTATAAAGAAAAGGACTGGCGAGAGGGTACTCGATGACCCAAGAGCGAGTCTCATGGAAATCCTGGAGAAACTCCTCTCCCAGTTCTTTCCTCTCTGCCTTGTAATGAAGGTATGCGTCTCTAAGATCGGTTTTTGCTCCCCGGAGTAGAAAGAACCTTCTCAAACGATCTCCGCGCGAAGCTCTGCTAAGACTTCGTCTGCGTCAAAGAGCTCGGCCTTGCCCTCTTTATACTCTTGATACCGACTCTCGATCTCGTTCTTCCAGAGTCTTTTATGCTCGCCGTCGTCCTCCTCCGCCTCGTCGAGGCTATGGAGGAGGCTGTAGGCCAAGTCTTCCCTATCATCGACCGGGAGCCGATGAGCTTCGCGTTTGAAGTCTTCGAAGGACATAAATCGTCTCCTTCCGGCGTCATTCTACGCCAACTCCGCCGGGTCCGCCACCGTTTCCCCATATGTCCTCATCAACGGCTTCTCTCGGCCCAAACGTCCCTCGGCGGCGTGGATGAGGTCGGCGAGGCCCTGGCGCTTGGCGGCGCTGACGGGGACTCCGGCGAAGCGGCGGGCGAGGGCTTGCGTCTCGTGGGGTGGGAGGAGATCGGTTTTGTTGAGGACGACCAGGCGGGGGGCTTCGTCGAGGTGAAGCTCGGTGAGAATCCTCTGTACGGCTTCCATCTTCTGCTCCAGGCGCGGATCGGCGGCGTCCACGACGTGGAGGAGGAGGTCGGCGTCCGCCAGCTCTTCCAGGGTGGCGCGGAAGGCGGCGACGAGGTCCGGCGGCAGGTCGGCGATGAAGCCCACCGTGTCGGTGACGACCACCTCGCCCTCGCGGGGGAAGCGCAGACGCCGGCTGGTGGGGTCGAGCGTCATGAAGAGCTTGTCCGCCGCCTCGACGTCGCTGCCGGTCATGGCGTTCAGGAGCGTGCTCTTGCCGGCGTTGGTGTAGCCGATGATCGAAAGGACGGGCACCGCCTCTTCGCGGCGGCGGCGGCGCCGCAGGTCGCGCTGGCGCGACAATCCTTCGACCTGCTTTTCCAGACCCCGGATGCGGTCGCGAATCCGCCGGCGGCCGATCTCGACCACGGTCTCGCCCGGTCCGCGCCCGCCGATGCCGCCGGTCAGGCGCGAGAGGCCGGCGTCCTTGTCTGTCAGCCGCGGCAGCGAGTACTTGAGCTGCGCGAGCTCGACCTGGAGCTTGCCGTCGCGGCTGCGGGCGCGCTGGGCGAAGACGTCGAGGATGAGCTGTGTGCGGTCGATCGCCTTGAGGCCCGTGGCGTCCTCGAAGGCTCGCGCCTGGGCAGGCTTGAGATCGATGTCGAAGATGGCGACCGTGGCCCGGCCGCGCATGGCTTCGAGCACGATCTCCTGAAGCTTCCCCTTACCCACGACGGTATGCGGGTGAACCTGCGAGCGCTTCTGGCGGATGGTGCCGGCGATGGCGACACCGGCCGAGCGGACCAGCTCCAGCATCTCCTCGAAGTGCTCGTCCTCCGGGACGATGCCCACCACCAGGGCGCGCTCCTTGTGGGTCTCGCCGGCGTCGCTGGCAATGCGGGCAAATTCGGCTTCCAGCGCGCGCATCGTGGCGTCCACGTCGAAGCTGAGCTGATGGACGTCCGCCGCCTGGATGCGCTCGAAGGGAAGGTCCGGGGAGAGCGGCGCAAGATGCGCCAGCTCCAGGCGGCCGGGCAGACCGGTGTCCAGCACCTCGATCATGGCGACGAGGTCGAGACGGAGGAGCGCCAGGTCGTTGAGGTCGTCGCGGGTGAGCGGCTCACCCTTCAGGTGAGTGTGGACGAGGCGCAAGCCGCGGAAACGGCCGACGCCGCCGCGCAGACGGCCGATGTCGGGCAGCGTCAGGCTGTGGGCGTCTCCCACGATGACGTTGCGGACCTGGCCATCGCGACCCAGAAGCACGCCGACCTGACGGTTGAGGCGGCGGGAGATCTCGGTCAGGTGGCGGGCCAGCTCGGGGGAGACCACCTGCCGGGGATCGACCCGGCGGCGGTAGGTGCGCTCCAGGGCGCCGATCTCGGACGCCTTGATACCACGGATGTCGCCGTCGATCTGGGGGATGGGAGTCTCCTTCGGGTTCGCGGGTAGCGGGTCAGTTGAGAATCGGGGGAGCGTAGTAGTCGTCGGTGGAGAGAGGCTCGAGCCCCATCCCCATCAGGGTCAGCAGCATCTCCTCCCGCTCGGCCGGACCGGCGGCTTCGAGGAGCGCCTGCTTCTCGGCGGGGCGGAAGGGGAGGGCCACGGAGAGGCCGTTCAGCAGCGAGATCCCCGGAACGCTGCCGAGAAGATCGAAGTCGAACTCCAGGTCATTCGCGACACCGAAGGCGCGCAGAGCGCGCATGATGCGGGCCGGATTGAGGTCCACCTGCAGCTCCCCGAGATCGTTCTGGAACTCCGAGGAGTCGGCCTGCACGCGCCGGTACTCGCGATGGATGGGCAACTCGTTGCGGACGCGGAAGCGGCAGACTCCCCGCAGGAGGATCAGATACCTGCCATCCTGCTGGGGCTCGCACTCGTCGATGCGCCCGACGCAGCCCACGGAGTAGAGCTCGGGATCGTCGGAGTCTTGCGCGGCCTCCACCCAGTTGTCCTGGCGGGGGACGAGGGGCTGGATCATGCCGATGAGCCGCTCGCCTTCCAGGGCGTCGGCCACCAGGTTGCGATAGCGCGGCTCGAACACGTTAAGCGGCAGCAGGTTCCCCGGAAGGAGCAGCGAGCCGGTGAGAGGGAAAATGGGAAGGACGTTCGGAAGAATCAGCTCTGACATCTTGTGGTGTTGATAACCGGTGGGAGCTTCCAGGCATTCCTCTCGGAGAGTGCAAAAGGAGACTGCGACGTCGCTGCCGCCAGGGATTGAAATCCCTGGCTACCGACGCTTGTCCCCTCCGGGACTGCTATTTCGTTCCTCCCGTGTCCCGTAGGGACTATAGAGGGTAGCCAGGTGATTTCAATCCCTGGCGGCATAGGCATCGTCGTCAACCACTTTTGAGACACCCTCCTTACGAGTCCGGCCCCGCCTTGAGCACCGCCAGGAAGGCCTCCTGGGGGATTTCGACGGACCCGACCATCTTCATACGCTTCTTCCCTTCCTTCTGTTTCTCCAGCAGCTTACGCTTGCGGCTGATGTCGCCGCCGTAGCACTTGGCGGTGACGTCCTTGCGGTAGGCGTTGATCGTCGAGCGGGCGATGACGTTGCCGCCGATGGCGCCCTGAATGGCGATCTTGAAGTTCTGCCGGTGAATCGTTTCGGCCAGCCGCTCGCAGTAGTGAAGGGCGCGCTGGCGGGCCTTCTCGCGGTGGACGAGCTGCGAGAGGGCGTCCACCTTGTCGCCGTTGACCAGGATGTCCACCTTCACCAGGTCGGACTCGCGGTAGTCGGTGATGTCGTAGTCGAACGAGCCGTAGCCTTGAGTGACGGTCTTCAGGCGGTCGTAGAAGTCGAAGAGGATCTCGGCCAGCGGCAACTCGGAGGTCACCTGGAGGCGGCCCACGGCGAGGAACTCATAGGTCGTGTTGTAGCCGCGACGCTCGCGGCAGAGCTCCATCACCACACCCAGGTAGCGCTCGGGGATCATGACCGAGGCCTTGATGAAAGGCTCGCGGGTGAGCTTGATGCTCCCCGGGTCCGGGTAGAACGTGGGGTTGTCGATGATCAGCTCGGTGCCGTTGTTGAGCAGCACCTCGTACTGCACGGAGGGGGCGGAGAGCAGGAGCGACAGGTTGTGCTCGCGCTCCAGTCGCTCCTGGACGATCTCCAGATGGAGGAGGCCGAGGAATCCGCAGCGGAAGCCGAAGCCGAGAGCTTGGGAGGCGTCCTTCTGGTAGGTGAGCGAGGCGTCGTTGAGCTTCAGCTTGTCGAGTGCCTTGGCGAGGTCCTCATAGTCGTCGCTGGAGATCGGATAGATGGAGGAGAAGACCACCGGCTTCGCCTCCTTGTAGCCCGGCAGCGGCTCGGAGGCGGGTTGTTCGAAATCGGTGATCGTGTCGCCGACGTTGATCTCCGACACCGCCTTGACGCCGGCGATGACGTAGCCCACCGAGCCCGCTTCGAGCAGGTCCGCCTCCACCCGTTTGAGCTGTAGCAGGCCCACCTCCTCCACCTTGTACTCCTTGTCGGTGTGCATGAGGAGGATCTTCTGGCCGGGGCGGATCGTGCCCTCCTTGATGCGGCAGATGAGCACCACGCCGCGGTAGGGATCGTACTGGGCGTCGAAGATCAGGGCGCGCAACGGGGCCTCGGGGTCGCCCAGGGGAGCAGGTATCTTGGCGACGATCGCCTCCAGCACGTCGTCGATGCCGATGCCCTGCTTGGCCGAAACGAGGACGGCCTCGAAGGGGTCGAGCCCGAGGTCGGAGTCGATTTCCTCGCGGATGCGGTCGATCTCGGCCGAGGGGAGGTCGATCTTGTTGATGACCGGTACGATCTCCAGGTCGTGCTCCAGGGCGAGGTAGAGGTTGGCGACCGTCTGCGCCTCGACGCCCTGGGAGGCATCCACCAGCAGCAGGGCGCCCTCGCAGGACATCAGCGAGCGGCGCACCTCGTGGGAGAAGTCCACGTGGCCCGGGGTGTCGATGAGGTTCAGCCGGTAGGTCTTGCCGTCCTTGGCGGTATAGCGCAGGGTGATGGTGTTGCTCTTGATGGTGATGCCGCGCTCGCGCTCGATGTCCATGGAGTCGAGGATCTGGTCGCGGAAGTCGCGATCCTCGACGCCGCCACAGCGCTGAATCAGCCGGTCGGCCAGGGTAGACTTCCCGTGGTCGATGTGGGCGATGATGCAAAAGTTACGAATGTCGTCCAAGCAGATACCTTCCCGTCTCTCGAAGTGCTGAGGGAGATCCTACAACGGCTGGGGGAGCCTTGAAGCCGAAGCCGGGCCGCACCGTCTATTCTACGGAATCTCCAGCCGGAAGGCATAAGGACGCCTGCCGCCAATGCCGGCAGTGTGGCGCCTCGCCCTGCCGCTGCGAGCCGGCGGCGAGCAAGCTCCCCTGGGAGCAGTCGCCGCGGGTGCGCCGGGAAACGGGTGGGCGGGGCGGCAAGACGGTGACGACCGTGTCGCCCCTGGTGCTCGCCCGCCCCGAGGCCGAAGCTCTTCTCGCCGCTTGGAAGAAGATGTGCGGCAGCGGCGGCACCCTCAAGGCGTCGAAGACGGCGGACGGCTCGCCCTCCTTCGAGCTGGAGGTCCAGGGCGACCACGCCGACCGGCTGGTGGCCGAGCTGGTGAAGGCCGGCTACAAGGCAAAGCGGGCAGGAGGCTGAGGAGCAGACTGCGTTGTGGCCGGGGCCCGACGAGCCGATCCTCACCGTATAGGATCCGTCATTCAGGGATATGGGCATCCTCTGCAGATATGGGTGGTCATCGCCAGATACGGGGCGTATATGTAGATATGGCTCGTCATCCCGGGATATGAGCCATCCTGCGCAGATCTGAGAGGTGCTCCTCCTTGAGCAGATTTCACTGCATGTGTCGGCCGAAGCATACAGCGAGACTCAGATCTTCATGGAGATGACGATTCGTGCAGATATTGCCGGATGACCTTCTGAGCCGCTGATAATGTCATTTCATCCGCCGCCAACAACCAGCTGAGGCTCCTCTCCAGTTCCTGTGAACCAGCTTGATCATTAAGGGCTCTCCGGATTTGCAAGAGATTCCATTCGGAAATGGTGATGTCCGAGTGCTTCGGATTCAAAATTCGCCGCCTGATCTCGAGAATATATTCCTGGAGCTTGCGTGCCTCGCCGAAATTTCCTTGTGTCCTTAATGTCACCGCGAGGTTGCTCATGGCTGTGAGCGTATCCCTGTGCTCGACTCCCAGAACCCGCTGCCGTATTCGGAACACCTCTTCTTCAAGCACTTGTGCTCCACTCAGATCTCCCTGCTCCCTCAGTATCACTGCGAGATTACCCATGGTAGTAATGGTGTCCAGATGATCAGCTCCCAGTACACACCGACGGGCCTCCAGTACCTGTTCGTCCAGCTTACGGGCACCAACCAAATCCCTTTGTGTCTTCAATGTCACTGCAAGGTTGCTCATAGCCGTGAGCGTATTGGGATGATCGTATCCCAGCACACGCCGCCTCGTCTCTAGCACCCGCTCCTGGAGCTTGCGCGCCCCAGCCAGATCTCCCTGTGCTCGCAACGTCTCGGCGAGATTGCCCATGGCCACGAGATCCGGGTCTTTCGCTTCCTGATCCCGCTGTCGAGCTGCGAAAACGTATTCCTCCAGCTTACGCGCCTCGCCGAGATCTCCCTGGGCCGACAGCGTCGTGGCGAGGTTTAACATTACGATGAGGGTATTGGGATGATCGGCTCCCAGCACACGCCGCATGGCCTCGAGAGTGTATTCTTCCAGTGTGCGAGCCTGGGCCAGGTATCCGAGCTTCTGCGCTTTCTCTGCGAGCGTGGCCATAGCGAAGAGGGTGTCCGGATGATCGACTCCTAGCACACGTAAGCGGGTCTCGAGGACATCTTCTTCCAGCCGTACCGCTCCTTTGAGGTCGCCGTGATCGCTAAGGTAGCTTAAGAGATTGCTCTCAATAAATATGCTTAGACTCGAGTTCGTACGCGGGTCAGCCTCGAACGCCCTACCCAAGGCTGTTGCTGCTTCAGAGTACTTAGCTTCGGAAAGGAGGGTAAGGCCGAGCCAGGTCAGAGTTTCCGAGTGCTCTCCTCTGAATTCCGCCGAACGCTTAAAGGCGATCTCAGCCTCCTGATATCGATCTTGCTCGTAAAGCGACCGCCCAAGGAAAAACGCCCGATCCCCTAGTGTGTCTTTAACATGGGTCAGCTCCTTCTCGCTGGCCGCCAGCGCCTTCTCCAGCCGCTCCGAAGCCACGGGATAGTTCTTCTCGTAAAGCGCCGTCAGCCCATTCTCATAGGGATCCGAGCTCTGTTGAGACGCAGTACGGAGCGCCCCGTCCACATCTTCCGGCTTCAATCCGTAGGCTGCCGCCTGCTGCTGTAGTACAGCGCGTCGCTGCTCATCCGTGATCTTAGTCTTCGCCTGTTGGCGCTGACCTACACTGGAAATAATCGACTGTGCAATCGCTTTGCGGCCCTCAATGCTTCCGAGGAGTGCTATTTTATCGCCTTTCTTTGCAAGGACGACAGAAACGGCCTGCCCTCCTTCAAACGGTGGAATTAGCACGCGCTGATCCCAGGGACTTATGAAGACCCAACTTTCCTTATCCCCCTCGCGGGGCACGACCTGCAACGCCACCTCCTGCCCATCCTTCACCCCCGGCGCCAGCCGGATTCGTGCTTTTCCTTCTACGCCGGTCGTGACGGTCGAACCATCTCCGGTCGTACCGATACGGACCCCCGGGATCGGCTTCTTACCGAGATAGGTGACGTGGACGATGAGCACCCCATCCTCCGCCCAGCCAGGGCCAGCGGCGAGCAGGATCAGGAGGCTCAAGAGGACTAGCGGTCGGCGCGGAATCATGGCCGCTCGAGCCTCAGGGTAACCGGCCTCCCCGCCGGCTGGTCTTGGGCAGGAGGCTCGTTCTCCGACTTCTTGACGTGCAGGCGGACCATCTGGTCCAGAGCCGCATGGGCGGCGAGCGCGAACTCCCCTCCTGGGCCAGTCGTGACGGCCTCCGAGTCATGTCCCTCCACCCAAACGCGGGCTCCCTCGACGGAGTGGCCCCCTCCATCCTCAACCCGGCCTGTGACCTTGGCCGAGCGGTCCTCCTTTAGCTTAACCGGCACTACCGGCTGGAAGTCCTTGTCGAGAGTCACCTCCTGGTAGCCATGCTGGAAGGCCGAGGGCTTGTCCGCGTAGACCGTGACCTTATGGTCCGCCGACAAAGAGCCGGCCGAGACATCTACCTCCCAACCCCCTTCGACCTTCTTTTTCTCGCCCCCCACGGTCGACCTCACCTCGGCGTCCTCGACCGGTTGCCCCCGCGGCCCGAGCACAATCACCCGCAGCCGATAAATGTCGGAGGGCGGCGCCGAAACGAGATGCGGCCAGAGAAGAAGGATTAAACCGAAGGCTCCTAGCCCGCCTGATGCCTTTAGCCAGGAACGCTCGACCCCGATGTCCCCAGTCAAGAAGAAGGCCATCAGCCCCGCGAGGAGCGAGGCGAAGAGAGCGACGATCTGCTGCTTGAACCCCGCCAACCGCTCCGGCGCAAACCAGACCAGTGCCATCATGAAGGCGAGGAGGACCGAGCTGAAGATCCAACTCGCCCGCGCCCGCTGTCGGGCGCGGCTCAACAGCTTGGTGGGGACGCCCTGCCGCGTTTGGTTCCTCAAGGTTTTGAAAGTATAGCGTACCCGACTGCTGCGGGAAGGTGGCAACCGCTCGAACGTGACCTCTGACGACCGTGCTGGAAGTTCCCTGACACCTATTCTGGCGCCTCGGGTCTCCCTGGGGAGGCGGCAGCCCCGAAGCCGTAGCTCTCCTCGCCTCTTGGAAGAAGATGTGCGGCAGCGGCGGCAGTCTCAAGCTCGCGAAGACGGCCGACGGCGCCGGCCTTCGAGCTGGAGGTGCAGGGCGACCACGCGGACCGGCTGGTGGCCGAGCTGGTGAAGGCCGGCTACAAGGCGAAGCGGGCGGGGGGATAGGGTGCCCACCGACTTGGCGATCGCGAAAGTCACTCCCACCGAAACACGCGCGACGACACCGCAATACAGACGACGAACACCACCGCCAGCGAGGCGACGTCTCCCAGATGCGCCGACCACGGGTCGCCCGTCCAGATCCCCTGGAGCAACGACGCCGAGTGGCTGAGCGGCAACACACGGGCGACCGCTCGCAACGCCGGCGGAAGGGAATCGATCGGCACGAACAACCCCGAGAGACCGATCATCGGATAGAAAATGACCGCGCCGATCGGCTGCGCGAATCGGGCAGTGGGGACGACGCTCGCAATGATAAACCCAATAGACAGGATGCTGAGTGTGCTGATCAGCAGAGCGATCGTGAAACTCACGAGCGGAACCTGCGGACCGATCGCGAAATAGCGCCGTCCCGCGAGCACCATCAGCGTCATCGTCAGCGCTGTCAGCATGAGCTTCACCAGAACGTGTGAAGTAAGAATTGCCCACGGCCTTAGGGGTGTCGCGCGCAGGCGCTTGAGTATGCCGCCCTCGCGGTAGATCGAGATGATCGCCGCCAGTGACAGTACTGCGCTGATGGTGATGAGCATCGACACGAGAGCCGGTACTCCGCCTGCGCTGAGCAGACCGCTCAAGGCAGGATTTGACGGTGCGTGCTTGCCGGCCGTCGCTCGGCCGAGCAGAACGAAGGCGAGAACGGGTATGACGATCGTCCCGATTGCGCCGAGCGGCTCGCGCAGGAAGATCTTGATCTCGATCCACGTGAGCTGCCGTAGTCCTCGCAGAATGTTCGTCATCCTCAGTCTCGGATGGAGTGGCCGGTGAGCTTGAGGAAAACATCCTCGAGGTTCGACATGTCGGTTCGAAAATCGGTGACCGTGACGTGGTTCTCCGACAGGCACCGGATCACGTCCGTGACGAATCTGTCGCCGAGGCCCCGGATCGTATAGCGTGACTCCTCTCGCGTCACTGACACGACTCCCGGAATTCGCTCGAGGCACTCGGCGGCATTCGCGTCGGCGGTCGCGAGCGTCACGCTGCGCTCGGGACAGTACTTGTCAACCAGTCGTTGCGGCGAGTCGATATCGATGATCCGGCCATGTTCGATGATCGCGACCCGGTCGCACAGCCGCTCGGCCTCCTCCATCAGGTGCGTGGTGAGGAAGACCGTCTTCCCGCGGTCGCGAATGTCGCGCACGAGCTCCCAGATCTTCCGGCGCGCCTGCGGATCGAGCCCGGTGGTCAGCTCGTCGAGAAAAACGACCTCGGGATCATTGATCAGGGCGAGCGCGATGAACAGGCGCTGCTTCTGGCCACCGGAGAGCGTCATGAACCAGGCGTTGCGTTTGTCGGCAAGACCAAGCTGGTCGAGCAGTTGGTCGGCCGTGAAGGACGTCTTCCGGTAGATCGATGCCCACAGATGCATCGCCTCCCACACCTTGATCCGCTTCTGGAGCTGCGCCTGCTGGAGCTGGACGCCGATTCGTTCCTGCAGCTCATAAACGTCGCGGACGGAATCGAGGCCGAGAACCGTGATCGAGCCGGAGCTTGGCCTGCGGATCCCCTCGACGCATTCCATTGTCGTGGTCTTGCCCGCTCCGTTGGGACCGATGAGACCGAAGATCTCGCCGTCGCTCACCTCGAACGACACGCCATCCACCGCCACGGTCTTGCCGTACGTCTTACGAATGCCGGAGACCTGAATTACGGGGCGAGCGGCGTGGTTCATTCCCATCAGGTTACCGAGTGTGGCAGAAGCTGTCGCCGGCGTCGAGTCGCGAAGGGTGCGATAGCTCGCCACCTGGTCCCACTACCTGGATGAACAGGTTAGCGGTTAAACCCAGGGCGCGATGAGCGTCCTCTTTTCAAAGGAGATATCATGTCCACCAGCACCCCGATCACCTTTCCTTGCACCGCCGGTCAGGCCGTTGGCTCCAGCTACACTCTCTCCAATGGCTCGATCACCCTGGAGCCGAGCGGTCTCGTCGTGCTGAATGACACGCTCTACATGGCCAGCGACAACGGTTATCTGGTCAGCATGGATGTGAGCTCCGGAGCCTCGCTCACCCAGGCGTGGACCGAGGTCCACAACTTCACGAACGACTCCGGCTTCAAGGGTGATACGAACAGCTACGATCTGGAGTGCATCACCACCGCCACCGGCAAGCTGATGGTCGGCGTGGAGGGGAAGGCGGGCAGCGGGAGCAACAAATACGACCCGCACATCTTCCGGTACGATACGGCCAACGACGACACCACGAGCAGCATCTGGGACATCACGGACGTGACCCTGGGCTCCGCCGGCGGTATGGAGGCCATGACCTTCGTGCCCGGCTCCGCCTGCCCGCCCAAGACGGTCAATGGCAATTCGAACCCGGCGTATTACGGAGGAAACCAGTATTACGGCGGCTACTTCTTCGCGGCCTACCAGAGCAAGACCGGCTACGTGTACATCTACGACCTCCCCGAGGGCAATAACGACACGCACACCGTGAGCAGCCACCTCCAGAAGTTCGAGATCACGGACGGGAGCGGCCACATGATCACGTTGGAAGCCTCGGACATGTGCTTCGCCAACAACTACCTGTTCATCCTGTTCGACGGCGGCGGCACACGGGACGAGATCCACATCTTTTCGATCCGCTCCGACGGCACCGGCCTGGACCACGCCGGCGCGAGCTACCTGCCTGTACTCCCCGGCTGGAGCCATCAGACGGACTTCGAGGGCTTGACGATCGACGGGTCGGACCTGTACCTGTCCGTGGACGCGTCGGATTCGACCAAGCTGGTCTATCGATTCACGGACTACAGCATCGGCAAATTCGTCAGCTCTTAGGTGTGCGGGCAGCCACGGCCGCCGTCGCCTCCTCCGCCCCGTCCGCTTCAGGACCGAGGGGGCCTCCAGGGTGGCGCCGGTCGTGGCCGCGGCGTCGGAGCCGCCAATCGCGTAGACTCCGTCCTTTCAGAGTTCCCCGGCACCTAATCCTGGCTCAATGGACACGCATAGCGGCTCGATGGACACGTACTTTTCCACGATGGAAAGGTCCGTCGGCGGAATGGACGCTTCCATCGGCTCGATGGACACACACTTTCTCTCGATGGACACGTCCATCGGCCCGATGTGTCGGTCCAACGGCTAAAGTGCCACGTCCATCGTGCCGATGTGCCGGTCCAACGGCTAAAGTGTCGCGTCCATCGTGCCGATGTGTCGGTCCAACGGCTAAAGTGCCACGTCCATCGTGCCGATGTGCCGGTCCAACGGCTAAAGTGCCGCGTCCATCGTGCCGATGTGTCGGTCCAACGGCTAAAGTGCCACGTCCATCGTGCCGATGTGTCGGTCCAACGGCTAAAGTGCCACGTCCATCGGCCCGATGTGTCGGTCCAACGGCTAAAGTGCCGCGTCCATCGGCCCGATGCGTCGGTCCAACGGCTAAAGTGCCGCGTCCATCGTCGAAGCATCCATCGGCGAGACGAACGTAGCCTCCGCCGCCGGACGCCCTCATCTGCCCAGCGCAAGAAGAGCTTGGCGCTTTACCGTCGGAGCCGCCAATCGCGTAGACTCCGTCCCTTCAGAGCTCCCGGCACCTGATCCTGAGATTCGCCCTAAATCGATGAAACGCCTTCTCCCGCTGATCGCGCTCGCCGTCGGCCTGATCTCCGCCGCTCCCGTGCCCGACCTCGCCACGCGCACGCGGGCCGTGCTCGCCAAGACCTCGGGCACAATCCAGATCCCAGGCCTGCGGCATCCGGTCACGGTGCTGCGCGACCGCTGGGGCGTGCCCCACATTTTCGCCGAGACGCAGGACGACCTCTTCCTGGCTCAAGGATTCGTGGCCGCCCAGGACCGCCTCTGGCAGCTCGAGATCTGGCGCCGGACGGGAGAGGGGAGGCTCGCCGAGATCGCCGGGCCCGAGGCCGTCGAGCGCGACCGTTTCGCCCGGCTGCTGCGCTACCGCGGGGACCTCGCAGCCGAGTATGCGAGCTATGCCCCGGACGCGAAACGGATCCTCGAGGCGTTCGTGCGCGGGGTGAACGCCGCGATCGCGGCGAGCCGTGACCGGCTGCCGATCGAATTTCAGCTCGCGGGGGTGCGGCCCGAGCCCTGGACGCCCGAGGTCTGCCTCAACCGCCTGGCGGCGTTCGGGATGACCATCAACTCCAGCCAGGAGGTGCTGCGGGCCAAGCTCGGCACCGATCTCGGCTGGCAGCTCGCCGACGAGCTGATGCCCGCCGAGCCGCGGCGCCCTCTCCAAGCCCAGCCGCACGCCGGCCTCGAAGGGGTCGACGAGAAGATCCTGAGCCTCCCCCGGTCGACGAACGTTCCGCTCCACTTCCAGGCGGCCGCGAACGGCAGCAACAACTGGGTGGTGGACGGTACCCTATCGGCCACCGGCCGGCCGCTCCTGGCGAATGATCCCCATCGAGAGCTCAGCCTGCCCAGCCTGCGCTACCTCGTCCATCTGGTGGCGCCGGGCTGGAACGTGATCGGCGCCGGCGAGCCGGCCCTGCCCGGCGTGGCCGCGGGACACAACGACCGCGCCGCCTTCGGCTTCACGATCGCGATGATCGATCAACAGGATCTTTATGTTGAGGAGACGAATACCGCCAATCCCGACGAGGTCCGCTTCCAAAGGCGGTGGGAGCCGATGCGCGTGGTGCGCGAATCGATCGCGGTCAAGGGCCGGGAGCCGGTCGCGGCCGAGCTCAAATTCACCCGCCACGGCCCGGTGATCCACGAGGACCGCGAGCGCCATCGCGCCTACGTGCTGCGCTGGGTGGGCAGCGAGCCGGGCACGGCGGGCTACCTCGCCTCGCTCTCGCTCGACCGGGCGCGGAACTGGCCCGATTTCCGGAAGGCCTTGGAGCGCTGGAAGGTCCCGTCGGAGAACCTGGTCTACGCGGACGTGGACGGCAATATCGGCTGGCAGGTGGCGGGGCTCACGCCGGTGCGCAAGGGGTGGGCCGGGCTGCTGCCGGTGCCGGGCGCGGGGGAGTACGAATGGCAAGGTTTTTTGCCGGCCGCCGAGCTCCCGAGCGCTTTCAATCCGGCGCGGCACTTCCTCGCTACCGCCAACAACGACATCCTGCCGCCGGGCTACCCCCACGAGCTGGGCTACGACTGGGGAGATCCCGCGCGCGCCCTGCGGATCGCGGAGGTTCTCGGCGCGGGCGGAAAATTCACCGTCGCCAATTTCGAGCGTCTTCAGTACGAGGAGGTCTCGCCCGTCGCGCGGGCGCTGGTGAAGATCCTCGGCGAGGCCCGGGGCGCGAGCCCGGAGCTGCGCCCCTGGGTCGACCGGCTCACGCGGTGGGACGGCATCCTGGCCAAGGGCTCCGCCGCCGCGGCCCTGTATGAGATCTGGGCGGCGAAGCTCGGGCCCGCGGTCCTCAAGGCGCGGGTGCCGGAGAAATGGCTGCCGATCGTGGCCGGCCGCCTGGAGCAGGTGATCGCGCTCCTCCGTGATCCGAAACCCGAATGGTTCGGCCAGGACCCGCGCGCCGGGCGGGATGCCCTATTGCTCCAGAGCCTGGAGGCGGCGATCGCGGAGGCGAAGAAGAGGCTCGGCCCCGATCCGGCGAAATGGCGCTGGGGGACGCTCCACACGGCCACGTTCCGCCACGTCCTGGGGACCGGCCCGGAGCGCCAGGCCCTCTTCAACCTCCCGCCGGTTGAGCGCGGCGGCGACGGCTACACTCTCAACGTGGGCGAAGGGCCTGGATTCAGCGTGACCCACGGCGCGTCCTTCCGCGAGATCCTCGACCTGGGGAATTGGGACCGCTCCGTGGCCACGAGCGTGCCGGGCCAGTCCGGCCAGCCCGGCAGCCTGCACTACGCCGACCTGCTGCTCCTCTGGGCGGAGGGGAAATACTTTCCGCTGCTCTACAGCCGGAAGAAGATCGAGGAAGCCGCGACGGAGCGGCTGGTGCTGGCGCCTTAACCCTTCCGCGGAGATCAACCCCTCCTGGACGACGTGCCCGATTCTCCGCACCTTCTGCGGAGATCATGACCGAGATTCGCCGCAGAGCACTGGCCAGCGCAAGAGAGATTTGGCGGGAGGCAATCACGTCAGAGCTTCAGCACCATCTTGATCATGTCGTGCTGGTTGCCGTCGGGGTCCGTCCCGTAACCGGGGATGGTGTACCCGGTGAAGCCCAGGTCGCCCAGGGTGCGGACGGCATCGGCCTCGGAGTCGGAGATCAGCATGCAGGTGAGATGGCGCAGGCCGTCGGCCCGGGCGGTGTCGATGAACTGGTTGACCAGTATCGTTCCCAGGCCGGCGCCGCGATAGGCGGGATCGAGGAGCCACTTGACGCGGCCCACCAAGCGCAGGGGGCTCCCCTGCCGGCGGTGGAGCGTCGCGTCGGCGACCACCTTCGTGCCGTCGAAGGCGAGGAGCGGCAGGACTTTGGAATAGTCCAACTCGCGCCCCCAGCTCTCCACCAGGTTCCGGTTGTCGATGCGGTCCCAGGCGAAGCGGCGCACCTCCTGGGGAAGGTGATGGAAGAACTCGTACAGGGCGTCGACGTCATTTGCGGTAAACGGGCGGATCAGGAGGCGGCGTCCGTCGCGCAGCACAGCCTCCAGCGGATAACGGTTGGACATTCTCTTCTTACCCTCCTTTGAAACGACGACAGGACAGAGCAGAAGGGAGCCTAGCACGGGCGGCGCGGGGCCGGCATCCGGGATGATGGGGCCATCAGGCGTCTGGTTCGATCCCTGAATCCCGGAGGGCCTTCTGGAGAAGGTCTCTCACCTCGATCCGTTCCGCCCATTCCCTCAAATAGGCGAGGTCCAGGCTTCTCCGTTGCACTTTGATCACGCCCAGCACGTCGTTCCATTGCTGGTTGGAGGTGCCGTCTGCCATCTGGTACCAGCGAAGCTTCTGCAAGATGATGTCCTCCGGACTGGCCACGGGGATCATGGCGTCGTCATCCAGAGGAGAGATCAGCAGCCGGCGATTCATCTCCTGGAGGGAGAAAAGATCTCCCTTCAAGAGGAAGACGTCGACCTTGATCCCCGTCGCATGATGGAGCATGTTGAACGACGAGCGGCGCTTCACAGCATGCAGAACCCGCTCGGCGTCGATGTAGAAAGTAGCCTCGAGGGCAGCCACGAACGACTGGACATCTTGAGACCGAAGATCGGCGACCAAATCGGCGTCCTCGGTGCTGCGGGGGATACCGTGCACCGAGCTGGCGATCGAGCCTCCCACAAGATATGGAATCCGGAGCTCCTCCAAGACACGGGCTACCTCGAAGGTGGCCCGGAGCGCATCGGGCAACTCCACCCTCAGTAGCCCTCGATCTCAGGGTCCCAGCTAAAAACCTTGATCATGGTCTCGCGGTCCAGCCGCAATGCCGCCAGCCGCAATCGCAGCTCGCGTTCGGAGAGGCCGGACCCATGCCGGCTCCGGATTCCGGCGAGGGCCATGAGCTGGACAGTCCGGTTCAGATCCTGAACGGACCGGAGTTTCTCGCCGGGCGACATTTGCCGGTAGCGCTCCAGCAGCATCTCCTCGATCTCCGGCGGGGTGTCTGGGCTCTGGGTCCTCATGATTTACCTCTATCGGGAAGGTACCACAAGGAAGAAACGTTAGACTCCCTGGCATGACCGACTCGGCGTGGGAGGAGCTCTCCCGCACGCTGCGCAGTAGTGCGCCTTACAAGACCCTCCAGAAGGGGCTTGGGGACGTGGTGCGCCTGCCCGTGCCGGCGGCGGCGTGGGTGGGGGAGCTGCTGGCCCGCGACCTCAAGCGGCCGTTGCTGGTGGTGGTGCCCCGGGAGGCCGACGCCCTGATGTGGATGGAGGCCGCCCGGCTCTTCAGCCGCGAGGGGGCGCCTGAGAACAGCGCCGTCTACTTCCCGGCGCCGTCATTGACGCCTTATCAGGAGACCGAGACCTCGCTGCAGGTCCGCGCCCAGGAGTCCGTGGCGCTCGACTGCGTCACCTCCGGGCGGGCGGTCACCGTGGTGACGACTCCCCGCGCCCTGTTCCGCCGCCTGCCGGCTCCGGACGCCTTCCGCCGCGCCGTGCTCGCCGTCCGTCCGGGCGAGGACCACCCGATCGAGACCCTCACCCGGCATCTCCTGCGCTACGGCTACAAGCGTACCGACCTGGTCTACGAGGTGGGGGACTTCGCCGTGCGCGGCGGCATCGTCGACGTCTTCCCGCCCGGGGAGGACGCGCCCGTGCGCCTCGACCTGTTCGGCGACACGGTGGAGTCGATCCGCTGGTTCGATCCGCAGTCGCAGCGCTCGGAGGACACGCTGGACGGCGTCCGCATCCTTCCTCTGTACCTCTTTCCCGGCGGGCCCGAGGACGCGGCCCTGCTGGCCGAGCTGCTGACGGAGAACCTGGGCGCCGAGATGGGGCCGCGGGAGGCCGAGGCGATCGAGGGGCTGCGCACCCGGGGAGAGTTTCCCGGCTGGGAGAATTATCACCCGCTCCTGGCCGCGCAGACCGTGGCGCTGATGGACGCGCTGCCGAGCCCGCTGACCTGGGCGGTCGATCCGCCGGCCCTGGAAGCGGAGGTGGCCCACCACTCGGAGCGTCTGGAGGGAGACTACGCCTCCCGTATCGAGCACGGGCGCCTGGCGGTGCCGCCCGAGGCGCTGGAGCAGCCGGCGCAGCAGGTGCGGGAGGCGCTGGAGACGGCTGCCGTCCGCCTGCGGGACCTTGTCGTGGGAGGCGGGCGGGATGGTCAGGCGGGCGGGGCGGACTTCCACGGCACGCTGACCGATCTCTTCCATGGCCAGCTCCCCCGCTTTCCACAGGAGGTGGCGACGGCCCGGGCGCGGGGCGAGCGATGCCTCGTGGTGGTTTCGCCGGCCCACCGGCGGCGGATCGAGGAGTTGTTGGAAGGGCGGGAGATCATGCTCGGCCGGGGCGGCGTCGAGCTGGTCTCGGGCGAGCTGGGGCGCGGCTTCCGGCTGCCCTCGGCCGGTCTCGTGGTCTATGGCGAGCAGCAGCTCCTGCCCCAGGCAAAGCTCCAGCGCCGGGGGGGCAAGACCCGCTTCGGCCCGTTCCTTTCCGGCCTGCGCGACCTCAAGGTGGGCGACTACGTGGTGCACACCGACCATGGGATCGGCCAGTTCGTGGCCCTGCGCTCGGTGGGAGGGGACGGCATGGGCGGGGGCGGCCTGCCGCCTGTGCTGCGGGAGCTCGGGAGCCCGAGCACCGCCACCGAGACCGAGGTGATGGAGATCGCCTACGCCAGCGGCAAGCGGCTGCTGCTGCCGCTCTCGCGCATCGACCAGGTGCAGAAGTTCAGCGGCATCGAAGGCGTGGCCCCCCGCCTCGACCAGCTCGGCGGCACCTCGTGGAACCGCACCAAGGCGCGGGTGAAGAAGGGGATGCGCGACATGGCCGGCGAGCTGCTCAAGCTCTATGCCGAGCGCCAGGTCGCCCGCGCTCCGGCCATGCCGCCCGACACCGATCTGCTGCACCAGTTCGAGGCCGCGTTCGTCTACGAGGAGAGCCCCGACCAGCTCGAGGCCATCGCCACCATCCGCGAGGATCTCCAGCGCGAGCGGCCGATGGACCGGCTGCTGTGCGGCGACGTGGGCTATGGCAAGACCGAAGTGGCCATGCGGGCCGCCTTCAAGGCGGTGGACGGTGGTTACCAGGTGGCCGTTCTCGCTCCCACCACCATTCTGGCGGACCAGCATCTGGAGACCTTCCGCAAGCGCTTCGCAGGCTTTCCGGTGAACGTCGAGATGGTCTCCCGCTTCCGCTCGCCGCAGGAGGTGCGGGAGCTCAAGAAACGGCTGGGCGAGGGCAAGGTGGACATCCTGATCGGCACCCACCGCCTGCTCTCCAAGGACATCCAGCTTCCGAGGCTGGGACTGATGATCGTCGACGAGGAGCAGCGTTTCGGCGTGGCCCAGAAGGAGCGGCTGAAGCAGCTCAAGAAGAACGTCCACGTGCTGGCCATGTCGGCGACGCCGGTGCCGCGCACGCTCCAGCTCTCGCTCGCCGGAGTGCGGGACCTGTCGGTCATCGAGACGCCGCCCAAGGACCGCATGGCGGTGGAGACGACCATCCTCCCCTACAACAACGAGGTGGTGCGGGAGGCCATCGAGTTCGAGATCGAGCGCGGCGGCCAGGTCTACTACGTCTACAACCGGGTGGAATCGATCGAGGAGCGGCTGACCAAGCTGCGCGAGATCGTTCCCGGCGTGCGGGTGACGGTCGGCCACGGCCAGCTCAACGAGGAAGAGCTGTCGCGCCGCATGCATGCCTTCACCCGCGGCGACTTCGACGTGCTGCTCGCCACCACCATCATCGAGAACGGCATCGACATCCCCAACGTCAACACCATGATCGTCCACCGGGCCGACCGCTTCGGCCTGGCGCAGCTCTACCAGCTCCGCGGCCGGGTGGGGCGCAGCAACCAGCTCGCCTACTGCTACTTCCTGGTGCCCGAGGACCGCATTCTCTCCGAGCAGGCGCGGAAACGCCTGGCGGCGCTGCGCGAATTCTCCGACCTCGGCGCCGGCTTCCGCATCGCCGCCCGCGATCTGGAGATCCGCGGCGCCGGCAACCTTCTGGGCGGCGAGCAGAGCGGCCATATCGGATCGGTGGGCATCGAGACCTATCTCAAGCTGCTGGAAGAGACCGTGCGCGAGCTGCGGGGCGAGAGCGTCGAGGAGGCGCCGTCGGTGGCTCTCGACCTGCCGGTGCAGATGTCGATTCCGAGCGAGTACGTCGACGACGCCAACCTGCGCATGGAGCTCTACCGCAAGATCGCCGAGGAGCCCGAGCGGGAGATGCTGGCCGAGCTCGCCGACCGCTTCGGGCCTCCGCCCGCCGCCGTCCAGACCCTGGTGGAAGTCGCGGCTCTCAAACGGCTGGCCGAGTCGCTGCGGGTGCAGTCCATATCGGCCAAGGGGGGCGAGCTGGTCATCCGTCTGCGGCGGGACGCGCGTATCGATGTCGAGAGACTCATCGAGATGGTGTCCAACATGCCCGGAGCCAGCTTCAGCCCCACCGGCGTGCTGTCGCTGCCCGGCGGCGGCGGGCGGCAGCTCGTCACGGTGGCGCGGCAGACTCTGGAGTCGCTGGGAGCATGAGGGCCATCCTTCTCGCCCGTTTTTCCCGCGGCATCGTCCTCGCCGTGTTGCCGCTCGCGGTGCTGCCGCTCGCCGGCTGCCATCGCCAGCCCTCGCCGCCAGCGCCGGCTCCGGACGCCGCGGCTCGCATCGGCGGCGAGGACGTGCGCTACGGCGATTTCGAGTCGTACCTCAAGCGCACCGTCAACGACACGGACGGCGTGCTGGGCAGCGACGTCCTGTCGCAGCTCTTCGATCAGTTCCTGGAGGAGCGCCTGCTCGCCCGGCTGGCGATCGACCGCAAGGTGGTGCGGGAAGCTCAAGGCGCGGCGGGGCAGCGGGCGGCGATCGAGGCGCTGCTGGCGAGCCGGCAGCCGAGCGACCCCGCGTCCGGCGAGGAGGTCGCCCGCTACTACGCGGCTCATCGCCAGGACTTCGCCCGGCCCGAGCGGGTCAAGCTGCGCCAGATCCTCACCCAGGACCGGGCGACGGCGGAGCGGGCCCTCAAGGAGATCGGCGGCGGCACCGACTTCGCGGAGGTGTCGCGCCGGCTGTCGCGCGACCCCGGAGCCGCCGCGGGTGGCTACCAGGGCGAGCTCACCCGGGACGATCTCCCCCCCAGTTTCGCCGAGGTCATCTTCGGCCTGAAGCCCGGCGAGGTCAGCCGGCTGGTGTCGGCGGACTATGGTTTCCACATCTTCCAGGTGACCGAGCGGGAGCCCGCCCAGGTGATCTCCCTGGACGCCGCGCGGCCCGAGATCCTCGCCAAGCTGCGGCAGGAAAGGGCCGACCTCCTCCTCCAATCGTTGGTCCAGGAGGCGCGAGCCCGTTACAATGTTGCGGTCAACGGACGGAATCTACCGTTCGACTATGAGGGCTACTACAGTGACTCCCATGCCAAGACGTCTCGCTAGAACGCTCCTCCCGTCCGTCCTCCTGCTCGTTCCCGTACTCATTCCAGTCGCGGCGCGTGCCGAGGCGCTCAATCCCGGGGTCCATCCCGATGTGATCAACCGCATCGTGCTGCGGGTCAACGACCGTATCGCCACTTTCTACGATTACCAGCAGCGCAAGGCGGAGCTGGTGCGCGACATCGTCCGCCGCGAGCAGGACCAGGACGAGCGCCAGCGGCTCCTCGGCCAGGCCGGCGAGGTGGTCTTCGCGGATCTCTTCCGCGAGCTTCTCCTGGATTCGCGGGCCGATCAGCTCGCCATCGAGATCACCGACTCGCAGGTCGATCAGCAGGTCGCGCAGCTCAAGCAGAACTTCAACATCAAGACCGATCAGGACTTCGCCGCGGCGCTGGCGCAGTCCGGCCTGACCGAGCCGCAACTGCGCTCCCAGATCAAGGCCAACCTGCGGATGCAGGAGGTGCGCGGGCGCGAGGTGCAGAGCCGCGTCAAGGTGGACGAGGAGGACCTGCGTCGCTACTACCGCAAGAACCTCGAGCAGTTCCGCCAGCCGGAGCAGGTGCAGCTTCGCGAGGTGGTGGTGCTGGAGGAGGGCGGCGCGGCCGCCGACCAGCGCAAGGCGGTGGCGACGGAGATCCGCGGCAAGGTGCAGGGCGGCTCCTCGCTGGCCGACGCCGTGGCCGATCTCGTCAAGAAGAACACGACCAGCAACGTCATCGAGCTCGGTTGGGTGTCCCCCGGCGATCTCGACAAGAATCTCGAAGGCGCCGTCTGGAAGCTGCCGGTGGGCTCGCTTTCCGAGCCGGTCGAGGCGCGGGGCGGCCTCCACCTGGTGCAGGTGATCGACCGGCGCGAGTCGCGCATTCCCCCCTTCAACGAGGTCTCCACCGTCATCCAGAGCCGCGAGCAGGAGCGGGCTTTTCGGGAAGAGGTGGCCAAGTACATGGCGGAGCTGGAGAAGAACTCGCTGATCGTCGCCAATCCTCCCCAGGAGGCCGCGGGATTCCGCAGCCGTCTCGCGTCGACGCCGGAAGCCGGGGACCCGAGCAATCTCGGCGCCGCCTCGGCCGCCTCGGCCGCCGCGCCGTCCGCCCCGCCCGCCAACGCCAACGCCAACGCCGCGGATACCACCACCACGAAAACCCTTCCCGGCGATCCCAAGGACAAATCGGGCAAGCCGCAGAGCCCCGCCACCAACCCGCCCGCGGGCATGACACAACCCGGCTCTCTGCCCACTCCGGCTCCGGTGGATCCCTCCGCGCCGCCGCCGCCGGGCGCCTGAGACCTTCCCTTCCGCCGCCGACCTGAACGCCCGCGCTTCGCCGCGGGCGTTTTCGTCAGGCGCCTCCGTTTCCGCTCTTTCGCCTGCCTTTCGCTCACGTTTTGGAGCTGCTTGGCGTAGAAGTGGCCAGCAGTGGAAAAAAATGGACAAAAGTGGAGTGGACTGCTAGGATTCCACCTCAGACAGCCAGCTTGTGGGGGCGAGTCATGTTCCGTGGAAGCGCTCCAACCAAAATCGACGACAAGGGTCGCCTGAAGATTCCGACGGACTTCCGCCGGTTGCTGGAGGAGCGTTGGGGCCCGGATCTGTTCGTGACGTCGGTGCAAGGCGAGTCGGCACTGCTCTATCCCCTGCCGGTTTGGGAGGAGATCGAGCAGCGGTTGAGCTCCCTGCCCTCCACCGATCCCATCCGGCTGCGGTACCTCGAGCGGGTCAACTACTACGGACAGCAGGTGCGGCTGGACGTGCAGGGGCGGATCCTGATTCCCCAGATTCTGCGCGAGAGCGCCAGCGTCAACGGCGACGTGGTGGTGAGCGGCCAGCTCAATCACCTGGTGGTCTGGAATCACGAGCGGTTCGTTTCGCGGCTGCAGGAGCAGCCGTTTACGGATGAGGACTTCCGTGCCCTCAGCACGCAGGGGATCTGAGGAAGGCCGGCCGCCGCGTTGGACGTCCAGCATGTCCCCGTCCTGCTCGCGGAGAGCCTGGAGCGGCTCGCGCCGGAGCGTGGAGGGACGTTCGTGGACGCGACGCTGGGGTTGGGCGGCCATGCCGAGGCCTTGCTGGCGGGGTGGCCGGAAGTCGAGCTGGTGGGCATCGACCGCGACCCGCAGGCGCTCGAACGGGCTGGCCGGCGCCTGGCGCCGTTCGGCTCCCGGGTGCGGCTGGTGCAGGCGAACTTCCACCGGCTCGACCAGGCGTTGGCCGGCCTCGGCGTCCGAACGATCTCGGGTGTCCTGGCCGATCTCGGCGTTTCTTCCCTGCAGCTCGACACGGCGGAGCGTGGTTTCAGCTTCCGCTTCGACGGGCCGCTCGACATGCGGATGGGATTGACGGAGCTGACCGCGGCGGACGTGGTCAATCAGGCCTCGGAGGGAGAGTTGGAGAAAATCTTCAGGGACTACGGCGAGGAGAGGCAGGCGCGGCGGATCGCGCGGGCCATCGGGAGGGCGCGGCTGGAGCGTCCCATCGAGACCACAGGCGAGCTGCGGCAACTGGTGGGACGAGTCGCTCGTTCCCACGGAGGGGATCGCGGGCGCAAGCCGTGGGGCGAGCGCATCGACCCCGCGACCCGCGTCTTCCAGGCGCTGCGCATCGAGGTCAACCAGGAGCTGGAAGGGCTGGAGGCTTTCATCCAGCAGGCCGTCGATCTGATGGAGACCGACGGCCGGCTGGTGATCATCTCCTACCACAGCCTGGAGGACCGGATCGTCAAGAACACCCTGCGCGGCATGGCGCAGGGCGAGGTCGATCAGGTCACCGGCAGGCCGCTGGCGGAGACCCAGATGATCGAGGTGCTGACCCGCAAGCCCCTGCGCCCCTCCGAAGAGGAAGTGGATTTCAACCCGCGTTCGCGCTCCGCCCGGCTGCGGGCGGCCCGGAGGTTGTGAAGCCTTGCGCAACGCGTACGCCCTGCGGCGGCCGGTGGCCAACACCTATCTGGTGCGCGAGCGCGACCGGCGCCGCTGGCGTGAGCTGGCCCTCGTCCTGCTGGTGGTGATCAGCCTGGGCGGCGGCCTGCTGTCCTACACCTGGATTCACCTGGAGGCGACGCGCACCGGCTACAAGATCGACAAGCTGGAGCGGGAGCTGACGGAGCAGTCGCGCCAGGAGCGCGAGCTCCGGCTGGAGGCCACCTATCTCGCGAGCCCGTCGCGGATCGAGGCGCGGGCGGTGGGCGAGCTGCACATGCAGCCGCCGGCCCTGGAGCAGGTGGTCTTCTGGGAGGAGCTGCCGTGATCCGCCGGCTCGGCCGCCTCGGGATAGTGGCCGGCTTCGGCGCCATCTGGGTGCTGCTCATCGCCGCCCGCCTCTATCACCTGCAGGTGATGCGCTACGACCACTATCAAGCCAAGGCGGAGCGCCAGCAGCAGCGGGTGGTGACCCTCGATCCGCCGCGCGGCACGATCTACGACGCCCATGGCCGCGAGCTGGCCGTCTCCGTGCAGGTGGACTCCGCCTTCGCGGTGCCGTCGGAGATCCGCGACCCCAAAGCGACCGCCAAGGCGCTCGCCGGGGTCGTCAAGGAGCTCGACGCCGCGAAGCTCGTCCGCCAGCTCGGCGGCGAACGCGACTTCGTCTGGGTCGCCCGCAAGCTCGACGCGCCCGTGGCGGCACGGGTACGGGAGCTGGAGCTGCCGGGCATCTACTTCCTGCAGGAGAGCAAGCGCTACTACCCCATGGGTACGCTCGCGGCGCAGGTGCTGGGCTATGTGGGAACGGACAACCACGGCCTCGCCGGTCTCGAGCTGGTGTACGACCGCGAGGTCGCCGGCAAGCAGGGGGTACGCACCGTATTGCGGGACGCCAAGCACGGCACGCTGGCCTCTCCCAACCTCTCGTTCGCCGAGGCCGAGCCCGGGCACGACCTCTATCTGACGCTCGACGCCACCGTGCAGCACATCGTCGAGCGCGAGCTGGTGCGGGCCGTCGAGGCGCGCGGAGCGAAGCGCGGGAGCGCCATATTCCTCGATCCCAGGACGGGCGGCGTGCTGGCCATGGCCAGCTACCCGACGTTCAATCCCAACGAGTTCCGCAACTATCGCGAGGCCGATTGGCGCAACCGGGCCATCATGGACGGCTATGAGCCCGGCTCGACCTTCAAGATCGTCACCGCGGCGGCGGCCCTCGACTCCGGCCTGGTCAAGGCGGACGACGTCTTCGACTGCGAGATGGGCGGCATCACCCTGTTCGGCATCCACATCCGCGACCACAAGCCTTACGGCCGGCTGAGCTTCGCCGACGTCATCGCCAAGTCGAGCAACGTCGGCGTCATCAAGGCCGCCCTGCGGCTGGGCGACAGGCGCCTCTACCAGACCATCCGCGGCTTCGGCTTCGGGCAACCGACGGGCATCGACCTGCCGGGCGAGGCCAGCGGCATCCTGCACTCGGTGGAGCACTGGGGGCCGCTCGCCAAGGCCTACATCTCCTTCGGGCAGGGGATCTCGGTGACGCCGCTTCAACTCGCCGCCGCCACCGCCGCCGTGGCCAATGGCGGCACGCTGCTCAAGCCTCACGTCGTGGAGGCGGTGAGCCGCGGCGAGGTGCGGGTGCCGCGCTACCCCGAGCCGCCGGTCGTGGGCCGCCCCATCTCCGCTCCCGCCGCCGCGGAGGTCTCGCGGCTGCTGGAGGGCGTGGTGATCTCGGGCACGGGCAAGTCGGCCGCGATCGCCGGTTACCGGGTGGCCGGCAAGACGGGGACGGCGCAGATCCCCGTGCGGGGCGGCTACTTGCGGGGCGGCTACCTGCCGAGCTTCGTGGGCTACGCGCCGGCCGGCCGCGCCGCCGTGGTCGGCGTGGTCGCCATCGCCGAGCCGCAGGGAAACGAGTACTACGGCGCCCAGGTGGCGGCGCCCGTCTTCGGCTCCATCACCCGCCAGGTGCTGCTCTATCTGGGGGTCCATCCCGAGCGCCCCCCGCTCGCCGTCTGGCCCGGGCAGACGATGACCGCGAGCCTCGTGGGGCGCCTCCCCGGCTCCGTCGTGGTTCCCGCCGCGTTTCCCGGGGCATCGACTGGGCTCGACGAAGCGCTGGGGGACGGCGACGATCACGTCGGCGAAGCGGGCCCCGAGCCCTTGCTCTGGCAGGCCCCGGCCGCGCCCGCCGTCTCCATCCCCGTGCCGCCGCCCGGTGGAGGTCGCGAGCATGCGCCTTTCTGAGCTGGTGCGCGGGTTGGCGATCTCCGGAGATCCTCGGGCAGATCCGGAGATCACGGGCGTGACCCACGATTCACGAACGGTGGCGCCGGGCGATCTCTTCGTGGCCTTCGCGGGCCAGCGCTACGACGGCCGTGCCTTCGCCGAGGCGGCGGTGGCGAAGGGGGCCGTCGCCGTGGTCGGACCCGACTCCGGCGCGATCGATGGGCTGTCCGTGCCCTGGCTGACGACGGGAGATCCCCGCGCCGTCCTCGGCCCCCTGGCGGCCCGCGCCTACGGTCATCCCGAGCGCGAGCTGATCCTGGCAGGCGTCACCGGCACCAACGGCAAGTCGACGGTCGCCACCCTGCTGACGGCGATCCTCGACGCCGCGGGGCACCCCGCGGGCTTCCTCGGTACCCTGGGGTACCGGTATCACGAGCACGAGTACGCCGGCGGCCATACGACCCCGGAGGCCTCGGACCTGTTTCGCATCCTGCGGCGGATGCGGGGCGACGGTGCGGCGGCGGTGGCGATGGAAGTCTCCTCTCACGCCCTGGCCATGGGCCGGGTGGCGGGCGCCGAGTTCGATACGGCGGTCTTCACCAACCTGACCCGCGACCACCTCGACTATCACAAGGACTTCGACGACTACTTCGCGGCCAAGCGGAAGCTGTTCGACCTCCTGAAGCCGGGCGCGCGGCCGGCGGTCAACGTCGACGATCATTACGGCCGGCAACTGGCGGCGGAGATGCCGGACGCGATGACCTTCGGCGAGCGGGGCGAGGTCTCGGCGCGCGACGTGGCGGTGACGGCCACCGGCACCCGCGGAATCCTGCTCACGCCGCGGGGCGAAGTGCCGTTCGCTTCGCCGCTTCTCGGCCGCTACAACCTTTCGAACCTGCTGGCCGCCGCGGCGGGCGCGGAGACCCTCGGCCTTTCCCACGACGCGGTGGTAACGGCCTTCGCGGGCCAGCAGCCGGTGCCGGGGCGGATGGAGCCTGTCGTTCGCGGCCAGCCGTTCCCCGTCTTCGTCGACTACGCCCACACCGACGCGGCCCTCGACGCGGCCCTGCGTTCGGCGCGGGAGATCGCGGCCGGCGGCAAGGTCGCCGTCGTCTTCGGCTGCGGCGGCGACCGCGATCAAGGCAAGCGTCCCCTCATGGGGAAGGTGGCCGGTGAGCTGGCGGACCTCGTGATCGCCACCTCGGACAACCCGCGAAGCGAGGACCCACTGGCCATTCTCGCCGCCGTCGAGGAGGGGCTGCGGCAGAGCGGCAACGCCGGATATCGCCTGGTGCCGGACCGCCGCGAGGCGATCCGCGAAGCCCTCGCGGCGGCCGAGGCCGGCTGGGTGGTGCTGGTGGCGGGGAAGGGGCACGAGCGGGAGCAGATCGTGGGCACCGAGCGCCTGCCGTTCTCCGATCTCGAAGAGATCGGCAAGGCGCTGGAGGAGCGGCAATGGCCCGGCTGACCGTCGCCGAGGCGGTCGAGGCCGTGGGGGGCCGGCTGATGGCTGGAGACGGCGGGGCTGTGATCGACGGCGCCGCCATCGATTCGCGCGCCGTCCACGGCGGCGAGGTGTTCTTCGCCTTCCCAGGCGCGCAGGTCGACGGTCACCGCTTCGTGGCCGACGCGCTGTCCCGTGGCGCCGCGGCAGCCGTCATTCAAGAAGATGTCGCGGCGTCCTCGTCCGGCGCCCTGATCCGCGTCGAGGACACCTTCCGCGCCCTCCACGATCTCGCGCGCCTGATTCGTACCCGGGTCCCCGAGAAGCTGGTGGGGATCACAGGCTCGGCGGGCAAGACGACCACCAAGGAGCTGCTGGGAGCGATCCTCGCCTCGCGCTTCAAGGTCGCATGGACGCCGGGGAACCTCAACAACCTCTACGGCTTTCCCCTCTCGCTCCTCAACGTGCCGGACGGCACCGAGTGGATGGTGGCGGAGATGGGGATGTCCACGCCGGGCGAGTTGCGCCAGCTCTCGCTCCTGGGCCGGCCGGACGCGGTGGTCTTCACCGTCGTGCGCCCCGTCCACCTGGAGTTTTTCGGTACCGTCCAGGCGATCGCCGAAGCCAAGTCCGAGATCCTCGCCGGCCTCTCTCCCGGCGGTTTCGTGGTGGCCAACGCCGACGACCCCGAGGTGACGCGGATCGCCAAGCGTCATGGCGCGCGGATCGTCTGGTACGGGATTCATTCGGAGCGGGCGGACGTCCGCGCTCGGGATCTCAGGCAGGAGATCGAGGGCATCGGCAGTCGTTTCACGCTGGAGGCTGGGGGCCAGTCCCAGGAGGTACGTCTCCCCCTTCATGGCCTCTACAACGTGGAGAACTGCCTGGCGGCGTCGGCCTGCGCCTGGGCGCTGGGCCTCCCACTCGACGAGATCGCGGCGGCCGTGGCTACGGTCAAGCCGGCCTCAATGCGCGGCATCGTGCACCAGGCCGCGGGCGGCTACACGCTTGTCGACGACTCCTACAACTCCAATCCGGACGCCGTGGATAAGGCCCTGGAGAGCGCCTGCACCCTCGCCGGCCGGCGGCGGGTGGCCGTGCTGGGCGACATGCTGGAGTTGGGGCACGAGGCGCCCCGCTTCCACCGCGAGGCGGGAGAGCACGCGGCGCGCCTGGGGTTCTCGCCCGTCGTGGCCGTGGGCGAGCTGTCCCGCGAGCTGGCGGCCGGGGCTCAGGCAGGCGGAGCCGAGAGCGTCTGGCTGCCGGACGCGGCGGCGGCGGCGGACTGGGCGGCCGGCGAGCTTCGCCAGGGCGACGTGGTGCCGGTCAAGGCCTCGCGGAGCGTGGGGCTGGACCGGGTGGTGAAGCGGCTTTTAGGCAATGCGGGTGACGAGGCAGGAGCGCACTGAATGCTCTACTGGCTCCTCTATCCGCTGCACGACCGGGTCCCGGCGTTCAACGTCTTCCGCTACCTGACGTTCCGGGCGGCGGGGGCGATCGTCACGGCGCTGATCCTCTCCTGGATCCTGGGTCCCTGGTTCATCCGCGAGCTGCGCCGCCTCTCGGTCGGCCAGAACATCCGCGACGTCGGGCCGCAGGCGCATCAGGTCAAGAAGGGCACGCCCACCATGGGCGGCCTGCTCATCCTCTTCGCCACTTTGGTGCCCACGCTGCTCTGGGGGGACCTCGGCAACCTCTACGTCTGGCTGGTGGTGCTGGTGACCGCGGCCTTCGGCGGCATCGGCTTCGCGGACGACTACCTCAAGGTACGCAACCACCGCAACCTGGGGTTGACGGCGCGCACCAAGTTCCTGCTCCAGGTCCTCGTCGGCATCGCCTTCGGCGTGGCCCTGCTGCTCCTTCCCGCCGAGGCCGGGTTCAATCCGACCCTGACCTTCCCCTTCATCAAGAAGCTGGTGCTCCACCTCGGGCTGCTCTACATCCCCTTCGTGGCCTTCGTGCTGACGGGCGCCTCGAACGCCGTGAACCTGACGGACGGGCTGGACGGCCTCGCCATTGGCGCGACCTCGGTCGCCGCGGCCACCTACGCCATCTTCACTTATATAGCGGGCAACTTCATCATCGCCCGCTACCTTCAGGTGGCCTGGGTGCCGGGTGCCGGCGAGGTGGCGGTCTTCTGCGACGCCATGGTGGGGGCGGGCATCGGCTTCCTGTGGTTCAACTCGCATCCGGCCGAGGTGTTCATGGGCGACGTCGGCTCGCTCTCGCTGGGGGCCGCCATCGGCAGCGTCGCCGTGCTCGCCAAGCAGGAGATCCTGCTCGTGCTCGTGGGCGGCGTCTTCGTCATGGAGGCGATGTCGGTCATCATCCAGGTGGCCTCCTTCAAGATGCGCGGCAAGCGGGTGTTCCGCATGTCGCCGCTCCACCACCACTTCGAGCTCTCCGGCTGGGCGGAGCCGAAGGTCATCGTGCGTTTCTGGATCCTCTCGATCCTCTTCTCGCTCCTCTCTCTTTCCACCCTGAAGCTGCGATGAACGGACCCTGGACAATCCCCGGGCGCTTCGAGCGCGTGCTGGTCTACGGGCTGGGTCTCTCCGGCCGCGCCGCGGCGCGCCTGCTCCTGGCGCACGGCGCGACGGTGCTGGCGGTGGACGACAAGGAGGTGGACGCCGGAGATCTGGAAGGCAAGGTCGAAATGGTGAGCGCCCTGCCCGCCGGGATCGATCTCGTCGTCGTCTCGCCGGGCGTGCCGCTCGACAAGCCCATCCTCGAAGAGGCCCGGCGCCGCGGCATCCCCATCATCGCCGAGGTGGAGCTCGCCTTCCCCTTCCTCGACGGCCCCGTGGTGGCCATCACCGGCAGCAACGGCAAGAGCACCACGACGGCCATGACCTTCGCCATGGTGCGTGCCGCCGGTCTGCCTGTGGAGATGTGCGGCAACATCGGCGAGCCGCTGGCCGACAAGGTGGAAGGACCGGCGGGGCGAGTCTTCGTGGTGGAGCTGTCGAGCTTCCAGATCGAGGGGATCGTCACCCTGAAGCCCAAGGCCGCCGCGCTGCTGAATCTCGTGGAGGACCACCTGGACCGCTACGGCAGCATGGCGGCCTACGCGGACGCCAAGCGGCGTCTCTTCCGGGACATGGACGAGAACGGCGTCGCCGTGCTCAACGGCGACGATCCCGAGACCCTGCGCACAACGACCCGCGCCCGCCGCCGCCTCTTCTCGCGCCTCGGACCGGTGCTCGACGGCTGCTATGCGAAGGAAGACGGCCAGGTGGTCGAGGTCGCCCTGGGAGAGCGGGACATCGAGCTGTTCCACGCCTCCGATGTTCCCTTGGCCGGCGTGCAGAACCTGGAGAACGCCATGGCCGCGGCGCTGCTGGCCCGAGCCGTGGGCGTGGAGCCCGCCGCGATCGTCACCGCCCTGCGCGGCTTCACCGGCCTGCCGCATCGCCTCGAAAAGGTCGGCGAACGGGACGGCGTCACCTTCTACGACGACTCCAAGGGGACCAACCCCGGCGCCACGATGAAGGCGATCGAAGGATTCGCCGACGGCACGGTCCACCTGATCCTCGGAGGGCGCAACAAGGACGCGGATCTCGCGACGCTCACCCCCATGATCGCCCGCAAGGCGCGCCGCGCCTATCTGATCGGCGAGGCGGCGGAAGACTTCGCGGCGACTCTGGGGGGCGCCGTCCCCTTCGAGAGGTCGGAGACGCTCGATCGCGCCGTGCGCTCGGCGGCGAGCCAGGCGCGGCGGGGGGAGGCGGTCGTCCTCTCGCCGGCCTGCGCCAGCTTCGACCAGTTCAGGAACTTCAACCACCGCGGCGACGTCTTCCAGGAGCTGGCGCGCGCGGTGATGTCCGAGGGATTGGGAGGGCCGCATGGCGAAGAAGCTCGCCTTTGACAAGGTGCTCTTCACCACCGTCGTCCTGCTGATGTTCTTCGGCCTGGTGATGGTGTACTCGGCGAGCGCCGCCCTGTCGCACAACCAGGGGCTCGGTCACTTCCTCGTCAAGCAGTCGCTCGCCGCGGGCCTGGGGCTGCTGCTCATGGGCTGCCTGATGCACCTCGACTACCGCCGCCTGCGGGAGCCGGCGGTCATCTACACGCTGATGGGCCTCTGCCTGGTGCTGCTGGTGGGCGTGCTCTTCTCGCCCCAGCTCAACGCCACCCGGCGGTGGTTCTTCCTGGCCGGCATCTCGGTGCAGCCGTCGGAGCTGGCGAAGCTCGCGCTCATCCCGTTCCTGGCCTATCAGATCGAGAAGAAGGAGGAGCAGGTCAACAAGCTCTCCTTCCTCCTGCCGGCCGGGTTCTTCACCGCGGTCACGGCGTCGCTCATCCTGCTCGAGCCGGACATGGGCACCGCCGTGCTCCTCTGCGCGACGTTCTTCCTGATGATCTTCCTGGCCGGCCTCTCCTGGCGCTACATCGTGGCGGCGCTCGCCGTGGTGCCGCCGCTCCTGGGCGCGCTGGTGATGATGGAGCCCTACCGCCGGCAGCGGCTCTTCGCCTTCCTCGATCCGGAGAAGGACCCGCTCGGCAGCGGCTTCCAGGCCCTGCAGTCGCTCATCGCCGTGGGCTCGGGAGGCGTCTTCGGCCTCGGGCCGGGCAAGAGCATGCAGAAGCTCTTCTTTCTGCCGCACCCCGAGTCGGACTTCATCTTCTCCATCGTCGCCGAGGAGCTGGGGATGATCGGCGCCCTGGCCGTCGTCATCGCATTCGCCATTATCGCCTGGCGCGGCCTCACGGCCGGCGCCAAGGCCCCGGACGCCTTCGGGCGCTATCTCGCCTGGGGCCTCACCGGCGTGCTGGTGATCCAGGCCCTGCTCAACGTCAGCGTCACCGTGGCGCTGCTGCCGACGAAGGGAATCCCGCTCCCCTTCATCTCCTATGGCGGCTCGTCGCTGGTGGTGACCCTGTGCATCTGTGGCGTCCTTCTCAACCTTTCGCAGCACGCGTGATGAAATGGCGAACCCCACTGGACTTCACGTTCTCCTCGCCGGCGGCGGCACGGGCGGCCACGTCTTCCCGGCCCTTGCCGTGGGCGACGAGCTGCGGGCTCGGGGGTGGCGCGTGAGCTTCACCGGAATGGCCGGAGGGATCGAGGAGCGCTTGGCGAGCGAGCGGGGGATTCCCTTCCATCCGCTGCCGGCCCGGCCGCTCGTGGGACGTGGGATTCTCTCGAAAGTTGGTGCCCTGACGACCCTGGCGCGTTCGGCGGGAGCGGCGAAGCGATTGATCCGGGAGATCGGGGCGGACGTGGTGCTCGGCACCGGCGGCTACGTCTCGGCACCAGCCGTGATCGGCGCCCGCCTCGCCGGCCGGCCGGTCCTGCTGCTGGAGCCCAACGGCAAGGCCGGCGTCGCCAACCGCTGGCTCTCCCGCTGGGCCACGGCCGCGGACGTCGGCTACCGGGAAACGATGGCGGATCTCAAGTGCCCCTCCCGCCTGACCGGTGTGCCGGTGCGCCCGGCGTTCTTCGAGGTGCCGGCGGAGGCGCCTAAAGAGCCTCTTCGTCTGCTGGTGCTGGGGGGCAGCCAGGGAGCGCGGCAGATCAACGAGGCAATGCCCACCGCGGCGAAGCTCCTGCTGGCCCGGCTGCCCGGTCTCACCATCGTCCACCAGGCCGGCGCCCGCAACCTGGAGGACGCCAAGGCCGCTTACGGCAAGGAAGGATTGGACTCCCGCATCCAGCTCGTCCCCTTCCTGGACGACGTGGCCGGCGCCATGGCGGCGAGCCATCTGCTGGTCTCGCGCGCCGGAGCGATCACCATCGCCGAGATCTGCGCCGCCGGTCGGCCGTCGGTCCTCGTCCCCCTGGCCATCGCCAAGGCGCACCAGATGGACAATGCCCGCCTGCTCGTCGAGGCCGGCGGCGCCGTGGTGATCCCCTCGGCCGAGCTCTCCCCGGAGCGCTTGGCCGACCGGATCGCGGGATTGCTTTCCGGCGGCCCCGCCCTCGAAGCCATGGGCCGCGCCGCCTGCTCGCTCGCCCGTCCCCGCGCCGCGGCGGACATCGCCGATCATCTTTCCGAGGTCGTTGAGATCGGGGGGGCGCGCTAGTGTTCAACCGCTTCACCGATCTCTCGCGCATCCACTTCGTGGGCGTCGGCGGCGCCGGCATGAGCGGCATCGCCGAGATCCTTCTGGAGTTCGACCTGGAGGTGAGCGGCTGCGACCTTTCCCTGGGCGAGGCCACCGAGCGGCTGGCCCAGATGGGCGCCCGCGTCGACCAGGGACACTCGCCGGACCACCTGGAGGGCGTCGAGCTGGTGGTGATCTCCTCCGCCGTGGCCGAGGACAACCCCGAGGTGCGCGAGGCCCGCCGCCGCGGCATCACGGTCGTCCGCCGGGCGGAGATGCTGGGCGAGCTGATGCGCCTCAAGTACGGCATCGGCGTCGCCGGCACGCACGGCAAGACCACCACCACGTCGCTGGTGGGTACTGTGCTCACCGAGGCGGGGCTCGATCCGACGGTGATCGTGGGCGGCCGCCTGCGCCTGCTGGGCACCGGCGCGCGCCTCGGCAAGAGCGACTACCTGGTGGCCGAGGCCGACGAGTTCGACCGCAGCTTCCTGCGCCTGACGCCGGTCATCGCGGTGATCACCAACATCGACCGCGACCATCTGGACACCTACGGCTCGATGGAGGCGATCGAGGAGGCGTTCGTCGAGTTCGCCAACCGCGTTCCCTTCTTCGGCCGCCTGCTCGTCTGCCTGGACGATCCCAACATCCAGAAGATCCTGCCGCGCGTGTCGGACCGCCGTATCATCACCTACGGCTTCTCGCCCCAGGCCGATCTCTCGGCCGTGGACCTGGAGCCCCACGCCGGCGGCAGCCGCTTCCGCGCCCGCTGGCGCAGCGACCGCGTGCTGGGCCGCATCGACCTCGGCCGCGTGGACCTGCCCATCCCCGGCCGCCACAACGTGCTCAACGCCCTGGCCGCCATCGGCGTGGGCTTGTCGTTGCGCATCGACTTCGGCACCATATCCGCGGCGATCGCCGGCTTCGAGGGCGTGCACCGCCGCTTCGAGCAACTGGGCACCTGGCAGGGCGCCGCGGTGGTGGACGACTACGCGCACCATCCCACGGAGGTCGAGGCCACCCTCCAGGCGGCTCACCAGACCTTCCCGGCCGGCCGGGTGTTCGCCGTCTTCCAGCCGCACCTCTTCTCGCGCACCCAGGACCAGGCCGAGGGCTTCGGCCGCGCCCTGCTGGGAGCGGACATGGCGGTGGTGACGGACGTCTACCCGTCGCGCGAGCAGCCCATTCCCGGCGTCACCGGCGAACTGGTGGTGGACGCCGCCATGAAGAGCGGCCATCGCAACGTGCGCTACTGCCCGGCCTGGAAGGACGCGGCGGAGCTGCTGCGCGGCGAGGTGGCCCCCGGAGACGTGGTGATCACCTTGGGGGCGGGCGACGTCAACCGGCTGGGGCGGGCCTTGGTCGCCGAGGGGGCGCAGAAGTGACGACCACTTCCGATACCGGAGTCCTCGCCGCGCTTCCCGGGCCGTCCGGCCGGGTGCTGCCCTTCCGGCAGGACTCTCACCAGGATCCTCGCCACGACTTCCGCCGCCGCCGCACGCCGCCGCGCCGCCGCCGCAAGAGCCTGCTGGTATCGCTGCTGCGGCCCCTGGCGGTCGCCGTCGTCGTCGTGGCCCTCCCCTCGGGTCTCGTGCTCTGGGTGCTCACCGCTCCCCTCTTCCGCCTGCGCACCGTGGAGGTAGGCGGCCCGTCGCGGCGGGTGGCGTCCGCCTGGGTGCGCCAGGTCCTGGCCCCTCTCCAGGGGCGCAATCTCGTGCGCCTCTCGCTCGCCGACGCCACGGCGCGGCTGCAGAGCAATCCGTGGATCGAAAAAGTGGAGATCCAGAAGGAGCTTCCAGCCGGCCTGCGCGTGAAGCTCGCGGAGCGCCGGCCCGTGGCCCTTCTCCTCTCCGGCCAGAATCTTGCGTATGCCGACGATGCCGGCCGGCCCATCGCACCCCTGGCAACACCGGGAGAGCTCGAAGAGGCGCGCAAGAGCGGACTGCTGGTGGTGAGCTTCGCCCGCGATCCCCACCCCACGGGCGTCGGAGTCGCCGCGGCGCTCAAGGTGGCCGCTGAGCTGGGACGGGTGCAACCGGACTGGGCGGCGAAGCTGGCACAGATCGAAGTGTTGGGTGAGGAGGACTTCCGGCTGCACACCGACGCCCTGCCGTTTCCCCTCCTGGTCACCGCGGGCCAGGTGGGACCAAAAGTTCAGCGGCTGGTGGAGCTGCTCCCTGAGCTCACTCAGCGGTATACGCGGATCGAAGCCGTGGACCTGCGCTTCTCGCGCCGGATCGTGGTGCAGCCATCGACATCATCGCAGGCAATGCAGTCATCGCAAACAGCGCTCTCAGCCTCCGCCGGCGGGCGGGCCGAGCGCTTGAAGAATACGACGTCAACCTTTTAAGAGTTAAGAGGGTCCGCTATGGCCAAAACAGAACCTTACTTCGTCGGCATCGACATCGGCTCCTCCAAGGTGGGGGTGCTCATCGGCCAGCGCGATGACAAGGGCGGCATCGAGGTGGTGGGCAAAGGCCTGGCTCCCAACCGCGGCACGCGCAAGGGCAACATCGTCAACGTCGAGGCCACGGTGGAGGCCCTCAAGGCCGCCAGCGAGGAGGCCGAGGTCATGGCGGGCGTCGAGATCTCCCGCGCCTACTGCGGCGTCGCCGGGGCCGACATCCGCAGCGTCAACTCGCGCGGCATGGTCACCGTGGCCCGCAAGGACCGCGAGATCACCCGCCAGGACATCTCCCGAGTGCTCGAAGCGGCGCAGTCGGCGGCCCTGCCCTCCGACCGCGAGATCCTCCACGCCATCCCCCAGGAGTTCATCGTCGACGAGCAGGGCGGCATCGACGATCCGCTCGGCATGCTCGGCACCCGCCTGGAGGTCATGGTCCACCTGGTGACCGGCAACATCACCCGCTCGCGCACCCTGCTTACCAGCGTCAACCGCGCCGGCATCGAGGTGGTCGAGATGGTCTTCGAGCCGCTGGCGACCGCCGAGGCCGTGCTCACGCCCGACGAGCGCGAGCTCGGCGTGCTGCTTGTCGACATCGGCGCCGGCACCACCGAGTATGCCCTCTTCGCCGAAGGCGAAATCCAGTACAGCGCCGTGGCGCCCATCGGCGCCGGCCACTTCACCAACGACCTCGCGATGGTGCTGCGCACGCCCTTCGCCGAGGCCGAGCGCATCAAGGTCAAGCAGGGTTGCTGCCTGCCCAGCATGGTCACCGAAGAGGAAGGAATCGCCGTCCCCACCGTGGCCGGCGGCACCTCGCGGATCGTCCCGAAACGCGAGCTCTGTGAGATCCTCCAGCCGCGGGCCGAAGAGCTGTTCACACTCATCCGTGAGGACTTCCTCAAGCACGCGGCCGACGAGGGCCTGCGGGGCGGCGTGGTGCTGACCGGCGGCGGCGCCCAGCTCGACGGCCTGCTCGAAATGTCCGAGCAGATCTTCGACGCCGGTGTGCGCTACGGCCTGCCGCGCGGTCTCGGCGGCCTCGTGGACGTGATCAGCAGCCCGACGTGGGCGACGGCATCCGGGTTGCTGCTCTATGCCCGGTCCGCCGAGGAGAGCCAGAGCAAGGTACAGAAGAAATCCGGATTCAGCGTGCGCGGGATGGTGGGAAGCCTGCGCGGAATGTTCTCGGATCTGCTCTAATCATGAGACCGACACGAACCCAAAAAGGGGGTGCATCGATGATTCTTTTCGACGACCAGGACGCTTCCGAAGGCCTCAAGGACAAGCGGCTCGGGGCACAAGAAGTGGACGCGGTTCCCGCGAAGATCAAGGTGATCGGCGTCGGGGGCGGCGGCAACAACGCGGTGAACCGCATGATCGACGCCCAGCTCCGGGGCATCGAGTTCATCGCCGCCAATACGGACCTTCAGGCGCTGGCCAAATGCCGCGCGCCCATCCGCATCCAGCTCGGCCGCATGCTCACCAAGGGCCTCGGCGCCGGCGCCGATCCGGAGGTGGGCCGCAAGTCCGCGCTGGAGGACACGGACCACATCCTTGAGTGCCTCGAAGGGGCCGACATGGTCTTCTTGACCGCCGGCCTCGGCGGCGGCACGGGCACGGGCGCGGTGCCCATCATCGCCTCCCTGGCGGCGGAGATCGGCGCCCTGACCGTGGCGGTGGTCACCAAGCCCTTCGGCTTCGAGGGCCGGCGGCGCATGCAGTATGCCGAGCGCGGCGTCGAAGAGCTTCGCAACTCTGTGGACACCCTCATCACCATCCCCAACGAGCGGCTGCTGAGCTTCGTCGAGCGCGGCACGCCCCTCTTCGAGGCCTTCCGCATCGCCGACGACGTCCTGCGTCAGGCCGTGCAGGGCATCAGCGACCTCATCACCATCCCCGGCGAGGTGAACGTCGACTTCGCGGACGTGCGCACCATCATGACCGGCATGGGCATGGCCTTGATGGGCACCGGCATCGCCAAGGGCGAGCACCGGGCGCTCGAAGCGGCGCAGAGGGCGATCTCCTCGCCGCTCCTGGAGGAGACCTCCATCCAGGGCGCGCGCGGCGTGCTGATCAACATCTCGGGCGGGCACGACCTCACCCTGCACGAGGTGGCGGAAGCCGCCCGCATCATCTCCGACGCCGTCGATCCGGACGCCAACATTATCTCCGGCATGGTGATCGACCCGACGCTGGACGAGGCCATGAAGGTGACCGTGATCGCCACCGGCTTCGACCGGGCCGGCGAGGACCGTCCCCGTCCGCCCATGCCGCAGATCAACATCAACCGTCCCACCCCGGCCCCCAGCCTGGCCTCCCTCCCCATCAATGACCGCGAGCGCCAAGACCGCGCCGAGAGGGATCGCGAAGAGGAGAAGCCCACGGCCGACGTCCCCTTCTACCGCAAGGTGATCGCCAACGTCAGGGGAGACGACCCGAACGGCTTCGGCCCGAACTGGTCGAACGTGGATGACTACGATATTCCGACGGTGTTGAGGAAGCAGATGGATTGAGCTTGAGCACCGTGGCCCACGGGCGGGACTAAATCGCCGCCTCGATCGAACCAGATTGAGAATCTCTGGGGAAGTTTGAGGCCGTGCCCTGGAGTCGCACGCCCCGCGGAACTCTTACGCCGCGACTATTTGTTAGCGGCGGTCGCTTACTTTTCCGGTGAATCTTTCTCTGTTACCTGGGATCCTTTGCAGCTTCTCTTCCCATTAGATTGGAAATGCCATCATAAAATACCGCGCGCGCCTCGAGTATCTCCAACATTCCGTCTAAAGCGCTGCTCTCTGCATCAGAATTCCCAATGTATGGTAGTAGGCTGTCCAGCAATTCATAGGTATGTCTATAGTCATGTTCAGCATGGTCCGTAAAGTAGACGATGTCCTGAGAGCTTAGCGCCAGATGACGCAAGCCCTTACAACACAACTCCATCTCCATTGCTATCACTGGTTCGCTACCTAGGGCGAAAGCGGCCATACTTTTTGTAACATCAGTTGATCGACTCAGGCGAAAATAGGCGTCGACGAATGACCTAGTCTCCTCCAACATTTCCTCCGCCGCCAACTCATGCTCAGTAACACCGATTGCATATATAAACCTCCTTAATTGTCTCGAATGCACCAATTCAGAATTAAGCTGCCCATGTTCCTCATAAACTTGCTTTACATACGAAGCACGCGTCTCTTCATCGGCAAGGTTTGAAATAAGTGCACCTAGAAACCTTGGGAATGCAGTGGATGAGAAGTGGCGCTGCTTGGCCCACGCCCGAATTTGGCGGGAGGACAACTGGCCGGCTTCAAAATCACCAAAGAAAGGCGCGCGGAAAAGGCGATGCGACTCGATGAGAAAGAGGGCTTCCGCAAGTAAGTTCGGCATTGCAGTTGGCCTCATAGTCATGTATTTTCTTATCGGCATGCATCTCATGGCGTACCTCCCGGAGTAACAACGTTAGAGCGTCAACAGACGTTTTAGCTGACTCGACAGCGTTGTGACGCCTACTTCGTCGGCGACCGACTGTATACTCCTTCCCTTCGCAACGACCATCCCAGCCATATTGGTCACCGCATAGAGCACTTCGTAGCTCCTCTCAGTAACCCGACCTGCGTTCGCCTCTACCTCTATTGTCTCGTTAAAACGAACCGGATGCAAGTAGTCGCACTCTACACGGACAACCAATGTTCGCCGGCACTCTCGCTCAATCTCTCCATCATCAAACCCTCCTTTTCTAAGGAGATCCCACCGCGCCTCTTCGAAATACTCAAGAAATCTCGCATAGTAAACAACGCCTAGCATATCAGTGTCGGCGCAGCGAATCCATATCGTCTTTTTCGACATGCCGAGGCTCCTTTAGCAACTATTCATGCCGGCCTAAGCCGATCAGTAAGTACCGCTATCAGTAAGCCAAGTATAGAATATCCAAGGAAGGCCTCAAAGGGACATATGAGCCGTCCAAAGGAATTCTGCGGTGTTATATCACCATAACCAAGCGTTACGAAGGTAGTAATGCTAAAATATGTTGCGGTGAAGAAGTTCTCCAAACTGTCCGTCCCGTAGGGCCAGGGCTTAAGCTCAATGTGAAAAGCATCCGGCACAATTCTCGCCAGCGACTCAGGAGTTGGCATGTATAGAACCGCCGCTCCCAAGACTATCCCGGCAGTTATTAAAACTAGGCGCCAAGGGCTATTACCGTAGTCCGAGGTAATCTCAAGCAGCAAGTAAAGTAACCATTGACCGCCATGAAGTCGCCGCCGTCTTAGCCGACATATTTGAGCCTCAACTTCTCCAGCCTCATTCCTTCTTCCTTTTGCAGAAAATATCTCCCTCAGGCCCTGTAAATGACGCTCACATTCTCTGATTACGTCTTCCTCCGAGGAGTCTTGAACTGCACGTCTGGCACAATTCCAAAGACAGGTAGACCAGAGCCGATCTCCTGTAACCTTAGAGGAGGTCCCACATATTCGCCGGGCAATCTCATACGTCTGTTCCCAACGACTCTCCCCAAGCGGCATTTTGTCGAATTCGATCTTTCTCTCGACCGTCCTTGTCAAGAACTCGAGACTCTCCAAAAATTGTCCTCGGAGGAAGAATAGCTCGGCTCTGAGGCAGTAGATCCATGCCAAAATCAACTGCGCCTTGCGGAAGCTTGGGTTCTCTTTAGCGCTGTTGATGATTTTGGTAAGTTCCCCCTCAACATTCCCTAGGCATAGCTGTAACTCAGCTTGAATATTGCGAGATGCGGAGTTCTGTATAACGACTCGCGCTCGCGTATTACCCAAAAGCCTTCCTATTCCCTCAAGCAACACGGTAATACCGCTCATTTTTATGCTCTCTTCTCTACCAATCACCTCCTCTTGAAACACAGAAATAAACCAAGCCTTCAGGATACGCAGAATCTCTTCCTCGCCGAGATCCTCCGAAAATGTCGGTGGGAATACATCGAGCACCAGAGCGAGAGGTAAAATCTGCCAGTTAATACACAACTCTTCCAGTCGCCCGCGTGTAAAATCAGACTTCTCGATAGCGACTATCCGGGGGAAGCCTCTTATTTGAGCCCTGCTGGCTTCTGGAGGCTTCACTCCTGAGATCAGCACCAGTGGAAACTCGGGAAGATCCCTTACCTCCCTTTCAGCCGAGATAAAATTAGCCAGTTCCTTTGTTCCGCTTGGGTCTGGTTGTTCTCCTGGTCGGAGCGGAATGACAAGGTCAGCAATACAAAGCGTGACGGCACCGCCACTCTCCTTAAAAACATTTATTCCTTCCTCGACGCTTCTTGCAGTCAGGATCTTGACCCTCTCTCCCAAAACTCTTTGGATCTTTCTTTTATAAACCTGCTCCTCCGAGATCTGATCCTCAACCAGCATAACAACAACTTCACTCTTTGGCAAATCCATGGTGTCTCCTTACAATTATCAGGAGATGGTACCTACGCACATTCTTCGACAAGGCCTCAGTTGATCATTACAACAATAGTGATCCATTAATTCCCGCAATTTTGTTACCGTAAGATTGGTCTTTTCCATCGATACGCAAGCTCCCCTCTCAACCGCGTCCATAAAATATCCCTCAGCCTCCCCAACGGAGGAGACAGCTAAAATTAGACACTGCGGCCACGTCGACCGAATGTATTCGCAGTAGTCGCCGCCTAAAAACCGCCCTTCGTATTCCATATCCACCAGCGCCAAGGAATAGCCGGCCCTGCTCAAGTTCCGAGGGTCATCTACAGCCTCGACAACAAAGCCGAGTCGCTCCGCTCTCCTTTGAAGAATGTCTCTATCAACCTTAACGTCGTCTATCACCGCCGCAAGTGAACCCGCCCAGGGAAGGTTAACATCACCCGACACCTCAACTTCGAACTCAACTGACATTGGATGCTCCTTTGACTGTTGGTAGCCAGATCTTGATCTTCGCGCCTTGCGTTACAGTCGCGTCGAACTCAACGTGGCCGTTAAGATGCTTAACAAAATATCGAACGAGCGGCAGGCCCCACCCGCTTCCTCCAGGTTTCCCACTCACCCTCAGATTCCAGAGCTTGGCCGACTCAACTGGATCGATCGGCACTCCCGGACCATTGTCGTGAAACTCTATTAGGACTCCCCGGCGGGATGTCAGGATAGGTCCCTCAATGTCAGTCTTTATATCAATCGCAAGGTTACCTTTTAAGCCCGTCGCCTCAGCGGCATTGATTACAAGGTTTTGGACTGCTGCATCAAGCGTGAAACCCTCTGTAATGATTGGCACAGAGACCGTCGGCTCGCGAAAAGTGATCCTTAAGGAGCCGAGACGATTCTTAGGAATATTCTCAATCGCCCGATGCACGATCGCTCTCGCGTCAACGGTTTCCTTCCTGCCGAATCCGCCTTCGCTTTGCTCCCTCACCTTCTCTAGATACGCTTTGCCCTTCTCCAGTGCATCGAATGCATCAACCACATCGTCACGGCCAATCGTCAGCACAGGTTGATGCTGCTCTAAGGCTTCCTTAAAGACGCTTAGGGCCATAGGAAGTGACTGAAGGAGAGTGTGAGCAACATCCCGCACAATTGCCTCTGGAAAGAGTTGTGATTTGGTTTGCTCGATCTTGAGCTCCTTATCCAGTTCGGCCTCCCTTACTCGGAGTTCCCTCTGAAACTGAGCCTGATAGACCATAAGACCTGAAAGTTCCCGAATTCGAGCGCCAATCAAAAGGCGGGTCGGTGCTGCAAGTCGATGGGGAAGATTCACCTGGACTACAAACAATGTGCTACCGAAGACAGCCGCAGGGATAGTATACAAAATTGAGGCGGCAGGCAGAACTTCGAAGTCGTCCACGCCGTTAGGAAGAAATTTCCGATATCGGCGATGACAGTTGGACATCAATTCAGAGAACAGGCGGCGCCCGTCGCGCTCTCTGCCCGAAAGATTAGGGGGAGCCATTATTAAAGGCTGGCTCGGCCAGTCCTCAACATAAACGCTCAACATGGTTTCAGCCACATATCCCGTGAATGAGAATGCGCTTGTGAGGCGATATGTATCAGCGAACTCCAGGGCCGCAGCGTTGTCAAGTAGTTCTCCACCTACCTCCAGCACCTCTTTCTTGGCCATTTCGTCGACGACTTGACTTAGAACATCTCTTTGCGCGGACAGGAAGAGAGGAACAAGCGCGGGCAGGCTTTCCGCGGCATCAACAAGCCAAAAATATTGAGCTAGGAACGGATTTGCAATTTCCTGTTCTGAGAGCTCGCTACCTTTTAGAAGTCGTCTAAGCCAGGAGTCAAAGGTAGCAAGAGAACTCAAGATAAAAGCCTTTGCGCGCTCCGATTCATTCAGATCTTCAAACTCTGATTGCCCGCCAGCACTCATGTTATGTGTATCAGACGCAAAGTTCCGAACCCTAGCGCCGCATTCTCTGATTATTTTAAACAAATAGTCCGGCTCATTGTCTGTTCCGACCAAGCAGAGTAGGGGAGAATCATTTCTACCAAACAACTCTATCTGAAGTAGTAGCTCATCACCTAGAGTAATCCCGTTTACGAAGGAAAAAAAAATCTTCCGCTGTATGCATAAGAGATCCAGCCGTCCTATGCCGTCGATAGAGCCCTTCAGGGCGACGCGGTAGATGCTCTGACACACGTTCTCATTTTCGCGGCAGACCTCGTCGGATAAAAAGGTTACCCTGTCTAACAATTCTCTTTCCGACCGTGTGGCGGAGGATATCAGTTCCTCTCTTCCAGAGGGAAGTCGCAGGAGAGCGTCAACGCGCACTACGTCACCTATCGTCTGAAGTTCTTCTAAGAGGATCAGAATTGGACGGGCAAACGATAGAGCGGACGAGAGTTCGCGCTCCACTCGGCCTGGAACCCCCTGCAACAAGCCTTCTGCTATCCGGTCTACGCTTGTTATAGTCATTATCATCTAATACCTCTAAAAATCAGCAATGGCTACTAGCTTAGCGTCATCAGGTAGCCCTTCATAGATTAGCCTTCCATCTGAGATCACCAGAACCCGATCGATTCCCTTAAAATTCTTCTGAACTCCGTGCTCGGTCAAAATTAATCCTGAAAGCTCGAGCTTGAGTGCGAGGAGCCTTTCTAGTAGAACCTCTGCCATATGTGGAGACAGGCCCATGGTCGGCTCGTCAATTAGCAGGAGCTTAGGAAATCGAATTAGGCCGATCGCGATAGCAAGCATTCTCTGCAAGCCACCGCTTAGAGCACCGGCGGGCTTCTGCAAATGGCCACCCAACTCCGGGAAGAGTCCAAATACTCGCTCCAATCCATGTTGAGCCTGTAGCTTTTTGGCCCTACTAATGATGAATGCACCTACTTCTAAGTTATCTCTTACGCTGAGAGATGGAAAAACTCCGCGAGTTGTCGGAACGTAGGATATGCCCTTGCGCGATCTCTTCTCGGGATTTAAATTTACTATCTCCTCTCCATCGAAGATAATGGACTCAGCTCTAGCAGCCGCGAGTCCCGCGATCGCCTTTAAAAGAGTTGTCTTCCCCGCGCCATTTGTTCCTACGATTGCTACAGCTTCCATCTTTTTTACCTGGAAAAAAATATTATGCAGAATAAACCGAGTGCGATATGCTACTCTCAAATCCCGCACGAGCAGCGAGCCGTCGTTGAGTGGCATTAAGCGAAACTCCCGGCGTGGATTCCAAGATAGACATCCTCTGTCTGAGGGTTTTTCAAGACTTCCTCTACGCTCCCCTGCAAGGCTAACCGGCCCCGATCCAGCAAGAAGAGCCGGTCGCAAATCTCTCTCATCGTTTGCGTAGAGTGCTCAATAATTAAAATGCTGTGTCCTTCTCGCCGGTAATCAGCTAGTACCTTGAGAACCAATTGTCGCAGTGGCCCCGCAAGCCCGGCTGTAGGTTCATCCAAGAGGAGAAGTTTAGGTCTGCCTGCCAGGCACCGGGCCAATTCGGCAACCTTCCTGTAGCCGGTGCTCAAAGCTGACGCGAGAACCTCCCTGTGCCCTTCGAGCCTCAGCATTCCGAGAATGCGAGTAGCTTCAAGCAATGCTTCCTCTCTTCGTCTTGCGTGAGTCGCCTCTGATGCTAAGACCATATTCTCGTGAACTGTCAACGAGTCGAAGAGGCGTGTGTATTGGAAGGTTCTTCCGAGGCCCAGTCTACAGATCCTGTGAGGAGCCAGTCCCACTACATTCGCCCCCTGAAGCATTATCTCACCGGAATCGGGTAGGACAAGGCCGCTGATTACGTTGAACAGAGTCGTCTTGCCTGCGCCATTCGGGCCCATCAAACCAACGACCTCACCGTCCCGAATGGCAAAGCTTATCGAGTCGAGGGCTTCGATCCCGTCGAACGCCTTGCGCAACTCCCTTAGCAATAATACTGGCGTATTCATTTCGTTCCGGGAGAATGTCTCGATCGCTCTTCGCTAAGGCCTTGATGCCTTGGCTCTCTTCAGTCTCGGTATAATACCCTCCGGGGCAAGAATGGTGATAAGAACCAAGGAGAAGCCATACAAGGCGATATGAACTCCGTATGCCCCGCTACCGACGAAGCTCCTGGTTACCTCAGCCAGAGGAGTAAGCATCAAGGAGCCGAGAACCGGTCCGACGACAGAGTCTCTTCCTCCAAGTACACTGCGTACGACTAGGCTAATCGAGAGCGGAAGGCCAAATACCTCGTCCGGATTAATGTATTGGAAATAGCTTGCATATAGCGCTCCGCCCAACCCGGTCAGAAGGCCGCTTAGCGCAAGGACGACCAGCGAAACCTTGAAGGTATCGATGCCTATCATTTCCGCCGCCTTTTGATCATCGCGTATGGCAATTGCAGCCAAGCCCCAATACCGCTTCCTGCCGTAGCCAATCCATAAAGTAAGAATGATTAGCAAAGACAGCCATAAGTAATAGTGTGCTGGTTTTCCGTGAATACCGCTGTTGACTATTAGACCTTGTGCGCCGCCGAGGCGCAGTTTTCCAAGTTTGTTGGTGCTCCTTACCAGCAAGCGCAGGACCTCGCATATCGCGATGGTAAATAACGAGAAGTAGACTCCGTCGACACGATAGCGCAAGGTAAGAAGAGCTGTCATCGTTGCAAGTATGAGGCCTGCCAAACATGCGCCAGCAAGACTCCCCAAGAGCCCGACAATCGTGAACTGATTGCCTAGAAGTGCAGATAAATAGGCACCCAATCCGAAAAATGCTGCATGGCCTAATGAAAGGCGGCCGAGAAGTCCGCCAACAACATTCCAGCACTGCCCGAGATAAGAGTACATGAGTATCAAAATGATCCAATGGAGAACATAAGGCGATGCAAATCCTGGAAGTAGAAGGAGTGCAAGGCTAACCAGTAGCCACCACCTACTCCAAGCCGCATTGAGATTCATGATATTCCTGCGAGTTCAGACCGTCATCCACTCTTTTGACCGGCCAAACAAACCTGAAGGTCTAAAGAGCAGAGTCAGGGCGAAGAGTCCAAACGTTACAACCTGCTTTAACGAGGCAATCCAAAAAAATTCCGTCGCCGACTCAATGAGACCAATCAGGAGTGCCGCAATGAGGGCCCCTCTGAGGTTGCCAAGCCCTCCAAGTACTACAATAACAAAGCATGTGATAGTGAAACTAAACCCAACATAAGGAGAAACAGGAAAGAATGGTAATATCATGCCACCGGCGAAGGCGGCCGTGGACGCACCAATGCCAAAAACAATCATGCTGATAAGCTTTGTTGATATACCTGCAGCAGTCGCCAAGTCTGAATTGTCAGCGCAGGCTCGCACCACTTTGCCTAGGCGGGTTCGAGATAGTAGTAGGGTCATCAAGCCTAATATCGCTAGCGCTGCGACAAATGCCACTATGCGTTCCGAACTCAATCGGACTTTACCTATGCTAATTGGCGCCAGCGCCAACGAGCCCGGAAGAGTCTGGACGTCTGGATCAAAACATGCCAGGGCAAGGCTCTGCAAAACAATTGAGGTCCCTAGAGTGGTCAATATGTGAACTTCGCTATCTCTGTGCATAACCAATCCGAGCACGAACTTATAATATAGAGCCCCCAGCAAAAAGAAAACTGGAACCGCTACGAGGACACAGAGATATGGTGAAATAAGGGTTATTCTATGCATGTATAGAACAAAATACATCCCCAACATTAAGAATTCGCCGTGCGCAAAATTAACGATTTTGGTAACGCCAAAGACAACAGTTAGTCCAGTTGCGACGAGCGCGAAGATCCCTCCCATGATTAGACCGGAAGCAATGATGCTGAGGAGGATATCATTTGTCATTGGGCCTTGACCCCCTTAGCCGGCCATATTGGAGACGCTGTCGCCATACCATCGGGCCAGACTGTCACATATGAGCCTTTCTGGATTTGAGTTATAATCAATATGGCTTCCGAGTTCTGTCCGGAGGCGTCAAAGCGGAGTCTCTCGTAGGGTAGAACTCTGGTAGCTTCCCCTTTTAGATCAGTTGTAGCCAATGCATCTCGTAACTTTTTTCTATCGGTAGATTTCGCGCGTTCCAGGGCGTCCTTTAAGGACATAGACAGAGGAATAAGTCAGGGCACTTTGTGGCACAGGATCCTGTCCAAAGCGTTTCTTGTACTTCAAGTAAAACTCCTTCACCCCGGTCCTCTTGATATCAGGGTTCCAGAGGGACGCAGTCAATATGTTGTCGGCAAGAGAACCTACATTACTAATGAAGCTTGGATTAATATAGCCGCCTGTTGATCCGATGAACGCGACATTCGGAAAATAGTCCAGCTCCGCCATCGTTTTTCTTATCAGGGCGGCATCGGCATCGTAAGAAGTAGCCAGCACGACGTCCGGTGCAAGTTTCTGCATTTTGAGAACAGTGGCATGAAAATCGGGGGACTCATGGGGATAAGATAGATCTCCAACTATTTCAAGGCCTGCCTCGCGCGCATACTTGCGCTGCCCCTCGGCGGTTGACTGCCCGAAGTCAGTGTCTTCAAAGAGGAGCAATACGGTTTTTGCCGGCGTTCCTGTTTTCTTGGTGATTTCCTGAAGGAATCTAATCTGATCGCGCGCCATCCAGCTTGATTTGGCGGTAATTCGGAAGACGTTGTGCAGATTTCTCTCCGTGATAACATCAGCCATTGGATTTTCGACTATGTATGGTGTCTGATATCGTTCGGAAAGCGCCGTAGTCGGTATCGCCACAGAACTCTGAAAGCAACCTATAATTGCTGATACATGTTCCCGATTGATCAACCGTTCTGTTTCTGACATGCCAACTTCTGGTTTTCCTTCGGAGTCAGCCTCAATAAGCCGGAGCTTAGTTCCATCAAGGGAACCGATTCCTCCGGCGGCATTGATCTCATCGATGGCAAGCAGTGCGCCGTTTCTAATCTTTAACCCTGTTAGCGCTTGGCTACCTGTTTGCGGAAGGAGAAGCCCTACCTTCACCTCTGTTGGCTGCGAATCCTTTGGAGGCCGAGCACATGCCGCCAGAGATGCCAGGATCACGGTCGGCACTATTAGTCGGTAACGCATGTTGGTCCTCCTTCTTCCTTAGCAGAATGTCTTCCCGGGAGGGGAAACCCTTAATCCTGAGAATAGCTAAATGATCATAAGTTGATACGTAGATAACAACTTAGGAAGTGTACCATAGGACGTGTTCTTTGAAGGCTGGGAGTGCGAAGCGGGACTAGGTGTCAGGGAAGTCTCGAAGAGATCATCGAAGAATGTCAGGAAATCGCCTCCCGGCAGGCCAAACGGGCGGCTCTCCGCCGCCGTGGCCTCTTTTGGCTCGCTCTTCGGACACACCTCCGGCCTTTCCGAGCCTCGGCTCGCATGAAATGGCCCTCAGATGCGGGCGGACGGCTGGGCCGCCAGGATAGGTGTCAGGCCCTCATCGGGCGACCCTCTGTCAAAGAACGCAGGAATAGGTGTCAGGGACTTCTTGGGGGGACCCTCGCCGGATTGGAGAGGGGACCGCCTTGAGCAGCCCCCAAGAAGCCCAGAATGTCCCGGGGCTCCGCCGATCCCACCCCCTTCGAGCCACCCTCTGGACACACCTCCGGCCTACCACCTCGTGGTTCGCGGTGGAGTGGCCCTCCAATCGGGCGACCCTCTGTCAAAGAACGCCGCCGCCGACGCTACCCGGCGACGAAGGGCAGGCCCGGAGGAAAGCTGCCGGCCGGGAACGGCGCGCTGCGATCTCCGGTCTTCAAGGTCTCGGCCGCCGTTCGGAAGAGCGAGACGAACCAGGAGTAGGCCTCGTAAAAGGCTCTCCTCGCCGCCTTGCTGAAGGCGTGGAGGAGAGGCGCGGGGGACTTCGCGAGCTTGGCGGGACGATGCTGGGGATCCATGGCGAGGATCGCCTTGACCCCGAGCACGGGGAGGCCGGTCTCGCTCCGGCGGAGGGCCGCAGCCTTCTCAATGGACTCCACCAGGGCGGCGACGCGCTTCCGGTAGAGATCCGGGGGCAGATGCGCCCAACAAGGAATCGGCGAGAGGCTGACCGTCTCTTCCGTCGCGAACCGCAGAGGCTCGAAGGGCAGGCCCTGGTTGCGTGCGGCGTACTCCCGCGTCCGCTCGAACCAGTGGCCGGTCATGGGCTCGCCGTCGAGCAGGGCCCGGCCGGATTGCACGCCGGCCAATCCCTCACCCTTTCCACCAGGTTCTCCTTGACTCCATTCGCCAGGATGTAGGCAAGGCGCTCGACTTGAGCTCCCTCTTCCTCGGTGACGACGGCCATGTCGTAGCGGCGCTCGAAGACGTGTCCCTGCCAGCGGGTCAGGCGGTTGACCTCGCGGGCGAGCTTGGACTTCACGTCGCGCATGAAGCCGGAGATCTGCCGGGCGTCCTCGACCACGGCGAGGAGGTGGAAGTGCGACGACAACGTGGTGACGGCACAGAGGGTGAGGTCGTGGTTTCGCTGGCATCGTCCGAGGACGCCGAGGACGAGGTCGTTGAGCGCAGGCCCGGGTCGGAAGAGGAAGCGTCCCTGGACGGCGCGGCAGGTGATGAAGACGAGAGTTCGAGGGGCGGGAAGGTAGCGAAGTCGTCTGGGCATACCTCTAAAGAACGGAAAAAGTCGCTGTCATCGCTCATCCGCTCATCGCCAACCCGCGATAACCCATATACTGTGGGCCTCCGGGAAGCACCCTGGGGAGGCGTCTCAGGCTCCCCGAAGAGGTCCCTGGTGCGCGCTTAATCATCGGTGGAGAGGAGGTGCAGCTTGAAGATCGCATCGGTCGCAGAGGTCAAGGCCCAGTTCAGCGCCTATCTGAAGGAGAGCGAACAGGGGCTGGTGATCGTCACGCGCAACGGTAAGGCGGTCGCCGCGTTGCTGGCCGTGCGGGACGACGACGAGCTCGAACGCTTGGTCCTGGCCCACTCGCCGCGCCTTCAGGCCCTCTTGGAGCCGGCGCGTCAACAGATTCGCGAGGGCGAGGGAATCAGCCACGAGGATTTCTGGCTGGAGGTGGATGAGGAGAAGCCCCCCCAGGATGGGGCAAAGAGGAAGAAGGCGGCGGCCTGATCCTCCGCCCTTACCCGCCGCGCGCTTTCCTTGCGCGCAGACCAGGCTGCTGCAGTAATCGCATACACTGCGGGCCTCCGGGAAACACCTGGGGAGTCGTCTCGGACTCCCCGAAGGGTCCCTGGTGCACGCTTATTCATCGGCGGAGAGGACCGTAGATAGACTGACTGCCCGGCTTCTGGGCAGCCCAAATAAGGATCGACGGCCCAAAATAAGGATAGGATGGCGCGAAATAAGGATAGATGAGCCGTCTATCGATCGACAGCCCAAAATAAGGATCGACGGCGAAAAATAAGAATGGATGGGCTGTAGATCGATCGATGGCGCGTAATAAGGATGGATGGAGAAAAATAAGGATAGACGAGCCATCTATCGATCGATGGCGCAAAATAAGCATCGACAGGCCATCTATCGATCGACAGCTCAAAATAAGGATCGACAGCGTGAAATAAGGATCGATGAGCCATCTATCGATCGACAGATCAAAATAAGAATCGGTGGGGCTGTCGATCGATCGGATGGAGGCACGGGATCCAGGAATAGGTGTCAGGGACTTCTTAACTGGCCCCCAAGAGGCCCGGAATGCCCTCGGCTCCGCCGCCTCGTCCTCTTGAAGTCGCCAACCCGGATACACCTCCAGCCTACCGCCTCATGGCTCGCGGTGGAGTGGCCCTCCTTCGGGCGTCCGGCTGTCAAAGAACGTCGCCGGCAGGCTATCCGGCGACGAAAGGCAGGCCCGGGGGAAAGCTGCCCGCCGGGAACGATGCGCTGCGATCTCCGGCCTTCAAGGTCTCGGCCGCCGTTCGGAAGAGCGAGACGAACCAGGAGTAGGCCTCGTAGAAGGCCTTCCGCGCCGCCTTGCTGAAGGCATGGAGGAGGGGGGCTGCAGGGCATTCGCCTGGTGCCCGCGGGCGGCGCCGGCCAGCCGTGGCCACGCCGCCTTTTCCGCGCTGCGGGACGAAGGAGGCACCGACGCCGAACTTGCACCGCCCGGCGCCTGAGAAGAGCCCGACTCGAGGCCTGCCTCAGGATTCAGGAATGCATTGACACTGGATTGAAGTCGCCGGCTCGCCCGGGCATCCGAGGACGGTGTTCCCATCCTGAAGGCCGGCACAAAAGCCGGGTTGGCCGTTGCAGGAGTCCCCCGGGTGCCGGCCCAGACAGGAGGCGTCGGCCCCACAGCCGCAGAAATAGAGAGTCTTGAAGTGGGGTGCCGGGATGAAAACCGGCAGGGTGGCACTCCCGGGCGTCGAGGATACCGGGCAGAGAGGTCCGGCAAGAGGCAGCGAGACCACCGGAGCAGACGGAATCTCTCCCCAAGCCGGCACGGCGAGCCCCAGCAGGCACAAGAGGACCGGGACTACGGACAGCTTTTCACGCATCGCATCGTCTCCTTTCACGGGTACATCTGAAAGGGTGCTCGCCAGGACCGAAGGCGGGCCGGTCCGAGGCTCCCCATACCGCGCAGTGCGCGACGGCTCTGCGCATCAGTCCGCCGCCTCTCCCCGGGGAGACACGACGGTCCGGTGCGGCGCGCCGCCGTTGAAACGAAGGCGTGACAGCGCCTTCCGCCCTCCCGCAGGTGTGTCAGGATACCCCCTGTGGCGCAAGGAGGTGCTGAAATGCCGGATCCCAAGGAAGAACCGCTCTCTCCCGATCTCCTGCGGAGGATGGACGCGTGGTGGCGTGCCGCGAACTATCTTTCGGTGGGGCAGATCTACCTGTTCAACAACCCGCTGCTGAAGAAGCCCCTGGAGCTTTCGGACGTCAAGCCCCGTCTCCTCGGGCACTGGGGCACGACGCCGGGGCTCAACTTTCTCTGGGTGCATCTCAACCGGGTCATCAAAGAACACGACCTCGACATGTTCTACGTCACCGGCCCGGGACATGGCGGCCCGGCGGTGGTGGCCAACGCCTATCTGGAGGGGACGTACAGCGATCTCTACCCCAACGTCTCCTTGGACGAGGAGGGGATGAAGCTCCTGTTCAAGCAGTTCTCCTTCCCCGGCGGCATCCCGAGCCACGCCGCGCCCGAGACTCCGGGCTCGATTCACGAGGGAGGCGAGCTCGGCTACGCCCTCTCCCACGCCTACGGCGCGGCATTCGACAATCCGGATCTCATCGTCGCCTGCGTCATCGGCGACGGCGAGGCCGAGACGGGGCCTCTCGCCACGAGTTGGCACTCCAACAAGTTTTTGAACCCGGTACACGACGGCGCCGTGCTCCCCGTCCTCCACCTCAACGGCTACAAGATCGCCGGCCCCACGGTGCTGGCCCGCATTCCCCATGCGGAGCTCGACAGCCTGATGCGCGGCTACGGCTACGATCCTCATTACGTCGAGGGCAGCGAGCCCGAGGCGATGCACCAGCGCATGGCCGCGGTGCTCGACGAGGTGATCGCGAAGATCCAGCGCATCCAGGCCGACGCCCGCGAGAACGGCTTCAAGGAGCGCCCGTGCTGGCCGATGATCGTGCTGCGCTCCCCCAAGGGCTGGACCGGCCCCAAGGAGGTGAACGGCGTGCCAGTCGAGGGGACGTGGCGCGCCCACCAGGTGCCGCTCTCGGACATGGGCAAGCCTGGGCACGTGAACATCCTCGAAGCCTGGTTGCGGGGCTACAAGCCCGAAGAGCTGTTCGACGACAGGGGCCGGCTGCGGCCTGAGATCGCGGACCTCTCGCCCCAGGGCGAGCGGCGGATGAGCGCCAATCCGCACACCAACGGCGGCGTGCTGCTGCGCGACCTGCGGCTGCCCGATTTCCGCGATTACGCGGTGAAGGTGCCGTCGCCCGGCGCGACGATGGACGAGGCCACCCGGGTGCAGGGGAAGTTTCTGCGCGACGTGCTGAAGCGCAACGCCGACTCCCGCAACTTTCGCCTTTTCAGCCCGGACGAAACGGCGTCGAACCGCTGGAACGACGTCTTCGAGGTCACGGACCGCGAATCGGTCGCCGAGATCCTGCCCACGGACGAGGACCTCTCGGCGGACGGACGGGTCATGGAAGTGCTCTCCGAGCACCAGTGCCAGGGGTGGCTGGAGGGCTACCTGCTCACCGGCCGGCACGGCTTTTTCTCCTGCTACGAGGCGTTCATCCACATCGTGGACTCGATGTTCAACCAGCACGCCAAATGGCTGAAGACGACGCGGGAAATCCCCTGGCGGCGGCCCATCGCCTCGCTCAACTACATGCTCACCTCGCACGTCTGGCGGCAGGATCACAACGGTTTCAGCCACCAGGACCCAGGCTTCATCGATCACGTGATGAACAAGAAGGCCGAGGTGGTGCGCGTCTATCTGCCGCCGGACGCCAACACGCTCCTCTCGGTGACCGATCACTGCCTGCGCAGCCGGCAATACGTCAACGTCATCGTCTGCGGCAAGCAACCGGCGCCGCAGTGGCTCTCCATGGATCAGGCGGTGAAGCACTGCACGGCGGGCATCGGTATCTGGGAGTGGGCGAGCACGGATCAGGAAGGCGAGCCCGACGTGGTGATGGCCTGCGCCGGCGACGTGCCGACGCTGGAGACGCTGGCAGCCGTGGACCTGATGCGGCATCATCTGCCGGACCTCTGCGTGCGGGTGGTCAACGTTGTGGATCTGATGACCCTGCAGCCGAGCTCGGAGCATCCGCATGGTCTATCCGACAAGGATTTCGACGTCCTGTTCACTCGCGACAAGCCGGTGATCTTCGCCTTCCACGGCTATCCCTGGCTCGTTCACCGGCTTACCTACCGGCGGGCGAATCACGACAACCTTCACGTGCGGGGATATAAAGAGGAAGGAACCACCACCACGCCCTTCGACATGGTGGTGCGCAACGACCTTGATCGCTTCCACCTCGTGGAGGACGTGATCGACCGCGTCCCCAAGCTCGGGCCCCGGGCCGCCTACGTCAAGCAGGCGCTGCGCGACAAGCTGATCGATCACAAGGAGTACATCGAGAAGTACGGGGACGACATGCCCGAGATCAAGAACTGGAAATGGGGAGGCCCGCGTACCGGCGCCGAAGCCGCCGGCGACGCGGAGGAGACGGCGGGAGATCAGTGATCGGCCGTCTCCCGTTCCTCCTCGCCCGGCCCTCTCAGTCCCAGTGTTGTGGCTTTTTGCCGCTTGGCTCAACAAGGTCGGCGGCCTTGAGCTACGGCAAGATCCTACGCCCGTGACGACTTTTCCCCACCGACAGCGCATCTCCTATTGAACGGTCGCAACGCGTACCCTCAGCCGCACGCTCGGTGTGCGGCTGTACTCAAAGGAGAGAAGCTCAATGTTTCGAGCACGATGGATTACTGTGTTTTTTTCCCTCTGCGCTTTGGTCCTGCTGTCCGTGGCCACGTCGGCGGCGCCGCCGGCCCGCCCCAAGGTCGCGCCAACTCTTCGCACCAAGGCCCTGCCGGTGCTGAAAACGAAAGCCTCGGCGACGAAGTCGCTGGTCCGCACGACCGGCTCGGTGGCTCAAGCCTCCGAGGTGGTGCCACTCGATGCCGGCCAGAACTGGATGCTTTTCACGGTTCCTGGCTCGGGCACGGGGCCCAGTGAGGAGGAGATCCCGGTCGAGATGGAGCCCCCAGGCGGGGGGATCATGCCACCCATCCGGGGCACTCCGACGCCGTCCTCGGTTACTCCGCCGCCTGACCCCGGCAATCCCGGCATGGGCGATCTGAGCGTCTACGTCCTCCATGGCGATGCCGGCGTCAACGAGTCGCCGCTGCCCGCGACGATCAAGGACGACCTCACGTCCACGGGGGGAAGCGGCACGATCATCAGCCTCGAAGACGGGGGTGAGAGCGTCTACGTCGTGCGGCAGGACATCGCCGAAGGCATCGAGGCGTCGGAAGCCGCCGGCGAGCTGACTCCGGAGATCGCCGCCATCGCCGAGCCCCTCGACGACGAGGACCTGTCCACCTCGTTCTACGCGCCGCCCCCGATCGGGACCAACAGCACCAGTTGCGCCGCGTCCCCGCACACCTCCAGCCGGATGGTCAATCTGAACCTGCCCCCCTTCACCAAGTCCTTCACTCAGAGCAACGGCCTCAACGGCACCTTTTCGATCACCGGCAACCTGACGGGCTCCGTCACCGGCGAGATCAACTTCGAGGTGAAGCGCAAGAAGGTGCTGTTCTGGTGTGTGCCCTATGGAGCGAAGTTCAAGAACGTGCACGTGTTCGGCAACGCGTCCACCGACTCCACCGTCACAGCCACGGGCACGCTCAATTATTCTCACTCTTTTGGACCATCGGAGGTCAGCAAGACGGAGCTGTTCACCTACACCTACTGGGTCTACGGTATCATCCCGGTGACCGTCGGTTTCAACCTGCCCATCACCGCCGGGCTGAACGTGAGCGCCACGACCACCGGCACGATCAACGTCAGCGGCGGCCACACCTACGCCGGTTCCTTCGACTGGACCTGTACGCTGAACGACTGCCAGGGAACCAGCAGCTTCACCAACACCCCATCCCCCTCCAGTCAGAACTTCACCGCCGGCATCAGTGGCCATATCAAGCCCGAGCCCTATGCCAACATCGCCCTTCGCGCCTATCTCTACACGGAGTCCGTCGCCTACGCCCAGGCGGGATTGGAGCCGCATCTGCTGGGTGACTTGTGGGCCTATGTCGGCAACACCTGCGGCGACGCGGATGGCGACGGCGTCAACGAGTCGGTCAACGCGCTCACCTTCGACCTCGACAGCCGGCTCGACTCCAACGGCCAGGCGAGCGTCTTCGGCAGCTCCCCGTGGAAACGAACGTTCAGCACGGGCGCCATCCATCACGTGGGGTTCTTCGATCTGTCGACCTCGACGGCGATGACGCCCGAGCTCCGCGGCCCGGCCAGCGGCAAGACGGGAACCGCGTACCCCTTCACGTCGAAGATGCGCTCCTGCTGGCCCTACACCGAGAACGTCACCTATCAGATGGTCTGGGGCGACGGCAGCGCGCCGCAGCAGATGACCGGTGCCCCCGGCACGGCCGTGACCTTCAATCACACCTGGACCGATCCCGGCACTCCGACCGTGGTCGATACTGTTGTAACCGACCAGCACGGCCGGACGATCAACAAGAGCACCTCGCGCAACTTCCCGGTCTGCCCGACGCTGGCGATCACCGGCCAGCCGCTCTCGGTGTCCGTCGAAAGCGGCATCCCCACCACGCTGTCGGTGGCCTCGAACGGCACGGTGTTCCAGTGGTATCGCGGCGCCAGCGGGGACACCTCGAATCCCGTCGCCGGCGGCACCGGCAGCTCGGTCTCCGTCGCTCCCACCGCGACGACGAGCTACTGGGTGAAGGTCTCCAATGCCTGCGGCGAGCAGCTCAGCAGCGCCACGGCGACCGTCACCATCGTCTTCGTCTGCCACGCCGACGGCCAAGCCTGCGGCGGCGACGGCAATCACACCTGCCAGGCCGGCCAGTGCGTCTGCTCGAACTGCGCTTCGGGAGTGTGCTGCGGTGCTACCGGTAACTCCTTCTGCGACGGCCAGGCACATACCGATCCCAACACGGGCTATGTGGGCGCCTGCTCCGCCAGCCTGCCGTCCTGCACGGCCGCCAACGATTTCAACGGCAACAACTCGATCTTCCGCAACGGCGACGTCCTGGCCTGCGTGAAGCTCAACGGCGTCTATCAGTGGGTCCCGCGCCGGCCTTCGCCCCGCTGCCAGGAAGTGAACGCGGTCTGCGACTTCGAGTGCAGCACTCACTACGCCAACGGCGCCGCCTTCGTGTGCGACCAGGGCGGTAGCTGGAACCAGAACCCGCCCCTCTCCTACTGCAACAACGGGACGATTCCCGGCGGTTACTCCTGCCAGGTTTGCCCGCTGATCACCTCCCAGCCGCAGTCGGCCTCCATCAACCAAGGCCAGTCGGCCACGCTGACGGTGGCGGCCAGTGGTTCCGCGCCCACTTACCAGTGGTACCGCGGCGCCAGCGGCGACACCTCGAACCCCGTGGCCGGCGGCACCGGGACGTCGATCACGGTGAATCCCACGACCACCACGAGCTACTGGGTGCGGGCGCTGAACACCTGCGGCCCGGCGAACAGCTCGGCGGCCACGGTGACGGTCACCGTACCCCCGTCCATCTCCGTCCAGCCGCAGTCGGTGACGATCAACGCCGGCGCCACCGCGACGCTCTCGGTCACGGCCAGCGGCACCTCGCTCTTCTACCAGTGGTACCAGGGTGCGCCGCCCAACAAGATGCAGTCCGTGGCGAACGGCTCCGCGGCCACCGTCTTCGTCTCTCCCGCTGTGACCACCAGCTATTGGGTGGAGGTGTGGAACAGCGCCGGCACTGCCGACAGCAGCGCGGCGACGGTCACCGTCGGCTGCGGTCCGGACGGCACCTCCTGCGGTGGCGACGGTCATCACACCTGCCAGGCCAATGTGTGCACCTGCACGGACTGCGCTTCCGGGGTCTGCTGCGGTGCGACCGGCAACACGACCTGCGACGGCCAGGCGCATTTCGACGCCAACACCGGCTACACCGGCGCCTGCTCGGCCGGTTTGCCGAGTTGCACGGCCGCCAACGACTTCAACGGCAACAACGCCATCTTCCACGGCGGCGAGGTCCTGGGCTGCGTGAAGCTCAACGGCGTCTACCAGTGGGCTCCGCGCCGTCCATCGCCCCGCTGCCAGGAAGTGAGCCCGGTCTGCACGTACCTGTGCGCCACCCACTACGCCAACGGCGGCGGCTTCGTCTGCGACCAGAGCGGGAGCTGGAACCAGAACCCGCCCCTCTCGTACTGCAACAACGGGACGATTCCCGCCGGGTACTCGTGCCAGATCTGTCCGTCGGTCACCTCCCAGCCGCAGTCGACCTCCATCGTGCAAGGCCAGTCGGCCACGCTGTCGGTGGCGGCCAGCGGCTCCGCGCCCACCTATCAGTGGTACCGCGGCAACAGCGGCGACACCTCGAACCCCGTGGCCGGTGGCACCGGGACGTCGATCACGGTGACGCCGAACAGCACCACGAGCTACTGGGTGCGGGCGCTGAACACCTGCGGTCCGGCGAACAGCTCGACCGCCACGGTGACGGTGACCATTCCCTGCACGCCGCCATCCATCACCTCCCAGCCGCAGTCGACGACCATTAATCCAGGGGCCACCGCGACGCTCTCCGTCGGGGCCAGCGGCAGCTCGCTTTCCTACCAGTGGTACCAGGGCGCGGCGGGCAACACATCGCAGCCGGTAGGCACCGGCTCCACGATCTTCGTATCTCCCCCTTCGACCACCAGCTATTGGGTGGCGATCTGGAACAACTGCGGCTACGTCCCCAGCAACACGGCCACCGTCACCCTCGGCTGCGGCCCGGACGGCGCTTCCTGCGGTGGCGACGGTCATCACACCTGCCAGGCCGGTGCGTGCTCCTGCACGGACTGCAACTCGTCGGTCTGCTGCGGCGCCTCCGGCAACGCGGCCTGCGACGGCCAGTCACACTTCGACGCCAACACCGGTTACACCGGCACGTGCAAGGCCACCCTACCCTCATGCAACGCATCGAACGACTTCGACGGCAGCAACGTGTTCCACAACGGCGACATCGTCGCCTGCGTGAAGCACAGCGGCACCTACGGATGGGTTCCCCGCCGTCCGTCGCCGCGGTGCCAGGAAGTCTCGCCAGTCTGCGACTACCTCTGCGCCAACCATTACGCCGGTGGCGCCGGGTTCATGTGCGACTCGAATGGCAACTGGAACACAAACCTGCCGCTGGCCGGCTGCTACGGCGGGACCATCCCCTCGTCGTACCTCTGCCCGTAAGAGCGTCTGAGGTCCGACCTTTGGGCGGGGCGCCACTCTCCGAGTGGCGCCCCCTTTTTTTCGGCTTCGAGGTCAACCCCAATACTGCACGTGCACGTAGCTACTCCCCGCTCCACCCTCCGAACACCATCTCATCCAGACTCTTGCGCTCTCGCGGTGACTTCTCGCGCTCCCGGTAGCGTTCGGACAAGGACTCGGGATCTCCCGGCCAGCCGACGGCGATCGCGGTGACGGCCTCGATGCCTTCCGGCAGCGAAAACCCGGCGCGGATGCAATCGCGATCGACGCCGGCCATGGGATGCACCCTCAGCCCGAGGGACGTCGCCTGCAGCGTGAGCTGCGCGGTCGCGGCGCCGACATCGTGCCAGGCGTGCTGATTGGGCTTGCTGTTGGCCGCGAAGGTGGTACGGGCGAGCGAGATCATGAGGACCGGCGCGCTCTGTGCCCAGGGCTGGTTGCCGGACACCAGGCAGTGCAGGATCTGCTCGAACGCGGGGCCGTCCTCCTTGCGGGCGACGATGAAGCTCCAGGGCTGCTCGTTGTTGCAGGAGGCCGACCAGCGGGCCGCTTCGAGCAGTGAACCCAGCGTCTCGCGATCCACCGGGCGGGTGGCGAAGGCCCGCGGGCTCCAGCAGTCGCGGATCAAAGCATGGACGGGATACCGGGTCGCCGCGGATTTGTTCGACGGCTCGCTCACGACGCCACCGCGACGGGCTGGCTCTGCCGGGTGTCCTGCTGGAAATCGATCACCTGCGCCGCGAAGCGTTCCATCTCTTCGTACTGCGGGCTGAATTGGAGCAACAGGAGATCGATGCCCGCGTCCTCCAGCTCTTCGATCCGCTCGCGCACCTGCTCGGGCGTGCCCACCAGCTCGGTGCGCAGGCCGCGATTCGAAACCGAGTACTCCTCGATCGACATCCGCTGCTCGAGCTGCGTTCCGGCGAGCCACTCCTGATAGTTGGCGAAACCGGCGGCGTTCTGCCGCACGTCGGTGATGCGCTCCCTTTCTTGCCGGGCCTCGCGTTCGGAGTCGCGCACGATGGCGAAGCCGGCGACCCCGTAGCTCATGGGCGGCAAGCCGTGTCGCTCTCGTCGCGCCGCGAGGTCCGCGACTTTCCCGCGCAGCCGCTCCGGAGCGTCGCCGTGCATCACATAGGCGTCGCACTGGCGTGAGATGAGATCCTTCGCGGCTTCCGACTCGCCGCCGGCGTAGAGCGTCGGGCGAGGTCTTGAACGCAGGGACAAGGGTTTCGGCTGGAGGACGGTGTCGTCGACGTGGTAGAAGCGCCCTTCGTAGGAGAAATGATCGCTTTTCCAGACGCCGTCGACGATCTGGAGCCACTCGGCGGTCCGCGCGTAGCGATCGTCGTGGGTGTCGAAGGCGACGCCGTACTGCTTCGCCTCGGACGCCCACCAGGAGGAGACGACGTTGAGCGACACCCGGCCGCCGCTGATGCGGTCGACATTGGCGGCCTGCTTGGCGAGCAGCGCGGGGAGGTGGAACGTCGGCCGCACCGCGACCATCAGCTCCAGGCTCCGCGTCACGGCCGCCAGGGCCGCCGCCGTCGACCAGGCTTCGAGCGCCGGAGCCTCGACGCCCTTGATGTCATTGAGGTTCAGCTCGGCGATGAGCGTCAGGTCGTAGCCGATTTCCTCGCTGCGCCGCGCCAGGCGGCTGACGTAGTCCCAGGTGGCATCCATGCCCTCGTCCTCGACGTTGCGCAGCCATCCGCCGAAGACCGGCAGCCAGTATCCATATCTCATGCGACAGCCTCCGCTTCCAAATAGTCGACGAGCCGGGTGAAGGGATCGAAGCCGATCACGCGCGGCGCATCGGCGACGAAGTTCGACAGGGCGTTGATGTCGTAGTAAAGGATTTCGCCGTCGCGGTCGTCGATCATGTATTCGACGCCGCCGACGTCGATCGCCGCGGCCTCGAAGATCCGCTCGACGTCGGCGATCACCTCGGGCGGCGGCGTGTAGCCCTCGACCCGGATGCCGCGCTCCTGCGCGTCCAGCGCGCACGCGGCGCCGGCCGCCAGGGCGGTGCCGCTCGCCGTCTGGCAGGCGTCGGCCGGACACAGATTGAAGGAGTTGCCGGCGCTCCAGAGCCGGATGGCGTAGAGGTACTTCCGCCCCAGGACCTCGACGCGCACGATGTGCTTGTCGCGTGCCGGCACGAACTCCTGAACGAGTGCCGTGCTGTCGATCCCAAGGTCGATCTCCCCGCGCTCGACGACCGCTTCGAGCTCCGTCCGGTCGTCATAGCGCACGATGCCCGCGCCGCTGCCGCCGACGTTCGCCTTGACGACCACGGGGAAGCGCAGCCCCTCGGCGGCGGCCTGCACCTCGGCCGGGTGATTGACCACCCGGGCGCGCGGGTACTTGAGGCCTAGCGACTCCAGCAGCGAGAGCTGGAGCGCCTTCGAGATCTCGACCCGGAAGCCGCGCGAGCCGTTGACCACCCGGGTGCCCAGCCGCTCGAGGTGATCGAGGTAGGCCAGCGTGTGATAGATGCCGTGACTCTCGCCGCGCAGGTAGGCCGAGGGGCTCATGCGGTTGAACACCAGCGAGAAGTCGCGATCGCGGGCGGCCACGTCATAGTGATGGCGCCGCGCGTCGATCCGGACGTAAGGCGTGCCCCGCCGGTCGAGCTCGTCGAACAGGGGACGGAACCAGTCCTGGTGCTCGTGGTAGACGGCGATCGGTCGGGCGGGTTTCGGTTTGGGCACGGGCTCGCTCTCCCCTTGGAAAAGAGAGTCAGTATACAAGATCAAGTAGCTAACTTTTAGGCCCGACCTCTGGGCGCGGCGACGAGTCGCCGCGCCCGCGTTATCCGGTCAGTGCGCTCCGCAGGTCTGGAAGGTTTCCGTGTCCTGGATTGGCTGGAAAGGCGTCCGGATCGGATTGACGAACACGTGGCTCTGGCCGCTGGTGAGGTCCGTGACGGTGATCGCGACGTGCACGTCGGTCAGGCCGGAGGCGAAGACCCAGAAGGCCGGTCGCGCCGTGAAGCCGCAGGCGTCGAGGACTTTGATCACGACCTCGACGTTGGTGGCGGCGAAGAACCAGAAGTAACCGGTATCGGCGGTGAGCCGGATCGGCTGGCCCGTGCCGTGCTGTCCTGCGACCGTGTCGAACGTCGCGGTGACGGAGAAGCGGTTGGCCGCCAGGCACAGCGCGTTGGGATCGGAGCACGTCGGGACGTTCGCCAGCGTCGTCGCCGCGGCCTCGTTCGAGGTTCCCGAGTCGCCGAAACTGTTGTGCGCCTTGACCCGGAACGTGTAGGAAGTGAGCGCGGTCAGACCCGTGGCCGTGTAGCTGGTGGCATTGGCCGCGAGGGTCGCGATGGGAGCGTAGGCGCCGCTCGCCGTCGGCCGCATTTCCACGACGTAGCTCGTCTCGTCGCCGGCATTGTCGTTCCAGGTGAGCTGGATCGAGGTGCTCGTGGCCGGGGTGGCCTGCAAGCTCGTGGGCGCTGAAGGCGCGGAGCCGACGACGGCCATCGTGGTCGCGGACGCGGTATTGGAGTAGGCGGAATCTCCTCCCGTATTACGAGCCCGGATCCGGAAGGAGTAGTTGGTGGAAGGCGAGAGCCCGCCGACCGTGATCTGCGTGGCGTTGGCGCCGGCCGCCAGGATTTCGCTGAAGCCGAATCCGGAATTCATCTCGATGCGGAAGGTGTCCTCGTTGTTGGAGGCGTCGATCCAGGTGAGTTGGATCTGGCTCGTGGAGAGTGCCGCCGCCACCAGATTGGTGGGCACGGCAGGCGGTGCCACGGGGGTGCCGTACAGGAAGGCGACCGCCGCGACCTCGTCCGGGCTCAGGGTGGCCCCGATCGACGGGGAATGCAGTATTGGGTTCATCAACGCGCCGGAAACCGCCGAATGGTCCAGGCCGAGCGTGTGTCCAAGCTCGTGCGCGAACATCTCCTCAGCCAGGGTGATGCCGCCGGCTCCGGCGAAAAGGCACCCGATGCCGTTCTGGGTTGTCACTCCCGCACTTTGCGTCGGGTGATAGGTCTGGCCATTGTGCGTCTGGAGCGAGCACGAGTAGGAGGGGCCACCGACCGCCACGACACCGCCGCTGCCGCAACTGAAGCTGCCGGAGATCGCGTTGTTCGGGTCGTCGAAGACGATGTTGTTGTTGGTCGACGTGCTCGCCGTCGAGCCGCCGTAGAGATAGCTGATGGGCGAGCTCGAATCGTTCGTCCAGGCGGCGAGAGCGGCCTGAATTTCCGAGACTCCGCCGTCCGCGAGACCCGGTTGACCGGAGGAGTTCGACGTGAAGCTCACGCTGCCGCCGGTATCGAAAGTGAACCAGCGAATCGGGCGGCCGTCGCCGCCGCCGCACGAGGCGTCGGCGAAAAGGTTGAACTTGGGAAGCACGAGGCCGTCCCGGAAGTAGTCCGCCGGCTGGAACCGCTTCTCGGCCCGCTGGGCGATCCACTGGGAGAAACCCTCGACGTCACGGGTACGGTCCCCACCGGAAACGCTCGCCAGCTTGCCCGAGGCGTCCGCGCGCAGCTCGCTGGCCCCTTCGAGATCGCGCACCGCGACGCGCTCTCCGGAGACTTCGACCTCCCGAAACGCGCCCAGGATGAGCTGGTTGACGCCATAGGTTCCATCGTGGCGCGGCAGGAGGAACAACAGGGCACGATCGCCGATCCCGAGCCGCGTGAGACCCCAGATCTTCATCGCCCGGCCCTCCGGGTTGATACCCCCGAGCTGGCGCACCACGACCTCGGCCCCCGGATTCCTTCCCTTGAGCAGGCGCAGGATCTCGACGCGGTAGTCGGTCGAGGGAGTCTCGACCGGCGCTCCCGAGACGGAGACCACCCGGGCCTCGACGATCAACGACGAGGTGTCCACCAGGGCCTCATCGGTCATCATGACGTAGGTAGTCGCCCCGGCCGGGACGAGCAGGGAAAGGCCCAGAAACAGGACCGCGAGGAACGCTCGGGCGCTCGAATGAAGCATGGGTTGAGTCTCCATCTTAAAAAGTAGATCTATTCTAACACCCTAGTTCAGACCCTTTTCTCCAGGATTTGGGGCTGTTGACGGCTCCTCCCCCCGGGCCATACGCTCTCGCCTCCGGCTGGAACGACTTCAGGAGGTCCGCACCATGCGAGGGAAGGTCCTGATTCTGCCGCTCGCCATCGCCTTCGCGGCCACCGGCTGCCACCGCGGCACCGATGGCTCCGGCAGCAAAAACGGCCGGCAGCTCATCATCGGCCTCTCGCTCGACACCCTCCGCGAGGAGCGCTGGCAGCGCGACCGCGACCTGTTCGTCAAGCGTTGCGGCGAGCTCGGCGCCCGCGTCCTCGTGCAGGCGGCCAACAACGACGAGGCGGTGCAGAACTCCCAGGCCGAGAACCTCCTCACCCAGGGAGTGGACGTGCTGGTCGTGGCGCCGCACAACAGCAAGACCGCGGCGACGATCGTCGAAGCGGCGCACCGGGCGGGCGTGCCGGTCATCGCCTACGACCGGCTGATCAACGACGCCGACGTCGACCTCTATCTATCGTTCGACAACGAGCGCGTGGGCGAGCTGCAGGCCGGCTACGCGGTGAAGCGTGCTCCGAAGGGGAACTACGTGCTGATCGGCGGCTCCCCGGCGGACAACAACGCCATCCTCTATCACCAGGGTCAGATGAAGGTCCTCCAACCCTACGTCGACCGGCACGAGATCAACATCCTCACCGATCAGTACGCCGCCGACTGGCAGCCGATCGAGGCGCTGAAGATCATGGAGAACGCCCTGACCCGCAACGACAACCACGTCGACGCCGTGGTGGCGGCGAACGACGGCCTCGCGGGCGGCGCGATCCAGGCGCTGACCGAGCAGAAGCTTGCTGGGAAGACCGTGGTCACCGGCCAGGACGCGGAGCTGACCGCCTGCCAGAGAATCGTCTCCGGCTCCCAGAGCATGACGGTTTACAAACCGATCAAGGGCCTGGCCACGAAGGCGGCGGAGATCGCCGTGGCCATGGCGAAAAAGCAGCCGTACGAAAAACCGTCACGGCGGCTCAACAACGGTTTCAAGGACGTGCCGAGCCTGCTCCTGGAGCCGATCGCCGTGGACCTGCACAACATGGATTCCACGGTGATCGCGGACGGTTTCCACACGCAGGAACAGATCTACGCAGGTCTGAAGGTGCAAGGCTATATCCAGTAACCAAACGCCATGCCGCCGCTCCTCGACCTGCGCGCGATCACCAAGGATTTTCCGGGCGTCCGCGCCTTGGATGGCGTCTCGTTCGACCTCGAGCCCGGCGAGATCCACGCCCTGTGCGGCGAGAACGGCGCCGGCAAGAGCACGTTGATCAAAGTCCTCTGCGGTGTCTACCCGTCAGGGAGCTACGGCGGCGAGATCCGGCTGGGCGGCGAGACGGTCCACTTCCGCGGCCTCCCCGGCAGCGAGGCGCGGGGGATCGCGCTCATCGCGCAGGAGTTGGCCCTCGTCCCCGGGCTTTCCGTGGCCGAGAACCTCCGGCTCGGCCGCGAGCCGCGCCGCTTCGGGTTGATCCGCTGGGCCGAAGTGCGGGACGAAGCCCGGCGTGCGCTCGACCGGGTGGGGCTGGCGATTCCCGTGGAGACCCCCGTCCGCGAGCTCGGCATTGGCCAGCAGCAACTGGTAGAGATCGCCAAGGCGCTGATGAAGAACGCCGCGATCCTGGTGCTCGACGAGCCGACCGCGGCGCTGCCCGAAGCCGACACCCGGCGGCTCCTCGGCCTCCTCGGCGATCTGCGCGGGCGGGGCGTCGCCATGATCTACATCAGCCACCGGCTGGACGAGGTCTTCGCCCTCGCCGACCGGATCACCGTGCTGCGCGACGGCCGCTCGGTGGGTACGGCGCGACGGGAGGAGACCACGCCGGAGCGGGTCATCTCCCTGATGGTAGGCCGGGAGATCAGCCAGGCCTTTCCGCGCCCCGAGCGCCAGCCGGGAGAGATCCTCCTGAGCCTGCGGAACTGGTCCGTCGCGGATCCTCAGAACCCGGGCCGCCGGGTGGTCGACGGCGTCACGTTCGACGTGCGGGCCGGCGAGGTTCTTGGGATCGCGGGGCTCATGGGCGCCGGCCGCACGGCCCTTCTGGCCTCGCTGTTCGGGGCCGCGCGCAGCCCCGTTCAGGGGACGATCCAGGTAGGCGGCGGTCCGCCGCGCCGGCCGTTCCGCGATCCGCGCGAGGCCATCGCGGCCGGTCTCGCCCTGGTCGGCGAGGACCGCAAGCGCTACGGTCTTTTTGCCCGCGGCTCGGTGCTGGACAACATGACTCTTGCCTCCCTCCAAGGCTTCCGGCGACGCGGATTGCTGGATGACCGCGCGCGCCGGGCGGCGGCGTCCGGCCAGTCCTCCGCCCTGCGCTTGAAGGCGGCGGGGCTCGACGTCCCGGTGGGGCAGCTTTCCGGCGGCAACCAGCAGAAGGTGATCCTCGGCCGCTGGCTGCTGCGCCGGCCGCGCGTCCTGCTGCTCGACGAGCCGACGCGCGGCATCGACGTCGGCGCCAAGAGCGAGATCTACGACCTGATCGGCCGCCTCGTGGCCGGCGGGCTTGGAGTCGTCCTCGTCTCCTCCGAGCTGCCCGAGCTTCTCGGCCTCTCGCACCGCGTGCTGGTGCTGAATCAGGGGCGGCCGATGGGCCTCTTCGAAGGCGGCGCGGCCACGCCGGAGCGAGTCATGAGCGCCGCGACGACTGCCACGGTCGGAGCCTGAGATGCTGAAACGTCTGAAGCGTCTGGAGATTGACTGGCGCGCGCTCACCATGGTGGGAGCGCTCCTCGTGATCTGGGTGGTCTTCTCGGTGGCCACCGACGGCACCTTCCTGCTGCCGCGCAACCTTTCGCTACTCGCCCGGCAGATGGCGGTGACCTCGATCCTGGCGGTGGGCATGGTGCTGGTGATCGTCGCCGGCCAGATCGATCTCTCCGTCGGAGCCCTGGCCGGCCTCACCGGTGCCCTCGCCGCCCTCGCCTACGCCCGCTTGGGATGGCCGTTGGCGCTCGCCATCCTGCTGGCGCTCGTCGTGGGCGCAATGCTGGGAGCCCTCGAAGGGAGCCTCGTCGCCTGGCTGCGAATTCCTCCCTTCATCGTCACCCTGGGCGGCATGCTCGTCTTCCAGGGAGTGCTCCTCGGCGTCACGGGAGGCGTTTCGACCTCGCCGCCGCGCCCCTTCCTCTTCCTGGGCCAAGCCTACCTGCCGCCGCTGGCGGGATGGATCGTGGTCGGAGCCGTCGTCGCGGCCTTGGCGTTCACCGCCCTACGCGTCCAGGGCCGCAAGAGGCCGGGCCGCCTGGGCCTTGCCGCCCTGGCGATCGGCGCCGTCGCGCTGATGAACGCCTACGCGGGAGTCCCGGTGCCGGTTCTGATCGTCCTGGCCCTGGCGACCGTCCTCTCGACCGTCGCCCACCACACCCCCTTCGGGCGTCACCTCTACGCGATCGGCGGCAACCGCGAAGCCGCCTTCTACTCCGGCATCGCCATCGAAGGCCACCTCGTCGGAGTCTTCACCCTGATGGGCCTGCTGGCCGGAGCCGCCGGAGTGGTCCTCACCGCGCGGGTGGGAGCCGCGACCCCCAACGCCGGCCAGCTTATGGAGCTAGACGCCATCGCCGCCGCCGTGATCGGAGGAACCTCCCTCCTCGGCGGCCAGGGAACCGTCTGGGGAGCGCTCCTGGGAGCCCTGGTCATGGCCTCGCTCGACAACGGCATGAGCCTGCTCAACACAGAGGCGTTCTGGCAGCCGATCCTGAAGGGGGGAATCTTGGTCGCTGCGGTGGCGGTGGATATGGCGGGGCGGCGGGGGCGGGGCTGAGGAGGCCGCAACAAGACGAGTCAGGGCTCCGTATACCTCTTGATACCAAACGCCGAGCCTGTGCGTGGGCGGCTGACAAGAGGAGACGGCTCATGAAGAAGACCGAGACCCTGAAAAAGCTCAACCTTTCCAGAGAGACCGTTCTGCACCTGAGCGAGCCGGAGCTGCGGCACGCTGCGGGCAGGGACGGCTGGTCGGACGGCAGCGTCTGCCCCACCACGACCCCCTCGGATTGCAAGCGCTGCCAGTAACACTTCCCGGAGGACGGGCCGCCGGGTTTGACGATGAAGAGGCAGAACGGAGGCGCAGGCGGCTCACGCCGGCGCCTCTGGTGCGGAGCGGAAGCCAAGGTACGTCCGATTATGTCCGATCATCCAAACCCAATCTCGGCGTACCCCGTATCTGAGAGCCATCGGGAGTCGAGGTGGTTCGCCCCGACGCATTTGGACATAACCGCGTCCAAGGTATCACCGTGGCTGTAGAAACGGAGTTCTGACCGGAGGCGGATCGCCTCGCCCAGGAACTTCGCATTCTTTGCAGCCTCCATAAAGGGAACTAGCGGTTTGACACTCTTGCCCCCATAGCCACCGCCACGTCCATGGCTCAGAGACTTTAGTATCGACCCATGGAAGCCATCTTCGTTGAGGTACTGGAGTTCGGACAGAGGAGGATTCACTTCGTTACGAGTGAGGTTGACCGACCGGGTTTGGAGTTCTTGCCTGAACCGCAACCCTTTGAGACCGGCGGTCGTACTCAGCGATGGCTTGACCCCCTTGCCCACGACTATCAAGCCCGGGATTTCGTAGGTCAATAATCGCTGGCGATTCTTGGGGTTGCAATATTCTGCGATGAGAGTCACATCGATCGCTGCAAACGTCTCTGCGTCCGGGTTCTCAATTTGACAATGAGCATAACGCGCCCTGGCAACCTTGTTGATCCGCAATCTCGCATTTAGGAGGTGGAGATCCGGCCGGATAAGTGCCGGGTGAGGCGGCTCCAGAAAGAACAGTTGCGCTAAGGCGAACAGATGACTCGCCAAGTCGAAGATGACACCCTCATTTAGCGCCTCCAATCTGTTCTCTTCCTCAACCGTCTTGGGCTCGATAAGGTAGAACTCAAAACTTCTTAGCTCGCCATAAACATTCGTCAGCAGCGGGAAGGTTTGATACATAGGATCCACCGCCCCTTTGTTGCGGTAGTGGTCGTGAACAAATATCTTAGCCGTAATATCGGGCCACGCCCGGCCTTTGGCGATCGTCTCGATGAGAGGCAGATTCACATCCAAGGGTTTAGAAATAATAATCTGCCCGCCCGGACAAAGCTCTGAAAATTTGAAAGCAGTGAGCAAGTGTTGCGGCGGCAAATTCGCGATGTAAATATGGGAAAGAGGCTTCTTCGCCAGATACTTCCGTAGTCGCTCGCGCTGCCGAGCCTTGCTTACGTTGAAGTAGAACGCTTCGTCCCATGGCTTCTGCTTAAGGGAATCGCGGGACTTGATATCGGCGAAGACCAAGGTGGCATTGTGGTCGGCTCTGAGCTCCTTCAGAGCCCCGATTGTCCTCCTGAGGAGATCGCCGCAGCCAATCCACAGGGTGTGTGGCCGAGAGATGATATCCAGATCCTCAGTAAGTTCTAGATCCAGGGACGGGACTCGATCCTTGTCGATCTGGTTTCCCATCAGGTCATCTCCTTTCGGAACGCCTGTCGCGTGGTAGAATAACTGATTTTCTCACAGATCCCGCCGCGCGGTTCTCAGCCTCAGGAACCGCCCTTAGCCTGACACCTTAAATGACTCCGGGGCGTATTGCAAGCGGAAAACAGCCTCCGAGGGCGCATATGCGCCCTAGTGAGTTACGGAGGGCCGCTGGAAGATAGCCGTTCGTGGCTGCACTGTAGATTTGGGTGATCCCGCGGTCCCAAGGTGGGACCGGAGCGGATGTCACCCGGAAAGAGGTGGCCATGTCTCGGACAGTGCGGTCTCGTGCTCCCGTCTTCCTTCTTCTCCTCCTGCTTGCTCTTCCGGCCTTAGCCGGAGGGCAGACTAAGGCTCCGGCAGGACCAACAGGTCTGCTCACTTCCCTCTGGCAGGCGTTGACCGAACTCGTGCCCGGCCTTGCCAAGCTCGGAGACGGACTTCCTCCCGTGGAGCCGCCAGCTGACAGCCAAGGCGATCTTGGCCCTGGACTTGATCCTCTGGGTTAGGTGAGGCGGGCTTGGAGGGGTGCCTTCCAGACACCCCTCCTTCTTCTCTGTGGCGCGCAAACTCTCGCGCGTGGCATATACTACGGCTACTTTTTCCCTAAAGGAGGATGGGTGGCCGATCTCCATATCTCGCAGGACATGCTTGACGGTGTTTCCCGAGGCGAGCTTCCTGCCAGACTTCTTGCCGAGTTGGGCTTGAAGCATCTCTTGACGCTGTGCCCTCACTGCCGAGCTGAGTTTCAGGCATGGCAGCGAAGGAGAGCCGGTCAAGGAAGCCACGATGCTGCCCTTCAGATACTGCCTGCCTTGCTGCAGCACCAGACACAGGGCTTGGAGAAGCTGGAGGAGGACGCACGGCGCGATATGCGTGCCCTCCTTCGGATGTCCTTCGAGGATCGGCTGGCAAGAATCCGTCGTGCTCATCGGCACTTCCGCAGTGCATTCCTGGCAGGGCTCCTTCTCGGGGAAGCTCGCCGGCACATTCCGGCAGAGCCGACCGCCGTCTACGAGCTCGCGGAGACGGCGCACGCGATCCTCCTGCGCACCCCCGAAGGTCCGACTGCATCCGACCTCTCTGTTCGGGCTGCCATCTACGCCGGCAATGCGCTACGAGCGCAGGGTGACCTGCCGGTCGCGGACAAGCGGTTTGCCTTTGCTCGCGGGATCATTACGGCGCGCGGCGTGACCGACACCCTGGTGTGCGCCGAGGTAGACTGGTTCGAGGGAACGCTCCGGAAGGACCAGCGTCGCTTTCAAGAGGCCGAAGACCTCCTGACTCGCGCCATTGCTCTGTACCGTCTCGCCGACGATCACGCGGCCGCGGTCTATCCGCTGGCCACCTTGGGCCTGCTTTACTATGACCGGCAGGAGTATCCCAAAGCGGTCGACACCCTCCGGGCAGCGCTTTCCCGAGAAGCACCGAAGACTGATCCCCGGCTGTCCTGCTACCTTCATCACAACCTTACCCTGACGCTGTGCGATCAGGGAAACTACGACGCTGCGGCGGAAGCGCTCCACGCCGGCCGGGAGTCTTACGCAGCGTGTCCTGATGCCTACACCCAGGCGCGCCTCTCTTGGGTGGAAGGGAAGATCGCTCTGGGCTTTGGGCATCTTGAGAGCGCTGAAGAGGCCTTTCTCGCCGTTCGTACTGGCTTCGTGGCTGAAGGAAATGGTTATGACGTAGCCATGGTCTCCCTCGACTTGGCACTTGTCTACGCGAAGCAAGGCAGGGGGCAAGACTTGAAGAAGCTTGCCGAGGAGACGCACACTCTCTTTGGGACTCTGGAGATTCACCGCGAGGCGCTTTCGGCTCTGCTCCTCTTCGGGCAGGCAGCACGAGAGGAGCGTCTCTCCGCAGAGCGGATCGAAGACTTCATTCGGTACTTCAGGAAGGCTCGCGCGAATCCCTCGCTGCGATTTCGATAATCAGGCCGACTAGAATGACGAAGCGTCTTCAGATTTCCGGCAGTAAGCGGGAGTGCTCGCACATTCAGGCCGCCGCACGCCGCTACGAGGCGCTCGGGGAGGCGGGTCTAGGTCCGCGCGAAGCCTTGGCTCTGCTGAAGTCGCTCAACGCTCCGGTCGGTCCTGTGGAAACCATGATCGAAGAGTCCATTGCCGGGCGCTACTCCTGATCCTATTCGGCGAATCCACGGCCGCCGAGGCATCAATGACAACGCGGCTCAATCAAACTCTCGCTGCCGCTGCCCCCGCTCCTCCTCGAGCAGCAAGGACGCTGAGACTCCGAGGTCGATCGGCGGACGCTGGGCGAGGCGTTCGTACCACTCGCAGCGATTCATCTCGCGTTCAAGAGCGGCCAGCGCAACGTCGCTGAGCGTCCGGTGATGCTGCCGCGCATAGCGCCGGAGGCGAGTATGAAGAGGCTCGGGCAGATTCTTGATCTGGAGGTTTGCCATATCGAAAAGTCTAGCATGCTGTCGGCAGACCGGTGCCCTCGCCGCCAGGCATTGATGGAAAGCTCCGGTCAATCTCCGGCGGAACGCTTCAGCTCCAGAGTGCGTCGCAAGATCGGCAGCGCGGCATGATCTTTGTCGCGGCCGGCGATCTCCTTGCACTCGATGACTGTTTCTAGATTGAGCACCTTGAGCCGCAGGCCTTCCACCTCGTAGTCGATGCTCCGATCGAGCAACTGTTCATAGAAAAGATCGTCTCCAACCCGACTCAGAACGTCGAGAGGACCGAGGTCGGTTTTCAGGAGATGTATGTTGAAGCTGTCGAGTTTCGAGGAATCAGGAACGATGTGCCGCCCCGCTGGATCTTTGTAGGAGGCATTGAGCTCTCGGAGAGCCGCGACCAGACGGGCGTTGTTCTCCGGCGTGCGGTGAAAGACGACGTCCAGGTCGAAGGTGGAGATGGGGGCGCCTTCGAGGATGGCGGCGACGCCGCCGACGACCACGAAGTCGACCTTATGCCGACTCAGGGCGCTGAGGATGTCGAGAAAGCGGAGCTCGCCGGCCACTTCTGAGTATCCTCACGCTGTCGACGAAGCCCTGCGCCACTTCCAACCTCTTCGCCGGACTGAGCGCGAGCATCCAGAGGATCAAGCTGTCGTCGTGGTCCGGAGACTCAGGGAGGGAGCCCTCCAGACGAGGCTCTTCGAGGTGCGCCGCCTCGGTCTCGCGCTTCATGCCGCCATCGTAGCATGCGGGCTATGGTACGGCTCGAATTGCCAGCGTTGAAGCACCTATTCATCAGAGACCCCTGCGCCATTCGGCGATAGGCGTTTCTTCTTCCCGAAAGGAGCTGAGAGATGACTTGCAGGACTTCCAACCGTAGTTGGAAAGCGGTGATGCTGGTACTGGCTCTGGGGCTGGTGATGACGGCGCTCTTCCCGGGCCCCGCCCCGGTTCAGGCCTGCCAGAATTTCACCGACTTCTGGACGTATTTCAGTGACGCCTCCCATACCACGGTCGTCGGGCATTGCGAGCAGGACTGCTTCTGCGCTCCGCGGTTCTGCACGGGGCAGAAGACGGCGTACTACATCGTGACCACGGTGCCGGGCTGCCTCTAAACCGAGGGCGCCAAGCGGGAGGATCGCCTGGTCTTACGGCGATCCTCCCCGGGCTTGCGTTCCAAGGCTTCCCAACGTCTGCGCCGGACGTCAGAATACCCGGACTATGAACCGCACTCTCCGTCTCGCGATCACTTCCCCTCTCCTCGTTTCCGTCGTCCTGGCAACTTGCCTCGCGGCTTCGCCCGCCGCGGCGTTGGACGTCATCTTTCTCGTCCGCCATGCCGAGAAGGTGGACGACTGGCCGGCGGCGCGCGATCTGGATGCGTTTCGTCCTCTGACTCCGGCGGGCGCGGCGCGGGCCGAGGCGCTGGCCGCTCGCCTGAAAGGGGAGAGCATCGCCGCGATCTACTCCAGCCGCACCACGCGATCCCTGGCGACGGGCGAGCCCTTGGCGAAGGCAACGGCCAAGCCCCTGACGGCTGACGACGCTTCGACCAAGCCGGCCGAGATGGATGGATTCCTCACCGCTCTGCGCGAGAAGCACCCTGCCGATCATGCGGTGCTCGTCGTGGGACATTCCAATACCATCCCCGAGCTGCTGGTGAGACTGGGGGCGAAGCCGGATTGCTTCCAGCGTCTGGGGATCACCGGCCAGCCCGGGAGCCTGATGACCGAGAGCTACGACGGCCTGTGGCGTGTCGATCTCAAGAAGCAGGGTTGTGAGGCGATCGAACGGGAGACGCAGGCGGAGGGCCGGCCTTCCAGATGAGCAGCCGTTCCCAGGAGAATCTCTGCCGGATTTGCCAGAGCAGCCGCGACGCCTTACTCGGCGGCGGCTGCCCCACGCCCTGGAAGATCTTTCGCCCCGGAAACAGCCGGGCGATCGAGCCCGCGTAGCAATAGATGTGCTGGACGTCGTACTCCCGGCCGCTGGTACGGCGAAGGAGCCGGGTGACCACGAGCTTCTGCAAGCGGTCTGGGAGCGCCAGGAGTCCCGGGATTCCGAAATGCGGATCGCGTCGAAACAGATACTTCAGCCGCGGGGGCGTCGTCACCATGCAAAGTCCGCCGATCCGAAGAACGCGGATGATCTCACCGCCCAACAGCGCTGGACGGGAAACGTGCTCGATCGTTTCCAGGCACAGGACGGAAGTGAACACATCGTCCCGAAAGGGCAAGGCTTCGCCGCTGGCGATGACCTGCAGAATGCGCAGACCTGTCTCAGAACACAGACGCTGAAGGATGGGGTGAGGTTGGTGATCCAAGGCCACCACGGTCGTCCCGGCGAAGTTTGCAACGCCGGAGGCCACTCCGCCACTGCCTGATCCAAGGTCGAGGATGCGAAGCGGGCCGCTGAACCGGGCCGCGAGGAACTCACCGATCTCCCGGCCTTCGGCCAACCGGCCTATCGTAAACTTCAGGTCTTGTTCTTCGTGAGCCGATGCCGGGCGTTGCGCGCGATCCCCGATCCCCGCTTCGTAGACGGCTTCGAGATGTTGCCAGGGAAGTGTAAGTTTCGTCGGCATTGCGTCCCGCAGTTTATCCTCCCGCGGCCTTCGGGGCTTTGACCTCGAATGCCGGCCGCTGTACATTCCCTGTACATGGGCTTCCTGAGCGACTCCGAGCGCGACTTTGCCACGGCGGTGGCGCATCTCAGCTACGTCAATCCTTTCCTGGCGGAGCGGATCGAGTGGGAACGGCGGGCGCTCGGCGCGGAGCATCTCTCTTCCGACGAGGTTTGGCATTCGAGGGGCGACCTCGCAGGGCAGAATCCCAACGAGGTTCGGGTTGCCGAGCGCGCGGCGGCGCTGGCCGAGGAGCTTCGGGAGCGGCTGGTGAACGGGGTCCGCGCCACGGCGGAGGAGCTCGATCTCTACCAGGACGTCGCGCTGTACCTGCTCTACTATCGCTACGAGGCGCGTTTCTACGCGGCCCTCATGGCGGCAGGCCGCCGGCCTGATTTCGGTTTTTATGAGGATTTCGTCGCCGATTGCGAGCGATTCTTCGCGCCGGCCGGGGGACGCCGGCGGCCCCGGCCCGATCTGGCCCATCTGTTCTCCTGCTACTTTCAGATCCGCCGCGCGTTCCACCATACCTTTCACTCGATCGTCGGCGGCTCGATGCCGGCGGCGCGATTGCGCGCCAAGGTCTGGCAATCGATCTTCACTCACGACCTGCGGCGCTATCAGCGGTCTCTCTATCAACGCCTGGGCGATGTGACGACGCTGGTCACCGGCCCCTCGGGCACGGGCAAGGAGCTGGTGGCGCGTGCGATCGCTTTCTCGCGCTACCTGCCTTTCGACCCCGAAACGCACAGCTTCGGCGAGCGTCCCGAAGAGTCGTTCTTCCCCCTCAATCTCTCCGCGCTCTCTCCCACGCTGATCGAATCGGAGCTTTTCGGTCATCGCCGCGGCGCGTTCACCGGCGCCGTCGGCGACCGCACGGGCTGGTTCGAGGTCTGCCCGCCGCTGGGCACGGTTTTTCTCGACGAGATCGGCGAGGTGGATTCCGCCATTCAGGTCAAGCTGTTGCGAGTGCTCGAAACGCGCACGTTTCAGCGCCTGGGTGACACGCGGGAGCGGCGCTTCCGGGGCAAGGTGGTGGCGGCGACCAATCTCGATCTTGACGTGGAGATGAGCGCCGGCCGCTTCCGCGAGGATCTCTATTACCGGCTCTGCTCCGACCGTATCGAGACGCCGTCGCTCGCCGAGCGCGTCCACGATTCGCCGCGGGAGATCGCAGACCTCGTCCTCGTTCTCGCCGAGCGGCAGGTGGGAGAGGAGCTGGCGCCCGAGCTCGCGGCGGAGGTCGTGGCCTGGATCGACAGCCGGCTCGGGGCCGACTACCCGTGGCCCGGCAACGTCCGGGAGCTCGCGCAATGCGTGAGCAACATCCTCATTCGCAGTGAATATCTTCCCGCCTCCCGGGGCTCGGCCGCGGACCCGCGCCGGGCGGTGGCGGAGGAAATTCTCAAGGGCGGCCTCTCCGCGGACGAGGTGCTGGGGCGCTACTGCACGCTGGTCTATGCCGAGACAGGGAGCTATCAGGAATCCGCCCGCCGCCTCGGGCTCGACCGCCGCACCGTCAAGGCGCGGGTGGAGCCGGGACTGCTCGCGCGGTTGCGGTCTGGCCGGGCACCCTCCGCAGGCCCACGCCGCCAGCCCGTAAGGGCGACGTTCCCGTAGCCCCGGGTGGGAGCCGGCGGAGCCGGTGCGAACCCGGGGAGGGGAGACGTGTTCGATCGCCACGTGGCAGGCGGCGAATCACTTGGAACCCCATTCCGCGCCCCGATCCCATCCCCGGGTTTCCCGGGGTTCCCCCGGAGGCACCCGGGGCTACGGGAACGCCGCCCTACGGGCTCGCGGTGTCACGGTTGTTGCCTTCCCCCTCTCCCGGGTCGGGAGAGGGGGCCAGGGGATGAGGGTTTACGGCGCCTTGGGCGCCGTGGTCTCCCGGGTCAGCAGGGCTTCCAGCCTCTGGATCCGGGCTTCCTGCTGCTCCAGTTGGGTTTTCTGCTGCGCGACCTGGTTCAGAAGCTCTCCAACCCGTGCCTGCTGGGCTTCCGCGTTGGCGTGCTGCTTCTGGACCTCGTTGAGGAGCATCGCGTTGATCCAATGGTAGCGCACGGTTTGGGGCTGACCCTTGGCGTCGTATTGAACGAGGGTCGGGTAGACCTTGGCCACTTCTTCGGCGACGAGACCGTACTGGAGAAGGTGAGAGCCGTCGTCGACGCCAGCCTTGTAGTGGAAGGTGACGGGGCGGAGCTTCATCAGATTCCCGCTCGCATCACCCATGTCGTCGACGTCCTCCTTGTAACGAATTGAAGAGGTCACGGTGCCGAGCTGACCGTTGCTGTCGATGAACACCTGGGTCCCGCTCGACACGGTGACACCGTTCACGCCGGCGAGGAACGTCGCGGTCTGCGTGCTGGAGCCGATGCGGATGGTGTTCGACTCGTTTCCCGGGGCGTGATTGCCGATGTCGATGTTGTTGCTGCCGCTGCCGATGTTGATGCCGGCGGAGGCACCGACGGCGATGTTGCCGGAGCCGGACGCATTGCCCAGGGCGTTGGCGCCGAGTGCTGTGTTGCTGCTTCCGGTCGTGTTGCCGAACAGGGCGTCGAAGCCGATCGCCACGTTGGAGCCGCCGGTCGTATTGTTGTTCAAGGCGGAGGCGCCGAACCCGGAGTTCGCGCTGCCGGTCGTGTTGGCGTTCAGGGTGCTGCCGCCGAGCGCCGCGTTGGCGATCCCGTGGTGTTGGAGAACAGGGCGAACGAGCCGACTCCCGTGTTGGCGCCCCCGCTGGTAGTGGAGAAGCAGGCGTCGTTACCGACGGCGGTATTGTCCGATCCGGAGGTGTTGGAGGCCAGGGCGCCCTCCCCCAGCGCCGTGTTGCGGTCCCCGGTCGACGTTCCGGGATTGCCCGCGCCGGTGCCGAGATAGAGATCGTTGAAGCCGGCGGCGTGGAGGTTCAAGGCGCAGAGGAAGAGCGTGGTGAGCAGGACGACAGAGTAGCGAAGCTGGGCGTTGGACATGAAAGACCTCCTGGGTAGAGAGCCACTCGGGGCCACAGTTGCTTTTGATCCTCACCTAAGAAGACCTATAAGCAGCGGTGCGCGTCCGTGCTTGCGGCGAGCCCGGAGCGGGGAGTCTTGATACGATCCCCCTCCGGTTTTTCCGCCGGCCCATAGGAGAGCTTCCAATGACGATGTCCTTCCCGAGTCTCCCTCAGTCGCTACGCACCCGCGGCTTGACCGTGGTGCTCCTCGCCCTGATGACCGCCGGGACGGCGGGCGCGTCCGCCGCCGAGCCGCCCAAGCCGGCAGCGGCAGCCAAGGCTGCCGCGCCCGCCGTGGGCGCCGCCGCCCAGGACGGCGAGACCACCGCCGAGAAGAAGTTCAAGAACATCAAGGTGTTGCGCAGCATGCCCGCCTCGCAGATGCTCCCCGTGATGCACCTGTTCGAGGCGTCCCTGGGCGTCTCCTGCAACTTCTGCCACGTCACCGACGGAGACCAGTTCGAGCTCGACACCAAGAAGGAGAAGGAAACGGCCCGCGAGATGATCCGGATGGTGATGGACATCAACAAGAACAATTTCGAAGGCAAGACCGTCGTCACCTGCAACACCTGCCACGGCGGCAAGGAGCGCCCCGTGCCGGTGCCGCCGATTCCCCAGGGACAGGTCGCCGAGAAGGCTCACGCGGAGCCGGAGGCGCGGGAGAAGCTGCCGAGCGCTTCGCAGATCCTCGATCGCTACATTGAGGCGCTCGGCGGCCGGACGGCTCTGCTGGCGGTCAAGAGCCGGGTCTGGCGCGGCACGCTGCTGCACGCGAAGGTGGTCGACCTGAATGCCGCCAAGCCCGAGGTCGTCAACCGGGGGCAGGAAGACCCCCTGGAGATCTCCGCGCAGTGGCCCGGAAAGGTGACGGCGGTCGTCGGTCCGTCCAACTGGCGCCTCGTCGAGCGGCTCGACGGAACGTCGGGGACGGTCGAAATGCCGAACAAGCAAACGCGTCCCATGACCGGGGGAGAGGTCGCCCGCTTCACGGCGCTGGGCGATCTGCGCAGGGACCTCGACTTGCAGGACCGGGCCGACAAGGTACGGGTCGGCGGCAAGGACAAGATCGATGGACGGGAGGTTTACATCCTCCGCGTTCCGGCGACGGAGGGGGGCCGCGAGCTTCTGTACTTCGACGTCCAGACCGGACTGCTGCGGCGCCGGCTCGCCTTCCATCCGACGGTGATCGGGAACGATCCCGAGCAGACGGATCTGGAGGACTATCGCCCCACCGGCGGCAAGCCGGGAGGCGTCAAGGTGCCGTTCGTCGTCAAGGTCTCCTACCTCGACGACACTCATCTCGGCACCACCCGGAAGCTGACGGAAGTTCTCGACAACGTCGCGCCGTAGAGTGCGGCGGCCCAGCCTCCAAGGATGTCGCGGCGTCTTCGGGGAAGACGCCGCCTTGGTTGCGTCCGGCGCGTCTCCATTCCGTTCCGCTTCGGCATCTCCCCCGTCAACGCTTGGTCGGACCCATACAACGCCGCAACGGATCGGAACATCGCGGCATCGTCGAATACAACGCGGCATCGCACGATGCGACGTCACGTCGACTCGATCCGTTGCGGCATCGTCTCGATCACTTGCGGCATATCTACCTACAATGCGGCATTGGATGATTGCGATGCCGCAACCGACGGAGATGACGCGGCGCCTCTTCTTGCGATGCCGCGTCGACTCCGGATAAGCCGCAATAGATTTATTTGTCGCGACACCGGGAGATCCAATGCGGCATTGTATAAGATCAACGCGGCATTGCAGTCGGAAATGCCGCATCATCTTTATCTAATGCCGCGTCGCTCTCAGCTCTTGCGGCATTTCACCGAATGGAGTCTGGAATTCCGGGTCAGGCATCCTTGCGTCGCTGGACTTGCGGCATTGTCTGGCGATATCGTCTCGCCAACGGGAACAATGACGCAAGCGCGCCCGGCGGTGCCGCGACCCCTCCGTCCGACGAGGAGCCTGAGATGGATACGAACGTTTCGATCGCGCAGGTGCTCTCCGAGATGGAGACGCAGATCGGCCATCACGAAGGCCAGGAGGCCTTCCACGCGCAGCAGGAGGTCTTCCATCGCGACCAGCGGGCTCTCCATGCGGAGACGCTCGCCAAGGTGAGGGAGCGATACGAGGCGTTCCGGTCCGCTGCGACGGCCGCCGGGGAGGTCGTGCAGCTCAGGCCGCCGGCCGCCCCACCGGCCGCCGAGCTGGTCCTTCCCGACGATCGTCCGATCACCTTGACGAAGCTGGCCGCCCGGCTGATCGCGAGCAAGGGGCAGGACGAGACCTTCACGCCCACGGGGGTGGCCCGGGAGCTCAACCAGCGTTTCCCCGCCAAAATGCGTCGACCGGCCGACGGCCGTGCTCTCTCGGTCTGCCTGCGCCGGCTCCTCGGCCAAGGCCGCCTCCGCCTCGTCAAAAAAGGTGGCGCCGTCCACGAAGCCGTCTACGGCCGGCGAAAGTAGGCGCCACCCCTGAAGCTAGAGTCAGCGGGTGGTGGTCGGGGTGCCGCAAGCGTCCGACGGGCGGACGATGGTGTCCTTGATCGGCACCGTCAGGGAGCCTCCGTAGACCTGCTCCAGCGTCTGGACGCCGAGCGGCTGGAGGGTTTCGCGGCGGAGCTGCAGTTTGCGGTGAGCCTTCTTCATGGGGGAATCTCCTTCTGAGTGGTGGGGGCAGGCATGCCCGCGTTCCTTTACGCAGGAGGGAGCCTTTTTGGCTTACTCTCTTTCTGGGCAAGGAGGGATGTTCGCCCCGAGCGAGCCGGGTCAGGACGGCCGGCACGTGGATTTGATCTGGCTGAGCCCATACAGCATTGCTCCCTCCCCGGGCACGTTTTCGCCTCCTCAGGTGTCTAAGGCGATAAGGGGGTCCCACGAACGGGATCTCCACGTCGATTGGGAGGAGGTTCTCCATGTCCCGCACGACCATGCTTTTGGGCTTGCTAGCCCTTGCCGGGGTGGGTCTTGCCGGTGTCGCGACGCATACCGCGCAGAGCGACACCCGGCCCGATACCCGGACTGATACCAAGCCTGATTCCCGGCCCGATACCCGGCCCGCCGCCGTTGGCGTAGCTTCGTCCTCGTTCCGGTTCCCACCAGCGCCCGGCTCCGGACCGGGGGCGGAGCCGGCTTCTCCGATTCAGCTCACCGCGTCCGACGGGACGGGCCTCTCCCTGGTGGCGCTGGAGGCGAATGGGGTTCTGGAGCCGCCGCTCGCCTTCACCGAGCTGCACCTGACGTTCGAGAACCCCCGCGATCAGCGGATCGAAGGGCGGTTCCGCATCGCTCTGCCGCCGGGCGCGGCGCTCAGCCGCTTCGCCATGAAGATCGGCGGCGCCTGGCAGGAGGGCGAGGTCGTGGAGCGCCAGCGCGCCCGCGTGGCGTATGAGGATGCTCTTCACCGCCGGGTGGACCCGGCCCTGCTCGAACAGGAAGCGGGCAACGAGTTCTCGGCGCGCGTCTTCCCGATCCTGCCGCGCGAGCGCAAGGAGATCGTCGTCTCCTACTCCTATGCGCTGGCGCGGGCGGACGAGCCCTACGTCCTTCCTCTCCAGGGGCTCTCCAATGTCGGCCGGCTCGACGTCCGCGTCCTGCTCGGCGATCATCCGGCCGGCGATTCGAAGGCGGGCGGTGCGAGCAATCTGGGGGGCGAGGTCCGCGACCGCCGCGTCGTCGAGCTCCACAAGCGCGACTGGACTCCCGACCAGGATCTGGAGATCGGTCAGGACCGCGTGGCGAATCGCGCCGGGCTGCGGCAGGGCAATCTCGCCGTGGTGCGGGTCTCCGCTCCCGTCGAGAGGATCCCGCAGGAGATCGCCGGGCTTTATGTTCTCGTCGATTCGAGCGCTTCCCGCGCCCTGGGCTATGCCACGCAGGTACGCCGGATCGCGGATCTGGTCGCCGGCTTGCGGGGCGGCGCCGGCGGCTCGACGCCGCTGGGAATCGCCGTTTTCGATCAAGAGGTGGTACCGATTTTCGAAGGCCGGGCGGGCGACTTCGGCGAGGCCGAGATGGCGCGCCTGCGTTCCCGCCGGCCCCTGGGAGCCTCCGACCTCAACCAGGCGCTCGGCTGGCTGGGCGATCGCATGGCCAAGGCCGGCCGTAAATATCCCCGGGTTCTCCTCGTCACCGACGGCGTGGCCACGGCCGGCGACACCGAGGGGCGGGCGCTCAAGGCGGCGGTCAAGGCCCTGGGTGGACGCGGCGTCGAGCGGCTCGACGTGCTGGCGGTGGGCGGTCTGCGCGACGAGGCGACGCTCAAGGAGCTGACGACCGGCAACCTGGCGCACGACGGCCAGCGTATCGACGGCGCCGCTCCTATCGAGGAGATCGCCCGCCGGCTGACCCTTGCCTGCCGCTCCGGCATTCCGGTGGCGGTCACGGGAGCGGCCTGGGTCTGGCCGGACACTCTCGACGGCATCCAGCCGGGCGACGAGAAGCTGGTCTACGCCGATCTGCCGGCCAAGAAGGCGCTGCGGCTCACCGTCGGCGGCCGTTCACTGGAGGTGGGCGAAGTGGCGTCCGCCGAGCGTCCGCTGCTCGAACGGGCCTGGGCCCAGGCTCGCATCGAGCGACTGCTGCACCTGCGCGAAACCGCCTCGGCGGGCGACGACGACCTGCGCCGGGCGCTCGGGTTGGAGATCGTGGAGGTGAGCGTCCGCAACCGGGTCCTGAGCCCGTTCACCGCCATGCTGGTGCTCGAAAGCACCTGGGACTACCAGCGCTTCGGGCTCGATCAGCACAGCCTCGCCGACATCCTGACGGTCGGCCCGGGCGGGCTGGACGTGCTCGCCCGTTCCCGGCCGCCCGCAATCTCGCAGTCTCCAAGCGCTCCGAAGAGCGCTCCCAGGCCGGATGAGGCCGACGCCGAACGCCTCCAATCCCTCGGTTACGTCGCCGCGAATGCGGCGGCGGAAGGGCGCGGCGCGCCAGCGGTGTCGGACGCCATCGCGCTCCGTGCCGAGGAGCCCATGCCGGACGGCGTTCCCGGAAGTGTCGAGGGCGGCGTTGCCGGTGGAATCGTCGGCGGTGTGCCCGGTGGGGTCGCCGGCGGAACCCCGGGCGGAGTGCCGAGCGGTGAAAGGCAAGCCGCGCAGCCCGTCGAGGTGCCGTCCGACGCGCCCCGCCGTATGGCGCCCCCGCCTCCCGCGGTTCCCCGCCCGGAAACCCGGACGGCGCCTGCCGTGGACAAGAAGCGCGAGGCCGCGCCGTACTCCGGGCGCTTCGCCGAGGTGAAGGAGCATCTGGCCGCCGGGCGCGTCGCGAAGGCCCGGTCTCTCGCCGAAGCCTGGAACACCGAAGCGCCGGGCGACGTGCTGGCCCTGCTGGCACTGGGCGAGGCCTGGGAGGCTGATGGCGAGCCGGCCGCGGCGGCCCGGGCGTACGGATCGCTCATTGACCTCTTCCCCAGCCGCGCCGATCTGCGGCGGCTGGCCGGAGAGCGCCTCGAACGGCTGGGTGATGCCGGTCGCGAGCTGGCGATCGACACCTATCGGAAGGCCGTGGCCGAGAGGCCGGACCACCCCTCGGGGCACCGGCTCCTCGCCTGGGCGCTCCTGCGCGCCGGGCGCTACGAGGCCGCCTTCGAGGCGCTCGAGCAGGGCATCGAGCAGCACTATCCGGGCGGCCGTTTCGCCGGCGTCGACCGGGTGCTGAAGGAGGATCTGGGCCTGCTCGCGGCGGCATGGCTGCACGCCGAGCCATCCCGCCGCCAGGAGGTGGCCGACCGCCTCGAGGCTCATCAGGCGCACCTTGAAACCGAGCCGTCGCTGCGCTTCGCCCTCACCTGGGAAACCGACGCCAACGACGTCGATCTCCACGTCTGGGACCACGCCGGCGGGCATGCCTTCTACAACGCGAAAACCCTGCCATCCGGCGGCGAGCTGTTCGCCGACGTGACCACGGGCTATGGCCCCGAGTGCTTCGCGGTGCGGAAGCCGGCGACCCTGGATGCCGCGCCCTACCGGCTCAAAGTGCACTATTACAGCCGCGGGCCGATGGGCTATGGCATGGGGACCGTGCAGGTGATCGCTCACGACGGCAAGGGCGGCCTTACCGTCGAGCCGCGGCCGTTCGTGGTGATGGTCGATCAGGCGATGGTGGACCTCGGCTCCGTCGAGGAGGGCAAGGCGCCACGCAAGGCGGCCCGGTAGGGCAGGAGTCAAAAAAAGGGGCGAGCCCCAAGCGGGCTCGCCCTCATTGCATCCGAGACGATGCGAAGCGATCAGAAGTTGATCTTGAGCCCGACCTGCTCGCGGCGTCCGAGGTTGGTGACGCAGGTCGGATCGCCGAAGGTGGGGTTGCCTTCCGGCGGAATGAAGTTGTTCAGGCAGCCGTAGGTCGCCCAGTTGAAGGCGTTGAAGATCTCGCCCACGAGCCCGACCGAAAAACGATCGTGGAAGCGGATGTCTTTCTCCAGGCGGAAGTCGACGGAGCGGTCCGCGAAGCCCCAGGTGGTCGGCGGCCGGATCGAGCGCTCGAAGGGGTGCGTGCGCTCGCGCGCCGCGAGGTCGAAGCCCTGCGAGAAGTCGAGGACGTTGGTCGCGCCGCCGGTTCCCAGCGAAATGCTGGTGGCGAAACGCAAATCCCATGGAATGGAGAAGGTGGCGTTGGCGACGATTCGGTCGCGTTCGGTGCCCGGCACCTCGTGGGTGGGGTAGGCGGAGGCGCTCGGATAGTCGAGGCTGAAGAGGTCGTTGCCGTTCTGCTCGGCCTTGGAGTGAGTCCAGGCGAGGTGGGCGCCCCAGCGGCCATTGAAGGGATGGTCGATGGTGAGGAAGACGCCGGTGTACTTGTAGTCCTTGCCCTTGGGGTCGGAGATGATGACGTTGCCGAAGCCCGGCACCAGGGCGGAGCAGCAGATGCCGGTCGCCGACAGCCAGGTGAAGCCGCGGTAGCCCCGGACGTTGTTGTAGCTCAGCGAGCCGTTCCAGGAGCCGAGCGACTGCCGCAGGCCGAGGTTGAACTGGTTCGAGTAGGGCGGCTTGGTGTTGTTGTTGAGCAGGTAGATTTCGGGGCTGGTAATTCCCGAGGCGATGAGCGTGTGCAGGCCCTCGGGCGTCAGATAGCTGGGGTTCCACGGGATCGCCCCGTCCGGCGGCTTCGTCCCGGGCGGCTGCACGGCCGGCAAGAACTCGATGCGGTACACGGGAAATTGCAGACGATAACGCTCGTCGAGCGTGGCGTTGAGGAAGTTGCGGTCATAGTACCGGCCGGCTCCCCCGAAGAGGATCGTCTTGCCGTCGCCGCGCAGGTCGTAGGAGAGGCCGATGCGCGGCTGGAACTCGTTCTTGTACTGCGAACGGTTGTGGCCGTTCGAGAAGTAGCTCGGGTCCACCTTGCCCGCCAGGCCCGCCACGATGTTGGCCGGAGTGACGTAGTCATTGTCGAGCTGGTTCGACTCGTAGTCCCAGCGCAGGCCGAGGCTGACGGTCAGCCGGCTCGTCGTCCAGTTGTCCTGGGCGTAGACGCCGTACTCATGATTGTTGACCGTGAGTTTGGGATTGCCGAAGCCGAACTGCGCCTCGAACGGATGGAACGGCTGATCGAAGTTGAAGCCGAAGCCGGGCGTGCCATCGTCCCTGAAGTTGTACTGCGGGTTGCCGTTGAGATCCTTGTCGATGGAGTAGCGCAGGGCGTCGGCGTTGGCGCCCACCTGGAAGTTGTGATCGCCGTGCCAATCGATGACGGCGAGGCTGTAGTCGTCGCGCAGCTCGATGCGCCGCTGATCGAACTTCTGGGTCGTGCTGTTGCCGCCGAGGCGGATGGTGCCCTCGAAGTTGAGTCCGACGAGATCGGGATGGAGCGGCGTCGGGTTCCAGGCGTAGTCCGACCAACTGAGCGAGGCCTGGTTGAGCGTCCGGTCGGTGTTCCAACTGTCGCGCAGCGTCGAGCCGTAGACCCAGTTCTTGAGGTCCGTCGCCGACTCGAACGAGGTCTGGCTGCCGAAGTCGCGCGTCTCATGCTCGCGGCGGTAGGTGCCGCTGAAGTCGACGAGCTGGTTCTGCGCCGGCTGCCAGCTCAGCTTGCCGAACCCCAGGTTCGACTTGAACGGGCTGGGGAAGACGCCGTTGGCCTGGCCGAAGGTGCCGGTGAACGCTCCGTTGCCGACCGCCACCGCCGTCGTGGCGTGCTCGTTGACGCCCTCATAGGAGAGGAAGAAGTGGAGCTTGTCCTGGATGATCGGTCCGCCGATGGAGATGCCGGGCTGGCTGCGCTGGTAGTCCTTGTTGGTGGTGAGGGTCGAGAACTGGAAGTTCTTCGGCAGCGGCGCCACCCAGTTCTTCGGCTGGTAGAACTCGAAGATCTGGCCCTTGAAGTCGTTGCCGCCCGACTTGGTGACGGCGGTGATGATGGCGCTCGACGCCTTCTCGTACTGCGCGCTGTAGTTCTGCGTGATGACGCGGAACTCCTGCACGGCGTTCTGCGGGAACGGGTTGCCGCGGCTCGAATCCTGGCCCACCAGGCCGCCCTGCAGCACGTCGTTCTTCAGGCTCACGCCGTCGATGAAGACGTTGGTCTGCTCGGCGGGCTGCGCGTCGGAGGCGATGGTCTTGCGCTGCGGGTCGGTCGACAGCCGGATGCCGGGCGCCAGAGTCGCGAAGTTGAGGAAGTTGCGGCTGTCCTGCGGCAGGTTCTCGATCTGCTGCGGCGTGACGTTGGTCGCCGCCTCGGCCGATCGCGTATCGATGTACTGGTCGCCGGTGACGGTGATCGATTCGCTGACGGTCGTCGCCGCCGTCAACAGGAAGGTGATGTCCAGGTTCTGGCCGACGCGGACGGTCACCGTCTCCGTGCGCGGTTCGAGCCCGGCCGACGACACGGTGATCTTGTGCTCACCCGGGGTCAGTCCGCCCATTTTGAAGGAGCCGTCGGCTCCCGTCGTGGTGGTGGTGACGAATCCCGAGGCCGTTCCGACGGCTTCGATCTTGGCATTGGCGAGCGCGGCTCCGCTCTCGTTCGTCACCTTGCCGTGGATGGTCGCCGTCGAGGACTGGGCGACCGCGGCCACCGCCAGGGCGCCGGCGAGCAGTGTGCATAGAAAGGCCTTCAACATTCGTCTCATGACTCCTCTCCTTTTTTTCGGCCGCGCGGCTTCCCCTCCGGAGGCGTGCGGACCGTCGTACCGAATTCAGGGCTACAACACGATTTGCGGGCGATGAGCGTGGTGGCGACGCGGTCCAGCCGGCCGGCGGCGGCCGGCAGCGCGATGGCGTCGAGCAGGAGGCTGAAGGCGCGGCGGCCGAGATCGGCGATGTCGACGCGGATGGTGGTCAGCGGCGGCGAGACGTAGCGCGCCACCGGGATGTCGTCGAAGCCGGACACCGATATCTCCGCCGGCACCGCGACTCCGGCCTCGGCGAGCGCCGCGAGCGCGCCGAAGGCCATCGAGTCGTTGGCCGCGAAGAGCGCCGTCGGCCGCGGCGCCGCCCTCAGGATCTTGCGCGCCGCCGCGTGCCCCGACTCCTCGGTGAACGCGCCGGCGAATTCCAGACGGCGCGTCGCCGTCACGCCGAGGTCGCGCATCGCGTGGCGGAAGCCGCGCAGCCGCTCGCGGGCGTCGGCGTTCTGGGCCGGGCCTTTGATGAAGGCGATCTGCTCGTGCCCGAGCTCGGCGAGATAGCTCATCATGGCGCGCGCGCCGCCGTAGTTATCGATGGTGATCGCGTCCCGGTCGCCGTCGGTGGAGTTGAGCAGCACGAGCGGCAGGTCGGACGGCAGCGAGGGGTGCAGGGAGGCGTGCGCCACGTCGGGAGCCATGACGACGAGCCCGTCGACCCGCCCGCGCATGGCGCCGAGCACCTCGAGCATCTCGCCGGCGTTGCTGTGCGACCCGGAGACCAGGATGTGATACCCCGCGTGGCGGGCCGCGATGTCGATGCCGCGGATTACCTCGGAGAAAAACTCGCCGTGCACGTCCGGTAGCACGATGCCGATCGTCTGGCTGCGCTGAATGGAGAGCGACCGGGCGGCGACGTTGGGCACGTAGTTCAAGGCCTTGGCCGCGGCCTGGACCTGCCGTAGCGTCTCCTCGCGAACCACTTCCTTGCCGTTGAGCACGCGCGACACGGTGGCCACCGACACCCCCGCGTGAGCGGCGACGTCGTGAATCGTGGCGGCTGCGCGCCGCGGCTGACGGATTCTTCGGGCTTGAGACATCGTGATGTAACCGCTTACATTCTGCCGTACAGTACTCCAGCCCTCCGGGTGTGTCAACGGTGTGACGACAAGACCCTCATCACCCCGGCCCTCTTCTCCCGCCCCCTCCCAACCCCCCTCACCGGGAGAAGAGGGAGAACAGCCAGAACGCCTCAACCGAGCACCCCTCTCCCGGGGAGGGGGATGGGGTGGTCGGGAGAGGGGCAGGGGTGAGGGTCTTGGGCGGGGGGACCTCTGAGACTCGTTAGGTTAGCGCCTATGCCCCGACCGGGAGAAGACCCTTCAACCCCGCCCTGCGCTATAGTGCTCGGGTTTTTCAATGCAGGACTCAACCGAGCCCGCAAGGAGGCCTCGACGATGACGCCCAAGGTCTGCCCGTTCCTCGCCGTCCTTTTCGCCTTCGCAGTCCCGGCATTGGTCGCCGCGGCCGAGACCGTTCCCAACACGCCCATCACGCTCGCTCTGGACGCCAGCCGGGTGACGCATAGGCTGCTCCACGTCAGCAGCGAGATCCCCGTGGTCCCAGGTCCGCTCACGCTGCTCTACCCGAAGTGGATTCCGGGCGAGCACGGACCCACGGGCCCGGTCGTCAATCTCGTCGATCTCCACCTGTCGGCCAACGGCAAGGAGATCCCCTGGGAGCGGGATCCGGTCGAGATGTACGCGCTGCACGTCGTGGTTCCGGCGGGCACGACCCTGCTCCAGACCCAGGCGGACTTCCTCTTTCCCGGCGAGGGCGGAAATTTCTCGTCCGGGCCCGGCGCCACGGCCGCCCTGGCGGTGCTCAGTTGGAACACCGTCGCCCTGTATCCGCAGGGTGTGAGCGGGGACGTGTTGCGCTTCGCCCCCACCCTGCGCCTGCCGGCGGGCTGGTCCTACGCGACGGCGCTCGTGAAGCAGGGGGAGGAAGGCGGAGCCATCCGCTTCGCTCCCGTGTCGCTGACGACGCTGGTCGATTCCCCGGTGATGGCCGGCGAGCATCTGGTGGACCTCGACCTCGGCGTGCACGACGGCGCCCCGCACCACCTGGCGATCGCCGCCGACCGGGCGGCCGACCTGGCGGGAGCGAACGACTTGAAGGCGCCGATGGGTCGCCTCGTCGCCGAGACCCTGGCGCTCTTCGGCGCCCATCACTACGGCTCCTATCGCTGGCTGCTCTCGCTCTCCGATCACATCGAGCACTTCGGCCTCGAGCACCACGAGGGGAGCGACGACCGGGTGGACGAGGAGACCCTCGTGAAGGAGGAATCGAAGCGCACACTGCCCGGGCTCCTCGCCCACGAGTTCGTACACTCCTGGAACGGCAAGTACCGGCGGCCCGAGGGGCTGCTGTCGCCGGATTTCCAGCAGCCGATGCAGGGCGCGCTGCTCTGGGTCTACGAGGGGTTGACCGAGCACCTCGGGTATTTGCTGCCGACGCGCGCGGGTCTGTGGACGCCGGACTACTACCGCGAGCAGGTCGCCGGCATCGCCGCCGGCCTCGACGCCCGGACGGGCCGCGACTGGCGTCCTCTCGGCGATACGGCCGTGGCGGCCCAGATCCTCTATGGCACGCCGAGCGACGGCCGCGCCCAGCGGCGGAGCACCGACTTCTACGAGGAGTCGATCTTCCTCTGGCTCGACGTGGACACGCTGCTGCGCGAGAAATCGCACGGGAAGGTGACCCTCGACGACTTCTGCCACCGCTTCCATGGCGGCGCCAATTCAGGACCGGCGCTGGCTCCCTACACGCGGGAGGACGTGGTCAAGACCCTCAACGATCTCGTGCCCTTTGACTGGCAGGGACTCTTCGTCGAGCGGGTGGACCGCGTGGCTTCCCGCCTGCCGATGGCGGGGTTCGAGCGCGCCGGCTGGAAGCTCGTCTTCAACGACAAGCCGAACGCGGCGATGGCGGACGACGACACCCGGCGCGAGAGCCACGACTGGCGCTTCTCGCTCGGCTTCGTGGTGGACAAGAAGGACGTGGTGGCGGAAGTGCTGCCCGACTCGCCGGCGGGACGGGCGGGGATGATCGTCGGCGTCAAGCTCCTCGGCATCGGCGGGCACGTCTACACCTCGCGGGCGGTGGAGGCGGCGCTCGTCGAATCGAAGGGAGGCAGCGCGCCGCTCGAGGTCGTCGTCGCGGACGGCGACGCGCTTCGCACTCACAAGCTCGACTACCACGGCGGCCCCCGCTTCCCGCACTTGGAGCGGATCGAGGGCCGTCCGGACGGGCTCGCCGAGATTCTCAAGGCGCACGGGAAGTAGGTGTTTGCGGGTTTGCGGGGGCGCGGCCTGCCGCGCCCCCCCGTCGGCTTCTTGCCGATCGGGTTGCCCTGATCGTCGAAAATGTTGATATAGCCGGAAGTATATCCTGCACGATGGCATTCAATTGGAGAGATTCCGTTCCGCTCTGTCCCGGTAGTCCTGGTATAATCTAATAAAACGCCGGTAGCTACTGGCACGATTTGGAGGGGATGGGAATGGATACATCGATTGGAAAAAGCCTCGGCGCCCGGGCGGCCGGTCTGGGGTTCAATGGCTCAGTGGCCCGGGCTCAGGGATTTGCGGGTGGCGCCCCAGACGTAAAGGGAACCTTCAACGCCGCCGGCACCTACGGCAAGAAGCTCCCAGATGGCCGAGACGAGCGGACGGGCCTGGGGCCAAACGAGGGACCAACCCAGGGCGGAGATGGTTTCGGCATGCAAATTATTCTCAACGCGACGGCTCATGGCTGGCCTCTTGGCGCCCAGCTCTATCCTGAAGGCTTCGCCGGTTACAGCGTCGATGCCGGTGACATCCTCCAGGGATGGGGCAGCGACCGCATGGACGCGCATTACCTCGCGTACGGGAATGGCACGGTCTACGGCTCGGCCCTTCAATGGGAAGTCGCATACCTCGTCACGCACCCGCCAGATACCCCGCCTGTCGATCCCGGCCCGGTGACACCCGTCGACGTCCACCTCGCGCAACTCCATGGCAAGCGCTTCGGGGTCACCATCACCTATAGCTATGAGGACAAGAATGTCACGCCCCCACACCTTGTTACGGGCTCGGCGACGGCCTACCCGGGCGGAACCCTGCCGGGCGACACCACGGGCCTGTTCTGGTTCCTGGGAGCGGACAACTTGGAGGTCGTGGTCAAGGTTCTGGGGCCGTCAGAGGGCTACTGGTGGGTTTTCGTCGCGAGCGCTTCAAGCTTCGCCTACACCATCACCATCGCGGACGCGAAGAGCGGTCTTTCGTGGACGCACACCAACCCCCGGGATACGTTCGCGTCGTTCGCCGATTTTCGGGCTTTCAAGGACTAGGTATGTTGACGTTTGCGGGTTTGCGGGGGGCGCGGCCGCCGCGCCCCCCGCGGTGAAACAAGCCTCCCTCTAAAAGTGGAGCCGCAGGCCGAGCTGGGCCAGGCGCTGCTCTCCCTGGAGCGGATCGCCGGCGAACACCGTCGGCTTCTTGCCGATCGGGTTGCCGTTGTCGTCGAAAACGTTGATGTAGCCGGACGGGTTCTTCTCATTGAACAGGTTGAAGACCTCGCCGATCAGCTCGGCGGAAAACTTGGAGCCGAAGTGAAGCTCCTTGGCCACCCGCAGGTCGAATTGCGAGAAGGAGTGGGTGCGCCCGGAGTTGACTTGCGAAATGCCCGTGCCGGGCCCGAGGTCCAGAAGGAAGCCGTCGCCGTTCAGGTCGCGGTTGAAGAAAACCGTATACGGCAGGGCCGAGTGGTACCGAAGGACACCCGATAGATCGATGCCCCACGGCGCCCGCCAGGTGCCGGCGAGAGTGACACGGTGCCGCGCGTCGGTCGAGAGGGGGCCGATGCAGGCGCTGCACAGGGGGTTCAGCGGGTCGGCCGGCACGCCGCCGCGGGCGTTGCCGGCGAGATCCGGTTGCTGACCGGCGTTGTAGATGCGGAACTCGTCGGCGCCGGCGAGGACGTTGCCCGTCGCCTTGGAGTAGGTGTAGAAGCCTTGGAGCTCGAACTTGGCGAGGTGGACGTGGACGCCCACGTTGCCGCCGTCGTACGAGGCCTTGCCGCGGCCGTACCAGATGCGGAAAGGACCGAAGTCGGGAAACCGGGGATCCGCCTGGGGTTTGCCGTTGGCGTCCAGGGTCGAGTTTCCAGGCAGGGCGAAAGGCAGGTGGGTGTAGTTGATGCTGACGGCCTCCAGGTTCAGCCCCAGCCAGTTGTTCACCTGCCACGAGTAGCCTAGCGACGTCTGAGTCGACTGCGGCGTCGAGAGCGTCGGCGAGGCCACGTCGTTGGGCGGGAAGATCGCGGCTCCGGGGAGCTGGTTCGGCGGCAGCGGCTGGCCCGGCTGGAAGAAGCTGCCGTTCGGATTGCGGATGCCGTTGGGATCGTGGACGTTGTAACTCACCCCGTAGTTCGACTGCACGGCGAAGGACGGGAAGAGGATGGTGGCGTTGGTGTAGGGGAAGTCGTAGTAGATTCCCCAGCCGCCGCGCAGCAGGTGACGGCCGTCGCCCTTGAAGTCGTAGGTGAAGCCGACGCGAGGCCCGAAGTTGTTCTTGTCATTCTTGAGCTGGCCCCCCTTGCCGCCTTGGAAGTCGGCCAGGTAGGACTCGTGAAAGGCGGTCTGGGTGGAGAGGGCCTGCCAGATCGGATTGGCTCGCTGGTCGAGATCGAAACCCTTCCAGTAGTCGTAGCGGATCCCCAGATTGATTTTCAGCCGATCCCCCACCGTCCAGTCGTCCTGAAGGTAGGCGCTGTACTGCTTGACGGGAGTGCTCAGGCCGGCGAAGCCGCCGAAGAACGTGATATCCACCACCGGCGAGCCCGGCGTGTCCTGCAGCAGGCTGAAGATGCCGTTGGTGCCGGTGGTGAACTCGGCCTTCAGAGTCGGCTCGTCGATGTAGTTGACGCCTGCTTTGAAATCGTGCCGCCGGGAGCCGATCTCCCGCGAGAACGAGAAATCGTCCTTGAGCTGGATCTTCTTCTGCTGCGTGGATTGAGGCGTGTTGCCGTTCTGCCCGGTTCGGGCTCCCGAGGGGAAGAGGATGGAAGGATCGTTCGAGTCCGCGCCGATCGTGTTCTTGAACTTGGTGTACTGGAAAACGGCCTCGTTCAGGGCATCGGCGCCGAGCTGGACGGTATGGCCCGCCAGCACGGAAGAGTAGTCGTTGGTGATGGTGCCCAGGGCCGAGGGAGCGGTCAACGGCGAGGCGCCGTATTTGTCGGCGTTCTTCTGGTAGCCGTAGCGCACCTGAAGGTATTGCTTGGCCGAGATGTCGTAGCTCACCTTGGCCGTGCCGAGCTCGTCGGAGAAGGGGACGGGTATCGACTGGCCGTCGAGGCCGGGAAGGGTGCCGCCGGTGGCGATCGTATAGGAGGTATCGCGTTTCGTCTTTTCCCAGGTGGCGAAGAAGTGCGCCTTGTCCTTGACGATGGGACCACCCAGCGAGGCACCGTACTGCTTGCGCTCGTAGGGTTGTTTGCCGGAGCCCGAGGTCTGCTCGGTTTCCGTCTCGGAGTTCAGGCTCTCATTGCGGAAGAAGCCGTAGGCGCCGCCGGCGAACTGGTTGGTGCCGGTCTTGGTGACCACGGACAGGACGCCGCCGGTCGAGCGGCCGTACTCGGCCTTGTACTGCTGGGTCTGGATCTTGAACTCCTGCACGCTCTCGAGATTGAAGTTCTGGAGAGCGCCGCCGATCGTGTCGTCGGTGTTGTCGCCGCCGTCGATGATGTAGTTGACGTTGCGGCCGATGCCGCCGTTGAGAGCGATCGTCTGCTGTCCGGGCTTGGTGGGGTCGCTGTTGACGGACAGGGTCGTTCCCGGAGCGAGCGAGGCCAGGTTGGCGAACTGCCGGCCGTTGAGCGGCAGGTTCTCGAGCTCGTTCTGGGAGACTACGGTGCCGATCGAAGGCGTGGTCTGGACGAGCGGCGCTTCGTCGACCACGGTGATCGACTCCTCGACGCTCGCCTTGCTCAGGCTGATCTCCAAGGTCCGCTCGGTCGCGACGTTGAGCTTGACCGACTCGACGGTGACGGTGGCGAAGCCGGTGAGATCGGCGGTGATCTTGTAGACGCCGACGGGCAGCGAGGGGAGGCGGAAGGAGCCGTCGCCGGCGGTGACGGCGGTACGGACGAGCCCGGTTTCCTCGTTGACGGCATTGACGCTGACACCGGGCAGCGGCTTGCCCTTCTCCTCCTGAACACGGCCAGCCAGGCTGGAGCTCGCCGTCTGAGCGGCAACCGGCAGCGCATACCAGCCGCAGAGAGCGGCGAGGACCCAGGCGACGGCCTTGGGCCACGGCATCGAACGGATGCTTCTCAAGCTCATAAGTGTCTCCTCATCGAACCGACGAAAAGGTGGCGGAGGCGTCCGCCGCGCACAGGCAAGGAGTGTCCCTAATCTTAGCAGGTGCTTTTGAGTGCCGAAACGAGACAAAGTCAGTCAAGGCGGGCGTCCGCTGGTTCTCTCGCGGCATGTCGCTTGCAGTCCTTCTGCGTTCAGGAGGATTTCAAGCCATGCCCGAAAAAGAGACGATGGAGCGAGCAGCCAAGGACAAACGGGAAGGGAAGTCCCCGTCCACCCAGGCCGGAGAGTACGTGCATGAAGAGATGGATCACATTCGCGAGGGAAAACACGGAGCGAAGTCCACCAAGCAGGCGATCGCGATCGGTCTTTCCAAGGCGCGCCGCGCCGGCGTCAAGCTAGGAGCTCCGAAGAACGCATCAGCGGCGACGCGTAAAAAAGCCGAGCAGGATTCTGCGGCTGGCAAGAGCGGCAAGAAGACCGTCTCCCGCACCCGCTCCAAGGCCACCAGCGCGGCGTTGAAGAAGGAAGGTCATTCGGCCGCTTCGCCGAAGGCGCTTTCGAAGCAGGCGAAGTCCGCGGCTTCGAAGCGCACCGCCTCGGAGCGCTCCGCGTCGGCCCGCAAAGCGGCGCGAACCCGGGCCAAGAACGAATCCTGATCAGAGGATGGGAGGAGCCGTGTCTGGCACGGGGGACACAGAGGCCGGCGCTACCGTCATTCTCGCTTCTCCCTCGCCTCGACGACCGCCGAGCGGAGCATGGAGAGCGCCGCGTAGAGGACGACGGCCACGACCAGCCAGCGGAGTGCCGTGAGCGGTAGCGATTTGACGATGAAGGCGGCGATCAGCACGGCGGGCACGCCGGCCAGCCCGAGGCCCAGGGTCGTGCGCAGGCTGTAACACCCGGTGCGGATGAAACGGACACTGCCCACGGGCATGAGGAAGGCGCAGGAGCCCATCATGATGGGAAACGCGGCCTGCGGAGTCATGCCGAGCAGGCTGACGAGGATCATGCAAGGAGCATAGAGACCGACGCCGACCTCCATCAGCGCGCCGAGGATGAAGTTGCCGCCGAGGCCGGCCCACAACCTCCAGCCCGTCAGGCTTTCCGCCTGGCCGCCCGTGGGAGTCAGGTTGTAAATCGTCATCAGGAAGAGCGCCGCCGCCGCCAGCAGGGCGAAACCCATGGCGATCTGGATCTTGCGCCGCGGCGCTTCGGAGACGAATCCGGCGCCGAACCACGAGCCGGCGACGGCGGCCCCGATCATCAGCACCAGCGTCTTCAGATCCACCGTGATGATGGCGATGAAGATGAAGGCCTGGGCGATGGTCGGCAGCGTGTGCCCCACGTTGAGGGTGCCGGGGATCTTCTGGTCCGGAACGAGCTTCCGCAGCTTGAGGGCCGCGGTCGTCGGCGCGAACGAGCCGATCCCCAGCGTGTCGAAGAAGCAGGTCACGAACCCCAGGCCCAACTCGAAGAAGCCGGGAGTGATGGCCTTCCGGTCCTCGCCGCCGGCCAGAGCCCGCCGCACGGCGGCGGCCAGCGCGGCGAGATAGAGAATGCACACGACGCCAAGACCGACGAAGAGCGCGAGTTTCATGGCGGGAAGACTACATCGGATCTTCGCCAGGGTGCATCCACAGGCCGGGCTCGGCGTATCCTCTAGTTGGATCGACAACTCTCAAGGAGACCCCATATGACCAAGGTAGCGTTGCTCGTTCGATTGGAAGCGAAGCCCGGCAAAGAGGATGAGGTGGCGGACTTTCTCCGTGGCGGTCTGGCGATCGTGGATGAGGAGCCCGCGACGGTCGCCTGGTTCGCCCTGCGCCTCGGCCCCTCGACTTTTGGTATCTTCGACGCCTTCCCCGACGAAGCGGGCCGTCAGGCCCACCTCTCGGGCCGCGTGGCCGCGGCCCTGATGGCGAAGGCGCCGGATCTTCTTTCGCAGCCGCCGTCCATCGAGAGGGTCGACGTTCTCGCGACCAAGCTGCCGGGGTAGCCGCTACTTTGTCGCCAAAGCCACCTGCTCGCGGAGGATCTGAAGAGCCAGGTCGATCGTCCGCTTGTGGGTGCGGAAGGAGAGGGCCACCATGCGGAGGATGAACCGGCCGTCGATCGAAGTCGAGGAGATGAAGATCCGGCCGTCCTTCCGGGCTCCGTCGACGATCGCCTGATTGATCTCGTTGGCGCGCTCCAGGCTGACGCCCGGCGGCGCCCAGCGAAAGGTGACGATGGAGAGATCGGGATAGGGGCCGACCTCGAAGCCGAGGGCCTGGATCTCCTGGTAGAAGTAGCGGGCCAGCAGCAGCTTTTCGTCGAGCGCCGCCTGGAAGGGCTTCGTTCCCACCAGGATGAGCGGCAGCCACATGCGCAGCGCCCGAAAAGGTTTCGTCAGCTCGGGCGACACGTCGGAGGGCGAGATCTCTCCAGGTTCCCGCAAAGCGTCCTGCATGTAATGCCCGGTGGCCTGGTGCGCTGCCGCGAGCGGCTTGACGTCCCGAACCACCACGATTCCCGCTCCCCAGGGAAGGAACAGGCTCTTGTGCGGATCGAGAACGACCGAGTCGGATCGCTCGATACCCTTGAGCATTTCGCGGCCATGCTCGGTCAGCAGGAAGAAGCCGCCGTATGCCGCGTCGACGTGAAACCAGCAGCCCTCGCGTTCGGCGATGGTCGCGATGGCGTCGAGCGGGTCCACGGCGCCGGTGTCCGTCGTGCCGGCCGCCGCGATGATCAGCCACGGCTTGAGACCCTGGCCGCGGTCGGCGGCGATGGCCTGCTCCAGAGCCTCGGGCCGCATCCGGAAGCGATTGTCGATCGGAATGAACCGAACCTGGGCCTCGGCCATGCCCGCGATGCGGAGCGCCTTTTCGAGACAGTGGTGGGCCTGGTTGGTCAGGTAGACGACCGCCGAAGCGTAGTCCGCTCCCTTCAGGCCGTGGGCATCGCGGGCCGTGGTGATCGCCGTCAGGCTGGCGATGCTGCCTCCCGACGCGATGTTGCCGCCCGCTTCGGCGGGGTAGCCCACGAGGTCGGCCACCCACCGGATCATCAGGTTTTCCATGCGGACGGGACCCGGGCCGGTGAAAAAGATGCCCGCGTATTTGTTGCTCACCGCGGCCAGATAGTCCGCCAGCGCCGAGTGATAGATGCCGCCGCCAGGGATATAGGCCAGATGCCCGCCCGAGGCCGGATTGCCCCCGGGCCGGATGACGTCCTGTTCCAGGAGCCCGATCGCGGCTTCGAGCGGGACACCATCCTCAGAGATCGGCAGTTGGAGCAGGCCGACCGCCTTGTCCTCGGTTTCCACGTAGCCCTTGAGGGTTTCGACGTTGCGCAGGAAACGCTCGGAGGAGTCCACCACCGCGTCGCGTAGCTGCTCGCGGCCCGCGGCGTCGGGATCCAGGGGGCTGGAAGCCCGTTCGAGCTGGTCGATCTGGGCAAGGAGAGCGGCGCGCTCGGGGTCCGGTCCGTGGTGGTTCATCGGGCGCATCGTAGTGCGAGAGGCCGGGTGGCACCAAATGGGCCGCCAGACGCACTGGAGATATTGAGCCCATCATTGAAAGGAGCCCCTCCATGCCCCAAGTCTCTCGATTTTCCTCGTTGAAATCAGTGAAAGCAGCTCTCCCGCTCATCGCGAGCCTCGCCCTCGCTCTGCCCGCCCTGGCCGCTCCGCCCACGGTCGGCTCGTCCAACACGGCTACGGCGGACCCCACGGTGCCCCGGCCGCACACGACGCCTTGCGCGGTGCAGCTCTACTCCAACTTCCAGTTCGCGGACTTCTCGCCGAAGCCGTTCTCCTACTCGCCGGCCGCGGCTTGCCCGGGCCCCTGGGCGAAGGTGGTGCTGGAGGCGGACTTCTCCTGCACGGCGGGCCGGCAATTCGACCGCACGGCCATGATCGCCATCGGCCACACGAACGTCTACTTCGGCACGACGTCCGAGCCGTCGGCCAGCGTCAGCCCGTCGTGGCACGTGGAGCGCGATCTCACGGACTACAGCCCCTTGTTCCGGACGGCGCAGACCGGCGAGGTGAACCTCGGAAACCTCGTCAATTCCACGTTCACCGGCATTCTCAGCGGCAGCGCCCGGCTGCTGTTTTATCCTGCCTCCCACTCCGAGCCGGCGCCGCGGGCCGCCGACGAGGTCCTGCCCATGGCGACCGGGCCCGGCGGCTCGGTGCTGCTCGACACGACGGCCAGCGTTCTCGCTCCCACCTTCAATCTGCCGTCCAACATCGAGGGCGCCTTTATGGACGTCATCACGCAAAGCCAGTCGAGCGATGAGTTCTGGTTCACCTGCGTGCCGGATGACGTGGCGAACGATCTCTTCAGTTGCGGGGGCACCTCCTTCCGCGAGGCGGAGATCACGATCGACGGTCAGCCGGCAGGACTCGCGCCGGTCTATCCCTGGATCTTCACCGGCGGCATCGATCCGCTGCTGTGGCGGCCGATTCCCAGCGTGCAGACGTTGAATTTCCTGCCGTACCGCGTGGATCTCACGCCCTTCGCGGGCGTGCTGAGCAACGGGCAGCCGCACCAGGTGGCTTTGAGCGTATTCAACTCCAACCACTATTTCCAGGTGACCGGCACGCTCCTCCTCTACCTCGACTCGGGCTCCGGCCACGTGACCGGCGCGGTGACGCAGAACACGCTGGGGAGCGTTCCAAACCCCACGGTGACGGAGAACCTGACGACCGCGACGGACGGCACCATCACCGGCTCGGTGACCACGAAAGCGCGGCGTGACTTTACGCTCGCCGGCTACGTCAACACGTCGCACGGCAGGGTCGACACCACGATCCGTCAGCATGTGGATTTCTCGAACGATCAACAGTTCATCAACTCGGCCACGCAGTTCCAGCAGAACATCACGCAGAAGACGGGGCTCGTCTCGGTGACGGAGACGAAGCAGCGGGGATCGGTGGTGATCACGGAGAAGGCGCTGTCCTATCCGCTCGTCCTTGATATCAACTTCGTCGTCAACCCGGACGGCTCGCAGGCTCAGACGACGGTGGTCGATCAGCAGCTCGTGGACCAGCAGGCGCAGGCCGGCCACGGCTTCCCCTTCCTGGGCCTCATCTCCAACGAGGTCAAGACGAACGATACGCTGCTCTTCGACGCCAACGGCAACTTCACGGGATTTGCGAACCGCGCCAGCTCTCAGAGCTACTTCTCGCAGAGCACCGCCAGCGATTGCTACAGCCGCTCGATCGCCTCGGCGAACGGAGTCCTGACCTCCGTCACCGACGGGCAGGGCTGCATCGGGCACCACTGAGAAGGATCACGGGCGTACCTTCTGGCGGCTTCAGACTGCCAAGGTACGCCCTTTTCAGCTCCGTGCTTCAGGCCAGCACGGCCTGATACAGGCTGCTTCTCCTGAAACATTGTTTCAGGAAAAAACGGGGAGAAACAGCCGGTAAAACATTGAATCAAGGCACGAAACGCCAGTCTCCGGATCGCCTGTCGGCATCCTTCTCGAACCAGTTGTCCCTGTAGTAGTGGCGCCCACGGAGGAAGGCCCAGACGCTTGCAAGCAGGTAGGCTGGGATGAAGGCGATGCCCCACATCTCAGCCTGCCGAACATGCCCGCATTCGTGCGCCCAACACATTCCAAGCTCGCGCCGATCGCGGGCCATGACGACATGCCCCAGCGTCATGGCTTTCGCTCGTACAAGGCGTGACGAAAGAAACCATCGAGCGAAGCCGCCCCAGGTGGCGAGGATGCCCTCTCGAACCTCGCAGCGGCCTCTCGAAAGTGCTGTTAGACCCGCAACAATCAAGCCCAGTAAGGTCGTGGGCCCAGCCCACAGATACACGAGAGGCCTTGGAATCGACACGAAAGTTAAGACGCCTTTCCGATCCGGCGGCGGCCGATGACGGAGACCGGTGCCAGCAGCGCCCAACAGAGGGGAGCGAGTCCGGGCCGGAAAGCCGCTACAACCATGGACAACAGGAAAATGGCAGGAACCGCGTCGCCGCGCCACCGCTCGACCTTCACCACAGCGGGTTCGAGGCTGGAATCGATCAGACGGCGTGAAACCGCATACCGCCAGAGCGCCGAGCGGGCGATGCCGGTCGCCGTCAAGGTTCCCGCATAAAGGAAGATGGCGGTTGCCGACCAATGCTTGCCGAGCACCGAGGTGGGAAACGGCAGGAACGCGATCAAGAACAAGAAGGCCAGGTTGAGCCATAGAAGAGGACGGTCATAGCGCTCGATGAAGCCAAACAGCCGGTGATGCGTTTCCCAGAACAGGCCGATCACCGCGAAGCTCACGAAGAAGCTCAGGAAGCTCGAGCTGAGATCGCCAAGCTGGGCCGCAAGGCTCTGGCTCGACGCCTCGGGCAGGCGGAGATCCAGAACCAGGAGGGTGATAGCGATCGCGATGACGGCATCGCTGAAGAAGATCAGACGTTCCAGGCCCAGCTCTGTCCTGCTCTTCATGGGGGTGTAGAGTATCGCATAGTCCCTTCGGGGCTGGTCAAGAAGTGGCACAATTATGATAGATGTCTACCCATGGAAACGAAGATTACTCCGTCGAGCGGGAACGTCTTCAGGGACCTTGGCTTCGATGAGGCTGCAGCCGCGCATCTGCGACTCCGATCGACTCTCATGATCGCCGTGCGCAAGGTCATAGAAGATCGCAAGCTCACCCAGGTCGAAGCAGCCAAGCTATTTGGTGTCAGGCAACCGCGGATCAGCAATATCGTTCGCGGGAGGATCGATCTGTTCAGCATTGATACCCTGGTGGACATGCTTGCCCCTGCTGGAATCCATGTAGACCTCGTCCTATCCAGTCTCCGCCAGGGAGCCGCTTAACACATCTGGGCTTACTTGGCGGGACCGCGGCTCGCGAAATCTCCGCTCGACCGCCCCCTACCGCCCCCGCCGCAAGATCGGATACGGATTGATCGGCTGGCCCTGCCACCAGTTCTTCTGGGGGGGCAGGAGGGTGATGGCGAAGTGGAGGTGGGGGGTGTCCGGCGGGGCGTTTCCGGAGGTGCCGACGTAGCCAATGACCTGCCCGCGGGTTACTTGATTGCCCTCGGCGAGGCCGGGGGCGTAGTGCTCCAGGTGGGCGTAGTAATAACTATAGGTAGAGGTAGGGTCGAACTGGTAGATCGTCAACCCGCCCTTGTCGCTGACGAAGAGCTTGACGATGCGGCCCGCCTCGACGGCCAGGATCGGCGTGTTGCGCGGCGCCAAGATGTCGATGGCGTCGTGGACCCGCCCCTGGCTCCGGGCATCCTTGAAGGTGTCCTGGAGCGACTGCCTCGTCACGCCCTGGACGGGCACCAGCAGATCCCGGGCCATCAGATCCGCGGGCAGCGGGGCCGGCGGGAGCCCAGGCGTGGCCTCGGTGACCGGCGCTGTGGGTGAGGACCCTGGAATCTCTGGCGGCGCGGCCCCCTGCGTGGGCGGCACGGCTGGCGTAGGGAACGGGGGCTTCGCGATAGGCGATGGCGATGACAACGGGGACGGCGCGGCCATGGGCGTGGGCGGCGAGACGGTCCGGGCCGGTTGCAGCCGGCCGCTGATCTGGCCGTACAAATACACCACCAGCAGGACGGTGGCGGCTCCGAGAATGAAGCCTCCGAACCCCGCCAGTGGAACCTTCCAGCTCCCAGGCTTCTTGTCCCCGGCCATGCGCCGCCCCCTTTCTGGAGAAGGGTGAGATCCTACTCCTGGAAGAGGACCGGCGTCCCAGGTTTCACCAGCCCCGCCACGGTGAGGGCGTCCCAGTTGGTGAGCCGGACGCAGCCGTGGGAGAAGCTCTTACCGATCATGTTGGGCACCGGCGTCCCATGGATGCCGTAGTGCTCCTTGGAGATGTCGATCCACACCACTCCCACGGGGTTGTTGGGACCGGCGGGCACCTTCGCCTTGACTTCTTTGGCATCGGCGTCCCAGAACAGGGCCGGGTTGTAATTGAAGGTCGGGTTGTAGGCGACGCCCTTGACCTTCCAGTCGCCCAGGGGGAGCGGATCGTGCTCGCTGCCGGCGGTGACCGGTGCGAAGAAGAGGACGCCGTTCGGACCCTGCACGGTCAAGGTGCGGGCGCTCTTCGAGACCACGATCTTCGCGCCGTCGGGGGCCTGGTTCTTCTGGCCTTTCTGCGGCATCGCGACCTGGCGGACGTTGGGCACGCGAAGCTGCTGGCCGGCGACATCGAACCGGGCGCCGGGGTTGAGCTTCTTCAGGAAGTCCTCGGTCGAGTGGAACCTCTCGGCCAGCATCTCGATGGGCGTGCTGTAGTTGAGGACTGGAAGCTTGGCCTTCTCGTCCATGTCCTCGGGAATCGGTAGGAAGGGTCCCTTCAGGTCGTCGGGCGTGATCGTGTAGAGGGTAATCACCTGATTGCCCGCCACTTGGAGGGCCTGCCACGTGGCCGTATCCACCTTGCCGGTGGGCTGCAGGCCGTGCGCGGACTGGAAGGCGGAGAGGGCCTTGGTGGAGTTCGATCCCCAGCGGCCGTCCATCACGCCCGGGGAGAATCCTGCCCGGTCGAGGAGGACCTGGACGTCACCGGGAACTTTGGGCGATGGAGCGCCCTGGATTCCCTGCGCCGGTCCCGGCGGTACCGGAGCCGGAGCGGGGACGGGAGCAGGGGCCTGGGGAGGTGCCGGAGTCGCCGTCTGGGGCGGCGGGGCCGGAGTCTGAGGAGGCACCGGGGCCGGGGTCTGTGCAGGCGCCGGAGTGGGAGCCGGGGCCGGCGCTGGAGGCGCGGTCTGGGGTCGCGCCTGCGGCGGCCGGGCGGGAGCTGGAGCCGGAGCCGGCTTCTGGGCAGCCGCCATCCCGACAGGAAGAGCGGCGAATAACACGAGGGCGAGAAGCTTGGGCACGGATCGCAGCATGGTCTCTCTTTCCGGGGCCAGCCAGGATGGCGGCCCGCGATTCCCCATGTTGCAACTCGCGGGCCATGGGCGGGTTGACCCATCCCCATAGGCGCTAACTTAACGTGGTCTTGGAGTTTCCCCCCACCCAAGACCCTCATCACCCCGGCCCTCTTCTCCCGCCCCCTCCCAACCCCCCACACCGGGAGAAGAGGGAGGGCAACACGAAACGGCCTCGCATGCCTTCCCCCTCTCCCGGGGCGGGAGAGGGGGTTAGGGGGTGAGGGTTTTGGGCGGGGGAGGCTCCGAGGCGTCAAAGTTAGCGCCTATTCCGGGCGGGGGGGCGGGAGAAGAGGGCCGGGGTGATGAGGGGATTGGGTGGAGGGAGCTCTCGGAGAGAGACCCCTACTGCGTGACGTCCGGCTCGGGGCGCTCCAGGAACACCACGACCCGCCGGTAGGGCTCCTGGCCTTTGCTCTCGGAGGAGAGGCCGGAGCGCTCGACGAGCTCGTGCTGAAGACGGCGGAGGTGGTTGTTCTGGGGGGAGAGCTCGACGGGGTGGCCCTGCTCCAGCACCTCGTCCACCGCCTCCTCGACCTCGCGCACGACGGCGTCGTCCAGGCTCGGGTGGTCGTCGACTCCGAAGGCGTCGCGGAGAAAATTTTCCATCTGGACGATGGTGTTGCTGCGCACGACGTAGAAAGGAATGCCCCTCGCCTGGGCGTCGCGCAGCCGGCGGGGCTGGCGGCGCTCCTGGGCCTTGAGGGTCACCACCATGTCGGCGTCGTCCAGGTCGTCCACCAGGTAGGCGGGCACCCGGAACTTGCGCAGCGCCTTCTCCAGCCTCGCCTTGCTCACGGCGTAGGGGAAGATGCGCACCGTCCGGCCCCGGGAGAGGCGCCGCGGACGAGCGACGGGCGTCTCGTCCTCTTCGGGCCGTTCGGGGCCTTTCTCCGTCCTTTTCTTCTCGGTCCGCTCGGACTTCTGAATCTCGACGCCACCCCCCTCGGTGCGGGTGCGCAGCTCGGGACGCGCGGGGACGTCGCGCAGGAAGCGGTCCACCACTTCGGCGACATCGTGATGCACGGCGAGGCGGTCCTGGTCCTGGATCTCGATCAGCACGTCGAAGGTCGGCGGCGCCTTTCGCTCCAGCACGGTCTTCTGGGTCCCCCGCCGCCGCGCCTCGTCGTCCGATAGGGTGACGGCGTGGATGCCGCCCACGAGGTCGGACAGGGTGGGGTTCTGCAGCAGGTTTTCGAGCGTGTTGCCATGGGCCGTGGCGATGAGCTGCACGCCGCGCTCGGCGATGGTGCGGGCCGCCAGGGCCTCGGCGGCGGTGCCGATCTCGTCGATGACGATGACCTGCGGCATGTGGTTCTCCACCGCCTCGATCATTACCGCGTGCTGCTCGTCGGGGGAGGGCACCTGCATGCGCCGGGCGCGGCCGATGCCCGGGTGGGGCACGTCGCCGTCGCCGGCGATCTCGTTCGAGGTATCGACGACGATCACCCGCTTGTTGAGCTCGTCGGCGAGCACCCGGGCCGCCTCGCGCAGCAGCGTGGTCTTGCCCACGCCGGGCCGGCCCAGCAGGAGGATGGACTGCCCCTCCTCGATGACGTCGCGCAGGATGTCGACGGTACCGAACACCGCCCGGCCGACCCGGCAGGTGAGGCCGACGACGTCGCCCACCCGGTTGCGGATGGCCGAGATGCGGTGGAGGGTGCGTTCGATGCCCGCCCGGTTGTCCTTGCCGAAGCGGCCGATGCGGGCCACCACGTAGGCGATGTCCTCGGCGGTGACGGTGGTCTGGGCGAGGATCTCGCCGCGGTCCGGGTAGCGCGCCTCCGGCAGGCGGCCGAGGTCGAGCACCAGCTCCACCAGGTTCTCCTGCGCCTGACGGTTGAGCGCCTGCCGCAGCGGCGGCGGCATCACTTCCAGCAGCAGCTCCAAGTCGTCGGTGATGGGTCGTCCCGCCACGCTGTAAGGCTACACCTTTCCCCGGGGACGGTGAAACGTTTGTCCAGATGGATCGTAGGGAGTGAAGGCGGCGTACGCACCGGCGATCCGCCCCATTCATCTCATCGACAAGGAGGATTTCCATGTCCAACCGTCCCATCCGAAGGATCTTCCCGGTCCTCTGCGGTCTTCTTTGGCTGGCCTCGACCGCTCAGGCGGCGACGCTCAAGGATCATTTCGACAAGACCGTCCCCCTGAAGGGCGGCTCCCAGGTCACGCTGCGCAACGTCAACGGCTTCGTCAAGCTGGAGGCCTGGGACCGCGACGAGGTGCGGATCGAGGCCGACAAGCAGGTGAAAGCCGGCACCGACTCCGCCGCCCGCAAGTTCATGGACCAGGTACGGATCGACGTCACCCCCGGCAGCGGCGGTTTGCGCATCGAGACCCACGCGCCGAAGCGGGGGGCCGGCGGGATCTGGGACGCGATGTTCGGAAACAGCATCAACTACCACGTCAACTACACGCTCCACGTGCCGCGCCAAGCGGCGGTGGACGCCGAGAGCGTCAACGGCGGCGTCTCGCTAGCCGGCACCCACGGCCGGGTGCGCCTGGGGACGACCAACGGCGCGGTCGACGTCAAGGACGTGACGGGCGAGGTGAACGCCGGCTCGACCAACGGCGGCATCAGCGCCACCCACGTCTCCGGAGCGATGAAGGCGGAGACCACCAACGGCGCGGTCGAGGTCGAGCTGACCTCTTTTCCCGCCGGCAGCAATCTTCATTTCGAGTCCACCAACGGCCACGTCCACGTCCGCCTGCCGCGCGACGCGCGCCTGTCGGTCGATGCCGAGACCACCAACGGCCACGTCAAGAGCGACTTCGAGGTTCCGGGCGCCAAGGCCGGCAAGCGCTCCCTCAAGGGGGACATCAACGGCGGCGGCGGCCAACTGAAGATCCGCACCACGAACGGGGGGATCGAGATCGTCCACTGAGTCCCACCCCGGGGCATGGGGCCACCGGAGCCCAAGAGCGGATAGGATGTCCTCAAAGGAGATATCCGACCATGCCCCAGACTTCTTCCGCTCCCCAGGTGCCGGTAATCCTCGTCGCGACGGATTTTTCGGAGACGGCCGACTCGGCCCTGGACTGGGCGGCCGAGCTCGCCCGCCAGCAAGGGGCGCGCCTCGAGCTGGTCCACGCCGTCGCCATTCCACCCTCCCTGCCCTGGTACCCGCCGCCGACCGGCGTGGATTTCTCGGAGGAGCTGCGCAAAGCGGCGGAGTCGAGGCTGGAGGAGATGAGGACGATGCTGGCCGGCAAGGGGGTGGAGGTCTCGACCTTTCTCGACGCCGGCACGCCGTGGCAGGTGATCGTGCAGCGGGCCGACTCGCTGGCGGCGCGGGTGATCGTCATCGGCACCCGGGGGCTCACGGGTCTGCGCCATCTGTTGCTGGGCAGCACCACCCAGCGGGTGGTGCACGGCGCCCGCTGCCCGGTGCTGACCGTTCACCCCGCGGACGCCGGCGGGCACCGGCCGATCCGCGCCATCCTGGTGCCCACGGACTTCTCCCAGGACGCCGAGCTGGCGGTGACGACCGCCCATCATCTGCTGTCCTACCTGGAGCAGGACGCCCGACTGATCCTCCTCCACGCCTACAACCTGCCGATCGAGTACACGGCCTACGGGCCGATTCCGACCTCCGTCTCCTATCTCGAGGACGCCGGCCTCGAAGCCGAGCGGCGACTCTTCGAGATGGCGGAAGCGCTCAAGCGGGATGGGCTGACGGTGGAGACGGTGGCCCGCCAGGGCGATCCCGCCCACGTCATCGCCGAGGAGGCACAGAGCCGCGGCGCGGACCTCATCACCATGGGCACCCACGGCCACTCCGGCCTGCGCCACCTCTTCCTGGGCAGCACCGCCGAGCGGGTGGTGGAGCAGGCGCCCTGCCCGGTGATGACGATCCGGCAGCCGGAGGAGTAGGGCGGGCTTGCCTCAGCGGGCCTGGACGGCCGCCTCCACGGCGACCGGCCCGGGCACCGCTCCGAACCGGCGCTCCCGGCGGTGAAGCTCGCGCACGGCCTCGGCGAGGTCGCTCTTCTCGAAGTCGGGCCACATGCGGTCGGTGAAGACGAGCTCGGCGTAGGCGCACTCCCAGAGCAGAAAGTCCGACAGGCGTTTCTCGCCCCCGGTGCGGATCAGCAGATCGACGTCCGGCACCGGCCGGCCATCGTCGTGGGGCGGATCGGCGAGCAGCCGCGAGAAGGCTTCGCGGGAGATCTCCTCGTCGGCAGCCTGGAAGCGGCCGGCGGCGCGGAGGATGGCGTCGCGCGCCGAGTAGTCGACGGCGATGCGCAGCAGGAAGCGATGGGCGTTCGCGGTCACCGCCTCGGCGTTCTCCACCACCCGCACCAGCCCGGGCGAGAGCCGGTCCCGCCGGCCGATGACGGCGATGCGGATGCCATTCTTCGCGCACTTGGCCGCTTCCGCCGTCAGGTAGCTGCGGAAGAGGCGCATCAGGGCGCGCACCTCGGCGTCGGGCCGGCGCCAGTTGTCGGAGGAGAAGGCGAAGAGGGTCAGCGTGCCGATGCCGAGATCCCCCGCGGCCTCGACCGCCCGGCGAACGGCCTCGACGCCCGCCGTGTGGCCCGCCGAGCGGGGCCACCCCCGGGAGACCGCCCAGCGGCCGTTGCCGTCCATGATGATCGCCACGTGCAGGCCTGGCTTCGGGGCCTCGCCGAGAGCCGCGGCGGGCGTTGGAGCGAGACGGAGGGTCGTGCTCATCGCGGTTCCTTTCCGGCGCTTTCGGCGATTCCCGCGGTTCTGGCGCTTCGGGGATTCTTGAGCAGGGCGAGCACCTCCCGGCGTCCGCGCAGCCGGGCGATTTTGGGCGCCAGCCAGTCCTTCCAGGTGTTCCCGATCCGGAGGTCCGGCGCCCTGTTCAGCAGCGCCCTGACGCACCGGGCGTCCGCCGCTGTGGCCGCGTAGGTGAGCGCCGTCTCTCCGCCGGGCTGCTTCAGCCGTGGGTCGGCCCCGGAGGCCAGCAGCTCCTCGACGATCTCTCCCTCGCCCTGCGCCGCCGCCAGCATCAGGGGCGTGAGGCCGTCCGGGTTCGCGAGGTCCGGCTCGGCGCCGGCGGAGAGGAGGGCGCGCACGCTCTCGAGCTGATTCTTATGGACGGCATGCATCAGCGGCGGCCAGCCGTTGGGACCCGAATCCTGCTGATTGGGATTGACACCGGCGTGCGCGAGCTCGGCGATCGAGTCGGTCCGCCCGGAGCGCGAGGCCCAGACCAGGGCATCCAGGCTTTCATTTCCATGAATGTCCGGATGGAGGGCAAGCCCCCGACGCAGCTCCTCCGGCGAGCCCTTGACCGCCGCCACTGCCAGGGGCGTGCGCGGCCGGGCTCGCGGCATGACCGTCAAAAGCCAGAACCCAAGGGCTCCCAGCAGGGCGAGTCCGAGGCCCAGGAAGGCCACAACCCGGATGATCTTCACGTCAGTTTCTCCTCCTGTAAATCACTTTGCAACACAAAGCACGCAGGCGCCAAAAAACGCATGAAAGGCGCTGCCTCACCCTTCCCGGGTGGCGTGGATGATCGCTTCCATGCGCTCGAGATAGCGCTCCAGGGCGCGGCGGCCGGTGTGGGTCAGCCGGTACTCCGTCTTCGGCATCCGTCCCTCGAAGTACTTCTCGCAGGCGATGTAGCCGGCCTCTTCCAGCTTGCGGGCGTGAACGCTGAGGTTGCCGTCCGTCGTCTTGAGCAGCTTCTTGAGATCGTTGAAGCTCAGGTGATCGTTCACCGCCAGGGCGCTGACGATGCCGAGCCGCATCCGCTCGTGGATCAGGCGGTCGAGATCCAGAGCCGTCTGGGGAGCGGGACCGGCGACCGTCAACGCGGCCTCCTCGTCTCCGGCGGCGGCGCCGTCCTCGTGCTTGAGTGCCCTACCCACCGTGCCTCCAGGCGATCAACGCGCCGAACACGAGATGCAGGCCGCCGAAGCCGGCCGCCAGCAGGGCGTCTCCCCAGCCGGGAGGCGACACCAGCGCCACCGCGCCCAGGGCCATGAAGGCGAGGCCCATCACCGGCACCGTGCGCACCGAGAAGGCGCCTCCCGTCACCACCGCGGTGCCATAGAGCAGCAGCCAGACCCCGGGCAGCACGGCCGAGGTGCCGGTGACCAGCAGCACCGCCGTCAGCATGGCGCCGGCGAAGAGGGGAGGCAGCAGACCGAGGACGAACCGCCGGCCCGGCGTCGAGAAGAGGCTGATCTCCGCCCGCCTGGCCTTCCAGACGACGGCCACGGTATTGACGAGGATGGCCAGCAGCGCCTCCACCAGCCAGGTGACGAGCCAGCCCAGGAAGCTCGGCTGGCGCGCCGCCACGTAGGCCGCCGCCACCGCCGTCGCTCCCACCGCCATCTCTCCCAGGCCCGAGACGGCGGTGAAGAAGGCCGCGCCCTCCATGGTCTCGCGGATGAACCGCAAGTTGTCGATGGCCGTGACGTGCAGCGGTGGGGGAGGAACGAGGCGTGGGCGGGCAGGCTGGGGATCAGTCACGGAAGGACTCTACGCCTACGGCACGGGGTCCGTCAAGTTCTTTGCGATACAAAGTGGACTCGGCGGTATGGCCACCGCTCCGGCGAACGCTTTTCTCAAACCGGGCGGGGAACCGTCTCAGCCCCCTGCGGCCAGCCGCCGCTGAGGAAGGCGTCGGCGGCCGGGAAGAACTCCTGGGGGCGTTCGAGATAGGGGTGGTGGCCGGCGCCTTCGATGCGCAGGAAGCGGCCTTCGGCGGCGTGGGCCGCCCACTCCCGCGAGGCCTCCTCCGGCACCAGGTCGTCCGAGCCCTGCATCACCAGCAACGGGCGGAGAAAGCTCTCCAGGCGGCTGCGGAAGTCCCACCCCTTGATCTTCGGGATGATGTGCCGGAAGTAGAGGCTCATGACGTTCTGCGGCCACTCGTTGGGGAAGGAGCAGATGTCGTCGAGCGGGAAGCGGGCCGCCGCGGAGAGCTCGCCCATCTGGGCCGGCAGCAGGAAGTAGGTGAACCAGGCGCGGCAGTAGGCGACCGGATCGTCGCGATCGACGCCGTCGCGCCGCATCTCCTCCAGGCGCGGAATGCCCGGCGGGTAGGTCAGCTCCTCCCAGGTGGGGGTCTCCTGCAGCCACTCCCCCGGCCGCCGCGGCGTGATCGGGCACACGAGGAGCATGCGCTCCACGTGCTCCGGGTTGTCCAGGGCGTAGAGGGCGGTGATCGCCGCGTGGTACGAGGAGCCGAGCAGGGCCATGCGCTCCAGGCCGAAGTAGCGCCGCACGGCTTCCAGGTCGGCGACGTCCTCCTCCAGGCTCAGGTAACGGCCGTCGGTGACGGCGCTCGACCGGCCGCGGCTGCGCGGGTCGTAGAGGATGATGCGGCGGCGGCCCCCCTCGGCGGCGGCCAGCGGCGGCAGGATGTCCGCCAGCCAATTGGCGTTCGGCACCACCACCGCCTCCGGCCCGTCCCCAAGGACGTGGTAGTAGAGGTGGAGGCCCGGCCGGACGAATACGAACCCTTCGCTGCTCCGCATCGAGCGGATCGTACCGGAAGGACCGGTCCCAGCACTACCGCCGCATTGCGGCAGCCGGCTCTTCCGCCATCGCGACCTCGAAGAGACGGAAGGGCGGGCGTTCCGGATAGGCGCTGCGCAGCAGCGAGTAGCTGACGTTGTAGACCGGGATCCCCTGGGCCGTTTTGCCCTCGGGCTGGCCGCGATGGGCGTGGCCGTGGAAGACGGCCTGCACCGGGTAGCGGGTCAGCGGCTCCTCCAGCCGGCTGGAGCCGAGGAACGGGAAGATCTCGGCCGGCTCCCCCTCCACCGTCGCCTGGATGGGGGAGTAGTGGAGGACGGCGATGCGCGGCTTGCCGCGCAGGCGGGCGAGGGCGGACTCGAGCTTCAGGGCCTCGTCCACCGCCTCGCGGACGAACTGCTTGAAGATCTCCTCGCCCCAGGGCCCCAGGGCATGCTTGCCGAAGCCGCCCGCGAACCCTTTCACGCCCGCGAACCCCACTCCCATCACCTCCGTGGAATCGCCGTCCAGCATGCGGACGCCGGCATCGCAGAAGATGCGCCGGATCTCGTCCTGCTTGCCGCTCTCGAAGTCGTGATTGCCGAGCACGGCGATCACCGGCACCCGGACCGCGGCATGGATCTCCCGCGCCAGCCCTACCGCCTCCTCGGGCAGCCCGTGGTCCGTCAGGTCGCCGCAGAGCAGCACGACGTCGCTCTCCCCTCCCGCCTGCGCCAGCACCTCGCGGACCTCGCTCTCGGGCGTCCGCGCGTAGTGAAGATCGGCCAAGGCCGCGATGCGTACGTTGTGAGTTTCCATTCTGGGAGGAGGCTTCAAGAGACGTGCCAGGGGCACAGGCGCAACTTGCCGGAGAGGAAGCTCTGAGACACGTCACGGTCCTGGCTCACGGAGGCCTAGACGCCGGACTCCCGTCCATCCGTATACATAGGTGAGGAATTCGGCCTCCGGAGCGTGCCGGTTCTGGGCATTGATCCAACCGTCCCCATTTGTGAGAAAGTCCCCCTGAGATGTACGACCAGTTCTACGGCTTCCGAGAGCCGCCGTTCAACATCACGCCGGACCCGCGGTTCCTGTTCTACAGCGACCGGCACCGCGAGGCGTTCAATCACATCCTGTTCGGCATCCGGGAGCGCAAGGGGTTCATTCAGGTCACCGGCGAGGTGGGGGCGGGCAAGACGACTCTCTGCCGGGCGGTTCTCGAAGCGCTGGGGCCGGGCTACGTCACGGCGCTGATCCTCAACCCCTGCATGACCAGCGCGCAGCTCCTGCGGACCGTCCTCACCGAGCTGGGGATTCCGCCGAAGGAGGATCGGGTGGAGTGCCTGGAGGTGCTCAACCAGTTCCTGCTCGAGCAGCTCTCCGCCGGTAAGGACGTCGTCCTGTTCATCGACGAAGCCCAGGATCTGAGCGCCGAGCTGCTGGAGGAGATCCGGCTGCTCTCGAACCTGGAGACCGATCAGCGCAAACTGCTGCAGATCGTCCTGCTCGGCCAGCCGGAGCTGCGCGAGAAGCTGAACGACCGCAGCCTGCGCCAGCTTCGCCAGCGCATCACCGTCCGCTATCACCTGACGCCGCTCTCGCGGCTCGAAGTGGCCAGCTACATCCAGCATCGCCTCCAGGTGGTGGGGGCCAACGGCCGGCCGGCCTTCACGCCCTGGGCGATCCGTTCGGTCTTCCGCTACTCGGGCGGCATCCCGCGGCTGGTCAACGCCGTCTGCGACAAGGCGCTGCTGGCCGGCTTCGTGGACGGCACGGACCTTCTGACGTGGAAACAGGTGCGCCGGGCCATCCGGGAGCTGGAGGGGGACTTCACATGAGCCTGATCAGCGATGCCCTGAAAAAGGCCCGGCAGGAAGCCGCGCGGCAGGACTCCCTGCGCCAGACCCTGCCCTACGCCGTCGGGGCCGCCGATCCTCCGGAGCGGCGAAATCTCTACATGCCGCTGCTGGCCGGGCTCGGCGCCGGCTGCGTCCTTGCCGCGGTGGTCTTCGGGATCGTCTATCTCGGCGGCTGGGGTCCGTTCTCCCGGACGCGGAGAGGGACCGTTCAGGTGGCCGAGACGCAGACGCCGGCCACGGTTCCGACGCCGGCGTCCTCCGCCGAACCCGCTCCCGCGCCACCGGTCATCGAAGAGAGAAGCCAGCCGGCGCCGCCAATTCCGGCGCCGAGCCCCGTGTCGTCCGCGCCTGTGCTGGAGCCAAGGCCCAAGCCGACGCCGGCCGCCCCACCTCTGGCGGAGACACCCGTGGCGCGAACTCAACCGGCCCCTGTGCCGGAGGACGAAGCGCGTCTGGCTCCGCCTCCCGTTCCAACTCCCGCCCCGAGCCCGGTGCCGACCGTCGCGGCGCCCATCCGCGCGCCGGCGCCCCCTCCTGTCGCAAGCAATGGAGGACCGGAGGATGGCAAGTCCTACGTCAACGAAGTCCCCATCCCAGGCGGCGGCGTGGTGAAGCTCAACGGCATCGCCTACTCGCCGGACCACCCCATCGCCGTCCTCGATGGTCGCGTCGTGGCGCCGGGCGAGGTGGTCCAGGGGTTCACGGTCCTCGAAATCCAGGCCGATCACGTGACGCTTCAGGGGCATGGAGCGAAAGTCTCCGTCTCTCTGAAGTAACTCGCCGCCGAAGACTCCATGATCTATGACGTCATAGTGATTGGTGTCGGGGGGATGGGCAGTGCGGCCGTGTACCACCTCGCGCGCCGCAACGTTTCCGTGCTCGGCTTGGAGCAGTTCGACATCCCGCATGAAATGGGCTCGTCGCACGGGGTCAGCCGGATCATCCGTCTCGCGTATTCCGAGGGTTCACACTATGTCCCCTTGCTTTGGCGTGCCTATGAGCTCTGGCGCGAGCTGCAAGACCGCGCGGGCGAGCCTCTGCTGATCATCACCGGCGGCATTGATGCCGGCGCGAAGGACAGTGAAACCGTCACAGGCGTTCTGGAGTCCTGCGCCACACACCGATTGCAGCATGAAGTGTTGGATCATCGCTCGTTGAACGAGCGCTTCCCGGGGTACCACTTGGCGGAGGACATGGTGGGCGTCTTTCAGCCGGAGTCCGGCTTTCTCTTGCCGGAACGATGCATTGTGGCCCACGTCGAGGCCGCCCAGAAGCTTGGCGCGGAGGTCCACGGGCGAGAACGTGTCGTGCGCTGGGAGGTCGCGAACGGCATCGTCTCGGTCGCCACCGAAAAGCGGACCTACCGGGCCAAAAGACTCGTAGTCACGGCCGGACCGTGGGCCGCTTCTCTTCTCCCGGCGCTGGAGCCGGTCGCGGTCCCTCAGCGGCAGGTGCTCCTCTGGACGCAGCCCCTGCGGCATCCGGAGCACTTCGCGCTGGGAGCTTTTCCCATCTTCAACCTGGAGGCGCCTGAGGGAAGGTTCTATGGCTTCCCGGTGTACTCAGTGCCCGGCTTCAAGATCGGCAAGTACTTCCACCGGCGGCAGCGCATCGACCCTGACCAGATGGATCGGGACTGCCATCCCGAGGATGAGAGGGTCCTGCGGAAGGGCATCCGGAAGTACTTTCCCGATGCGGACGGTCCGACCATGGCGATGAAAACGTGCATCTTCACGAACACTCCCGACACGCATTTCATCCTGGACCGGCATCCCGCCCATCGGGAGGTTGCCATCGCGGCTGGTTTTTCGGGTCATGGCTTCAAGTTCTGCAGCGTGGTCGGCGAGATCATGGCGCAACTGGCTCTCGACGGGACAACGCCCCACGATATTCTTCCGTATGCCTTGGATCGGCCGAGCCTTCGCTCGCGGGTGAGCCACAAGGCTTGGCTGTAGTGGAGCCAAGGTGTCCGTCTCGGTGAAGTGACCGAGGCGACGGAGGGTTTTGACGGAAGGTTCCAGAGTCATTCCGTTAGGGTACGGGGTCATCCGGTACTGGTACGGAGCCGCTCGGTACTGGTACGGAGTCATTCCGTAAGGGTTCGGGACCATTCAGTACTTGTACGGAGCCACTCCCTAAGGGTGAGGAGTCATTCCGCACAGGTACGGAGCCATTCCGTAAGAGTACGGAGTCAATCCGTACGGGTACGGAGCCACGACGGAAGGAGGGAAAGGCGCTTTCCCTGCTTCCGGAGCCACCCTGTAAGGGTACTGAGTCTTTCCGTACAGGTACGGAGCCGCTCCGTAAGAGTGCGGAACCATTCCGTAACGGTACGGAGTCACGATGGAAGGAGGGAAAGGCGCTTTCCCTGCTTCCGGAGCCACTCCGTAAGGGTACTGAGTCATTCCGTAAAGGTATGGAGCCGCTCCGTACGGGTACGGAACGATTCCGTACGGGTACGGAGCCACGACGGAAGGAGGGAAAGACGCTTTCCCTCCTTCCGGAGCCACCCTGTAAGGGTGAGGAGTCATTCCGTACAAGTACGGAGCCGCTCCGTAAGAGTGCGGAACCATTCCGTAACGGTACGGAGTCACGTTGGAAGGAGGGAAAGGCGCTTTCCCTGCTTCCGGAGCCCCTCTGTAAGGGTACTGAGTCATTCCGTACAGGTGCGGAGCCGCTCCGTAAGAGTGTGGAACCATTCGGTAAGGGTACGGAGTCACTCAGTAAGGGTGCGGAGTCATTCCGTAAAGGTGCGGAGCCACTCAATACGAGTGCTGAGCCATTCGGTAAGGGTGCGGAGTCACGGCCCAACGGGCCGGGAGATCCCAGCCCAAGGGCCGAGGCCGAAGGCCGACGCCCTGGGAAAAAGGGCATCCCAGCCTTGCGGCCTGAAGGGCCGCGAGAACTTCGCAACCGCAGCCCTCAAGCACCGAGCCAAGGGTCTCGCGGCCTTTCAGGCCGCACTGTGTTGCCAATTTCTCCACCCAGGGCATCGGCCTACGGCCTCAGCCCTGGGCTCCGTTCTCCCGGCCCGTTGGGCCGGACGGTTTAGCGAGCACCTACTGCCTACTGGCCATGAAACGATTCGGGATTATCTAGCGCACGGTCAACGCGGAGTTGAACCTTCTCCAAGGTATTGTCGATAGACATGACAGACAGATAGTAGTCGCTGGCAGCGCATCGAAACTTAATTCGTTCGCCTGAATGGGATATCGCATAGGGTGTCGATTGGTCATCCACATTCACGCGGAGAGTAACGAATCCCACTCCCGACACTTCAGTGAACTCCACTGACAATCCAGCGCGGCCCGAGAGAAGTACCTTTTGTTCCCCATTGGCAAGGCTGAATTCTTGAGGGCTCGAGTCAGGACTCTTATCCGCAAGTCCGTGTTCGATCTTCCGACGAGAGACGCGAGGTTCTGCCTTTTCGGACTCTTTGGGTGCATCAAGGCTTTGCGTTCCGGGGGCTGTTTGTACCTGCGCCTGCCTTGAAGCCTCTGAGGCCTCGGTTTCCATTCGACATGAGCGAATCCCACCAGGCAGGAGCCACGCACCTAGAGCAGCAACAGCGCCGACAATAGTCGCCACGGCTTTAAGAGTGGAGACGTTAATTTCCTTCACGCGAGCTTACAACCCCGGCTGGATGTCTTGAAACACAGGAGAGGATGAGGTCACGTGGTGCTCGCTGTCAAAGACTCCAATGGGGCCAAGAATGCTGAATCGCGTTGCCTTGCTTGTGCCCTTTTCAATTTTAAAGACCATTAAAACCGTAATTGGAGATCCCGGCGGAACGAGGGTGCAGGAGAATATGTCGGTACCTATGCCAGATTGTTCGACCAGCCTCCATTGCTCTCCCTGATCATCGATGGCTTGAGGATCTCTCCAGTAAAAAGATAGGTCTTCGCCTTTGATATTTTCAATCAAAAAGATGGCTTTGACTCTATCAGCCGAATCTTTGCGGAAATATCTGAGCGTCACTCGAATAGTCTTGTCCTGGAAGACATACTTGCCCTTCTTGGGTAGCGAGGGCGGCCCTTGATTTACGCCTCCTGTGCTGGAGGAGCCCATTGAAGATTCGATTGCATCACCCAGACTCTCCATGGCGTTTGTCTTGGGGACGGTCCCTCGGGCGGCGCCCACGATCTGGGCGTTTTCCACCGCGATGACCTGAATGGTGAGCCGAAAGCTTTCACCAAATGGAGTTAGGGTGCCTCGAACGAGGCCTTCAACGCCTGAGACCTTGAGCTTCTTGGTGTTCTCGGGGCTCATGAGCCCCGTCATGGAGAGCTTCTGCTCTTCCAGGATGGTTCTCAAGTTGGCGCGATCTATTGTCTTGAAGGGTCGCTCGCTCAAAACGAGGCTTGTCGTGAGCTCTTCGGCAATGAAGCGGCCTATCTCCTGGACGTTGCCCTTCAGATCGGTGAAGTCCACGACAGCGACGTTCTTGATTCCAGCTTTGGCGACGATTCCCGCTACCTCTCCAGCAAGACGATCGATCTCGTGCTGGTAATCCTGAGGCTTGGCAGAAGCGGGAAGCACGAGGACGGCGAGTAGCACCAGCTTGATGATGAGACCACGGCTTGTCCGATGCTCCCTCATGGAACGATCCTCCCCCCGAGTTGGATGGCTGGTCCCTATAGTAGGTGGTTTAGTGCGAGAAGAGAAGAGGCGAGGCGAGGGCGAATCGTTTTGACTCGGGGCCCAGACGAACGGCCTGTCGATCAGCCAAGGAGGTCGCCCACCAGGAATCGCGCGTCGGGGAATTCCTGAGGCGAGATCCTGTCCCCTCGCCGATATGCATGGACATCCTTGTAGCCGTCGGGAGATGGCCACCGATAGGCGAAGATCGTGTCGGAGCTCAGGTCGGCCAGCCATGTTTCGAGGATACCGGCCTCCGCGTAGATAGGAATCTTGAAGTCGCGGTCATAGGCAAGGGAGGTGTCCGATACCTCGACTAAGAGCAGGACGTCCCCCGCATGGGGAGCATGCGATCTGAAATCGGGCCTGCGCCGCAGGAGGACTACATCGGGTCGGGGGGCAGACTCCAGTTCCGGAAGCCATAGAGGGTTCTGCGGATTCACGATTCCTCGAGGCTTGAGGTCGAAAAGTAGGTCGGCGGCCAGCATGACGCCAAGGGCATGGCGATCCCCGATCGCCGCCATCTCAACAATCTCTCCCCGGATCAACTCCAGCCGGCCACCCTCGGCCATCCGGTGATACTCGTCGATACTGAACAATCGCCTCTTGTTCGTCATGAAGTCCTCCCCAAGACCACGCTCAGCCGAGATGCGCTGTAGCAGATCCTCGAGATCCGTCTCAGCCGGCGGTGTCTTCGCAGCCCAGGCCAGCCCCTCAGCAATGCGAGCCAGATCTTCCTCGGTCCACATTTGGCCCCTCCGGCCCTCGATTCTACTTCAAAGTTCTCTATAGAGAGGACGATCGCGCGCTCTCGGTGCTGAGAGCAGTTACTGCCACTTGCCGCATTGAGCCTTCTCCCTTGACTTTCCATGCACCTCATGCGCTATCATGCGCATGGATTTGCCGAGAGCGCGACCATGCCCCACGACCACGAACATCGCGAAAGCCGCCAGCAGGAGATCCTTGCGATCCTGGACAGCCACCGGGTGAGGAGCCAGGGCGAGTTGGTGGAGCTCCTGCGCGAGCGGGGCATCGCGGTGACCCAGTCGAGCGTCAGCCGTGACATGCGGGACCTCGGGATCGCTTGGATCGGCGGCCGGTACGCGCGGCCGTCGGAGCATGACGAGCGCGATCCTGGGGTGGCCGAGGTCTCTCACTTCCTGCGCGGCATCAAACCGTCCGGGCCTTATCTCACTGTCGTCTTCACCATGGCCGGAGCGGCTCAGGCCGTAGGGCTCGCCATCGACCGGGCGGGATGGCCGGAGCTGGTGGGAACCATGGCCGGCGACGACACCGTCTTCGCGGCCACCGCTTCCGCTCGCGATCAGCGGCGCCTCATTCAGAGGCTGGAAGTCTTCCTCAAGGAGGGGTAGACCATGTCCGACCCCATAGTGCTCGCCTTTTCGGGCGGGCTGGACACGTCATTCTGCATCCCGTGGCTCGCCGAGACCTACGGCCGGCCCGTGGTCACCGTGACGGTGGATACCGGCGGTATCGACAAGGCGGCGGCGGAGTCGCTCGCGGTGCGGTCCCGCGCCCTCGGCGCGGCCGACCACTTCCTGGTGGATGCACGGGACGCCTTCTTCCGGCAAGTGATCCGCTTTCTGATCATGGGCAACGTCCGCCGCGGGCAGCTCTATCCCCTCTGCGTAGGGGCCGAGCGGGTGATCCAGGCGCAGGAGGTGGCGAAAGCGGCCGAGCGGCTGGGTACGCTCACGGTGGCCCACGGCTCGACGGCCGCCGGCAACGACCAGGTGCGCTTCGAGGTCGCCCTGCGCACGCTACGGCCCGGGCTGGAGATCCTGGCGCCCGTGCGGGACACCCCCCGCCCCCGGCCGGAGCAGGTGGCCTACCTGGAGGGTCGTCATCTTCCCGTTCCCTCCTTCGGCGCCGCCTACTCGATCAATCGCGGCCTCTGGGGCGTGACGATCGGCGGCAAGGAGACGCTGGATACAGTAGAGTCGATCCCCGAGTCCGCCTGGGTTCTCACGCAGGGTGCCTTCGACTCTGCGGCCGCACCGTCGCGTCATACGATGACGTTCCGGCAGGGCGTGCCCGTCGCGCTGGACGGAGAGGCTCTCTCGCCCGTGCAATTGATCGAGAAGGTGGAGACCCTGGCCGCGGGCTACGGCATCGGCCGCGGAATCCACCTGGGAGAGACCATCCTCGGTATCAAGGGGCGCGTGGCCTTCGAGGCTCCCGCCGCCGAGGTGCTGCTGACGGCCCACCGGGAGCTTGAAAAGCTCACCTCGACGGGGCGCCAATTGCGGATGAAGGAGACCGTCTCCGCCGTCTACGGCGACTTGGTGCACGAGGGGCAGCATCTCGATCCGGTGTGCCGCGACATCGAGGCTTTGCTCCTCTCCTCGCAGGAGCGGGTCACTGGGGAGGTCCATTTTCTTCTCCGCTCCGGGCAGGTGTTCGTTGAGGGAGTCGCCTCTCCTTTCTCGTTGCGGGATGCTTCCAAGGGCATCTACGGCGAGGCCGCCGGCGAGTGGACTGCGGCGGACGCGCGGGGCTTTTCGCGGATCGTCTCCCTGCCGGGTGAGCTGTACGCCCGGATGGCGCCGAAATCCGGGGCGGGAGGAACGTCATGAAGACCGTGCTTCTGGACAAGATCGCCTCCGTTACCCGCGCCTGCCAGCTCAAGCGGGAGGTGCGGCTGAGCGCCGACATTCCCTGCGAGGAAGGGGTCGTGGTCGCCGTGCGGGTGAGGAACGACAAGACCACGTACAGCCAGCTCGAGCTGCCCAGCGGCCGCATGGCTCAGGTGAAGAAGGGGGACGTCGTGGCCGGCGCGCTCGGCCATCGCCACGCCCTTTTCGGATACTCGGGCCACCTGCCCACGCGGCTGGCGCCGGGCGATACGATCCACCTGCTCAACATGGGCGGCGTGCTGGGGATCTGCGACTCGGTGAACCCGGATCTTGGGCAGCCTTTCGAGTGCGAAGTGCTGGGCGCGGTACTGCACTTCCCCTACCTGGGCGAGCGGATCGGCGTCGCCGCGCGCATCGGCGGTGAGGTGCTGGACCTCGGCGCTCCTCTCGACGCGGCCGGCGTGCCGGTCGTGGCCCTGGTCGGCTCGTGCATGAACTGCGGCAAGACGGCCGCCGCCTGTACCCTCGTGCGCCATCTCAGCCACGGAGGTTTCACCGTGGACGGCCTCAAGTCGACCGGCGTCTCGCTGCGGCGGGACACGCTGGCCATGGAGGACGCCGGAGCGCGCGCGACCGGGCTCTTCACGGATCTGGGGATCGTCACGACCACTCCGGCGAATGCGCCGGCCCTGACGCGGACCCTGATCACCCGCCTGGCCGCTTCCCGGCCGGACGTCATCGTGGCGGAGCTCGGGGACGGCCTGCTGGGGGCCTACGGCGTCGCGGCCATCCTGGAGGACGCGGAGATCCGCGCCGCTTTTTCGGCCGTGGTGCTCGCCGCCAACGATCCGGTGGCAGCCTGGGGCGGCGTGCGCATGCTTCGCGAGCGCTTCGGTATCGAGCCGGCGGCGGTCACCGGCCCGGCCACGGACAACATCGCCGGCACGGAGATCATCGAGGAGGCGCTGGGCGTGCCCGCCATCAACGCCCGCACGAACGGCGAGAAGCTGGCCGCCCGGGTGCGGGAGGTGCTGGGACTGCGCGTTCCGGCGGTTGAGGGAGTAGCACGGTGAATGAAACCGTCCCTACCCTCATCCTGGGAGGCACCGGCTACGTGGCCGGCGAGCTGCTGCGGCTCCTGGCCGGCCATCCGCATCTGCACCCCTTCGCCGTGCTTTCGGAGAGCCAGGCGGGAGGAAAGGTGGAGACCGCCTTTCCTCATCTCGCGGGCTGCTTTCCGGAGCTGACCTTCTCGGATCGCAAGGAGCTGCCGGCGTTGATCGAGGGCCAGGAGAAGCTCGCCGTCCTCTGTGCGGCGCCGCACGGCGCCGCGGCGCCGCTCCTCGACGAGCTTCTCGCGACGGCAGAGCGGGCCGGGACAGTCGCCAAGGTGGTGGACATATCCGCCGATTTTCGCTTCGCCGACGCCATGGCCTATGAGAAGGTCTACGGCCATGCCCACGGCGCGCCGAATCGTCTGGCTCAGTTCCGCTGCGCCGTGCCCGAGCACCTCGCCGAGACGCCGGCGAATCACGTGGGCCATCCCGGCTGTTTCGTGACGGCGACGCTGCTGGCCGTGGTGCCGCTGCTGAAGCTCGGGCTGGTGGAGCCGCGCCTCTCCGTCGTCGCCATCACCGGCAGCACCGGCGCGGGGCGGACCCCCACGGCCACCACCCATCACCCGGCGCGGCGGAGCAACGTCTTCGCCTATAACCCGCTCAAGCATCGTCACGAGCCCGAGATGCGGGCGCTGGCGACGGCGGCCTCGGGAGTCGACGCCGAAATTCATTTCGTTCCCCAGGGAGGGCCCTTCGCCCGCGGAATCTATGCCACGATCCAGGCCCGGCTCGCCAAGGCCGCGACGGCGGATGAGGTGAGGGAGGCCCTGGCTGTGTTCTACGCCGGGTCGCCCTTCGTGGACGTCCTCGCCGATCCGCCCCGGCTCCAGGACGTGGTGGGAACGAACCGCGCCCGCCTCTCCGTGGCCGTCGACGGCGATCACCTGGTGGTGTTCTCGGCGTTGGACAATCTGGTGAAGGGCGCGGCTGGCGGAGCGATTCAGTGGATGAACCGTTTGTTGGGATTTCCTGAGACGGCGGGGTTGAAGGTGCCAGGGCTGGGATGGCTATGAGCCTGCCCCCTCATCACCCCGGCGCCGGCGCCAGAGGCGCCCCGGCAGACCCTCATCACCCCGGCCCTCTTCTCCCGGCCTCCCCCCCGCCCGCCGGGAGAAGAGGGAGAACAGCCAAGAGTAATGCTGCCTTTTTTGGCGCTCCCCTCTCTCCCGGTCGGGGGGAGGGCGATGGGAGAGAGGGGTCGGGGAGTGAGGGGTCTTGGGCGGGGGAACCTCTGAGGCACGTTAAGTTAGCGCCTATGAGGGCTTTGGGTGGGGGAAAGGTGACTAATGGAGATACCAATGACTGATACCGAAACCGCTGTCGCAACCGTTCCCCAGGCCGAGATCGACGAGGCCCGGTGGCTGCTGCCCGTCTACGCGCATACCCTGATCGAGCCGGTCTGGGGTGAAGGGATCACCGTCCACACTCGCGACGGGCGCGCGCTGCTCGACTTCTACGGCGGCCACGCCGTGGCTCTTCTGGGATACCGGCATCCCCGGCTGCTGGCGGCCTTGGGGGGCCAAGCCGAGGAGTTGTTCTTCCAGAGCAACTCGGTGCCCCTGGCCGTTCGCGCGCGGGCGGCGGAGCGGCTCGTCCACTTCGGACCCGCGGGTCTGACGCGGGCCTTCCTGGTCAACAGCGGCGCCGAGGCGAACGAGAACGCCCTGCGCCTCGCTTTCCGCCATACGGGGAGGAGCCGGGTGATCGCGCTCGAAGGCTCCTTTCACGGCCGCACCGCAGCGGCGGCCGCCGTCACCTGGAAATCTCAGGGCGGCTGGTACGGCTTTCCCCGCACGCCCTTCGACGTCACTTTCGTACCGCGCAAGGACCCCGACGCCCTCCGCGCCGCCCTGGGGCCGGACGTGGCCGCCGTCATCCTGGAGCCCGTGCAGGGCATGGCCGGCGCGGTGGATCTGGGTGCGGAGTACCTCGCCGCCGTGCGCGAGCTCACCCGCGATGCGGGAGCCCTGCTGATCTTCGACGAGGTGCAGTGCGGCATGGGGAGGACGGGCCAACCGTTCGCGGCCCAAACCTACGGCGTCACGCCGGACCTCCTCACGACGGCCAAGGGCATCGCCGGCGGCTTCCCGGCCGGCGCCGTGCTGGTGAGCGACGCCGTGGGGCAGGGGCTCAAGTACGGCGACATGGGGAGCACCTTCGGCGGCGGCCCCCTGGCCTGCGCCCTGATCGAGGCCGTGATCGGTGCCATCGAGGAGGACGGGCTCCTCCCCCGCGTCCGGAAGCTCTCCAAGCTCATCCGCGAGACCTGCCAGGTGGGGCCGGTGACGGGCATCCAGGGCGAGGGTTTCCTCCTCGGCCTGCGGACCACGCGGCCGGCGCGGGGGATCGTCGACGAGCTGCTGACCAAGGGAATCCTGACCGGGACGAGCGGCGATCCCAACGTCGTCCGCCTCCTGCCGCCGCTGGTGCTGGAGGAGGCTCACGTCGCGAAGCTGGCCCAGGCTCTCTCCGAGGTCCCGGCGTGAAGAATTTTCTCGATCTCGGAGCGCTCGGCCCCGAGGAGGTCGCGGACCTTCTCGCCCTGGCCACGCACCTGGAGCGCTCGCCGGAGCCGAAGGCGCTCAGCGGGAAGATCCTCGCCCTCCTCTTCTTCAATCCGTCGCTGCGTACCCTCGCCTCGTTTCAGGCGGGGATGGCCCGGCTGGGCGGCAGCTCGTTCGTCATCTCCCCCGGCCAGGGGACGTGGATCCTGGAGACCCGCGACGGCGTGGTGATGGACGGCGCCGCCGCCGAGCACGTGCGGGAGGCGATTCCCGTGCTGGCGTCGTACGCCGACGCCCTGGGCATCCGCTCCTTCGCGGGCGGCACGGACCTGGCGGCGGACCTCGCCGATTCAAACTTTCTGAACATGGCGGACGTCTGCCCCGTGCCGCTGATCAACCTGGAGTCGGCCGTCAATCATCCCTGCCAGGCGCTGGGGGATTGGAAGACGATGGATGACCTGAAGATCCCATCCAAGGGCGGCCGCTTCGTCCTTTCCTGGGCGTGGCATCCGAAGCCGCTGCCGCTCGCGGTGCCGGCGGCGGCCGTCCACATGGCGGCTCTGCGGGGAATGGACGTCACGGTGCTGCGCCCCGAAGGCTTCGAGCTGCCGGAGCCGGTCATGGCGCGGGCTCGGCAGGCGGCGGAGCTATCCGGCGGCTCAGTGCGGGAGACGGCGGACCGCGCCGAGGCCCTGGAGGGCGCGCACGTGATCTACGCCAAGTCGTGGACCTCGCCCCTCCACTACGGCAACCCGGAGGCCGAAGCCGCTTTCCGCGCCGGCCTGCGGGACTGGTGCGTGGGCGACGACTGGTTCTCGACCGCCGCGCCGGATTGCCGCTTCATGCACTGCCTGCCGGTGCGGCGCAACGTCGTGGTCTCGGATTCGGTGCTGGACGGGCCGCGCAGCGTAGTGGTCCACGAGGCGCGCAACCGCATGTGGGCGCAGATGGCGGTGCTCTACCGCCTGCTCCGGGGATAAAGGAGAACAGCGATGAAAGACGTCGGACAACGCACGGCCGAGGCCACGGCCCTGAAGCACGCGGTGCCGTACATCCGGATCTTCAAGGGCAAGACCTTCGTCCTCAAGGCCGGGGGCGGAGCCCTGGAGCGCGAGGCCACCGCCCGCGCCCTCGTCGAGCAGGTGGACGTGCTGCACCAGGTGGGCATCCGCGTCGTCCTCGTGCACGGCGGCGGCACCCAATCGACCGATCTCGCCCGGGCTCTGGGCGCCGAAGCCCGCTTCGTCGAGGGGCGGCGGGTGACGGACGAGAAGGCCCTGGAAGTCGCGGCCATGGTGCTCAACGGCGCGGTCAACACGCAGCTCCTCGCCGTCTGCCGCAAGGTGGGGCTACCGGCGGTGGGAGTCTCGGGCGTGGACGCGGGGCTCATCAACGCCCGCAAACGGCCGCCGGTGCGGGTGGGGGACGAACTGGTGGATTACGGATTCGTGGGCGACATCGCCGCCGTCGATCCGAAGGTCCTCATCTCCCTTTTGGACGCCGGCTACGTGCCGGTGGTGAGCCCGCTCTCGGCGGCCGACGACGGCACGCTGCTCAACATCAACGCCGACACCGTCGCCTCGGCCCTGGCCGTGGCGCTCAAGGCCGAGAAGCTCCTCTTCCTCACCGGCGCCGCGGGCATCCTGGAGAGGGCGGACGATCCCGGCTCCCTGGTCTCCTACACCGACCTCGCCGGTCTGCGCCGGCTGCGGGACGAGGGCGGCCTCGTGCGCGGCATGCTGCCCAAGACCTCGGCCATCGAAGCCGCCATCCACGGCGGCGTGCGGCGGGTGCACATCCTCTCCCACGACCTGCCGGACGGCCTGCTGGCCGAGGTGTTCACCAACGAGGGGGTGGGGACTCTGGTGGTCGAGGACGTCAACGCTCTCTCCCCGGCGGAGCAGGCGGCGGGCCAGCTTCCGCTTCCCGTGTTTTCCGGCGGCGGGGGCTCCTGAGGTGCTTCCGGAGCGCGAGATCCTCGCCCTGCACCGGGAGATCACCGGGTTCCGCTCCATCTCCGGGGAAGAGGCCGGGCTGGCCGACTTCATGGCCGACTTGCTGGCTCGCAATGGCATCGCCGCGGAGCGGATCGGCAACAGCCTCCTCGCCACTCTCGGCCGCGGCCCGCTGCTGCTCCTGGATACGCATCTGGACACCGTGCCGCCGGCCCCCGGCTGGACCCGCGATCCTTGGGACGTCGAGTCGGTCGACGGCCGGGTCTACGGGTTGGGCGCCAACGACGCCAAGGCGGCGGTGACGGCCATGACCGTGGCCTTCCTCGCCTTCCGCGAGGCGGACCTGCCGTTCACCCTGGCCCTGGCCCTGGTGGAAGGGGAGGAGACGCGCGGCACGGGCACCGAGGCCGTGCTCGCCGAGCTCGCCCGCCGTGGCACCCCGCCGCACGCGGCCCTGGTGGGCGAGCCCACGGGGCTCGACGTCGCGGTGGCCCAGAAAGGGCTCATGGTGCTGGAGCTGATCACCCACGGCGACGCTTGCCACGCGGCTCACGCCGCCGCCCTGGGAGCCAAGAACGCCGCCCGCCGGCTGGCCCACGACCTCATCGCCCTGGAGCGGGCGGACTTCGGCGCGCCGCATCCGCGGCTCGGCCCCATCACCCTGGAGCCTACGCAGCTCCGGGCCGGTACCGCCCGCAACGTCGTGCCCGGGGAAGCCACGGCTCTGCTGGACGTCCGCACTACGCCGGCTCTCAGCCGCCGCGAGGTGGTGGAACGGATCGAGAGGCTGGTCATGGGCGAGATCCGCGTGCTCTCGGACCGCCTGCTGCCGCGCGAGACCGCCGAGAGCGAGCCGCTGGTGGCCGCCGCCCTTCAGGCCCGGCCGGAGGCGCGGCTCTTCGGCTCGTCCACCCTGTCGGACCTGGTCTTCATGGAGGGCATTCCCGCTCTCAAATGCGGCCCCGGCCGGACGGAGCGCTCCCACACGCCGGATGAATTCGTGCTGGAGAGCGAAATTCTCGACGGCGCCCGTTTCTACACCCGTTTTGTGCGAGCATACGCGGAGATGCGAGAAGAGGAAGCTGCTTGAGCCGCCTTTGGGACAAGGGCGAGCCGTTGGACGACCGCGTCCTGCGCTACACCGCGGGCGAAGATCACCGGCTCGACGCCCGCCTAGTGCCCTACGACGTCCGCGCCTCGATCGCCCACGCCGAGATGCTCCACGAGGTGGGGCTTCTGGCGGCGGGAGATCTGGAGGCCATCCGCTCCGGGCTCGAAGAGCTGGAGGAGGAGCACGCCGAGGGAGCCTGGGAGATCGCCCTGGAGGACGAGGACGTCCACACCGCCCTGGAGGCGCGCCTGACGGCACGGATCGGTGAGGCCGGCGCCCGCGTCCATCTCGGCCGTTCGCGCAACGACCAGGTGCTGGCCGCCGTGAGGCTCTATCTGAGGGACGCCGTCGCCGCTCTCGCGACGGGGGCTCAGGAAGTGGCCTCGGCCCTGGATGGACTGGGAGAGCGGGAGGCCGAGACGGTCCTCCCCGGGTACACCCACCTGCAGCAGGCGATGCCCAGCTCCGTCCTCCTCTGGGCGTCGGGCTTCGCGTCCGAGCTGCGCGACGACGCTCTGGGAATCGAGGCCTGCTCGCGCCGCATCGAGAAGAACCCGTTGGGATCGGCGGCGGGCTACGGCGTCCCCCGCTTGCCGCTGGACCGGGAGACGACCCGCCGCAAGCTGGGCTTCGCCGAGATCCAGGAGCCGGTGACGGCGGTCCAGCTCTCGCGAGGCAAGGCGGAATCCCAGGTGCTCTTCGAGCTGGCCCTGCTGATGCTGGACATTGGCCGGCTGGCCGCGGACCTCGTTCTTTTCGCCACCGCCGAGTTCGCCTTCGTGAGCCTGCCGGCCGGAATGACGACCGGCTCCTCGATCATGCCCCAAAAGCGGAATCCGGACGTCTTCGAGCTGGTCCGGGGCCGCACCGCCACCGCTCAGGCCTGCCTCTTCGAAGCCCTGAGCGTCACCGCCAAGCTCCCCTCCGGCTATCACCGGGACCTCCAGCTCCTCAAAGCCCCGCTTTTCCGAGGGATCGACCTCGCCACGGAAACCCTCGCCATCCTGACCGCCGCCCTCCCCGAGGTGCGGTTCCACCCCGAGCGCATCCGTCTGGAGCCCGGGCTCCACGCCGCCGAGGAGGCCTATCGGCTGGTGATGGAGGAGGGGATTTCGTTCCGCGAGGCGTACCGGCGGGTGGGAGAGCGGTTCAAGGAGTGAGTCTGATAGTTTTCTGAGTAGATGCCGAGCATCAGACTCACGGACGTCTGGATTCGCCGCCTGTTCTTCACCCTGGCGGTGCTGTACGTACTCCCCTTCTGGACGGTCCGCTATCTCCCCACCACGGACGGGCCGTCGCACGTCTACAACGCCTGGGTCCTCCGCCAGTACGCCAACGTGGAGCAGTACCCGCTGTTCCATCAGTACTACGAGATCAAATGGCTGCCTTACCCGAACTGGACCGACCACGCGGTGATGGCGCTCCTGATGTTCGTCGTCCCGCCCCTGATCGCGGAGAAGCTGCTGGTGAGCGGCTACGTGCTGCTCTTCCTCGCCGGCGCCTGGTACCTCGCGGGAGCCGTGCGCCCGGACGAGCGATGGCCGGCTTTCCTGGCCTTCCCCTTCGTCTACAACCTGCTCTTTCAGTTTGGCTTCTACAATTTTTCCATCAGCCTGGGCTTTTATTTCTTCGTGCTGGGCTTCTGGTGGCGGCACCGGGAGAGGCCCGGCCTGCGCTTCGCCGCGAAGATCAACCTGCTGCTGTTGCTGTGCTGGTTCTCCCACGTCCTCTCCTTCTGCCTGGCCCTCCTCTCCATCGCCGTGCTCTGGCTGGCGACGCTGCGGCCGGCTTCCTGGCGGCGGCATCTGCTCCACGTCCCGATCCTGGCGCCGCAGGTCGCGCTGCCCCTCTGGTTCATCAGGAATCAGGAGAGCGGCCCTCAGGCGTCCTCCCTGTCGCTGCACGATCTCCGGTGGTATCTCATGCCGCCCCAGACGCTCCTGGTCTGGAGCGCGTGGCAGTTCCACCTCGCCGAGCTCATGGTCTGGGTTTTCGGGCTCCTGCTGCTCCTCACCCTGTGGCGCTGGATCTCCCGGAAGGATGGCAGACTCCGGCCGCATCTCCAGGAAGCGGACGCGTTCCTCCTCCTCGCCGCCGGCGGGCTGCTCCTCTATTTCTTCGCGCCCGCCGCGATGTCGGGAGGCTCCATGCTCATCGAGCGGCTGAGCCTCTATCCGTATCTCCTTCTGATCCCGTGGTTCGCTCCGCGTCTGGGCCCGCGGAGCCGGGTGGCCGCCGTCGCCGCCCTGACCGTCCTGGCCGCCGTGAACCTCGGGTACCTGATCCGCTGGTACGGGGTGCTCGGCGAGGAGGTGCGGCACTTCGTGGCAGGGCTCGAGCCGGTGCCACCGGGCTCCCGGGTGATGCCCCTCCTGTTCAGCCGTCATCTCAGCTCACAGCGCAGCGACGTCTTCGGCCATGCCCTGGGCTACGTGGCCCTGGAGAAGGGGCTGATCGACTGGGACAACTACGAGGCCAGGTTGACGTACTTTCCCGTCCGCTTCCGCGCCGGCATGCCCTCGCCCCAGCTCACCGAAGTGCTCTATGAGCCGGGCGGGCTGCGCGTGCGGCTCAACCGGGAGACGATCGACGCCATCTATACCTGGCAGATGCCCCAGGACGCGACCCTCCGGCGACGCCTCCAGAGGGACTACTGGAAGGTTTCGGAGCTCTATGGCGGCGAGCTCTACCAGCGGCGGCCTCCCCGCCGCGGCGGAGCTGAACCGGCACAGGATCGATGAATACCCAGGGAGACCCAGACCATGACCCGCACCGCTCTCTTCACCGCCGCCCTCGCCCTGGCCACCCTGGTAGGGTGCCGCGGAGATGCGAAGAAGGACCCCAACCTCCTCACGGCCTCGGGCCACGTGGAGGCGACCGACGTCCGCCTCGCCACCAAGGTCGCCGGCCGGTTGCAGGACTTTGGTCTCCAGGAGGGAGACGCGGTGACGAACGGGCAGATTCTGGCCCGGATCGATACGACCGACGTCGCTCTCGCCCTGGCGCAGGCTCGCGCGGAGCGGCAGCAATCCGCGGCGGACCTCCAGCTCCGGCGCGCCGGCTCGCGGAAAGAGGACGTCGCCGCGGGCGCCGCCCAGGTCTCGCAGGCCGCGGCGGATCTCGAAGGCTCCCAGAAGGATCTCGACCGCATGCAGGGGCTTCTCGACCGCGGCTCGGGCACTCCCAAGTCCCGCGACGACGCCCGCACCCGGCGCGACATGGCCGCCGCCCGCCTCAAAGGGGCGCGGGACACTCTCGCCAAGCTGAAGAACGGCAGCCGGCCGGAGGAGATCGCGTCCGCCAGCGCCCGCGTCGGGATCTCCGATGCCCGCATCGCCCAGCTCGATCAGCAGATCAAGGACGCCACGGTCGTCAGCCCCACGACCGGCGTGGTGACGGAGAAGATCGCGCAGGCCGGCGAGCTTCTTCAGGCCGGCTCGCCGCTGTGCGTGGTCACCGACCTCGCCGACGCCTGGCTCACCGTCTACGTGGGCGAGCCGGACCTCGGCCGCATCCGCATCGGCCAGGAGGCGAACGTGGTCACCGACGACGGCCAGAGCCGCAAGGGGCACATCACCTTCATCGCCGCGCGGGCCGAGTTCACCCCCAAGAATGTGCAGACCCGCGACGAGCGCGTGAAGCTCGTCTACAAGGTCAAGGTCGGCCTCGACAACAAGGACGGCCTGTTCAAACCGGGCATGCCCGCGGAGGCCCGGTTCCACGTGGCTGCGCCGGTTGGAAAGGCCGCCCGATGACGGACCCCATCGTCGTCGTCCAGGGAATGACCCGGCGCTACGACAAGATCGTGGCCGCCGAGGACGTGACGTTCGAGGTCCACCGCGGCGAGATGTTCGGCCTCATCGGTCCGGACGGCGCCGGCAAGACGACGACGCTGCGAGTCGTCCTCGGCCTGCTGGCCCCCAACGCCGGCACCGTCCGCACGTGCGGTCTGGAGCCGGTGAAACAGGGAACCCAGCTCTCCCAGAAGATCGGCTACCTCTCCCAGCGCTTCTCGCTCTACGGCGACCTGACGGTGGACGAGAACATCTCCTTCTTCGCCTCGATCCACGGCGTGAAGGGGTGGAAGCCGCGCCGTGACGAGCTGCTCGATCTGCTGCGCATGACGCCCTTCCGCGGCCGGCTGGCGGATCGGCTGTCCGGCGGCATGAAGCAGAAGCTGGCCCTGGCCTGCACGCTGATCCACACCCCGGAGCTGCTGGTGCTGGACGAGCCCACGACCGGCGTCGACCCCGTCTCCCGCCGCGACTTCTGGAGGATCCTCGCCCACCTGCAACGGGACGGGCTGACGCTGCTCGCCACCACTCCCTATCTCGACGAGGCCGAGCGCTGCCAGCGCATCGCCCTCATGGACCACGGCCGGCTGCTGACGGTGGATGCCCCGGCCCATCTCAAGCAGGAGTCGGGGGAGGCCATCGTCGAGATCCTGGCCCGGCCCAAGCGCCAGGCGACGGAGCGCCTGCGGGAGCAGCCGGAGGTGGCGGACGTCCAGTCCTTCGGCGAGCGGCTGCACGTCACGCTCAAGGGAAGGGATCAAGACGCTGAGGCCGCTGCCTCGCGCCTCGCCGCCGATCTCAAGGCCCAGGGCATCGAGGTGGAGTCCGCCCGGCCAGTGCTGCCGACCCTGGAAGACATCTTCATCGCGCGCATCGAGGCCGCCGAGCCGGAAGCCGCGGCGGCTGTGAGGTGAATGGCCTATGAACCCCAGGATCTTCCTTGCTCTTCTTCTGGCTGCCTTGATGGGAAGAGCGGCTCTCGCCGAAGCCGTCCGCCTCACCCTGGCCGAAGCCCTGGAGCGCGCCCGCGCCAACTCGCCTCGCCTGGAGTCGCTCACCGCCCTGGAAGCCGCCGCCGAGGCTGCTCGGCGTGGTGCCCTGGCGGAGCGGCTTCCGCTCCTGGACCTTTCCGGCGGCTACACCCGCAACTCCAATGTCGACGAGTTCTCGCTCACCCTTCCGGGACTGGGGACTCGCACCCTCTTCCCCAACATCCCGAACAACTACCGCCTGCACGCCGGAGCCTCCCTTCCTCTCTACACCGGCGGGCGGATCGAGGGCGCCATCGCCGCCTCCGAGCGGCAACGGGAGGCCGCGGCGCAGGATCGCTCCGGCGCCGTCAACGATCTCCTCCTGGAGACCCAGACGGCCTACTGGGGATTGGTGACGGCCCGCGAGAGCGCGCGGGTGCTCGCCGAGGCCGAGACGGCGTTCGAGGCCCATCTGAAGGACGCGAAGAACCGGTTCGACGTCGGCGTCGCGGCGTCCAACGAGGTGCTGGCCGTGCAGGTGGAGCGGGACCGCGCCGAGCTGGCCCGTCTCCAGGCCGAAAACTCCGCCGCGGTGGTCAACGAGAACCTGATCCGCCTCGTGGGCCTGCCTCCCGGCTCGCGGGTGGAGCCCGCCGAATCCCTGACGCCGCCGCCCGTCGTCGCCGCCGACACCGAAGCCCTGGCGGCGGCCGCCCTCGCCGCCCGGCCCGAGATCCTCGCCCTCATGGCCCGGGCCAAAGCCGCCCGCGCCTCGGTCGAGATCCAGAAGTCGATCAACCGGCCCCAGGCGAGCCTCTCCCTGGGCTACGACTTCGCCGATCCCAACCCCCGCATCCTGCCGCCGCAGGACGAGTTTCGCAGCAGTTGGAGCGCCGGCGTGGTGGTGGCCGTGCGCGCCTTCGACGGCGGCCGGGGCGCCGCGGCTGTGGCCCAGGCCTCCGCTCAGGCCGACGCTCTCGACCGTCAGGTCGACGACCTGAAGGCCCGGCTGCGGCTGGAGGTCACCTCCCGCCTCCTCGATCTCTCCTCCGCCCGGGCGGCCCTGGCCGTAACCGCCCGCAACCTCGACGCGGCGAAGGAGAACGTGCGAGTGGCCCGCGACCGCTACACGGAGGGCGTCGTCCCCTCGACCGAGCTGCTCGACGCCGAGACGGCTCTCCTCCGCGCCGGCCTCGACCAGACCTCGGCCTCCACGCAGGTGCGTATCGCCCTCGCCAACGTCGACCGCGCCGTGGGACGGTCCGGGAAATAGCCCATGGCCGCTCCCGCCCTCGAAGCCGACCACCTCACGAAGCGCTTCGGCGACTTCGTGGCCGTGGACGACGTGTGCTTCGACGTCAAGGAGGGCGAGGTCTTCGGGCTGCTGGGGAGCAACGGCGCGGGCAAGTCCACCGTCATCCGCCTCTTCTGTGGGCTGCTCGCCCCCACCTCCGGCGACGGCCGGGTGCTGGGGATCGACATCGCCAAGGACCCCGAAGGCGTGCGTCGCCGCATCGGCTACATGACCCAGCGCTTCAGCCTCTACGACGAGCTGACGGTGCGGCAGAACCTCAACTTCTTCGCCGGCGTGTACGGCCTCCGCGGTCCGGCGAAGGCCGAGCGCCTCGTCTGGGCGATCCGCATGGCGGACCTCGGCGGCAAGGAGGATCTCGCCACCCGCTCCCTGCCCGGCGGCTGGAAGCAGCGCCTCGCCCTGGCTTGTGCCCTCCTGCATCGGCCGCGATTGGTCTTCCTCGACGAGCCCACGGGCGGCGTCGATCCCATCTCCCGGCGCCGCTTCTGGGGATTGATCGATACCCTGGCCGCGGACGGCGTGACGATCATCGTCACCACCCACTACCTGGACGAGGCCGAGCGCTGCGACCGCATCGCCCTGCTCGACCAGGGCCGGCTCGTGGCCCTGGGGTCGGTGGCCGAGCTGAAGGACGTCTTCGCCGGCCGCGCCGTGCTGGAGGTCATCTGCCCGCGCTTCCTCGACGCCCAGGAACGGCTGGAGAAGGAGGACTGGGTGCGCGAGGTCTCCCTCTTCGGCGACCGCCTGCACGTGGTGGTGGACGACGCGGAGGACGGCCGGCGGCGCGTCCTCGCCCTGCTGGAGAAGGACGGCAATGCTCCGGCCACGGCGGAGCGCATCGTCCCCTCGCTGGAAGACGTCTTCATCCACTCCATCGAGGCCCGGGGGGAGAAGCCGTGAGTCCCCGGAAGGTCTGGTCCGTCGCCTGGAAGGAGCTGCTCCAGTCGTCCCGCGACCCGTTGAGCCTCGGGATGCTGCTGGGCGTTCCCTGCATGATGCTGCTGCTCTACGGCTACGCGATCAACTTCGACGTCCGCCACGTCGCCCTCGCCGTCGAGGACAACGACAAGAGCGCGGTGAGCCGCGAGCTCATCGCCTCCTTCGTCAACTCCACCTACTTCGACCAGGTCGCCGACCTGCCGGCCGGAGCGGACCTGCGCCGGCTCACCGAGCGGCGTCAGGCGCGGGGCATCCTGGTCATCCCCGAGGGCGCGGCGCGCGACCTCGCGGCGGGGAAGACCGTGCCGCTCCAGCTCATCCTCGACGGCGTCGACGCCAACACGGCCACCACCGTCCTGGGCTACGCCTCCGCCCTGATCGCCGCCGCCAACGTCCAGAAGGTGGCGGAAGCCAGCGGCCGGCTGCAACTGGCGCCGATCGATTTCCAACCCCGGGTCTGGTACAACCCGGAGCTCAAGTCCACGCGCTTCCTCGTCCCCGGTCTAATCGGCTTCATCCTGATGCTGACCGCCGTGCTCTCGACCGCCATCTCCGTGGTGCGGGAGAAGGAGCGGGGGACGATGGAGCAGCTCCGGGTGACCTCCTTGAAGCCCGGCGAGCTGATCCTGGGCAAGACCCTGCCGTACCTGGGGATCTCGCTGCTCGCCACGGTGCTGATCCTCGTCGCGGCCCGCTTCCTCTTCGGCATCGCCGTCGCCGGCTCCTACCTCCATCTCTTCGTGGCGGCCCTGGTCTACCTGATCGGCGCCCTGGGCCTGGGCCTGCTCGTTTCCTCGATCGCGGATACCCAGGCCGTGGCCTTCCAGGTCGGAGCCCTCGTCTCTATGCTGCCGGCGATCTTCCTCTCCGGCTTCATCTTTCCCATCCGCTCGATGCCGCGGGCCTTGCAGATCGTCACCTACGCCGTGCCGGCCCGCTACTTCAACGTCGTGCTGCGGGGAGTGATCCTCAAAGGAGCGGGTCTCGAGTCCTACCCGAGGGACATGGTGTTCCTCGTTCTCTACGCCCTGGCCGTGATGGGCCTGGCCTACGTCCGGCTGTCGCGCAGGGAGGTGTGAGATGCACGAGCTGTGGGCGGTGATCGTGAAGGAGTTCCTGCAGCTCCGGCAGGACAAGAAGATGATTCCGGCCATGGTGGTCGGTCCCGTCATCCAGCTCCTGGCCCTGGGCTACGCCGCCAACCTGGACGTGACCCACGTACCCATGGTGCTGGTGGATGAGGACCGTTCGCCGGCCAGCCGTGCTCTGGTCGAGCGCTTCACCGGCGCCGGCACCTTCGACCTCGTGGGTGCGGAGGACACCCCGGCGGCCATCGATCCGTGGCTGGTGGAGGGCCGGGCGCAGCTCGCCCTGGTGATCGCCTCCGGCTACGGCGAGGACGTGGCGGGAGGCCACACGCCGAAGGTGCAGGTGATCGCCGACGGCACGGACGCCAACTCCTCGGGATTGGGGCTCGGCTACGCCGCCCAGATCGTCGCCGGCGCCGGAGTGGAGATGGTGGCCGCGCGCCGCGTTCCAGGAGGTGGCCGACCGGCCGCCGGCCACTACGAGCTCGTCCCACGCGTCTGGTACAACCCGGACCTGAAGAGCCGCTGGTTCTACGTGCCGGCGGTGATCGCCATGGTGCTGATGCTGGTGACCATGATCCTGCCCTCCATGGCCGTGGTGCGGGAGAAGGAGATCGGCACCCTGGAGCAGCTCAGCGTCACGCCCCTGCGCTCCTGGCAGCTCGTCCTCGGCAAACTGATCCCCTTCCTGATCCTGGGGCTGCTGGACATGCTGCTGGTCACCGGCCTGGTGACGGGCCTCTTCCACGTCCCCCTGCGAGGCTCGCTCCTCACTCTCGCCTTTCTGACCTTCCTCTTCCTGCTTTGCACGCTGGGGCTGGGGCTGCTGGTCTCGACGATGGTGCGCACCATGCAGCAGGCCATGGGCCTCTGCGTCTTCGTCCTTATGGTCCCCATGATCTACCTCTCGGGCCTGATCTTCCCGGTGGAGAACATGCCCCACGGCTTCCAGATCGCGAGCTACGTCATCCCCGTGAAGTACTACGCCAACGTCCTGCGCGGCGTCTTCCTGAAGGGCTCGGGGCTGGATGTCCTGTGGCCCGAGGCGCTGGCCCTGCTGGGGATCGGGCTGACGGTGCTGACGGCGGCGGCGTTGCGGTTCAGGAAGAGCTTGGAGTGAGGCGGCCCCTCATCACCCTGGAACCACGACTTCGAGATCCGCATCGGCGAGCCTCTCGAAATGGGCTCGGTTGAAGGTCAGGATTCTCCGCGCACCGCCTTTGCGCGCGCAGGCGGCGATCAGGCCGTCATAGCTCGTGGCGCCCGCGATCTGGCGTTGGCTGAGCCCCTCAATCAGCTCCCAAGCTTCCTCTCCTTCAAGCCCAACGACAAGCGTCCGCTGCCGAAAGGAACCTTCAAGGACCGCGAGAGCGTCCTTGGCGCTGAGGCGATGCGGACTGGGCAACCGAGTCATGACTGAATAGGCTTCGACTAGTGCCTGGAGAGGGAGGATGACGTCGCCGGGCTCCGCCAGGAGGTCTGCCAACTCGGCGGCAGCCGGAGCGTGGTGCTCATGCGAGGAGAGAAGGCCAGCGACGATGACGCTGGTATCGAGAGCTGTGGCTCGCCGGACCTTCTCACTCTCCACGTTCGCGGACCTTTCGGAGAACCTGCTCGACCGTCGCCTCAGAGAGAGGTGGCCCCTCCTCGGCGGGTACCGCGATCCAGAGAGGCCCTCGCTGAACGATCTTGACCTCGCGCGGAAGCGGTTCGATCTCGACCTTTCCTTGCTGGACCGTAATCCGTAGCGTCATCCCTGGAAGGATTCCTGCCTCGTCTCGGACCAATTTGGGGAGGACAAGCCGGCCGGCAGAGTCTATGGTGGTCTGAATGGCATTTCCCATGGATCTAAGAATACCATGAGGCCAGCCGAGCCACTCCTTTTTTCGAATCACCAAGCTGCCGGCGGAAGCGATCGTCAACGCCATCTACCATCGGAGCTATGAGGAACGGGAGCCCTTCGAGGTGCGCGTCACCCCGCACGAGTTGACGGTCCTCAGCTTCCCGGGTCCTGACCGCTCCATCCGGCTCGACCAGCTCCGGGCCGGCCGGGCCGTCTCCCGCCGCTATCGCTGCGTGCAACGAAAAATTGACCGCGTACGGGTAGTGCTGCCATTGGGAAAGTTACTCACGCCGCCTCCCGCATTTCGACCGCCACGGCCCGGCCCTCAGCCTCCCGCAGGAGGTCGGCCAGAGACCAGGGGCGCCGCTCGATTCCGGCTTTCATCGCTGGCGTCATCCGGATCGACTTGTGGAACTTCACAAAATTGTAATAGGCGATAAAGACGTGCACCGCCGCGTCCAGGTTGGCGCGCTTCCGTGAGAATCCATTGCTCAAGCGGACGAAGCGGCGCAAGCCGGTGCGCAATGTCCAGTTGAATCTTTCGATCCTTGAGGTCCCTACGCGGTCCTCATCCGGGGTCCCTGAGACCCAATACTTTTCGCTCGATAGTAGGCGCGGCGGTGCATACCGCCGCGCATCGATGCCTCCCGCGCTTCCGAATTCCTTCCGGATCGCGCCATGGTCAACCCGCCCTCCTAAGTGAGCTTCTACCGCGCCCGGGAAGCCGTCCCACGCGTCACTGCTCACCTGGAAGTGGCCGGAGGTCGCGACCGCGAGCCGCGCCATGAACCGGTTCGCGTCCGCTGACGTTCTGCGGCCAACGTGATTGGCCAAGATGAGTTTCGTATTTCTCTCGATACCAAGGAAGCAATAGGAATCCCCGGCTTCGGGGTTTTCAATCCCTTTTCGAGTCTTCGTAGATTCCTTACACACAATATATGACCAAATTTCGTCAATTTCGACATCATTGACGGGAACATCCTTCACCCTCTCTTCCAGGAGCCGCTTGCAGCCGTCCCCGAGATCGACCAGGAGGCGGAGAATCGTCCGCTGCTGGAGTCCCGTCAGGCGCTCGACGGCCCGTACCGAAACGCCCTCGCACAACAAGCCGAGAACGGTAACGACCTGCTCATCCGAGACGCGCCGGGGGCGGCGGGCCGGCTTGGGGAGCTTGGCGTCTACCCACACGCGGCGGCAGTCGCAACAACGGAAGCGGGGGCGGCGGTCGGTGGTGTTGCCGTGCTTCTTGACGGTCTCACTCTGGCAGGAAGGGCATTGCATGGCAGGCGTCCTTTCGGGAGCTTGCCAGCCGTGCCATAATCGACTTGTGGGGTCCGTTGGCTTCGGCTGGCGGATTCTTGGCTCGGTGGTCGTTGGCGCGACTGCCGGGCCGTTTGTTTTTTCAGGGGGCGTTGTCTCCTTGGTCCGTCCTCAACTGGACTTAGTGTAGCACAAAAAGTGCTACGGTCAAGAGTTGACTTGTGGCATTTCGAGTGCTACGGTATTTCCTATGCCTAGAACTGGCCGACCCAAGAAGCCGAACGCCTACCGCGTAATGCTTCGCGTCCGCGTGCTCGAAGAGCACGACGAATTGATACGGCAGGCCGCAGAGATCACGGCTCGCCGCAAGGGCTCGGGCGACGTTTCGAGTTGGGTGCGAGAGGTGCTTGTGGCGGCAGCTCGGCGCGTGGTGGCGAAGGAAGGGGGCGCCGTCACCGACGCCCCCCAGGAGTCGGACTAGATGAAGCTCAGTCCGACCGGGGTAGGTCTGGCCGCCACCGCCGATTCCATCCGGCCAGCCAGTCGAGCCACTTTGCACCCATTGGGTGGGCTCCTATTGCAAAGGTACGGCGGTGGTGCTACGATAAGTCCGTCACAGTCCTATCGCAGTTGGGGCCACCGCCCCCATGGTTTTCGTTTGGACTCGCCCCCGAGGCCCCCACCTCGGGGGCGGTCCGGTTCCGTTTCGTCGCATTCGTCTTTTAATCAACATCGAAGCACCTTTCCTTTCTGGCCTTCCGGGCCTTGCACCAAGCACTGTCAGACGACTGACGATCCGGGTTAGGTCTTCACGGTGCCGCCCTTCGGCGGACCATAAGTCGCCTCCTTGCCCGGACCGCCCTTCTCTATTGGTTCTAACTCTTTCTTGACTCCCATGCGGCGCATAGTGCCGGCGAGAGATGAATGATGAGTAACGTTCGCCAGTTCTGGATAGCGAGCCTGAAGCTCCGTCCTTACCGCGCCCGTGGTAAACGGCGCGGGAAGCGTGCCGATAATTTCTCGAATAGCTTCGATTAGGGCTATCCCCCCGGCTTCAGGCTTGCTCTTGCGCTCAACACGCTTTCTTCGCGAACGGCCTGCTTTTTCAGATGTCTTTGCCGGAGCACCTTGACGCATCTCCTGCGCCATTTCCTCCGCCGTTTCAATCTGAAGGCGCACCTTGGTCTCTTCTTGCTCAAGCGCTTCGAGTTCACCTCGCAACCGTTCTGCTGCTGCTGCAATCTCCTGAACCCGGCGACGTTTTTTTTCGAGAAATCTAGCTACAAGGTCCAAGATGATCTCCTTGCCCTCTTAGGGTGCAACGTCATGAGTGTAGGGAGCCTGTGAGTGTCTTGTCAAGGGTGCACCCTTGCTACATGTGCAAGCGTCACCACTATAGGTGGTGGCGCGAGACGCCAAAGAGGCTGTAAGGCATAGACAAGAGTGCGCTTAGCGTAAGTGCGCCGTAGCGCTTGTGTGGCGCTTGTGACAAACAGCACAAAGGGCCGGCCCCTTGCGGAACCGGCCCCGGTGCTATGTCGCTTCGCGCTCGTGGCGCTCTATGAGGGGACCGGCCCGAATGTCTTCAGCCTCCCCGCCGCTGCGCGCCCAAACGCCCGCCAGCTCGGCGGCGAGCGCCTTACACTGCCGGGCATATCGAAACGTGGCGACGATCCTCCGGCCCGGTAAGTAGACCAACGTCTGGTAGTGAGTGGAGCCGGCCGGAATCGGCCCGCCCCCGGAGCCGTGGAAGATCCCGAAGGGCGGAGACACCCATCCCTTAAGCTCTGGCGCCGCGCCGTCGTCCAGGGCCACGCGAAACCGACCGCGGCGCCAGAGCAGCGGCAAGGGAAGTCCGGCCTTCGTCCGGAGCTTCAAGTAGACATCTAAGGCGCATGCCGCCCAGCTCCCGACCGAGGAGAAGCCTTCTGAGTCGCTCGCCTTTTTCCACGCGACGGATTGCGGCATGGAAGCCCGTAGCGTGAAGGTGGCGACCTTCACGGTGCGACCTCGCGAGGCATGAGGCTGGTCCGATGGCGTTCCATGGTGCCTCTCGGGTCCGCCATCGCCGCCTCGATTGCGGCGGCGATCTTTTCCACCTCGCCGCCACAGTCGCGCGCGAGCCAGTTGTAGGCCCTGCCCAGCTCGGAATACGTCGTTCCTCCTGCCGACCATTCGAGAACGTACCGCAGGTGCCGCAGGTCGGCCACCACGGCGCGCAGGAGCGCAGCATCTTCGCCTTGCTTGTGGGGTGGCCACCAACGCGGGGCGGCACAGCGGTACAGCTCCGTGAGCAAGCGGGAGAGACGGCGCAAGGCGGCGGCATCGGCCTTGCGGGTGAAGACCACGAGGAACGTTTCCCGGAAGCCCCCGCTCCATCGCATGTTCGTGACTCGCTTGCTGGTCATGACGCCGGCCCCTCGCCGCGCCACGTTCCGAGTTTCGCCTCTATGTGCTCGGCGACGCTGCCGACCTCGTGGGACATGAGCACAGCCGTGCGGCAAAGACTGGCCTCGTATGGCTCGTCTGGCGGATCTTCGCCCAACGTCATGAGGTAGCCTTCCAGGTGCCGGAGGTCCGCGACAGCGGCGCGCAGCTCGGCGCGGCGCCATCCCTCCGGCTGGTTTGGCCAGTTGCCCCATGTCGCGAGGGTCATCTCGTAAATCAGGTCGCCCACCCCGCGCAGGGAGGCGTTGTGCCGTGGCTCGCTGAAGTAAACGAGGAAGGTCTCGCGGAAGGCTACGAAGTGCTCCCAGCGGTCGGGATCGACCTGGGGCGGGATCGCTACGGGGCCGGATGGCGGGGGACCGCTGGGAGGGGCGGGGGGTGGCGGTGCGGTAAACTTCCGTCTCAGCTCGGGCATGGGGTTTAGGCTCCTGTCCGGGTCAGGCCCGGCGGAAGCGTGGACGCGCCCCGCCGGGCCGCTTGGTTTGGGCGAGAAAGGACGGTCCTCTCTCTGAGAGGACCGTAACCTATCCGGTGCCACTACCCACGTTTCGTGCCAGTAACTTTCCCAATGGCAGCACTACCCGCGTACGACGTGACGCAGACCGCGTTCCAAAAAAGATTGACCCGGGTCGATGTGACATCGACCGCAGTCTGCGGAAGATAGACCCGGGTCGATGAGACGTAGACTGCGGTCAACGTGACATCGACTGCGGTCAACGTGATGTAGACCGCGTTCCAAAAAAGATTGACCCAGGTCGATGTGACATCGACCGCGGTCTGCGGAAGATAGACTCGGGTCGATGAGACGTAGACTGCGGTCAACGTGACATCGACTGCGGTCGACGTGACGTAGACCGCGTCTCAAAAAAGATTGACCCGGGTCGATGTGACATCGACCGCGGTCTGCGGAAGGTAGACCCGGGTCGATGAGACGTAGATTGCAGTCAATGTGACATCGACCGCAGTTGACGTGACGTAGACCGCGTCTCAAAAAAGATTGACCGGGGTCGACGTGGCATCGACCGCGGTCTGCGGAAGATAGACCCGGGTCGATGAGACGTAGACCGCGGTCAAAAAAACGTTGACAGCGGCTGGCGGTACAATGACCTCGTCAACAACCCGAAAGAGAGGACGAAATGGCCCTCCGAGCGTTCGTCGTCCTGCTGTGCCTGCTCCCCTGGCCCGACGTGGCGGCTGCCGCGGACGTGGAGCCGGCCGAGATCCTGCGCCGGATGATCGTCCGGTACGAGCACATGGAAACGTTCTTGGCCGAGGTGAGGACCGTCGATGAGATCACCGGCCTCTCCGGCAAAAGCCAGCGGATCGAGTCGACAGCCTCGATCCGGCTGGGGCGTCCGGGCTGGTACCGCATCACCTGGGCGGACCAGATGGAGCCCGGCGGCTCTGGCCCGGTGGGCACGGTCTGGAGCTCCGGAGAGGGGCCGCGCCTGCGCATCGGTGACCGCTACTTCAAGGTGGCAAACGACCTGGAAGCTCTGTCGGCCGCGACCGGGGTCTCACACCGGGCCGCGCACACCATCCCATCTCTGTTCTTCCCCTTCCTCGCTCCGCAACGCCTGCTGGGAAATCTCAGCGGTCTGCGCCTCCTCCGCCGGGAAGAGGTGGAGGGCGAGGCCTGCTATGTGCTGGCCGGAGCCTCGACCAACTCAGAAGAGATCGTCCTCTGGATTTCGGAGGCGAGCCAGTTGCTCGTCCGGCAGACTTACGGCCCCTTGAAGGGCTTCGGCTCTGGGTTCTCCATGCACACCACCGTGACCTACTCCGCCCTCCGGACCGACGCGAAGCTGGAGCCGCGGGACTTCGCCTGCCCGATTCCCGAGGGGGCCGTTGTGAGCGAATCGCTCTTGAGCGGCCTCCAGGATTTGCTCGCCGCCTCCAAGCTGCCGGCTCCCGGGCCGCGAAAAGCCTCGATGCCCCTGCCCAACCTGCTGGCGATCATGCTCCGCACGGCCCGGACGGGTGTTCCGGGCACGATCCGGGACCAGGTTCTCGCCAAGGCTCTCACGATCCCGGGGGTTGAGGCCGCGGCGACCGTCGGCTCACTACCGGAGGAAAGCCAGGAACCCAGAGAGATCTTGTTGCGGATGGAGCCGGGCCAGGCGCAGCCGGTCCGCATCGCGACGCGGCGCGTCAGTGACGGGTACTTCCGGATGATGGATCTCAGCTTGCTCCATGGACGGGCGTTCGGCGACCGGGACGACCGGAATTCGGTGCCGGTCGCCGTCGTGAACGAGAGCATGGCGAAGAAGGCCTGGCCCGGAGACGATCCGGTCGGCCGGCGGCTCTCGCTCTCCCCGGACGGACCGTGGCTGACCGTGGTGGGCATCGTCCGCGACGGCTCCATGCCGAACCTGGAGCGCCCTGGAGAGCCGGCGGTCTACCAGCCCATCGCCCAGGCTCCGCCGGCCGAATCCTTCGTCCTGCTCGTCCGCACCAAGGACTATCCTGGCAAGACCACGTGGCCGCTTCAGGAGATGATCGACCGCACCTTCGCCCAAGAGTTGCGCTTCGAAGGATCCAGGATCATCTCACTTGTGGAGACGCCGGCCCGGATTTGAGAGCAAGAAATCCTCCGTAGCCAAGGCGCCCGCCTATAATCCCGGCGTGCCGTACGTCTACATCCTCCGCTGCGGCGACGGCTCGCTCTACACCGGGATCGCCAAGGATCTGGAAAGACGCCTCGCGCAGCACTTGGCGGGCCGGGCGTCCCGGTACACACGCTCCCATGCTCCGGTGACGCTCGCCTGGAGCCTGGAGGTCTCCTCTTGGAGCCTGGCGCTCCGGGAGGAACGGCGGATCAAGAGCCTTACGCGGGTCCAGAAAGAGGAAATTTTGTCCCAGGAGTCCGTTCCAGCATGCCCCCCACTCTCCTCCTGAGCGTCGACTCCGTCACCAAGGGCTATGGCGCCCGTCCCCTCTTCGACAAGCTGTCGTTCGGCATCTTCGAGGGCGACCGGGCGGGTCTCATCGGGCCCAACGGGTCCGGCAAGTCGACTCTTTTGCGCATTCTCGCCGGCTTCGAGGAGCCGGACGGCGGCATCCGCTCGCTGCGCCGCGGCATCCGCATGGGCTTCGTCCCTCAGGACCCCACGTTCCCCGCGGGCGCGAACGTCGAGGAGGTCCTCATCCAGGCCTTGGCGGACGTTCCGGGGGAGGAGTTCGAGAAGCTGACGCGGGTGGCCGTCACCCTCGGCAAGACGGGGTTCGACGATCCCGAGCAGCCGGTCGAGATCCTCTCCGGCGGCTGGCGCAAGCGCCTCGCCATCGCCCGCGCGCTGGCCCGCGAACCGGACGTGCTGCTCATGGACGAGCCCACCAACCACCTGGACGTCGAGGGCATCCTCTGGCTGGAGGATCTGCTGCAGAGCGAGCCGCTGGCCTATCTGGTAGTCAGCCACGACCGCTGGTTCCTGGAGAACGTGGCCGGCCGCATGCTGGAGCTCGACCCTCGCTATCCCGACGGCATCCTCCAGGCGACGGGCACCTACACCGATTTCCTGGAGAAGCGCGACGAGGTGCTGCGCAACCAGGCCGAGTACCAGAGCTCGCTCGCGAACAAGGTGCGCCGCGAGGTGGAGTGGCTGCGCCGCGGCGCCAAGGCCCGCACCACCAAGGCCAGGGGGCGCATCAAGGAGGCCGACCGTCTCATCGCCGAGCTGACCGAGCTGCGCGAGCGCACCGGCGCCGCCGCCGAGGCCCGCGCCGGCATCGACTTCAATGCCTCGGACCGCAAGACGAAGAAGCTCCTGGTGGCCGAGGGGCTCTCGAAGTCGTTCGGCGCGCGCAAGATCGTCCAGAACCTGGACCTCAAGCTCACCCCGGGCACACGCCTCGGCCTCATCGGCCCCAACGGCAGCGGCAAGACGACGCTCCTCTCGCTGCTCGACGGCTCCCTGGAACCGGACGCCGGCACCATCCAGCGGGCGGAGTGGCTGAAGACCGTCCGCTTCGAACAGAACCGCGACACGCTCGACCGCACGGTCTCCCTGCGCCGCGCCCTGGCGCCGGAGGGGGATACCGTGCTGTATCAGGGCCGCCCCATCCACGTCGCCGCCTGGGCCAAGCGCTTCCTCTTTCATACCGACCAGCTCGACACGCCCGTCTCCCGCCTCTCGGGCGGCGAGCAGGCCCGGATCCTCATCGCCCGTCTCATGCTCCAGCCGGCGGACCTGCTGATCCTCGACGAGCCCACGAACGACCTCGACATCCCGACGTTGGAGGTGCTGGAGGAGAGCCTGATGGAGTTCCCCGGCGCCCTGGTGCTCGTGACCCACGACCGCTTCCTGCTGGAGAGCGTGTCGAGCATCGTCCTCGCCCTCGACGGCAGCGGCACCGCCACCTTCTTTGCCGACTACACGCAGTGGGAGGCGGCGCGGGCGGCGGCCCCTTCGCCCAAGCTCGCTCCTCCCAAAGCCTCAGCCGGACCCGCGCAACCCGCCAAGCCGGCGAAGGAGGCGAAGAAGCTGACCTACAAGGAGCAGAGGGAGTGGGAGCAGATGGAGGCGAAGGTCCTGGACGGCGAGGAGCGCCTCGCCGCCGCCCAGGCCGCCGTGGAAGATCCGGCCGTGGCCTCCGACCCCAAGGCCCTCCAGGAGCGCTGCGCTACCCTGGAGACGGTGAGGAAGGACGTCGAGCGCCTCTACGCGCGTTGGGCGGAACTGGAAGAGAAGCAGAAGTAACGCCACCTAGAAAGGAACATCATTGTGACCAAGCAACTCGGCGGGACCGGCTTCGCGTTGCCCTGCCTTTTCCTGGCTTTCGCCGCGATGTCGGCGGCGGCCCCGGCTCCCGTGCCTTCTCCAGACAATCTTCCGGCCCTGCTGTCCCAAGGGCTTGTGGGCCTGTCGTTCTCTCCCGACGGCGGCAAGATCCTCGTGTCGATGAACGCGGGCGGCGTGTACAACGCGTTTGCCGTCCCGGCGGCGGGCGGGGCTCCGGAGCCGCTGACGCGCTCGGCGCGGGAGGCGGTCTTCGTCGAGACGTACTTTCCCCACGACGAACGGTTCCTTTTCCGCAGGACGGAGGGAGAGTTGGAGCATCTCTTCGTCCGGGAGCTGGACGGCAGGGAGACCGATCTCTCGCCTGGCAAGGCCTCCCGCTTCAAGGGCTGGAACGCCGACGGCAGCGGATTCCTCCTCGACGAGGATCAGCGCGGCTCGGGAGTCGACAACGTCTACGAGGTCTCCACCCGCCCTGGCTACGCGCGCAAGTTCGTCGTCCAGAACACCCCGAAGACCCCCTTCGCCTTCGCCTCGCCGGATCGCCGCTTCCTGGTGACCACCCGCGTGCAGTTCGATCTCAGCCGCGAGGTCTACATCAAAGACACGAAGACGGACCAGACCCGCGGCCTGTTCTCGGGCGAGGCCCAGGCTCTCCATCTACCCCTGGATTTCACGCCCGATGGCACCCACCTGCTGCTGCGGTTCGACGGCGGTGCCAAGGAGTTCCTCTACCTGGCGAGCGTCGACGTCGCCACCGGCATCTTCAAGCGCCTGGTCATCCGGGATTGGGACGTCCTGGCCGGCGTCTACTCACCGGATCACAAACTCTTCGCCCTCACCGTGGCCGGCGACGCCAGCTCCCACTTGGAGCTCTACGACGCCACCAGCTTCCAGCGCATCGATCTGCCCGGCATCGCGCTCGACGGGTGGTTGAGCGCCGTGGCCTTCTCCCCGGACTCCAAGACCCTGGCGTTCATCCAGTCATCGAGCGCCGCGCGCCCTGAGATCCTGGCGATCGATCTGGCCAGGCCGGGTCCGCCGCGCAAGCTGATCCAGGGCGGCCGGCCCGAGATTCCCGCCTCCTCCCTGGTGGCCGGCAAAGTGGTGCGGTTCCCCTCGTACGACAAGGTGGAGATCCCAGGGATCCTCTTTCAGCCCGCGGGGGCGGCGGCGGACCACAAGGTGCCGGCGGTGATCTGGGTGCACGATGGCCCGAGCGAGCAGACGCGACTGGGCTTCGATCCGTTCTTCCAGTTCCTGCTCTCCCGCGGCTATGCCGTCTACGCCATCAATCACCGGGGCAGCACCGGCTACGGCAAGAGCTTCCAGCGCCTCGACAACGGCCACCACGGCGACGTCGACCTGCGGGACTGCCTGGCGGCCAAGGCGATGCTGGAGGCGACCGGCTGGATCGACGCCAAGCGCATCGCCATCGCCGGCCAGGGGCATGGCGGCTTCCTCGCCCTCGCCGCGATGTCGCTCCATCCCCAGGATCTCGGCGCCGGGATCAGCTTTTCCGGTCTGTTGGACTGGGGGCGCTACGTACGGAACATCCGCCAGTCCGATCCCCGTCGCGGGCTCCTGTACGAAGAGCTTGGCGACCTGTCGAACGACGAGTTCTGGCGGCGGGTCTCGCCCGCCTACCACGCGGGCGATGTGGTCCATCCCGTGCTCCTCGTGCAGGGAGCGAACGACGCCGTCGCCATTCCGCAGGAGGCTCAAGGATTCGTCGCTGCGGTGAAGGCGAAGGGGGTGACGGCGGAGGAGGTGATCCTCCCCGGCGAAGGGCACGAATTCTCGGCGACTTCAAGCCAGGAGACGGCCTACCGGGCGGCGGCCGACTTCCTCGACCGTAATCTCAAGGCGGAGGCGCCGCCGGTTGCCCAGAAAAAAGCGTTGAAAAAGAAGTGATCTGGATTCCCCGGCTTCGCAGCAGATCTGGAAACCGGGGATCGCAAAGCGCCGCCGTCTCCGCGTCCCAGTCATAGCCCCACGAAGGGTAGGCGGCGGCGAGGTCGCGGTCCCCCAGTCCCGGATGGCAGACCAACTCGGAGATCCCCTCTCCGACATCTCCGAGAAGGGCTTCGATCCCTTCCGGGGTCAACCGGCCCGCCTCCATCACTCCCACCGTGCGGTCAGTGGTCCGAATCGTCTCCGGAAGCCGCCGCCGGGCTCTCCGGCCCACTCCGTTCAGCACGGCGATTTCGACCGCTCGTCTGGAGAGTCTGTGGACGGCGGGCTCGCGGGGAATGCGGACGAACGGGATGCGGTACTCCTCTGCCAGCCGCAGCACGACGTCGAAGACGCGGGGGAGAACGTGCAGATGCTGATGGGAGTTGGCGTGGACGAGCCTGAGCCCGCCGGCCAGCAGGCGCTCGATCTGGCGCCGCAGCTCGGTCTCGACCTCGGCGGCGGCGATGCCGCCCAGGGCATAGCGCAGGGCGAAGTCCCGCACGTGCGGCAGGAAGGCGCCGTCGCGGCCGAGGAGGGAGGGCACCTCCCCCGGCGGCGACAGCGGGCGCTCGCCCACCAGAGTGAGATGGACGCCCGCGTCGAGCCCCGGCCGGTCGCGAAGCTGCTCCAGCGCCGGCTCCAGGGCGGCGCCGCCCGCCACGACACTGACGGCCGTGACGAGACCCCGGTCGTGGGCCTGGAGAGCTCCGAGGGTCATGCCGGCGTGGAGGCCGGCGTCGTCGGCCGTGACGACGAGCGCTCTCAACGGGCAGGCGTCGCCGGAATCGCGGCTTCCGCAGGTTCGGCGGTCGTCGCCTTCCCGTCGCCCCGCCGCCGGGGATGGCGCATCTCCGGATAGAGGATGAAGAGCTCGCGGAAAATCTTGAGGATCACCGTCGGCGACGACAGCGTCGATTTTCCGCGGGTGCGGGGGAAGTAGTCCAGGCCGAGCTGCTGGATGACGAAGCCCAGGTTCTTGGCCTTGACGATCAGCTCGGCGTCGATCAGCGAGCCTTCGGATTTGAGCTCGATGGCCTCCAGCACCTCTCGCCGCATCAGCTTGAAGGAGAAGTTGATGTCGCGATGCGGCCAGCCGAAGAGCAGGCCGATGAGCGAGTTGTAGAGGTAGGAGTAGACCGTGCGCTTGAAGCCTTCCGTCGTGCGGTCCAGCCGGTAGCCGGCGATCAGGTCCGCCCGCGTCACCAGCAGCGCCTGGATGGCACGCCCCACGATGTCCGGATCGAACGGCAGGTCGGCGTCCATGTAGAGCACGAGGTCCTTGCGCGCGGCGGCGAAGCCGGTCTTGAGCGACGCGCCGAGCTTGCGGTTGATCTCGTGCCGCTGCACCCGGATGCGCGGGTTGGCCGCCGCCAGCCGCGCGACGATCTCGGGCGACCGGTCCTCGGAGGCGTCGTCCACCACCACGATCTCGTAGTCCCCGGCGTGGCGCTCCAGCGCGTCGACGGCGAAATCGATGGCGTGCTCGATGTTCTCCTCTTCGTTGAACATCGGGATGACGAGCGAGACGGACGGACGTGGACGCATGGGTCACCCAGAGATGATGTGGAGATTATCGGGGTAGCCGCTGCAGGCCGCGAAGCTGCACGGCGAGATGGCGGGAGTCTTTTCCCCCCGGTACGAAGGAGCGGGAGGAGTGGAAGGCGATCTCGCTTCGCCCTTCCGGTTCGACCGGCAGCTCGATACGGCTCTCGGTGCCTCGCGGCAGCTCGACCGTCCTGATCGATTTGCCGTTGACCGAGACGATCACCGTGTTGGACTCCAGGGGCGCCAGGGCAGGCAGCCCCAGGGTCACGGCGACGGCCTGGACGTCCCGCGGGAAGATGCGCAGGATGGCATCGGGATTGAGCCAGCGCCAGCGCGCGTCGCGCATGCTGGGCTCGAAGGCCTGGATGCCGCGCACCACCTGATAGCGGGCGTCCGCCGGAATGGGGCTCAGGGAGACGACGCGGTAGTGGTTGCGGGTGAGCTTGCCGTAGGCGTCGCTCTCCGGCCAGCGGAAGGTCATCGCTCCCGGCCAGGCGCTCTCGCCCTCGGCGTACAGCCAGAGGGGTGCATGGGGCCGGCGGGCGTAGGTCTGCAGCCCGGCGTCGATGGGCGAGAGGTCGAATCCCCGCATCATGAAGTGGGCGTGGGGTGCCAGGTCGTCCTGCACCAGGATTCCCGCTCCCGCCGGCAGGTGGCGGTGCGCCCAGAGCGCCGCCTGCAAGGGCGGCGACACGGTGGTGGCGCGGGCCGCGAGGAGAGGACGAGCATAGAGGCCGCCCCCTACCAGCACCAGGCCGGGAACCACCCAGGCCGCCGCCGGCACCCGCAGGCGCCGCGCCGCCGCCTCGCTTCCCACCACCGCCGCGAAGGCCACGCAGAGGACCGCCGGCAGGGCGTAGCGCACGCCGTCCGCCGGGTCCATCATTACCAGGCAGACGGCGAGCTGCAGGACCGCCAGCACGGCGATCGGGAGCGCCGCCGTGCGCCGCCGCCGCACCAGGACCACGGCACCCACGACCGCCAGGAGGAGCACGGGCAACGACAACCACTTCGGGCCCCACGGATGGGCCAGGAAGCGGGTCAGCAGCTCCAGCCGCGAGCTGGTGCCGCGCGAGGTGGTGGCGTCGTGCAATGCCACGTAGGCGGCCTGCTTCATCTCGTAGGCGAGGAGGCCGCTGGGGCCGCCCGTGGCGCTCATCAAAGGCGCGAACCAGACGACCGACACCAGGGTGAAGGCCGTCAGGGCCTCTCCCCGACGCCGCCAGCTCACCGGCCAGAGCGCCACCGCCAGCATGGGCAGGACGACGAGCGCATGCTGAGGCCGGCAGCCGATGGCCGCCGAAGCGGCGGCTCCCAGCCCGGCTGCCGCCCAGATGCTACCCGTGTCGTGCAGGATGGCGGCGGCGGCGAGCGCCAGGGCGAGGAACATCAGGGCCGGCGGGTCCGACATCGGCAGCGTCCCCTGGACGAGCATCACCGGCGAGAGCTGGAAGAGCAGGGCACCCGCGACCGCGACCCGCTCGGCGCGAGGGCCACCCGCAGTCCCGCCAACAATCCTGCGGAAGGCCACCACCAGCGCCCAGTAGCCCACCAGCGAGGAGACCACGGCCAGGGCCACGAGGCTCACGAAGTGGCTGGGGAAGACCAGGGAGAAGAGCTTGCCCAGGCCCACCGTCAGCGGGTAGCCCGGCGGGTGCGGCCGATGGCTCAAGGGTTCGAAGCGCCCGATGGCACCCGAGAAGAGGAACTCGTCCATCTCCCACAGGCTGCGGGGCAGCGTCAAGGCGCGGACGGCCGCCACCAGGACGAACCCCAGGAGCGAGGGGAGCGAGAGCCGGTGAGCGGCCGCGAGGATCCGGGTTGACACCGGAACCCTGGGAAGGTATGCAGTCTCAGTGGCTTCCATTGGCTATTTCCAGGCTCTGTCCCTGATCCGCCGGACCTACGCTCACGCGCCTGCCGCCACCCGGACGCACGTCCTGGGTCGCTTCATGACGTGCCCCTTTTTGCGGGTGCTCGACTTCCTTCCGCCTAGGGCCAGGTTGTTGGATCTCGGAGCAGGGCATGCAATCTTCTCACATCTTGCCCTCGCGGGGGGAGCCCTCAGCAGCGTCGCGCTGGAACCGGACCGGCGCAAGATCTTCCTCACCTTCGGAAGCTCCGGCTTGCGGGCCGTGGCCGGCACCGCCGACGCCGTCCGCGGCCCCTTCGACGCGGTGGCGATCCTCGACGTGCTCTACCGGCTGCCGCGGCCGGCCTGGGACCCGCTCCTCAGCGCCGTGCGCGAGCGGCTGGCCCCCGGGGGCGTGCTGCTGCTCAAGGAGCAGGACCCCGCCCACCGCCTGAAGGCCTCCTGGAACCGCGCCCAGGAGTGGCTCGTCGACCGCGTCGGGCTCACCCTCGGCGACGCCTTCACCTACGAGACCCGGGATGAGATCGGCCGCCGCCTCCTGGCCGCCGGCTTCGCGAGCTGCGAGGCGGTGGAGATCGGCGCGGGCTACCCTCACGCCCACATCCTGTACGTGGCTAGGGCGTCCGCCGCCGGATGAACTCGTCGATCAGGGCGCGGGCGATGGACAGCGGCGAGGGCAGGGCCGGCAGGGTGTCCACCGTGAACCAGCGGGCGTCCTCGATCTCCCCGGGCTGGAGCGCCAGCTCTCCGGACTCGTAGTCGGCGACGAACCCGACCATCAGGGAGTTGGGGAAGGGCCACGGCTGGCTGCCGAAGTAGCGCAGGTTGGCGACCTTCACCCCCACCTCCTCCTTCACCTCGCGCCGCACCGTCTCCTCCAGCGACTCGCCGGGCTCGACGAAGCCCGCGATCGTGCTGTACACCCCGGGGGCGAAGTGCGGCGAGCGGGCGAGGAGGATCTCGTCGCCGCGCTCGATGCGCACGATGACGGCGGGCGAGATGCGGGGAAAGTGGTGGAGGCCGCACTGAGGACAGGCGCGGGAGAGCTCGCCCGGCTGCCGCTCGGTCGGTGTGGCGCACCGGCCGCAGTACCGGTGGTTGCGGTCCCACTCCACGAGCTGCACGGCGCGGCCGGCGAGCCGCCAGCTCTCCTCGTCCAGCTTTCCCCAGAGGCCGCGCAGCCCTTGGAAGGAGAAGCCGTCCGGCGGTGGCGATTCCGGGGACAGGCCCAGACCCCAGGCGGGCGCTCCGCGCAGGGTACCCACGGCGACAGGCTCGCTGCCGGCCAACCCGAGCGCCTGCCACTCAGGCGTGCCGGGCACCCGTGTCGCGGAATCCTGAGTGGCGACCAGCAGCTCGCCGCCCCGGAACACGAACCACCAGGCTTCGCTCAAGACAGGCTCAAGATTTGGGCAAGGGAGTGAGCTCCCGGAGATTGTGGAGGTAGTCGGCGAAGACCTCGTTGAACAGCGCGCCGGGCCGCTTCTTGCGCAGATGGACCACCGCCTCCGGTCCCTCCATGCCGAGGTACATGAGCACCAGCCCCGCCATCAGGGCCGAGCGGTTGAAGCCCATGCCGCAGTGCGAGAGCACCTTGTGGCCCTCCTGCACCAGCGAGGCCGCCAGCCGCGCCACGCCGTGGAGCTTGGCGAGGTCGGGCAGCTCCTCGTCGAAGATCGGGAAGTAGAGATAGAGGATGTGGTTCGGCATCGTGGGGATGCCGGGGTCGATCTCCCCCTCGAGGTCGATGACGGTGGTGATCTCCCGGTCCTCGACGTGGGCCCAATCCTCGATGCGAGGCGAAAGGAAGAGGCAGCCGGCGTCGTCGAGGCAGAAGATTTCCATCGTCACCCGCCTTCTTACAGGCGCCACCAATCGAAGGTCTTCCGCTCCGCGTCCCAATAGATGTGGAACGCGTCGCAGCGGTCGTCGTGGAGATTGAGCCCCACCCCGGGTTTGCCCGGCTTGTTGGCGACCTTGCGCTCGCCGGCCTTGGCGGCGGAGTCGAGGGGCTCGATCGTCATCTTCGCCTTCTCGGAGCAGAGGGCACCCTCGCCGCCGCCCTTCCAGGGGAAGTCGAGGAACCACGTCCGGCTGCGGGCCGAGATGGGGCCCTCGACGATGCCCACCACGAAGCGGTCCTTGCGCAGGCCGGTGGCGGCGAAGTCGGTGCCGCCGCTCTGGTCCAGGTCTCCCTGGAGCAGGGATTTCGAGCTCCACTCGGTGTTGGGCTGCCGGAGCCGGAGGACTTCGAGGGCCGTGTGCGGCTCGATCGAGGGTTTCGTCTTCGAGGTATGAGCGGCGGTCCGGTTTCCGGTGCAGGCTCCCCCCAGGCAAGCGAGGCAGAGAATCAGGGCTAGAAAAATCGTCTGGCTGGTCTTCATTGGCGTCCCTCCCAGGTGCTTCCCTCCCCTAGCAGGAATCATACCCTGCCTTGCCGCGCCTCAGCGCGGGGACGCCACGTCCTTCTTACGCAAGTGCTGGTCGATCATCAGGGCGGCGAGGTTGCCGGTGCCCATCGCCACCGCCACCTGTTGAGAGATCGGGCGCAGATCGCCCGCCACCCAGACCCCGGGCACGTTGGTGTCGCCGCGCTGGGACTGAGGCTCGGCGTGCGTGCCGGTCTTGGCGATCGTCACCCCGAGCTGCTCGGCGAGGTCGGTGCGTCCGCGGGCGGGACTGGAGACGAAGAAGGCCTCGGCGGTGAGCGTGGTGCCGTCTTGAAGCTCGAGGCCGCTGAGCAGGTGGCGGTCGCCGACCAGCCGTTTGATCTCTCCGGTCAGCACGGGAATGCTCCGCCCCTGGAGCCGCTCGGCCCAGTGGGGGGAGAGGGTGGATTCGCCGGTGGCTCCTGGATCGGGGGTCAGCAGCAGCCGCAGGCGCGGCGTATAACGGGAGAGCCCCACGGCCGTGGACGCGGCCCAATCCGGCTGGCCGGTGCCGATGACGATCGTGTCCTTGCCGAACAGCTCCGGCCCTTCGCAGTCCGAGCAGTAGAAGAGGTTGCCCTTGCCGGCGTAGGCGAAGCAGGGGGAGAAGTCGCCGTCCACCGTCGGGTGATAGCGGGCAACACCGGTGGCGAGAAGGAGAGTGCGCCCTCGCCACGTCTCTCCTTTGCTGCCAGTGAGGAGGAAGTCCTCCTCCTTCCCGGCGGCCGTCACCACGCTGGAGTGCTTGAGCTCCGCCCCCAGAGCGAGCGCCTGGGCCTTGAGCTTCTTCTGGATCTCGACTCCCGTCGCCTCCGGCATGCCGGGGACGTTCCAGAGCTTCTCCAGGGTGAAGAACAGCGGCCCGGTGACGCGGTCGATCACCAGCACCTTGCGCTGATGCCAGGCCAGATGAAGCGCCGCCGCCAGGCCCGCCGGCCCGCCGCCGACGATGAGGGTGTCATAGAGGGTGTCCATGGCTCTGCGCGACCGAGCTTATCAGGGAAGGAATGAGGGGTGCGGTGTGGCTGGAGGAAAACCCGCCACAAAAAAAGTGGGGGTCCGAAGACCCCTTTTGAGGTTTGTACTAGGGGGGAAAGCGTTGTGAACGCTAAAGCTGTTATCCCACGGGCCAGTGGCGGCGGTCTCGGCGGACGGTGGCTCCTTTCCGGCATTTATCGTGAAATTGGAATTTCTATCCCTCCGCGTCTGTCCAGGTCTGTCAACGATTGTGTCCCGACACGATGGTCATTTCCTGACACAGGGAACTGACAGACTTCTGACACTTTTCGATCGTGCCCCTGGGGAAAACCTTGTGGCAGCTCCCTTGCAGTCTCAGGTGACAGACGCAGCACTTGCCGGTGAGAGGAGGCGGGGATGTCCGATCGAGAAGACTTTGAAAGACGGATCTTTTCCTACTATCCGCCACTTCAAAGGGTCAGGGAGTACGTCGAGCAGAACCTCTCCGAACCCATCTCCCTACGGGAGGCGGCCAGCGCGGCCGGCTTGGAGGAGAAGTACTTCTCGGCCTTCTTCCACCGCAAGACAGGAGTTTGCTTTCGCGACTGGCTGGCCGGGCGCCGCGTCGACCGGGCCATCGAGATCCTCACCGAGCGCGACGACACCATCACCAACGTCGCGGCGAGTGTCGGCTTCCAGGATCTGGGCACCTTCGAGCGCTCCTTCAAGCGTCTCACCGGGCTGACCCCGCGGGATTTCAAGCGTTCCGTGGCGCCCCAGGCCGTCGCGCAGGCCGCGATCCCCAACTCGCATCCCGTCCTCCAGGCGGACGAGCCGCTCGAGCCCGCGCCCGCGGAGATTACGACGCTCGCCGCCGTCGAGTCTCTTCCGCTCTATGCGTCCGCCGCCCGGCCTCCCGTTTCGCGGGTAACGGGCTTGCGGGATCTCGGACCCCTGCCGGCGGGTTCCTTCCTGATGGCGACGCCGGCGGTCGCGCGGGCTCCGGCGGCCATCCCCTCGTAATCAGGGCGAGCTGATCCCTGGCAGCCCTGCCGCCGGGATAGACTCCCCGCGATGAGCGACTACGGCGGTCAAAGCATGGTGGCGCCCCTGCGGCGGGTCCTGGTCCGCCGGCCGGACGAGGCCTTTGGCGGCGCCGACCCGGAGGTCTGGCACTACACCTCCCGCCCCGACCTCGCGGCGGCCCGGCAGGAGCACGAGGCTCTCACGGGCCTCCTGACGGCGGCGGGCGCCGAGGTCGTCGAGCATCCCGAGCCCCAGCCGGAGCGGGCGGACGCCATCTTCGTCTTCGATCCGGCGCTGATCACCGACCAGGGCGCCGTCCTCCTGCGCATGGGCAAGGCCCTGCGGCGCGGCGAGGAAGAGGCGATGGGGAGCAGGTTCGTGGAGCTGGGCATACCCATTCTGGGCGTCCTTCACGGCGAGGCCACGGCCGAGGGGGGCGATCTCTTCTGGCTCGATCGCCAGACCCTGGCCGCCGGCCACGGCTTCCGCACCAACGCCGAGGGGCTGCGCCAGCTCTGGGAGATCCTCGACCCGCTCGGCGTCGAGGTCCTTCCCGTCGAGCTGCCGTACTTCGGCGGCCCCGAAGCGTGCCTCCACCTCCTCTCGCTCATCAGCCTGGTGGACGACGACCTCGCCGTCGTCTACCCGCGGCTCCTCGCCGTCCCTTTCTGGCGATTGCTGCGCGACCGGGGAATCCGCCTCGTCGAGGTGCCGGACGAGGAGTTTGCCACCCAGGGACCCAACGTCCTGGCCCTGGCGCCGCGCAAGGCGCTCATGCTGGAGGGGAACCCCATCACCCGCCGGCGCCTGGAGGAGGCCGGCTGCGAAGTGACGACCTATCGCGGCCGGGAGATCTCGCTCAAGGCCGAGGGCGGCCCGACCTGCCTGACGCAGCCTCTCTGGCGGGCTTCCCGCCCGCCGGCCCTCGTCTGAGAGCCGATCGGCTCGCCGCGCCGTATCATCATCATTGCTGGCGCGCCGGCGCCCCACGAAATCCGGCGTCCGGCGTTTTGGAGGCCCGATTCATGAGCACGATCCTCAGACTCTCCGCCCTCGCCCTCATCCTGGCCGTGCTGGGCTCCCGCGCCGGCTCCGGCGTGTCCCCCGCCCCCGCGGCCGGGGACCGGACCGCTGTCGTCGAGCTGTTCACCTCTCAGGGATGCTCGAGCTGCCCGCCGGCGGACCAGCTCCTGGCGAAGCTCGCCCACGATCCCAAGTACCAGGGGAAGGTCATTCCGCTGTCGTTCCACGTCGACTACTGGAACTACATCGGCTGGCAGGACCCCTTCTCCTCGGCCCGCTGGTCCGAGCGGCAGAAGCTCTACGGTGCCCGGGCGTTCCACAGCAACCGCATCTACACGCCCCAGGTGGTGGTCAATGGCCGGGCGGAGTGTGTAGGCAACGAGGAGAGGCAGGTGATGGGCAAGATCGGCGAGGCCCTCAACCAGGAGCCGGCCGGGCGGGTGACCCTGGCCCTCGATCCGCTGACGCCGGACGGCCATCTGCGGGTGAAGGTGGGAGCGAAGATGGCTCGCGGTGCCAACTCGGGGGGCTCCGGCGATCTCGACCTCTGGGTGGCGGTGTATGAGAGCGGCCTCTCGACGCCGGTGAAGGCGGGGGAAAACGCGTCGCGGGTGCTGCGCAACGACCGCGTCGTGCGCCGTTTCGAGAAGGCGCTCACCCTGCCGGCCGCCGCCGGCTCGGAGAAGTCGGCCGAGATCGTCCTCGGCATCGACAAGCGCTGGAAGCAGGACGCGCTGGGAGTGGCCGCCTTCCTTCAGGACCCCGCGACCCTGGCGATCGAGGGGGCGGCGTCGCGCGAGATCGGCGGGAAATAGGGCGTCCAGCTAGGGCCGTCTAGGGCTGCCGGACGGAGTAGGTCTCGAGCGCTGCGCGGCCGCCGCCTTCCACCCCGAAGACCTGGATCGTGTAGGTCCCCGGCTTCAGGCTTCCTTTGGGGACGCTCAGGGTGTAGTAGCCATCCTGATTGCGCTGCACGCCATGGACCGTGAAGAGCGGGTTGCCGCCGCTGTCGCCGCGGATCTCGGCGTCATAGTCGTGGAAGGAGTTCGGCCGGAGGCTTCCGAGCGCCAGGACGGACTCGGGAGCGCCGGCCGGCAGGTCCGCGATCTGCCCGGCCTTTCCCCGCTCCACCGCCTCGTCGGGCGAAACGCTGAGGACCGTGGCAGCCTGCGGGTGCGTTCCCACGCTCGCGATCTCTGTTTGGCCGGCACGATCCTGTGCCTGACTGGCGAGACCCGCCTCGAACCGCTCAGCCTGCCGCGCGCTGTGGACCCAGCCGCTCACCGCGACCAGGCCGGCGAGGCTCGCCGCCAGAGCGGTGGCCCGCCAGCCCCGGTAGGTTCCCGTCTCCCGCGACTGCCGGCGCGGCTTCCCCGGGAAGAGGGCGATCTTGTCGTCCTCGTCCAGCCGGCGGCTCGTCGTGACCATCTCGAGCTCGGCGGCGCACCGCGGGCAGGAGGCGAGGTGCCGCTCCACCAATCCCGGATCGAGGTCCGTAGGCGTCTCCCCAAGGGCCAGGGCGACCAGGGTCTCGGCGGGAAGGTGCTGGTCGAAGATGCGCCAAGCTCCCCGAGTCTCGGCCAGGGCTTCCCGGCAGCGGCTGCAGGTCTCCAGATGCCGCCGGACCTCCTCGCGCTCGCCGGCTTCCAGCGTGTCGTTCAGGAACCAGGGGAGGAATTCGATGGCTTGGTCACAGTTCATGGGCGTTCGCGTCTCCGCTTCTATTAGGCGAACTTTTGACCGCGGCGTTACGTTCCTGCGTTGGCATCTGTCCCAAGAGATCCCGGCGAACGGAAACCGCCTTCTCACGGCACCGCAGAACACGCACCCGTAAAGTCCCTTCCGCGACGCTCAGCCGCAGGCTCATCTCCCGGTAGGAGAGGCCCGCCGCGATCATCCTCCACATGTCGCGGCAGTCCGCCGGCACGCGGTCGAGCACGCGCAGCAGCAGATCCTTGTCCTCCTGCCGGGCCGACAAAGCCTTCGGCGGTCCGGCCGAAACCGCCGAATCGTCCGACTGCTCGAGAGTTTCCAGATCAGTCCACTTCCACTTGCTCTGGGCCCGGATCTGGTCGAGGCAGGTATGGCTGACCACCCGCCAGAGGTAGGTCCGCAGGGTGGATTCCCCCCGGAACTTCCCCTGTCCCAGCAGGCGGGTCACTTCGAGCCGGACGTCCTGCAGCACGTCGTCCCAGCGTTCGGCGAGCCGGCGCTGATAAGGCCAGGCCGCGCGCGAGATCCAGCCGTCGACGGTGCCCACCGCCTCGGTCTCACCCTTCAAGAATCGGGTCACCATCTCCCTTTCGTCCACCGACATGCCACTAATCCTATCCTTCTATAGAGTTCGAGGGAGAGTGGAGGAATCTGACATCGCCCTTGGGATAGAATGCCGTCTACCTTCAGCGGGTCGAAGCTCTATCGAGATGATCCTCTCTGCCGCTCGGCCGTCCCGCCTCCCCGCCGCCCGGATCGCCCGGTGGGCGTCCGCCGTATCGCTTCTTGGCCTCTCGACTCTTCAGCTATGTTGCAATCAGGCGCCATCCTCCTCAGGTCTCCTGCGGCGAGGTGAGCCCCTCGAACGTCGGATCGGCGGGCGGGAAAGCCATGTCTATCCCATGACGCTCGGATCGGGTCAGTATCTCTATGTGTTGGTCTACCAGCCCGGGATCGACGTCACGGCGACCCTCTCCGGCCCCGGCGGCGCGACGGTGGCCAACTTGGACGATCCCGACGGGCGCCTGTTCCCCGAGCGGCTCGCCCTCGTGGCTCCGCGGACGGGCAACTACCGGCTGACGATCGCCCCCCGGAACCTCCAGGATCCTCCAGGTGCCTACAGGATCGAGCTCCAGGAGTTTCGCTCCAGCCGGTCGGGCGATGAAAAACGGGTTGCCGCGGAGAGAGAGCTCGCCGAGGGCCGCCGCCTGCAGCGGTTGGAAGATCAGGGTTCTCTGCTCGAGGCGGTGGTTCCTATCACGAGGGCTCTGGGCCTCTGGCGGGACGTGGAGGATCGGAGTGGCCAGGTGCGGGCTCTCAATGAGTTGGCGCAGGTGGAGAGGCTGCTCTCAGAAAGCCCCAAGGCCTGGGACCTGGCGCAAGAGGCCCTACGGATAGCCAAGGCAAGCCGCGATCGGCAGGGGGAGGCGACGGCCCTGAACCTCCTGGGAGACCTTTGCAACTCCAATGCAGGGTCTTGCCGCGGCAAAGACCCAGTGAATCGAAGCATCCAGTTGCAGCAGCAGGCTCTCGCTTTGTGGCGGCAACTCGGTAACCCCGCTGGCGAGGGCAGGAGTCTGAATTCCCTGGGTTTCATCCATCTCGGACAGGTGGAGCTCGCGCAGGCTCAGAAGGAGTTGGAGCCCGCAAGGCGACTCCTGCACACCGCGGGTGATACCGAAGGTGAGGCGAACTCGCTGGTGTACATGCAGGGGGTGTATTTCAACCTTGGGGACATCGGCAAAGCCCGCGAGTATGCTCAGCAAGCCCTGGAGGTCAGCCGGAACGACAGGCGGCAGGTAGCCGAGGGAGGGGCACTCTATAACCTGGCGCGGATCGACAAGCTGACAGGTGATTTGGAGAAAGCGCTCAAGAGCTTTGAGGAAGCTCTAGTGGTCTACAGCCGGAATGGGGGGCGCAATCCTCAGGTGGGCGCCTCTCTTCAAGCGCTGGGCTCCGTACACTTCGACCTTGGGGATCTCGACGAGGCGCTTGAATACTATCGACAGGCTCTAGTCTTCAGTCTCAAGTTGAAGGACCCGAAACTTCAAGCCCGCCTCCTGAATCACATCGGGTTTGTTCTCTACTCCCGGGGAGACCGTCAGGAGGCTCTGGGGAAATACGGCGAGGCGCTTGCTCTCAGTACTTCCGTGAAGGACTCCGATTCTGTTACGGCGCTGGTACAGTTCAACCTTGGGGTCGCCAAAATCGACCTTGGCCAGCCCCAGGAAGGCTTAGCGCATCTCCAAACGGCTCTGAAGCTTCGCCAGGTGAAGGGCACGCTGGGAGAACAGGCTCAGACCCTGCGAGAGATCGGTACCGCCTATCATCATCTTCATCTTTCCGGACAGGCCGTTGCGGCCTTGTCTCAGGCCTTGAAGATCGGAGAGCAGATCGGAAGCCCTGTTCTGACCGCCGAGTGCCTCTATCGCTGGGCGCTGCTGGAGCGCGACGAGGGCAGGCTGAGCGAGGCTTTGGCCAAGATTGAGAAAACCATCGCAATCATTGAATCGGTCCGTAGCCGAATGGGGACTGAAGCATTCCGGACCTCCTTTTTTGCCTCGAAACGAATCTACTCCGAGTTCCAGGTCGACCTGTTGATGCGGCTTCATGCCCTGAGGCCGGGCGGACACTACGAAGCTGCGGCTTTGGATGTCACTGAGCGGGCCCGGGCACGCGGGCTTCTGGAGTTGCTCTCACGGCGAATCGACCTCAGGCAGGGCATTGCTCCCGAGCTGAAGCAGCGAGAGACCGAGCTCGGGGAGCGGATGACCTGGCTGCTCGATCAATTGCGCCAGCAAAACCCATCGCAGGTAACTCAGAACCAGGGGCTGCGGAACCAATTGGACCAGACCGAGGAGCAGGAACGTAAGCTCGAGGCTGAGATCCATGCCAAGTATCCCCACTACGCCGGGGTGCGCTATCCCACTCCTCTCCGCACAAAGGAGATCGAGGAGCTGCTGGACGATCAAACGGCTCTGCTTCAGTACTTCCTCGGCAAGGATCGCTCGTTCCTTTTCGTGGTGACGCGTGGGCATCTCGCGAGCTATGAGCTTCCCGGCTCCGAGTGGATCGCCGGCCGCGTGCGCAGCCTCAGGAGCGTCCTCGACAAACCGAACCCGCTGACGAAAACCCGGTTCTGCCAGGAAGCCGCCGAGCTGTACAGCAAGCTGCTGGGCCCGGCCGCAAGCAGGCTCGGAGGCAAGCGCCGTCTCGTGATTGCGCCTGATGGCCCACTGTATTTTCTCCCCTTTGAGGCATTGCTCTCGACGGCCCAAGGCCTCGAACGTCCCTATGAGAAGCTTCCCTACCTGCTGCTCGAACATACGGTGTCTTACGTGCCTTCCGCCAGTGTGCTTGCGAGCCTGCGACTGCCGCAGCCCGCGCCGTTGTCGAAGAGTGAAGTGCCCAAAATGTTCGTCGGCTTCGCCGACCCTGTGTACGGTGGCTCCCCAGAGAAGCCAGCTCAAGTCGCCGGATTGCGAAGTGGCCAGACGCCGAATCTGCCGCCGTTGCCCCGCTCACGCCAAGAGGTGGAGCAGATCGCGCGTTTCTACCCCGGGAACGAAATGCTCTTTCTCGGGGCCTCCGCCACGAAGAGGAACGTTACGGAGAACACCCTACTCAAGAGTGCCAGGCGCATCCACTTCGCCACCCATGGTCTGGTCAACGAGATCCGGCCGGAGCTCTCGGCGCTGGCGCTGACTCCCGAGGGGAAGGAAGACGATGGTCTCCTGCGGGTGAGCGAAATCTTCAATCTCGAGCTGGCCTCCGACCTCGTAGTGCTTTCCGCCTGCGAGACAGGCCTGGGCAAGCAGGTGATCGGAGAGGGGGTCTTGGGGTTGACTCGGGCTTTCCTCTATGCTGGAACGAAAAGCGTCGTGGTTAGTCTCTGGCCGGTGCTCGAAACCGGAACGCCCGAGTTGATGAGGAGCTTCTACCGTCACTTGGACGATTCAGGAAGCAAGGTCGAGGCGTTACGGGCAGCGAAGCTCGACATGATTCGGGGAGGACAGGCCAACCCGTCATACTGGGCGCCTTTCATCCTGGCAGGCGACTCGCGATGAGAGGCTGGGCGGAGGGAGGTAACTTTTTATAGCACTCGTCGCCTCTCTAATGTACGCATGGAGGTCAGGCCGTTCGAAAGGAGTAGGCGATGATACCGAAACCACCCAATCCAGCCCTCCAGAAGGGCTTCGACGCTTCGCGGCAGCAATCATGAACCGAGTTTGCATCTCATAAAGAGAGAGGAGAGAGGACATGTCTGGTGATCCCTATACTCCACCTGTTGATCCTGGCGGCGGCGGAAAGAATGCTACTCAGAAGGCAAGCACCGCTGCGAGCGCCTTGGGCTTCGTTGCGCTCGTGGGCTCTGAAGCCGGGGGCCAAGTGGCGGCGGCCCTGGGGCTGGGAGCCCATTCCCCGCAAATCCTTACCGCCGGTTTTGCCTTTGCAGGCATGGGAAGCTCCAGCCTGTTCACGATCGGCCTGATCCTGGTGGCTCTGGGCATCATCCTCAACCTGATCAGCCTCAGCCTTGGACCCAGGGTGCCTCCCGACCGTACGGTAACCACCTATCCCCCTGGCTCGGTGGCCCCAAATCCGAATCAGTCGGCGGCCCTCCACGATCACCGGCCCTGAACGCCGCATCTTCACTCCCCCGCCCCCGCCAGCCAGCACCGGCGGGGGCGGCTGTCTATACTGGAGGCGGCAAAGGAGAGACCTCATGTACCAGCGGGAGGAGGGCCGCCATCGCGTCGTACCGTCAAGGCCGTGCTTAACTGACGCTGTTTGCAAGGTGGAACACAAGGTCACTATCTCATTGTGATCCAGGTACTTGCCTCACTTCGCCCTTTCTCCCGCCGACTCATTGGCGGTGGGTGTCTCGTCGTGGCTACCCTATTGGGGCTGAGCGCGTTTGCGTGTTCCTCCGCGCCGGTGGCGAGGACCGCAGCTCCCGAAGCCTTGAAGGTCCCACTTCTCGTCTTGGACGTCCCGATTGAACGCGAGGTCGCTGGTGGCGCGACGGACGTTTGCGACTTGGGGCTTGAGGCCGGGGTGTATCTCGAGCTGGTTGTAGATCAGTCCGAGCGTGACGTTGCCGTTGCCCTCGTCGGGCCTGAGGGGGCGCCGCTCCTCTCCGTGAACGATCCCGGCCATAAGGGACGGGCGGAGCGGGTCGCGATCATTGCACCGCAGTCCGGTGTCTACCGGCTGAAGGTAACCCCGGTCAGCTCGCAGGTATCAGGTGGTCGCTACCAGATAACAATCAAGCAGTTGCGGCCAGCGGGACCCGGGGATGAGGACCGGGTCATAGCGGAGCGTCTTTTTGCAGAAGCCCGCATCTTGAGCGCTCGTGGCGCTGAGAGCCGGGACCGGTCCCTGGATCTATTTCGCCAAGCCTTGGCGCGGTGGCAGGACGCCGGAGATGCTCCTGGCCAGGTCCGTGCCCTGGTCGAGTTGGGGGCTACCGAGCCCGTCGGCTCGAGCTCCTCGGCGGCCATCAACTGGTTGGAACGGGCGCTCACCCTTGCCAGGCAGATCGGCGACGTGGAAGGGCAGGCGCGAGCTCTCTTGACTCTGGGAAATATCCGGCCGGGCAGCGACCGAAAGGCCGTCTTGGAAGACTTCCGCAAGGCCCTCGACCTCTGGACGCGACTTGGGAACGCAAGCGGAAAGGGCGAGACCTTGCTCGATATGGCGATAGTTCAGCGCAGTGTTCTGCATCAGGATGAAGCGGCCCAAGACTTGCTTGAGCGTGCCATTCCCCTACTCCACCAAGCGGAAGAGTTGGGTCGAGAAGCCACTGCCCTGACCGTTTTGGGGGACATCCACCTCGCGCGAGGCGAGATCGAGGAAGCCCTGCACTCCATCAACGATGCTTTGACGTTGAGTCGGAAAGCCGAGGATCCCAGAGTGGAGGCGTCCGCACTCTACAATCGGTCCAACGTTCAGAAGCTGCAAGGAGAGCTGCAGCAGGCCCTTGAAGGCTTCGAGCGCGCACTGGCGATCAACCGTCGCTTGGGCGAGCGCGTGGGGGCGTTCCATACGCTCTCTGCCCTGGGCTCGATCTATTTCGACCTCGGAGATCTGGACAAAGCCCGGGAAGAATATGAGGAGGCGCTGAAGCTGGAGCAGACCCTCGAGGGCTTGGCCTCCAGGCGAGCGCGGCTGCTAAATAACATTGGTCTGGTTCTCTACCGACAGGGTCAGCGGCGCGAGGTGGCCGTTGGCTTTTTTCAGCGCGCTCTGAGCCTCAGTCAGGAGCTGCAGGATACCGCCGGTGTCGCAGCCGCTTTCAACAATCTGGGCGTGGCCCAGGTTGCCCTCGGCCGTCCTGAGGAGGGGCTCGAAGCTTTACGCCAAGCGTTGGCGCTGCGGCAGGGAGGAGACCTTTCTCCCTGGGCGCAAACATTGCGTGAACTGGCCATCGCCTACGACCGTCTAGGAGATCTGAAGGAGGCGGGCCGCTACTTTCAGGAATCGTTGGAGATGGGAAGGCGCGCCGGCAGCCCTGGTCAGGTGGCGGAAATTCTTTTCCGGTGGGCTCTTCTCGGCCGCGAGCAGGGTCGGCTGGAGGAAGCCCTGATCAAGGTCAAAGAGGCCATTCAGTTGGTGGAGTCCGTGCGCAACCGGGTGGAGATCGATGCTCTTCGGACCTCTTTTTTTGCATCTAAGCGGGAATACTACGAGCTTTACATCGACCTACTCATGCACCTGCACCAGCTTCATCCCCAGGCCACCTATCAGGTTGAGGCGCTGGCCGCCAGCGAGCGAGCGCGGGCGCGAGGGCTACTGGACCTGCTCGCCGAGGGTCGGATCGAGCTCCGTCAGGGCATCACACCCGCTCTCAGACAGAGAGAAAAGGACGTTTCCTCGCGGCTTGCCTGGTTTGTGGATCAGTTACCTCGGAGGACGCAGGATTCTCCCGCCTCGGAAAAACTGCGCCAAGTGGAGGAGGAGATGGGCCGGCTGGAGTCAGAGGTCCAGGAGCACTATCCGCAATATGCGGAGCTTCGCTATCCAAAGCCCCTGGAACTCGAGAGCATCCGCGGCCTTCTCGATGCGGACACGGCATTGCTCGAATACTTTGTGGGCAAGGAAGGGTCAGTTCTCTTCGTCGTCACTCAGGAGGGCCTGACCAGCTACAACCTGCCTCCGGCCCGCGATCTCTCCGGTCTCGTGCAAAAAGTGCGATCTCTCATCAGGCACCCGTCCGAGTTGGAGATCGGTGACTTCAGAAGACATTCGTCCAGGCTCTATCGCTTCCTGGTCGGGCCCGCCGCGAAAGTGCTCGTGGGCAAGCATTCACTGCTCATTGCTCCGGATGGCCCTCTGTATACATTTCCCTTCGAGGTGCTGCTGACCGATGAGGCGGCTAGCCGGGGCCTGGCATTTCGCAATCTGCCTTATCTTTTGCGGCAACACGTTATCAACTATGTTCCATCGGCCAGCGTTCTCAAGGGGCTGCGTGAGTCGGAGGCCAATGAGCCGCCCTGGGACCGGAAGGAGAAGGCTTTCGTGGCGTTTGCCAATCCCCTCTTCAATAGTAAGCAGGATTACAAGAAGGCCGCCTCGCGAGCGGATGGGGTACACGATCTGACAGAAGCTAAGCACCGTTCGTTCCCTCCTCTCCCTTACTCCGAGGAAGAGGTGAAGACGATTGCCAAGCTTTTCGCCGACGATCAGGTGGAGCTCTATATCGGCGACAGCGCTACCAAGGAAAACGTCCTGGGAAATCCGGTTGTGGAGCGGGCTCGCAGGGTGCACTTCGCAACGCACGGCTTTGTGGATGAGGTTCGTCCTGAAGGCTCAGCTCTCGTTTTGACTCCCAGCGTTGGGCAGGATGGATACCTCACGGTCGCCGAAATATTCAACTTGAAGCTCCGGGCCGACCTTGTAGTGCTTTCGGCTTGCGAGACCGGGCTTGGCAAAGAGGTAGGTGGCGAAGGGATTGTGGGCCTGATGCGAGCGTTCCTTTATGCCGGAGCTAAGAGCCTCGTCGTGAGCCTTTGGCCCGTGGTTGATCGGCCAACTTCACACTTTATGCAAAATTTCTACAAATCGCTGGACACGACGGGCAGCAAGGCGGAGGCGCTACGCAAGGCGAAGCTCGACATGATCGGCACAGGACAGGCGAATCCCTATCTTTGGGCCCCCTTCATCCTCTCCGGTGATCTCCGGTGACGTGGGATGTTTCCCCACGCCCCGCCGGTCTCCAGCACCGGCGGGGGCGTCTGTCTATACTGGAGGCGGCAAAGGAGAGACCTCTATGCACCAACCGCTGACGATCGCCGCCCTTCTGACCCTGCTGGCTCTACCTGTGACGGCCCAGGCTCCCAGGCCGGCAGGAGGACCGCCCATGGACCCCATTCCCACTCTTACCGTGTCCGGCTCCGGCCAGGACCGGGTGGCCCCCGACGAGGCTCACGTCCGGCTCGGCGTGGTGGCCCAGGCGCCTACCGCGCGCGCCGTCCAGGACCAGGTGAACCGCACCGCCAACGCCGTGCTGGAGGCCGTCCGCAAGCTGGGGATTCCGGCGGAGGACATCCAGACGTCCGGCCTGTCGCTGTCCCCCCTCTACTCCCAGGTGGTCAGCAAGGCCGGCGACAACCAGCCGCCGCGGATCACCGGCTATCAGGCCAACAACACTGTCACCATCCGGGTGGGCGACCTGGCCAAGACCGGCCCGGTCATCGACGCCGGCCTCGGCGCCGGAGCCAACTCGCTGGAGGGGGTCGACTTCGGCCTGCGCAACGACGAGGCGGCGCGCGCCCAGGCCCTGGCCGACGCCGCGCGGACGGCCCGCGCCAAAGCTGAGACGCTGGCCAAGGCCCTCGGCGTGCGGCTGGGGGAGATCCTCGAGATCGCGGAGGGAGGGGTCTCGATCACGCCGCCGCCCACGCCGCGCTACGGCATGGCCCGCATGGAGGCCGCTTCGTTGGCTCCGACACCCGTGTCTGCCGGCCAGGTGGGAGTCGAGGCGAGCGTCACTCTCCGCTACCGGATCGCGCAGTGACGGCGGAGGAGATCGTCGAGCTCCTCGGCCTCGCTCACCATCCCGAGGGGGGCTTTTACCGCGAGACCTTCCGCGGTCTCGCGCTCGGTGGAGACCGATTCGCGTCTACAGCCATCTACTACCTGCTGCCGGCCGGGAAGGCTTCGGCTTGGCACCGGGTGGTGGACGCCGACGAGGTCTGGCATTTCTATGCCGGGGCACCCCTGGAGCTGACCGTCGCCGACGGCCCGAAACGCACTACGACGCTGCTGGGCACGGACCTCGCGGCCGGCCAGCGCCCCCAGGGCGTGGTGCCGGCGGGGGTCTGGCAGACGGCCCGCACGCTCGGGCGTTGGACGCTCGTCGGCTGCACCGTGGCGCCGGGTTTCCGGTTCGAGAGCTTCGAGATGGCGCCGTCCTGGTGGGAGCCGGCGTGAGCGCTCCGCGATCTACTCCCCTTCAATAGCGTCGAGTTGGCTGGTGTCGCCGTCCTTTTCGGCGGCGATCGTCCAGCGCGCGACATCCTCGGGGCTCATGCTGCCCTCGGGGCGCAGGCGGGCGTCCACGTAGCCCCACTGCAGGGTGTCGACCAGGAACTGGGAGCGAGAGAGGATCGGCCCGCGGCAGACCCTCTCGTCCTCCTCGTCCTGGGGATTGGAAGCGTCGCCGCTCAGCCGGCCGGCCAGGGCGGACAGCACGCGACCGGGGATGAGCTGGGCGTCTCCCGGGTAGATGTAGCCGAAGAGCACGAGGTGGGCGAGGAGCACCCGCCAGCCGCCATGCGGCTCGAAGCGGCGCAACAGGCGGTCCCAGTCGAGATCGGCGGCGCGGGCGTGGAGCACGTGGGCGACGTCGGCTCCGTCGAAGCGCTCGCGCTCCATGATGAAGGCCTTGGACCAGATCATCTCCTCGGCGGGCACCAGGCGGGCGGGGCGGTCGAGCACCGTCTCCTCCACGGCGTGCTCGAACCACAGGTCGTCGACCTGTGCGACGCCGTTGCCGGAGCTGAAAATCAGGTCCACGAAGTCGTCGCCTTGGTAGGCCTTGCCCAGCCAGTGGGGGAAGGTGCGATCGATCTTCCACCCCCTGCGGGCCATGGCGTCGAGGGAGCGGTCGAAATCTCCTGGCTTGATGAAGACGTCGAAATCCTTGGTGTGGCGCACGATCCCCGTGTAGCGGGCATAGGCGTAGGCGCCCCCCACCAGCACGGGCACGCCCGCCGCTTCGAGGGTTGCCATGGCCTCGCGATAGAAGTCCGCCGTCTCGGGAGAGAGGTCGGCGGGCTGGGTAGGATTGGATATCGTCGAAGTCATCGCCATGGGAGCCTCCCTTGAAGCCGACGGGATAGAGCAAGAGGCGTACCACGCTGGCAGCGGCATCGAACGCCCCCGCCCCCGCCGCCCCCTACGGCGCCTTCACCGCCGCCGCCTTCGCCGGCTTCAGGTGCCGGTCGTACCAGGCGATGTAGCGCTCATAGCGATCCTTCTGGTAGGTCGGCTTGGCGATGCCGTGGCTCTGATTGGGGTAGATGATCAGCTCGGTCTCGACGCCCAGCCGGCGCAGGGCCTGGTAGAGCTGCTCGGAGTTGAGGGTCGGCACGTTGACGTCGTTGCCGCCGCAGAGGATCAGCGTCGGCGTCTTCACCTTCTCCACCTGGTAGAAGGGCGACATCTTGATCCACAGGTCGGTGTTCTTCCAGGGCAGCCCGAGCTCGGCCTCCCACTCCTTCTGATAATGGTCGGTGCCGTAGTTGGCGACGTGGTTGGACTCGCTGGCTCCCGAGGTGGCGGCCTTGAAGCGGGTCGTCTTGGTGATGACGTAGTCGGTGAGGATACCGCCGTAGCTCCAGCCGCCCACACCCAGCCGGTCCGGATCGGCGACGCCCATAGCGACCGCCTGATCCACCGCCGCCATCACGTCTTCGTAATCCTTGTGTCCCCAGTCCGCCCAGATGGCGCGGCTGAAGTCGCGGCCGTAACCCGTCGATCCCCTGGGATTGGCGGCGACCACGGCGTATCCCTGAGCCGCCAGCATCTGCCACTCGGTGTTGAAGCCGGTATTGTACTGAGAGGTCGGACCGCCATGGATGCGCAGAATGGTGGGCAGCCGCTGGCCCGGCTTCCCAGGAGACGCGTCCGGCGGCAGCGTCAGGAAGGCGTCGATCTTCGTGCCGTCGGCGCTCGTCGCCTGGATGCGCTGGACCGCTCCCAGGCGGATGCCCTTCAGGAGGTCGTCGTTGACGTGGGAGAGGGGATGCACCTGGCCGCCCTCCACCACCGAGATCTCGCTCGGCCGCTGCGGCGTGCTCTCCAGAATCACCAGCTCCTCCTTGGGGCCGACGTCGAAGGTCTGGACGGTGCGCTCTCCGTTCACCGTGCGCTCCACCGCTCCGCCGGCGGCCGGAACGCGGGCCAAGTGCTCGTTGCCCCCCTCTTCGAGGAGGAAGTAGACGTGCTTGCCGTCCGGCGAGAAGTGGGGATTCTCGACGTTGCGGTCGAGGGCCTGGGTGAGGGGCCGGGGCGTACCCCCCTCCGCCGGGATCACGGCCACGTAGTTGGTGGCGTACCAGATGTCCTTGGGATCGCCGCCGGCCAGATAGACGATCGACTTGCCGTCCGGGCTCCACTCGGGGGAGCGGTCGGTGCCGGGGGAGGTGGTGAGGGCCCGCGGCTTCTGGCCCGCCTTGGCTTCGACGACGAAGACGTCGCTGTTGTCGTTGGCGTCGGGCTCCTGGGTGCGGTTGCTGGTGAAGGCGAGCCAGCGGCCGTCGGGCGACCAGGAAGGATCGGAGTCTTCATAGGCCCCGGAGGTGATCTGGACGCTGGACTTCGCCTCGACGTCGTAGACGTAGAGGTGCTGGCGCAGCTCCCGCAGATAGCCCTCGCCATCGCGCTTGAACTGCAGACGGTGGATGACGATGGGCTTCGGGGTCTTGGCGGCACCGCCGGCCTCGGGGCTCTCGGCCTTGTCGTCGTCGTGCTCGTCCGGATCGATATCGCCCACCGCCAAGGCCAGCCGCTTGCCGTCCGGCGACCAGGCGAGGTCGGAGACGTCGGCCTTGTAGTCGGTCAGCTTGACGGCCTCGCCTCCGCGGCGGTCGAGGAGCCACACCTGGGAGTGCTTGCCGTCCCGCCCGGAGAGGAAGGCCAGCCAGCGGCCGTCCGGGCTGAAGCGGGGCCGGCTCTCCGCCTTCGGGCTGGAGGTGAGCCGCAGAGGAGTGCCACCCCCCATGGGGAGCATGTAGATATCGGAGTCGGCGGAGTCCTCCTGGGGATCCAGCCACCGCACGGTGTAGGCGACCCACAACCCGTCGGGGCTGATGCGGGGATCGCTCACCGATTTCAGGGCGAAAATGTCGTCCACCTTGAGAGGACGGGGACCGTCGGCGGCCAGGGGAGCGGTCAAAAGTGACGCCAGCGTCAGGCTGGCCAGGGCGAAGAGGAAGCGTCGGTTCATGATTGACCTCGCAGAAGGGATGTAATCCTAACAGGTCCACCGCCCGCGGTTTCGGTTAGAGTACCGGGCGCCTAACTCATCGACTCCGTCGCCGACGACGGAAGGAGCCTTCATGAAGCGTAAGGTTGCCCTCTCTGTCATCCCGCTGCTGCTCGTACTGTTCCTTCTTCCGCTGTCGGCGGAAGAACCGGTCGATCTCGGCATGATCAACCGCATCCGGGACGAGGGCTTTCACCACTCCCAGGTGATGGACACCGCGTTCCACCTCACCGACGTGCTCGGACCCCGGCTCACCGGCTCGCCGGAGCTCAAGGCGGCCAACGACTGGACCCGCAAGCAGTTCGAGAGCTGGGGGCTCGTCAACGCCCACCTCGAGGGCTATCCGTTCGGCCGCGGCTGGAGCTACAGCGCCGTCCAAGTGCGGATGATGGCGCCGCGGACCGTGCCTCTCCTCGCGCTGCCCAAGGCCTGGGCGCCGGGCACCAACGGCCCCGCGCGCGGCGAGGTGATGCGGGCGGACGTCAAGTCCGAGAAGGACTTCGACCGCTACCGCGGCAAGATCGCCGGCAAGATCCTGCTGATCGACGATGCGGCGAAGTTCGAGGAGCCGGACACTCCCGCCTTCCGGCGCCAATCGGCGGCGGACCTGGAGAAGGCCGGCGCCTTCCGGGTGCCGAACGGCGAGGGCAGGGACGAGCGGCGGCGGCGCGGCATCGAGCGCCTGAAGCTCCGCAAGGCCCTCAACGAGTTCCTGGAGAAGGAGAAGGTCGTGGCCACCCTCGAACCGAGCGGGCTGACCAACGGCATCATCCGGGTCAGCAGCGGCGGCTCCTATACACCCGGCGAGAGCGTGGGCGTGCCGGCGCTGGTGATGGCCGCCGAGCACTACAACGAGGTGTCGCGCCTGGTCGAGGACGGCGAAAAGGTGCAGATCGAGGTCGACGTCGCCGCCCGCTTCCACGACAATGATCCCCAGGCTTACAACACGGTGGCGGAGATTGCGGGCACCGACAAGAAGGACGAGATCGTCATGGCCGGCGCCCACCTCGACTCCTGGCACGCCGGCACGGGCGCCACGGACAACGGCGCCGGCTGTGTCGTGGTGATGGAAGCGGCGCGCATCCTCAAGGCCCTGGGGGTCAAGCCCCGGCGCACCATCCGCTTCGCGCTGTGGACGGGTGAAGAGGAGGGGCTGATCGGCTCCCGGATGTACGTCAAGCAGCACTTCGCCACCCGCCCCGAAAACAAGGATCCGAAGCAGCAGGACCTGCCCGAGTTCTTACGCACCGAGACCTGGCCGATCCAGCTCAAGCCCGAGCACGCCAAGCTCGCGGCCTACTTCAACCTCGACAACGGCACCGGCAAGGTGCGCGGCATCTACGCGGAGGAGAACGCCGCCGTCCAGCCCATCTTCGCCGCCTGGATCGCGCCCTTCGCCGATCTCGGCGTCACCGCCCTCTCGCCGAACCCCACCGGCGGCACCGATCACCAATCCTTCGACCGCATGGGACTGCCGGGCTTCCAGTTCATCCAGGACCCGATGGACTACGAGAGCCGCACCCACCACACCAACCTCGACACCTACGACCACCTCCAGCGCGACGACCTCATGCAGGCTTCCGTGGTGATGGCAAGCTTCCTCTACAATGCCGCGATGAGGCCGGAACCCTTGCCCCGCAAGCCCATGCCGCGGGAAGCGCCGCCGTCCAAGAAAAAGGCGGGAGAGGGGGAAGGCGGGCATGAAAACCCGTAGATTGGGAAAGAACGGGCCCACCGTCTCGGCGCTGGGCCTGGGTTGCATGGGGATGTCCGAGTTCTATTCCGGACGGGATGATGAGGAGTCGCTCGCCACCCTGGAGAGGGCTCTGGAGCTGGGCATCACCTTCTTCGACACCGCCGACATGTACGGCCCCTACAAGAACGAGGAATTGGTGGGGCGCTTCCTGCGCGGCAAGCGCGAGCAGGTGATCCTGGCCACCAAGTTCGGCATCGTCCGTGACGTCACCAACCCCCAGGTCCGCGGCGTCAACGGCCGGCCCGAGTACGTCCGCCAATCCTGCGAGGGGAGCCTCCGACGCCTCGGCGTGGAGACGATCGACCTTTATTACCTCCACCGGGTGCCCAACGACACGCCCATCGAAGAGACGGTGGGGGCCATGGCCGGCCTGGTCGAGGAGGGGAAGGTGCGCTGGCTCGGCCTCTCGGAGGTCAGCCCCGATACCTTGCGACGGGCCTGCGGCGTTCACCCCATCACGGCGGTGCAGAGCGAGTACTCCCTGTGGAGCCGCGATCCCGAGGACGGCGCCCTCGCCGCCTGCCGGGAGCTCGGCGTGGGCTTCGTGCCCTACAGCCCCCTGGGCCGCGGCTTCCTCACCGGCCAGATCAAGGCATTCGAGGATCTGGAGCCGGACGACTACCGGCGTCATTCGCCCCGCTTCCAGGGCGAGAACTTCCAGAAGAACCTCGGCCTCGTGAAGCGCATCGGAGAGATCGCCGCCGGCAAAAACTGCACCCCGTCCCAACTCGCCCTGGCCTGGGTGCTGGCCCAGGGCGACGACCTCGTCCCTATTCCGGGCACGAAGCGGCGGAAGTATCTGGAAGAGAACGTCGGAGCCCTGGACGTGACGCTGACGGCTGACGATCTCCGCCAGATCGACGAGGTCGCGCCCAAGGGAGCCGCCGCCGGGCTGCGTTACCCGGAGGCGATGATGGCGGCGGTCAACCGGTAGAGCCTGAGCGGAGGGCGAGCTTCCCACGTCCGGCGACCGGTTCCCAGTTATGATAACAGGATGACCGAAAGACACTCAGACCACCCAGCGTCGGATACCTTGAGCGCTTCTCCAGACTTGCCGAATCGTGGCCTTTTCCCGCTAGTCGATGATCATCTGGTGCTGCCGGAGATCACTCGGGACGAGATCATCAATGGCCGCTCCGTCGTGGCTCTTCCGGCGGAGCCTAACCGTGCGACTTGGCACGGCGATCTTCTGTATGTCCTGCGGGCGTACGTAGCTCCTGGATATTGTGGGGCGGCGGACCTCCTGACACGGCAGGGGGAGAGGTCAGATTTTTCGACGGATGTCTGTATCTTCAAGGGCGGTATCGATCCGGCGACTGGCACGCGCTACCTTGAGGAAGTGACCTTCGAGGTGGTCTCTGAGCATGGCGAACGGGATGTGACGGAGAAAGCCGAGGAGATGCACCGGCGTGGAGTCCGCCGGATCTTTGCGGTCTTCGTCGAGGGTCCGCGGCTCTGCGAGTGGTCCCCTGAGGCCCAGAGCTGGCGTCCTCTGGAAGCCGACTCTTTGATTGAGGATCGCTGCCTGGTGACGCCGCTGGCCGTGGCGGCCCTGCTCGATGCCGACCAGGCCGACAACGCCGTGTTGGACGCTCTGATTGCCAAACGCAATCCGTTAATCATGAACTGGCTAGCCGCAGCGGAGGCCCGGGGAGAAGCCAAAGGCAAGGCGGTCACAGGCGCCGGATCTAATCCCGCTTGAAGTCCCTTCAGGGGGCGCTGTTATAGCCCTGGCATTCATGCCCGGGCGGAAGCGTCGGTCAGAGCAGACCGATATCCTTGACCGTTAGATTACGCTAAAACCCTCCCCGGCGCGACGTTTCAGATCTGCGAGCAGGTCATCGCGCTTCTTGGCCCACTCGGTGACAGCGGTGAGGTCGCCGCGGGCTTGGGCGATCTCGGCGAGGGTGTTGTAGTCCTGAAAGGCTTCCTTAAGACCAAGGGCTTCGTGTATCAAGCATGCTTCCTGAGCGTGACGCTCGGCGGCAGCGAGGTCATCGAGACGAAGGTAGATCCTTGCGAGTTGGCTCCATGTGCTGGCTTCATCGGGCTTCCTACCGTGGGCCTGGTGGATCTGTAGGCTTTGCTCCACAGAACTCCGAGCTTCCTCGAAGTGACGGCGGGCGGTGGGCTCGTCGCCCTGCTCGCGTGCGGCCTCGCCTTCCCTTAGCCAGACAATACCGATGTTCTGGGCGGCTTGGCCTAGGCCGATCTGGTCTCCCAGTTGCGCGGCCAGCTCACGCGATTTCTCATACCACGCCCTCGCCTCTGCCAGCCGACCAGCCTTGTCTTCGATGATACCGAGGAGATTGCAGGTCTGCATCACGCCCTTGAGATCGCCGGCCTCCAAGAAACGCTGGAGCGCCTGCTGGTAGAGGTGGCTGGCTCGCTCGGGTTGAGTACCCTCGTCTGCAAAGTTTCCCAAATGCTGGAGAAGCCCTGCCTCTAACCCTTTGTCCCCAGACCGGCGGGCGGTGGCGAGGGCCAAGTCGTACCGGACATCGGCCTCGGCGTAGCGGCCCGTTACCATAAGAAAACTAGCGGTTTGAAATTGGCTAGTAGCGATAGCATGGAGGTTTCCCATTCTCTCGGAAATCCTCAGCGCATCTTCCGCCACGGCTAAGGCCTCGCTGTGCTGCCCGGTATTGCTTAACGCATTGGCCAGATCGCTCATCGCGGTGGAGAGGTTGCCCAAGTGCGGCACGGCCTTCGCATCGTCCGGCGAGGACAGAATTGCTTTCCAGGGTCGGCTTCCTGCTTTCTCCACCAGCATCTCCCAATGGTCGACTGCATCCCGCAGGACGAGGATGGCTTGCTCAGAGGCGCCTGCCTCGTCCAGCACGCGGCCCAATGTGAGGGTCGACGTTGCCAACTCAAACGCGGGATCGAATTCGGCCGTGTGCCGAAGGCGCTCGATAATAGTTCGAAGTTGATCCACCGCGCCCTGTGGATCGCCTTGAGTGAAGCGCGTCCAGGCGTGCTGCCGCTCGTAGGTGGCGGCTTCTTCCGTGAAGCCCTGTATGCCCACCGCGGTCTTCAACCACTGTATCCAGGCATCGCGTTCGCGGAGGCGGCCGGAGCGTTCCAGGAAGACGCGAAACGTGTGGCCGAGTGACGAGGCCGCCCGGAGTTGTTGATCAGCCACCGCCCACCGGACGGCGGTCCGGCAGTTCGCTTCCTCGCGGTTTAGCATTTCCATTGCGGCGCGCGGTTGTAGGCCTGCCAGCGCCTTGTCCAGAGCATGCATGAGGGAACCATAGACACTGATGAAGCGCTGCCGGATCTCCGGGTTCTGGGCGAAGGTGGGATCGGCAGGGGCGAGGGTGGGGTGGAAGCGCAGGAAGGGCTCAAGGACGCCCTCCGCGCGTAAGAGCGCGGTTCCTTGCAGCTCCCGCCGGATGGGCTCCCAAGTCTCCCGGGCGAGCTGGCTCACGACAAGCAGAACGTTCTCAAACACCCCGCCACTGAAGAGGCCGAGCCAGGGCAGCGCCTCACGGGCGACGGGGCTCAAGTGACGGCGGGAGAACTCCAGGGAGGCGAGAAGAGACTGGTTTCGGTCCTCGGGAGCTTCCTGCTGGAACTTTGCGAGGAGCTTGCCGAAGTCCGCGCGGATGGCCTCGGGCGTTAGGGTGCGCAGATGGGGTCCGACGAGCTCGAGCGAGAGCGGGTGATCTGCTAGATCGCGCAGCAACGGGGCGAGCATGTCGCGGCTCAGCCGTGGATCGCTGAGGTTGACTCCATCGCGTTTCAGGATGCTCGCTAGCAGCCACAGACTGTCGGCCCGGGCCAGACCCTGAAGCTCGCACCGCTGCGCGCCGGGCAAACGGGTGTCGCCAGGGCGGCAAGTGACGAGCAGGCATCCCTTCCCTGGGCCGGTCGTGAGTTCGCGGAACAACTCGGCGAGAAGGTGGCGCTCGTCATCGGTGTATGGGCTGCCGTGGGCAGCGGCGCCGTCATTGAACTGAGGCAGGGCGCTCTCGAAGTTGTCCCACACCATGAGCACCTCCTTCTGCTGGAAGAGCTCGATGGCTTGGCGGCGTTGCTCGACGGCGGGTAGTTGCTCGAAGTTCTGCCCGGCGAGGTAGGTGCCGAGCACCTGCACCGCGCGGTCGGCACTGGCGAACTGCTCGAAGCTCAAGAAACATGCGCCATCGCGGAACAGGCCGCTGCGCGTCCACCATTGGGCGGCCTCGGTAGCGAGCGCGGTCTTGCCCATGCCGCCCATGGCGTGAAGTACGATGCCGCGCCGGGTGCGGAATCGGCGTTCCAGCTCGTGCAGTTCATGGGCGCGGCCCTGGAAGCCAAATTGAGGCGGGGGCGGAAAGGAGCCGGGTTCATCGTGGGTGGCCGCGCCACGGAAGCCGCGGAGACCGGCGTCTTCGGCGACGGCATTGGCGTCTGGCGGGACGAGGGCTTCGTCCCCTGCGCGTTGATAGAGCTGCGGCAGAAACCAATCACGGAGATCAACGGTGCGTCCATCAGGCCCGGACTCGATCCAACGCGCCCGAGTGGACCACAGCACCTTCCGCGCCTCGGTCACGGCTTGGCCGTTGGTGGCGCCGCGGACAAGCTCGCGATAGAAGCGACCCAACAGCAGCCGGGTGGTTTCGACGCGAACCGAGTGACTCATCGCGAGCACACTGCCCACGCCCGCCTGGATCAGGCGTGTCGCGACGGAGCCGAAGACTATGGTCTTGCCCATCGTGGCGCTGCGGCACGCTTCGAGGATGACAAGCGGGATGGCATAGCTTGCCAGAAGGTCGCCGAGACGACTGGCCGAGACGAGATCGACGGATGCGCCGAAGCCATCGGCAGGGTTCTCGAAGCAGAGCACGCCAATCTGCTTATCCGGCAGGAAAGTGCCGTGGCCGTCGAAGTGAACGAGACCGTAGGGCTCGCCGGCCTCCTGCCCATCGCGTAGCATCTCCTCCATGCGCGCCAGGGTGGGCGGACGGCAGAAATCGACGCGCACGTTGGCGCCGAGCGGATCGAGGGCGTCGAGGAGCGCCTTTGCGGTGAATCTCGGATCAATGAAGCCCGCATCCGTCGGCCGGCTGACGATGTAGAGGATGCGGAGCGGGAGCTGCGCAGGGCGAGCGGTGGTCTTCTTCTCCGGCGCCTCCAACTGCCGGCGTACCGAGACCCGCTGCGCGAGGCTGCCCGCGTCATCGGCCATCAGCTCCCATGGCAAGCGCAGCAGGTCCGGGTCCCGCGTGGCGAGGGTCAGCTCGCGCGGCTCCGGACCGGCGAGAAGCTCGCTCAGGAGAGCGCGGCTCTCCGGGGCCGTGAACAGGGCGTCGTGCAGCTTGCGGCCCCAGATGCCGAGGTTCTTCTCGATGCGCTGCGCCCGAACGACCGCCCCGCCATCGGGCAGGTCCATGTAGTCTTCCAGATACCATCGGAGGTCTTCGTAGTCGGCGTCCTCAAGGAAGGGCTTGAACGGGACTTCGACGCCGAGCCTGGTGCCGGCGGCATCGGCGAACTGAGCGCGGTATCCATCAGGGGCCGCGGCGGCGAAGAGGATGCGGAGGTCTTTCATGACGTCAGGCGATGATGGTACTCGCAAGCGCGTCCAACAAGCCGCTGACCGCTTCCAACGTCCCGTTGTCTGGAGAGGCGAGTGCCTAGAATCCCGGCATGCCCTACGTCTAAATCTACCCGTTGTTCCCTACCCGCTGTCCTCGTCCACGTCCTGCCCGTCGGGCTCCACCCAGACTCGCCCGTCGCGGGCGGTGAGGAAGTGGGCCGCCTCCGGCCCCCAGGTGCCGGCGGGGTAGAAGGGTAGATCGGAGTGCCCCTGCTCGTCCCAGTACTCGAGGATGGGCATGACGATCTTCCACGCCTCCTCGACCTGGTCGCGGCGCATGAACTGGGTCTGATCGCCCTCGATGACGTCCTGCAACAGGGTCTCGTAGGCCTCGGGCTCAGGTGCGTTGAACGCTTCCTTGTAGGTGAAGCGCGTCTCCACCCGGGCGAGGCGCATGTTCGATCCCGGCCGCTTGGCCTGGAAACGCATGATGATCGCCTCGCGCGGCTGGAGGCGCAGCAGCAGCCGGTTGGGCTCCATCTCGCCGATGGCCGAGGCGGGGAAGGCCTGGTGAGGCACCGGCCGGAACTGGATGCACACCTCCGAGGCGTGCACCGGCAGCCGCTTGCCCGTGCGCAGGTAGAAGGGAACGTCCTGCCAACGCCAGTTGTCGATGTACAGCTTCAGGGCCACGAACGTCTCGGTGGTCGAATGGGGATCGACCCCCACCTCGCCGCGGTACCCCGGCACTTTCTCGCCATCCACCAGCCCCGGCCCGTACTGGCCGCGCTCGACGAGGTCGTGCACGGTCGCCGGGGTCAGGCGGCGGATCGCCCGCAGCACGTCCAGCTTCTTGTTGCGCAACTCGTCCGCGTCGAAGGTGACCGGCGGCTCCATGGCCACCAGGCAGAGCACCTGGAGGAGGTGGTTCTGGACCATGTCGCGCAGCGCTCCGGCGTGCTCGTAGTAGCCGCCTCGCGTGCCGACCCCCTCCTCCTCGGCGACGGTGATCTGCACCGAATCCACGTAGCGCCGGTTCCACAGCGGCTCGTGTACCGTGTTGGCGAAGCGGAAGGCGAGGATGTTCTGCACCGGTTCCTTCCCCAGGTAGTGGTCGATGCGGTAGATCTGCCGCTCCTCGACCAGGCCGCCCAGGAAGCCGTCGAGCTCCTTGGCGCTGTCCAGGTCGTGCCCGAAGGGCTTCTCGAACACCACCCGGGCGCGCTCGGTGTCGGTGACGAGGCCGACGTCGTGGAGTTGCTTGGCGATGAGCTGCATCACCGAGGGCGGCGTCGCGAGGTAGAAGATCCGGGTGGCCGGTGTCCCCCAGGTCTTGTCCAGCGCCGCCAGCTCCTCGGCCAGATGGGCGAAGGCGGCGCCGTCGGAGAAATCCGCCCGGTTGTACGTCAGGTGGGCTGCGAACCGGCTCCACGGCTCGTCCTCCGTTTTGCCCCGGCGGCTGAACTGGTCGATCCCGTCGCGCAGGTGCTGGGTGTAGACGGCCGGGTCCACGTCCTTCATGTCCAGGGCGATGACGTTGAACGAGTCGCCCAGGGTCTTGTCCAGCCAGAGGTTGTAGAGGGCGGGAATCAGCTTGCGCCAGGCGAGGTCGCCGCCGCCGCCGAAGATCACGAAAGCCGTCGGACTGGTTGTTTTCCCCACGCTCGCTTCTCCTTGTCCCGCTAGACGGAAAGTCCCAACGCCTCGAAGGCCGCCCGCGTGCCGTCGAGGTCTCGGTGCCAGATCTCGTGCATTCCCAACTGGCTCGCCACCTCGGCGAACATGTGCCGGTCGTCGACGTAGACGACCTCCTCCGGCTCGGCCTGGGCCACGTCGAGGGCGATATGGAAGATGTCCTCGTCCGGCTTGCGGAAGTGGACGTAGCTCGAAACGACGAAGATGTCCACGAAGTCCTTGAGGTTGAAACGCCGGATGCGATCCTTCGTCAGCTCCCGGCCCTCGTTGCTCACCACGACCACGCGCAAGCCGTGCTTCGCCTTGAGCCGTTTGTACATCTCGATCATGTCCGGAAAGCAGCGGGCCTGCTCCAGCATGAAGTCCACCACCTGCTGCTCGCTGAAGGGGCGCGGCTCCCAGAAGACGACGCGCTCCAGGTAGAGGGAAAGGCTGATCTTGCCGGCTTCGTAGGTGTCGTAGGTGAGGTGGTGGCGCTCGTCCATCTCCACCGGGTCGATGGCGAAGTGAGACGCCACGAGCTTGCGCAGCCCGCGATCCCAGCCGTTGGTCAGCAGTACGCCCCCGAGGTCGGTGAACAGGTGGGTGATCCGCGTCATCGGGAGACTCCTGTTTCTTCGAGCCGGGCGACGGGTGCCGCCGCCAGCAGGTCGTTCAGGGCGCTGCGGCCCGCCTCGGCGGTCAGGATACCGCGCGGCAGGTAGGCCACCATCCAGGCGCGGCGGTCTCCCTCCCGCACCTTGACCCGCTGGCTGTCCGTGATGGGGGTGCCGAAAGGTCCCTCGGCGTCGGCCAGCAGCGGCTTGCCTTCGAGGTTGAAAGGACCCCGCAGTGATTCATAGCTCTCGCCGGCCCGGCCGGCCCGCAGAACCACGGGCGGCGTGAAGCTCTCTTCCCCCACCACGCAGCAGGGGACGGCGAGCTCCACCGAGAGGCAGTTGTTGAGGTCCACCAGAGGGTGGATGGCCGGCAGGTCCTCCCCCTTGAGCACGCGGCGCAGCAGAGCCTCCGAGGACGGACGGTAGCGCGTGGGATCGCACCCGGCGGCGCGGAAGAGACTCCGCAGCGCCGCGACCGTGGGATCGGAGGGAATGCTATCCGGTGCGAAGCGGCCGCGAGCCCGCTCGCTCGACGTCCGGCGCAGGGCCGCCACACCCTCTTCCTGGCCGGAGATGAATTCCAGATGGATCCAGAAGAGATCCCAACCGTCGAGATCGTGATGAACGGCGAAGGGAGGAGCTTCCATGAGCGGGATCTTGACACAGGCGGCGGGGCGCCGCATGGGGCGCGATCCCTCAGTGCGGATGAAACCGGGCCTCGTGCCGGCGGATCAGGTCCATCGTCGACGGGGTCTCGGCGGCGGCGCGGCGAGGCCGTCGCCACGGCTGGCTGTGCAGGCGCTGGCGGCGGCCGAAGATTTCGGTGTCGGGGCGCAGGTCGGCCCCATGATGGAGATCCTGCAGGACCCCGACCATCAGCTCCACGGCGGCTTTGCGGCGGGGTGCACCGGGCTCCGGGTGCCTCGGCGCCGGAAGAGATTTGGCGGTTCGATCGAGCATTTCGACACTCCTGGCCCCGGGGAACGTTCCGGAGCGGACTACTTCTAGGTATACGGATCAGCCCGGCCGGCCATCCAAGGGGCGATCCTTACCCTGTAAGAGCGCACCAAACGGAAAAAGGTTTCGGGATACCCGCTTCCAGATGCCGGGCGAAACTGCTGTGCAATTCCCGTTCCTACAAAACTCCCGCCGCCACGATCCGGCGGCGGCGCGTCCTCTAGGTCGAGGGCAGGCCGTTCCGCAGAACGACGACGGTGCGCGCGTTCCAGGGGTCGTACCAGACGAAGCCATCGCCGCGCAGCGAGCCCCGCCAGGCGCCCGCTCCCCGGAAGGGCAGGGACGTCAGGGTGAGCCGCGGGCCCGGATGGGCCTCACCGGTCCCGAGGTCGAGCGACCAGAGCTGCCAGGGTGAGGTCCCCTCGGGACCGCGGGTCACGACGCGCACGTGGTCCGGGCTGGGCTGATCGGCCACCAGGACGGTGTAGACGCCGGGAAAACGGAAGCGGCGAAGCTCGGCGCCGGCCCCGGCGTCCAGGATTCGGAGGTCGCTACCGTTGCCGCCTCTCTCGAGCAGGGCGATGCGCCCGTCAGGCAGGAACGAGGCGCGGCCTCCGTCGCCTCCGAGATCCGCGACGAGCTTGCCGGTGGCGCCGTCGCGAAGCTGAAGGGTGTTGCTCCCGTGCAGCAGCCCGCGGTCGGCGGACGGTCCCACCGTCCAGGTCGGCCGGCCTTCCACCTCTTCCTGGATCTCCTCGACGGTCGTCACCTTGCCCGTGGTCACGTCGAGCTCGGAGATCGAAAGCGTGACCCGCTGCCCGCGACCGGCGTGGGGTCCCCAGGAGGCGTCGAGCGTGTACCGCCGCACTCGCCCGGGCTCGGCAAAGACCAGAGTCTCCTGCTGATGGTAGTCGTTTCCCAGGGGCGCGGAAGCGAGAAGCCGGCCGGAGCCGGCCTCCGCCACGATCCATCGCCTGTCCTGGATGGCGGTGACACGGCGTGTGTCCCGAGACAAGGCGAAAGAGGAGAGCGATCTCTTGAGTGAAATCTGCGCCGGGCGCGGCCGAGCGTCAGGCCGCCGGAGATCCAGGGTCAAAAGATCGAGAGTCTCCGAGTGGGTTGGATCGCCCGAAATCTCCAGCCAGGCGGCCTGAGTCCCATCCGTGGAGAAGCGCACGCGAGCCGGCTGGCCACGGTCCCACGAGCCGACACCGAAGCCGGCGCGGACGAAGCGGCCGGAGCCGGCGTCGAGCAGAAATCCGGGAAGATAGCCGCCACGGTGCGCGGCCTGGCCATACAGAGCGATCCACGGGCCGGCCGGAGCCGCGACCACGCCCTCGACGCTCACCAGATCCTCCGGCGAGGGGGATTCGAACCACCGCGTGTACCCCACCAGAACAAGGGCCGCCGGCAGCAGAGCGCTCCATAGCATGATGGACAGGATGCGGTGCCCCCGGCGCAGATCGGTGCGACCGCGGATCACCTGCGCGGCGCCAGCCACCGCCAGCGCGAGCAGTGTCATGACGGCGACCATTCCCTCGACGTACTGGAGCAGGGGAAAGGCCGGCGAGGCGCCGGGCCTGAAGCCGATCGAGAGACCCGCTCCGTCGCGAGTCAGAATCTCCAGGCAGGTCCAACCGATGGCCACTGTCACGCTCAATGCGGCAAGGTCGAGGAGCAGCCAGGGGGACCGGGAGCGAAGGATCACGCCGGCGGTATTGGAAATGAGAACCGTCAGCAGGATGACGCCGAGCCAACCCGCCGCAAGCCCGAGACTGCCCAGCAACGCCCCGCCGGTTATGAACGAGCCCCAGTAGCCGCTGGGGTCCGGAACGTCGCCGATGAGAAAGACCGGGAGCAGAACCAGAGCTCCCGCTCCCGCGGCCAGCACCGCCGCCGCCGCCAGCTTGCCCGCCCAGATCGCGCCTCCCGAGAGCGGCCGGGCGAAGTAGAAGCCGAGCCGGCGCTCGCCGAGATCGCGGGCGATGACCGATCCACCCAACAGCACCGCGAGGACGAAGCTGACGATCAGGGCGAGCCCCAGAGCGACGCCGCTCCTGACCAGGGCCGGAGGTGACGAGGGCATCCCCGGCAGCCAAGGCGCGGCGAGCGGCACCAAGCCCAAGGCGAGAGCTGCCAGCGGCAGCATCCAACGCTCGACGATCTCTCGCTCGAAGACGGCGACAAACCCTCTCATGACTCCGCCTCCGGCTCGCCCGTGAGGGCAATGAAGATCTCCTCCAGCGTGAGAGCCGAGACCTCCGTCCCCTCTCTCCCTCCCGCATCCCAGAAGCCCTCGGCGTACCGGGCGACCACCGCCTCGATTCCCCAGCCGTGGGACGCCACCGCCACCGGCTCCAGGACCGCCAACTGCGCCTCGCGTTCCCCGGAGGAAAAGCTCAGCCGGCGGAAGCGGTGCTTGAGCGCCTCCATGTCCTCGTCCAGGACGAGCTTGCCCTGCCGCAGCACGGCCACCCGGTCGGCGATCCTCTCCGCTCCGGCAAGGTCGTGCGTGGTGATGAACACCGTCGTCCCACGGTCCGCGAGCTCGCCGATCAGCTCCTCGAAGACCGCCTTGCGGGCCACGGCGTCGAGGCCCAGCGTGGGATCGTCCAGCACCAGCAGCTTCGGCGCGCTGGCGAGCGCCAGGGCGAGAGCCACTTGCGCCTTCTGCCCCTTGGACAGCTTGCCAAAGGGAATGTCTCCCGGAACCTTGAAGCGCTTCAGCCGCGCCTCGACCCCTGCCGCGTCCCAACTCGGATAGAGCCGGGAGCAGAAGCGCGCGATCTGCCGCGAGGTCATGGCGGGCGGCATATCGGGATCCTCCGGCACCACTCCCACGCTCGTCAGGATGGACGCCCTCCGCGTCCACACGTCCATCCCCAGCAGGGAGACGCGGCCGGCGGCCGGGCGCTGCTCCCCCAGCAGACAGCGGACCAGGGACGACTTGCCCGCGCCGTTGCGGCCGAGCAAGGCATAGACGGCCCCCTCGGCGACCGCGAACGAGACGTCGTCGAGAGCCAGCCGCGTGCCGTAGCGGACCGTCAGCCCCTCCACCCGGATGGGGAGATTCGGATCGACCGGATTCATTCTTCCTCTCCTTCGACCTTCCCATTTCCCCCATTACCGTCTTTCAAGCTCCCCCAAGCCGCTCCGAGAACCTCCACGGCCTCCTCGCGGCTGGCGCCCAGCGTCACGGCCACGCTGGCATAGCGCACCGCCTCCTCGCGCAACCGGTCGGAGCGACTGGTGTCGGACAGGGGAGGCGGCGCGGCGGCGACGAACGTCCCCTCCCCGCGGCGGACGGTGAGAACACCCGCGTCGGTGAGCCGCTGATAAGCCTTGAAAACCGTGGCCGGATTGACCTGGAGATCGCGAGCCAGATCGCGCACCGATGGCACCGCCGACCCGGACGCCAGGGCGCCGCGAGCCACCAGATGCTGAACGCCCTCCTCGATCTGCCGCCAGATCGGCCGGGCGTCACGGGGATCGATACGCAGGGGGGGAGGCATGGACAGCTAGTGTACCATGCCAATAATACACTGCTCGGGAAACGCTCTTACACCTTCAGGGTAGCGCCAACGACAGCTTGACGGCGATCTCGACCTTCCTGATCTCCGCGGGCGTCAGTCGTCCCAGAGCCTGCGCTCCGAGCAGGCGCGTCTTGGAAAGCGTCAAGATCTGTTCGCACTTCACGTAGGTCACTTCCCGGAGCCCATTCTGCGGGCCTGGAGTGATCGGAATGTGGAAGGGTATCGGTCTGCCCTTGGTGCTCATGGCCAGCACGATAGTGTTCGAATACTGGGGATGCTGGTTGCCCGAGTCATTCTGCAGGACGAGAGCGGGCCGTTTGCCGCGTTGTTCCGAACCCCGGCCAGGGTCGAAATCCACCATCCAGATTTCGCCCCGGAGCGGAGACGGAACGTTACTCATCGAGAAGGGCTTCTGCCTGGATCGCGAACAGGTCTTCGATGTCGTCCTCTGCCGGGCCAGCAGCTAGGACGTCATAGGCCTCCTTGAGGCGTTCCTTCACGGACTTTACAGCTTTCTCTGCGATGGCTTCCTGCACAAGGCGATTCATGCTGATTCCTTTCCGGGTGGCCATATTCCTCGCCGCCCGATAGACACGGTCCGGCAAGCGAACGGTGAGCGCATGGTCCATCTCGTAGCCCCTCCTGTGACACCACAAGATGATACCATTTATGGACCCGTCGCTTTCAGGCCCCCAGCAGCTCCATCACCTTCCCCACCGCCTCTCCCGGCGGCACGAGCTGCTTCTCGCGGTCGCGGCGCAGGGAGACCTCGACCTTGCCGTCCGCCAGCGATTTGGCGCCGACGGTCACCCGGACGGGGATACCGATGAGGTCGGAGTCCTTGAACTTGACGCCGGGGCGCTCGTCGCGGTCGTCGAAGAGGACGTCCACGCCCTTCTCCTGGAGTTGGGCGTAGAGATCCTCAGCCGTCCGCTTGACCTCCGCGTCCTCGGGGTTGACGGCGATCAGCAGCACCTCGAAGGGGGCCAACGGGCGGGGCCAGACGATGCCGTCCTTGTCGTGGTTCTGCTCGATGGCGGCGGCCACGGTGCGGCCGATGCCGAGGCCGTAGCAGCCCATGATCATCGGACGGTCGTTCCCCTCTTCGTCCGTGAAGTTGCAGCCCAGCTTCTCGGAGTACTTGGTGCCGAGCTTGAAGATGTGTCCCACCTCGATGCCGCGGAACAGCTCGAGCGTGCCGTCGCAGCGCGGGCAGGGATCGCCGCCGGTCACGAGCACCAGGTCGGTCCAGTCGGAGAGGTCCACGTCCCGTCCCCAGTTGACGTTGACGTAGTGGGCGTCCCCCTTGTTGGCGCCGGTGACGAAGTTGGTGAGGCCGCGGATCGACTCGTCGGCCACCATCGGAACGTCCTTGAGGCCCACCGGGCCGGCGAAACCCACCGGCGCGTTCGTCGCCGCCCGCACCTTCTCCTCGCTGGCGAGCGCCAAGTGCTCGACGTCGAAGTGGTTGAGCAGCTTGACCTCGTTGATCTCCCGGTCGCCGCGGATCAGCGCCGCCACCAGGCCCTTCTCGGTCTCGTAGATCAGCGTCTTGACCAGCCGCTTGGGTGACACCTTGAGGAAACGGGCCACCTCCTCGATGGTGTGCTTGCCGGGTGTGGCGACCTCCTGCATTTCCTGCTGCGGATGAATGTCAGCGCCTGCCGGAGGCTCCACCTTGCGGGTCTCGGCCTTCTCGACGTTGGCGGCGTAGCCGCACGACGGGCAGCGGACGACGGCGCTCTCGCCCGTGTCGGCCACCACCATGAACTCGTGGGAGGCCGAGCCGCCGATGGTGCCGGTGTCCGCCTCGACCATCGTGTAGTCGAGCTGGCACGCCTCGAAGATCTTGCAGTAGGCGGCGCGCATGGCCTCATAGTCCGCGTCGAGCGCCTCGGGGGTGGCGCCGAAGGAGTAGGCGTCCTTCATCAGGAACTCGCGGCCGCGCATCAGGCCGAACCGGGGCCGGATCTCGTCGCGGAACTTGGTCTGGATCTGGTACAGGTTGAACGGGAGCTGGCGGTAACTCTTGACGTCCCGCCGCACGCAGTCGGTGATGACCTCCTCGTGCGTGGGGCCGAAGACGAAATCCCGCTCGTGGCGGTCCTTGATGCGCAGGAGCTCCTTGCCGTAGCGCTGCCAGCGGCCGGACTCCACCCACAGCTCCGCCGGCTGGATGGCCGGCATGGACAGCTCGACGGCGCCGGCCGCGTTCATCTCGCGGCGCACGATGGCCATCAGTTTCTGCAGGCTGCGCCAGCCGAACGGCAGGTAGGTGTAGATGCCGGCCGCGACCTTCTTGATGAGGCCCGCGCGCACCATGAGCTGATGGCTGATCACCTCAGCGTCGTTCGGCACCTCGCGGGTGGTGTACAGGTAAAAACGGCTCCAGCGCATCGGCTCCTCCGTTCGGGACCGGGATATGACAGCCCCCGAAGAGGCGGCATTGTACATGAGCCAACCCTTCAGACCACGCCGCCGGCCCCTCATCACCGCTGGCGAGCCAGCGTCACGACGAGGGCATCAGCGGGATCAAATCCGTCTCCGCGGCATCTCGGGAAGCTCTTCGTCGCCGGGCTCCGGCTGGAAGCGCTCGCCGCGCAGGCGGGCCTTGAGCCGCCGCCAGGCGTCGTAGACTCCGCCCACGCCCGCCGTGCCGCCGAGCAGGACGTCGAATCGCCCGGGATCGCGGGAGAGCGAGTCGGCGGCGAGGGCGTCCAGAGCCGCTTGCAGGCGGATCTCCAGCACCGCCGTCCAGTCCGTGGCCTTGAGGCCCGCCTCGCCGGCGGGGATCTCCTCGCCGAAGCGTGCCAGGGCCTCGGGCGTCCGCTCCTCCCAGAAGGGATACTCCAGGGCCACGGGAAGAAGTACGGACTGGCGCACGCGCACGGCGAGATGGCCAATCCCCGAGCGCAGCCGCACCGGACGCACGCGTGGGTCCGTGAGCTGCCCCTCGGCGGCGATCCAGAGCGCCGAGTCCGGCTGCGACAGCACCCGTTGCGAGATGCTGAGGAAGCGGCGGGCTCCGCGGGCGCTGCCGAGCTCGACGCCGAAGAACCCCAGGCGCTCGAAGAAGGGGTACTTGCTCAGGGCCGTCGCGTCCATGGGCGCGTAGTTCTTGCGATCCGGGAAGAACTGCTCCGCGAGACGCAGGCAGACCAGCGGGTCCCACCAGGAGGGATGGTTGAAGTAGACGATGAGCGGCTTGCCCCGGATCGCCATCGGGTCCGGGCGCTGGGCCTGGGACAGGCGCAGGGCGTGGAAGTGCTGGGCGAGATAGCGTCCGGCGTACTTCTCGAACATCGAGAGCAGGAGCGGGGAGATCTCGGGCGCCTGCTTCGCCCGGTCCCGCGCGGGAGCCTTGCCAGGATCGTCAGGTTCCATGGCGCCAGTCTATCTCCGGAGCGCGGCTGAACCTATAGCTGATCGTGAATACGAGAGGACGTGGCCAAGGGAATCGAGTGGCAGGCAGACCGGCATAGAATACCTTTGACCCTATGGCAAAGAAGAAAGAACGAGGGCAACGGGCGGACGAAGAGCCACAGCCGGAGCTGCCGCCGGGCGTGAAGCTGCTCCGCACGCTCGAAGGGCACCAGGGTCCAGTCCATAGCGTGGCGTTTGATCCGCAGGGCGAGACGCTGGCCAGCGGCAGTGATGACAACACGGTGAAGCTCTGGGATGCGGGAAGCGGCAAGCTGCTCCGCACGCTCGAAGGGCACTGGGATTGGGTCTTGAGTGTGGCGTTTGATCCGCAGGGCGGGACGCTGGCCAGCGGGAGCAAGGACAACAAGGTGAAGCTCTGGGAGGTGCGAAGCGGCAAGCGGCTCCGCACGCTCGAAGGGCACCAGGGCGCAGTTTGGAGCGTGGCATTTGATCCGCAGGGCGGGACACTGGCCAGCGGGAGTGAGGACAAGACGGTGAAGCTCTGGGAGACGCGAAGCGGCAAGCGGCTTCGCACGCTCGAAGGACACCAGAGAGACGTCTATAGCGTGGCGTTTGATCCACAGGGCGGGAAACTAGCCAGCGGGAGTTCTGACCACACGGTGAAGCTCTGGGAGGCGCGGAGCGACGAACTGCTCCACACGCTCGAAGGGCACCAGAAAGCGGTCTGGAGCGTGGCGTTTGATCCAAAGGCCGGTACGCTGGCCAGCGGGAGTTGGGACAATACAGTGAGGCTCTGGGAGGTGCGAAGTGGCAAGCTGCTCCGTACGCTCGAAGGGCACACAGAGGCTGTCGACATTGTCTCGTTCTCCCCTGACGGGCGTCTTCTGGCCTCGAAAAGCGGCGATTCGACGATCCGACTTTGGAACTGCGAGACGTGGGAAACGGTCGCGGTTATCCGAGAGCCCACAGACACAAGGTTGTGGATTCCCGCGCTCGCCTTTCATCCCACGCTGCCGCTGCTGGCCACCGCCGGCTCGGAGCTAGGCGCGTCGGGCGACGAGCGATGCCGGCTGATCCACCTATGGGAGCTGGACCTCGACGTGTTGCTGGGCCAGCGCGCCGGGGCGGCGGAGTCCGCGCGTGCGGTCCACCACACGACGGGCAAGATCGTGCTGGTGGGCGATCACAGCGTGGGCAAATCGGCGCTGGGCTATCGCCTGATCCACGGCCGTTTCGAGAAGCAGGAATCCACACACGGGCAGCAGTTCTGGGTGTTTCCCGACCTGGGCAAGCGCCGCGCGGACGGGACGGACTGCGAGGCGATCCTCTGGGACTTCGCGGGTCAGCCCGACTACCGGCTGGTCCACGCGCTCTTCGTGGACAACGCCGACCTGGCGCTGGTGTTGTTCGATGCCTCGGACCTCCGCGACCCGCTACACGGCGTTGGCTTCTGGCTCAAGCAACTCCAGACGGGGCAAAGCCATTGCCCCATCATCCTCGTGGCTGCTCAGACGGATCGCGGGAGCTGTTCGATGACGCCGGAGGAGCTGAAGGCGTTCTGCCAGAGGCATGGCATCGCGGGCCCGATCGTGACGAGCGCCTTCACGGGTGAGGGCATGGCGGAGCTGGTCGAGCGCATGAAGTCCCTGATCCCCTGGGAGGACAAGGCCGCGACGGTCACCACTACGACCTTCAAGCGGATCAAGGACTACGTCCTCGGCCTCAAGGGAGCGGAACCGGACGGTCAGACCATCGTCACGCCCGAGGAGCTCCGCGTCCGGCTGGAGGCCACCGATGCCGACTGGAGCTTTACCGAAGCCGAGATGCTGACCGCCGTGGGCCACCTGGAAAACTACGGCTATGTGAAACGCCTGCGGACCTCGAAAGGCGAGTTGCGCGTCCTCCTCCAACCGGAACGGCTCAACAACCTGGCGTCGTCGTTCGTGCTGGAGGCACGGCGGAATCCGAAGGGCCTGGGCGCGCTGGAGGAGAAGCGCTTGCTAGCCGGCGACTACGATTTTCCGGAGCTGAGAGACCTGCACGCTGGCGAGCGCGACGTGCTCCTGGACTCGGCGGCGCTGCTGTTCCTGGAGCACAACGTTTGTTTCCGCGAGACCGATCCGCTCCGTCTGGAGCCGTATCTGGTTTTCCCCGAGCTGATCAATCTGAAGAAGCCGCCGGAGGACGAGCAGGCGACCGAGGATGGCGTAGCCTACACGGTGAGCGGTCCTACAGAGAACGTGTTCGCCTCGTTGGTGGTGCTGCTGGGCTACACGCACACCTTCACGCGCACGGCCCAGTGGCAGAACAATGCGCGCTACGAGGTGGGCGACGGGCTGGTCTGCGGATTTCGGCAGGAGGGCGAACGCGACGGCGAGCTGGACTTCGTGCTCTGCTTCGGCCCGAAGGTCGGCCTGTCGGTGCGGACGCTCTTCCAAGGACTGTTCGAGAGCTTCCTGGCGCGGCGGAACTTGACGGTTCTGCGCTACGAACCGGTGCGCTGTACATGCGGTCATTTGCTGGACCGGTCGGTTGTGCGTCAACGATTGAAGGAAGGAAAGGCCTTCGCCTTCTGCAACGAATGCGGCGAGAAGCTGATGCTGCCGACGATGGAAGAGCCGATCCAGTTGACCCGGGAAGAGCAGACCCAGGTGGATACGCAACGCCGTGCCGCTGAACAGCGGACCCGCTTCGAGCAGGCCGTCTTCCGCCTGCGCACCTACGTGGCCGAGCAGAAGATCACGCCACCCGAGAGCTTCATCAGCTATGCCTGGGGCGTGCCCGAGCATGAACGCTGGGTCGAAAAACGGCTCGCGGCGGATCTGCAGAAGGCGGGGATTCAGATCGTGTTTGATCGGAAGGACAACCAGTTTGGAGACAGTCTTACGCGCTTCATCAGCCGGATACCATACTGTGCCAGTGTCGTGGTGGTCGGCACTCCGCTGTACTTCCAGAAATTCGAGAATCGGCTCTCCAGCACGGGCAGTGTCGTAGCTGCGGAGGTGGGCTTGATCAGCCAGAGACTCATCGGAACTCCGGAAGAAAAGAGCACCGTCAAGACTCTGCTTCTGGCCGGGGAGAAGAAGACTTCACTGCCTCCGCTGATGTGGGATGGAATCCATGCCGACTTCCGCGACGAATCCGGTTACTTCATCACCGCCTTTGATCTCATCCTGAGCCTCTATCAGATTCCGCCGAATCTTCTCGCCGTGGCGGATCTGCGAGAGTCGCTCCGTGGGCCGGACATGAGGTGAGCCGCGGCTACGGGAACGTCGCCCTGGCGGGCTGGCGTCATGACCGGTGTAAAGTCGATCCGACAGGTGAGGATGACGTTTCGGGGCGGCGGCCTTTCGCGCCAAAGGTGCGTGATCCTTCAGCCCAGGCCAACGGCCTGGGACCCGAGGCCCCCAATCCTCCTTCGCCCTGAAGGGGCGAGATAACGGACGCCGATATCGCCCCGCCGGTTATCGCGGCCCTTCAGGCCGCACGAACCCTAAGGGCTGGCAATTCCAGGGCGGTGCCCTGGGCTGAAGGATCTCGGCCTTTCAGGCCGGGGAGCCCGCGGTTCGTTTCGGGCAACGAAATTGCCGCCCCTCTCCGGGCGAGGACACCCTGAACGCGGCATCTCCCCCGTCCAGCGCCTGGCCGGAACCCTACGATGCCGCAACAGATCGGGAGGTCGCGGCTCCTCCGGACACAATGCGGCATCGTAGGCGGCGAAGCCCCATCGTCGGGAGCCAACGCGGCTTTTCCGAGGACAGGGGTTTCCCAGATGCGTCAAAAGCTTCTTGCTACCGTTCCGTTCCGGCATCTCCCCGTCCAGCGCCTGGTCAGAGCTCTACAATGCCGCAACGGATCAGAATCTCGCGGCATCGCGAAATACGATGCGGCATCGTAGATAGAGAAGCCGCATCGTCTAAATCCAACGCGGCTTCTCCAGAGCCGGCGTCACGTCGCCTCGATCCAATGCGGCATCGGATCAAGGTCTCGCGGCTTCTCTGACCATGACGCGGCATCGGATGTTGAGGATGACGCATCGTCCGGAGATGACGCGGCTTCTACACGATCTACGCCGCGTTGCAGCCGCAGATGCCGCAACATCATTATCTCTTGCGGCATCTCCATTGCCGATGCGACAGAATGACTCGGCAACGCCGCATCGTAGAAAGCTGATGCGGCATCGTATTCGGAGAAGCCGCATTGTCTTTATCCGATGCCGCGTCGTATTGGCCCGTCGCGGCGTTCCCTGGGGCGGAGCCTGTCTTGTTCGGAGAGGAGACCCGTTCGCGGTTGGACTTGCGGCGTTTTATAAGAGTATCTCTTCTTCGATGCGGCCATTGACGCAAGATTGCCGGATGGTGCCGCGACCTCCCCGGTCAACGAGAAGCCGGACCGAGCCGATGGGTCCCAACGGCGACCGACCGAGCGTAGCGAGGAAGATGTTCGTCCGCCTACGGTTATTTCGCCGCCTCTTTGTGCTGCATGCGGTAGTGCAGTCGAAGGAAGGTTCGGCCCCAGAGCTCCATCGTATGGTCCGTGCGAAGCCTGCCGCTGTCATCACGGAAGACCCGGATGCTCTCCTTGAAAGTTCGGACATATCGCGCCCATCCTCTCCCAGGCTCGCCGGTTACGAAAAAGTAGAAACCTGGGTCTCCGAATCCACGACCTTCCGAGCGCAGAACCAGCGAGCCATCCGGTCGGGATTCAGGTTTCATGGCCACCAGCGCATAGCCGTTGGGAAGAGGGAAAACCACCTTCACGCAGGGTCCGCCAAAGCCGGGTACCTGGCAGGACGAGTAGCTGCCCACGTAGAGAGCCCGTCCGGTGGCCACGGTCTCCCGTACCCAAGCTGAGAGCTCGACTCTTCCGTCTGCATTCCTGAGTTGAAGGACCTGGCTGGTGATTCCCAGCTTCGTATCCAGGGGTGACAACGGGACGTTGAGTTGCTGCAGCCTTCTGCTGAAGATCGAGGCCAGCATGCCAGCGAACGGCCGGAACACTCCCGACCACTCGGACCACACGTCGAAATCGTACTCCGACGTTCGCTCGTAGAAGTCTCTCACCGAGCTGTGTACCTCTGTGGGCCGGCAGGTCGGTCCAGCCAGCACAGCGAAATCTTGGAGCAAGCCGCGAGGCGGGCCGCTCGACACCACTTCCAATCCACGGCTAGCGGCGACCCTTCGAAAGAAATCCGTGCCGATGACGTCAACGTCCCCGACGGGTCCCTCCAGCCAAGGGCACTCTGCCAGAGTCACCGATCTCCCTGTGGCCTTGACCCATGTTTGAGTACTACGGTCCGCTAGCGTTCCCTTACCGCGGTCCGGACTCGTGGTGGTGTCGTTTCGAGGAGTCATCATGGGATCAGGCCATGATAAGCGCCAGCAGGCGACGCTGGGCCTCCAGAACCTTTTGCGTGTCGAGCGGCTCCCCCTGTTTCGGGACGAGGCCCGTCGCGGCGCGATTATCTCCTCAAGCCCTGCAGCCAGCCACGCCAACCCAGGAAGAGGTTGGGCTTTTCCAGCCGGGTCAGTGTCCAGCACTCCTCGCCGGGCTCGGTGACCGGCCGGTGCTGGGTGCCGGGGGCGTAGGAACCCCAGGCGCCGATCTCGAAGTTGCCGGTGTGGTCCTCGTAGCCGCCGGCCAGGACGAGGATGTCCTCGGGGCCGAGGTGGAGGTGCTCGGGAACCCCCCGGCGCGGTGGCATGTGGCCGATCAGCAGTGCGCTGCCCGAGGCGTGGTCCCGGAAGAGCACGGCGTAGCGGGCGGGGTGCAGGGGAATCCGGTGCCAGTGAAGGGGCCCGATCTCGGGCATCTCCCGGCGCGCCCCCTCTGGCAGTGGGAAGGAGGAGAGAGCCGGATCGACGGCGGGGCCGCCCTGCGGCGTTGTTTGAAGGCGAGCCCGCAACTGCTCCCACAGGGCGGGTGGCGGCGGCGCGACGGGGAGGCTCGCGAGCAGGGCTCCGCCCGGCGCGCTGAGCTCGGCGAGCGTGGCACGGCAGGGGGCGCAGGAGTCGAGGTGCCCCTCCACCATCACCCGGTGGGGGAGGTCGGCCTGGCCGGAGGCGACCGCGACGAGGATCTCTTCGGACGGGTGCATGGCGGTCAGCCTCCCTCCAGAACGACGCGAAGGGACTTGAGCCCCGAGCGGATGCGCGACTTGAGGGTGCCGACCGGCAAGTCCAGGCGCTGGGCCGTTTCCTCATAGGTGAAGCCGCCGAAGTAGGCCATCTCGATCGCTCTCCTTTGCTCCGGGGCCACGCGCGCCAGGGCCTGATTCATGGTCAGCCGCAGATCGCCGCTCTCCACGGGTCCCGCCGGCTCGCTGAGCTCCCTCGCGCCGTCCAGGCCCGAGGCGGTATCCCCTTGGCGCCGCCACAGATCCACCAGCTTGTTGCGGGTGACGGTGTACAGCCAGCCGGCGGGATCGCCGCGCTCGGGCCGGAAGCTGCCCGCCCGCCGCCACACCGCCACGAAGACCTCCTGCACCACGTCCTCGGCCCCATCCCGGTTGCGGCTGAGCTGGCGAACGTACGCCAGCACCCGGCCGGCATAGCGGTCGTAGAAAGTCTGGAAGGCTTCCAGGTCTCCTTCCGCGATGCAGGCGAGCAGAAGGCGGTCACTGGAGGCCGGCGAGGCTCCTGGCGGCAAGCGAGTGGTCTCCGGTACGGAATATATGCCAACCGGCGGGAGCGGGAGAGGGGTGCGGAGAGGAGTCGCGAGTTGCATGGCGTCAAGTCGGGTCGGTTGGGGAGCCTCATTCCTCCTACGTGCGTTCGCCGGTTCTGGATGACGCCCGGCGCCGGAAGCCGCGTGACATCCTCATCCTCGATTCCCGTTCAGGCGGTTTTCTTTCCCAGGGAGCATCAGAAAGGCCTGGCAACGGACCGGGTATGGAAATAACTCGCCGGACGCGATAACTGTGATGTGTATGTAAATTCCTGAAGAAAAAGGACTTAGGTTGATGTGCGGGGCGGGGTCCGGATAGATTTCCGAATGTGGAAACCTTCAGCCTCATCGGCGAGACCTTGCGGCGGCTGCGCCGGGAGCGCGACCTGACCCTGGAGCAGGTCGGCGAGCGGGCCGGGCTCGGCCGCGGCCAACTGTCGCGGATCGAGAACAGCAAGCAGGAGGCGACGCTCTCGACGCTGGCCAAGATCCTGGCCTGCGAGGGCGTGAGCCGGCGCGAGTTCTTCCGCCGTTACGACCTGGTGGAGGCCGAGACTCTGGCCGTCGAGCGCGAGAAGGACGGCAGTGGGGACGGGGCGCCGCGGCCGCCCCATTCACTACAGACTGTGCGGGATCTCGCCGGCCGGCTGGAGTCCTTCGTCCAATCCACCCTGGACCCGTCGGGCACGGTGGCTCAAGGGACGATCGAGCTCGGCGACCTGGTGGTGATGTTCCGGGTGGCGCCGCGCTCCTCCATTGCACCGGGAACGATACCGGGAGCGTCTCAGCCCGCCCCGCCCTCCGGCGAAGAGAAGGCCGCAGGAACCGGCCGGCGCCGCCGCAAGGCGCCGGCTTCCAAGTAGCCGCATTCAGATTTTTGTTGCGCCCTGGCAGGACGCGGCGCGCTCTTATCCGCCCGGGAGCGGCTCTTCGTTGCCGGAACAGGCGACGATGCGTGGCGATAAGTTCCATGATTTCAGAGACTTGCGCTTGCTTTCGGTGGCGTGCAGCCGATACATTTCCTGCATGGGCATGTTCACGAATCTGGGACGCACTCTGAGTCTCCTGCGGGAGCTGCGGGGCAAAAGCCAGGCCCGCGTGGCCCGGGAGGCGGGGATCGGCAAGAGCCAGCTCTCCAAGTACGAGAACGGCAAGGAGCTGCCCAAACTGGATTCCCTGGAGAAGGTTCTCAACGCCCTGAAGGTCGGGTACTTCGAGTTTTTCTACACGCTCTACCTGGTCGACCGCCGCGCCGCCGATCTGGAGCTGACCGCGGACGGCACCCAGGCGCGCGCCGCCGAGGAGCCCATGTATCTGCCGCCGCTGATCAAGGGCGAGAGCCTGCTCGCCGAGTCGACCGATCAGGCCTTCCGCCAGGTATTCACCGACCTGCTGCTGCTCTACCGGCGGGTGTTCGAGCAGGTGGTGCTGGCCGCCGTGCCGGGACCAGAAGATCTCGAGCCGGCGCCGTGACACCAACATAACGCCCACATAGGCGTTGACTTCGCTGCCTGAGAGTTTCCCCCGCCCAAGCCCCTCACTCCCCCGGCCCCTCTCTCCCAGCCTCCCCCCCACCGGCCGGGAGAGAGGGGTGCGCCAAAAAAGGCGGCATTGCTCCGGGCTGTTCTCCCTCTTCTCCCGGCGGACGGGGGGAGGCTGGGAGAAGAGGGTCGGGGTGATGAGGGTCTTGGGCGGGGGGAGCTCTGAGACACGTTAAATTAAGTCAGCACCTATGCCCTCCACGCCGGGAGACGAGGGAGAAAAGCAAGCCATAGTAGTATCCCCGCCGTCATGAAAAAGATCAGCAGCGAGGATGCGCTCGCCTACCATTCGCAGGGGCGCAAGGGGAAGATCCAGGTCGTTCCCACGAAGCCCACCGCCACCCAATGGGACCTTTCGCTCGCCTACAGCCCGGGAGTGGCGATTCCCTGCAAGGAGATCGAGCGCGATCCGCTTCTGGCCTACGAGTACACCGCCAAGGGAAACCTGGTGGCGGTGATCAGCAACGGCACGGCGGTGCTCGGCCTCGGCAACATCGGCGCCCTCGCCGGCAAGCCGGTGATGGAGGGCAAGGGCGTCCTCTTCAAGCGCTTCGCCGACATCGACGTCTTCGACTTGGAGCTCGCCACCACGGACCCGGAGGAGCTCATCCGCGCGGTCAAGCTCCTGGAGCCCACCTTCGGCGGCATCAACCTGGAGGACATCCGCGCTCCCGAGTGCTTCGAGATCGAACGGCGTCTGAAGGCGGAGATGAACATCCCCGTCTTCCACGACGACCAGCACGGCACAGCGATCATCTCCGGCGCCGCCCTGCTCAACGCCCTGGTGGTGGTGGGCAAGCGGATTGAGGACGTCCGCATCGTCTTCTCCGGCGCCGGCGCCGCCGCCCTCTCCTGCGCCCGGCTCTATGTCAACCTGGGAGCGCGGCGGGAGAACGTCGTCCTCTGCGACCGCTACGGCGTGATCTACCGCGGCCGTGAGGCCGAGATGGATCCCTACAAGGAGGAGCTCGCCTCGGACACCTCGGCCCGCACCCTGGGCGAGGCGATGGCGGGGGCCGACGTCTTCATCGGGCTTTCGGTGGGCGGCGTGGTGACTCCCGAGATGGTCGGCGCCATGGGCCGCGACCCCATCGTCTTCGCCATGGCCAATCCCGATCCGGAGATCGGCTACGACGAAATCCTGGCCGCCCGGCCCGACGCCATCGCGGCCACCGGTCGCAGCGACTATCCCAACCAAGTCAACAACGTCCTCGGCTTCCCCTTCCTCTTCCGCGGTGCGCTCGACGTGCGGGCGACCGACATCAACGAGCCGATGAAGCTGGCGGCGGTCGAGGCGCTGGCGGCGCTGGCGCGCGAGGACGTGCCGGACGCGGTGCTGCGCGCCTACGGCCTCGACTCCCTGCGCTTCGGCCGCGAGTACCTCATCCCCAAGCCGTTCGACTACCGGGTGCTGCTGCGGGTGCCGCCGGCGGTGGCCCGCGCCGCCATGGCGAGCGGCGTCGCGCGGGTGCCGATCGCCGACTTCGCGGCCTACCAGCGGCGGCTGGAGACGCTGATCTCCCGCCGTCTGGAGCTGATGCGCGGCGTCATCGACCAGGCCAAGCGTTCGCCGCGCCGGGTGGTCTTCCCCGAGGGCGAGCACGAGCAGATCCTGCGCGCGGCGAAGATCTTGGTCGACGAGGGGATCGCCCACCCCATTCTTCTGGCCCGGCGGGAGATGATCGCCGGCCGCCTCAAAGCCCTCGATCTGGCCGAGGACCGGGTGACCATCATCCACAACGAGAGCAGCGAGCTGTTCGAGGTCTATGCCCGTCGCTTCCACGAGATGCGGCGGCGCGACGGCGTCACCCTGAGCGACGCCCGCAAGCGCTTGCGGCTGCGCAACTACTTCGGCACCATGATGGTGGAGATGGGAGACGCCGACGGCCTCATCTCCGGCCTCACCCAGTCCTACCCCGACACGATCCGCCCGGCGTTGCAGATCGTCGGCACCCGCCCCGGGGTGCACCGGGTGTCCGGCGCCTACATCCTCATCCTCCAGGACCGCCTCTTCTTCCTCGCCGACACGACGGTCAACATCGATCCGACTCCCGAGGAACTGGCCGAGATCGCCCTCCTCACCGTCGGCTTCGCCCGCCGCTTCGGCATCGTGCCGAGGGTGGCCATGCTGTCCTTCTCGAACTTCGGCTCCAACACCCATCCGTCAGCGCGCAAGGTCCGCCGCGCGGTGGAGATCGTCAGCGCGCTGGAGCCGGACCTGGAGATCGACGGCGAGATGCAGGCCGACACCGCCGTCTTCGAGCCCATCCTGCGCGAGAGCTACCCGTGGAGCCGCCTCAAAGCGCCGGCCAACGTCCTCATCTTCCCCGAGCTGCAGTCAGCCAATACCGCCTACAAGCTGATCTGGCGCCTGGCGGGAGCCGAGGCCATCGGACCCATCCTGCTGGGCATGGCCAAGCCCATCCACGTGCTGCAGAGCGGGCTGGAGGTGAGCGACATCGTCAACATGGCGGCGCTCTGCGTGGTCGACGCCCAGGAGCTGGACGCCGCGAAAGCGCCCCGGGTGGGATAGCGGAGAGGCGTTCTTCCGGAGTAAACTTGGGGGAAAGACGCTTTTTTCTCAAGGAGGCCCATGGTCATGAAGCGCGTTTCAATTCCGGCACTTTGCGCCGTCGCCCTGCTGGCGGTGGTGCTCGTACCTGTCCTCTCCGCCGCCCCGAAGCCCGCCGGCGACAAGCCCCGCATCGCCGTCCTCGAGTTCAAGAACAAGGCCGACAACCAGTGGTGGTACCACGGCGGCGCCGCCGCGGCGCAGGACGTGTTCGTCACCGAGCTGGTCAAGAGCGGCAAGTTCCGCGTCGTCGACCGCGAGCAGCTCGAGGCCATGATGCAGGAGAAGCACCTCACCCAGTCCGGCGACATCGACCCCAAGACCGCCATGAAGCTCGGCAAGATCCTGGGCGTCAATTACCTGCTCACCGGCGCGGTGACCGAGTACGGCAACACCGACGTGAGCGGCGGCGGCGGCGGCGTTTCCGCCGGCAAGCGCAAGTTCGTGGCGGCGCTCAACGCCCGGCTGATCAACGCCAGCACCGGCGAGGTCCTGTGGGCCGACGAGGCCAGCCAGGAAGAGACCAGTGTCCGCGTGTCGGTCTTCGGCATCGGCGGCGGCGTCGACGACAACCGCATGTTCGACAAGGTGATGAAGCCGTGCATTCAGAAGCTGGTCGCCAGCCTGAAGGCGGCCGACATCTAAACCCATCTAAACCGGTACCGTCTGCTAGCAAAGCGAAACGCCCGGCGGTGCCGGGCGTTTTTGTTTTCTCAGGCCCCCTCACCGCACCGGGGGGCTGAAGTTCACCTGCAGCGTCATCCACATCTTCACCTTCACGCCGTCCTTGGTGGCGGCCTGGAAGCTGGCCCGCCGGGCGGCGTCGAGGGCGGCTTCGTCGAAACCGAAGCCGGCCTTGGCGCCGAGCCCCTCGGCATCCATCACCCGGCCGCGTTCGTCGACCAGCACCTTGAGGTTCACCTGGGCGGCACGGTTCAGGTGCTGGGCGGCCGGCGGATAGCGCGGATCGAGCTTCGCCGTCAGCTTCGGACCCTTCACGCCGGGGCCGGGCTGTACCAAGTCTCCCACCTGCACCTGCGCCTGCCGGGGAGCAGGGGCCGGCGCCGGAGCCGCGGGCTTCTCCTGGACCGGCGCGGGCGCGGGCTTCTCCTGGACCGGCGCGGGCGCGGGCTGAGGAACGGCCACGGCGGGTTTCTCCGGCACCGATGCCGGCACCACCGGGGGTGGCTCGCTACGCGTCACGGAGCGGGTTTCGGCGGGTTTCTCCGGCACCGCCGCGACCTGGCCGCCGCCGGAGCCCCCTCCCTTGCGGGTGTCCTCGAGCTGTTTCTGGAGCAGCTTGATGCGGTCGTCGTACTGGGTCTTGAACTTCGCCTCCATCTCCTTGCTGCGGGCCTCGAACATCTGCTGGATCTGGGCCTGGAGCTGAGCCTCGGCGGCGGCCTTGGCGGCCGGGTCCATCGCCGGAGTGGTGCCCGGCGCCGGGGTGCTCAATGGGACGGGCGTGGCGGCGGGCGTCGCCGTCGCAGCGGTCTGCGTCCCACTGGAGCGCCCGAAGAGGAAATAGCCGCCGCCTCCCAGCAGGGCGAGGGCCAGAACGGCGGCGATGCCGATCCACATCCCCTTCTTGGACGACTCGGGAGCGGCCTGGGAGCGGGTGCCCGAGAGAGTGCCGGAGAGGGTTCCCTCGCGCACTCCGCCGGTGCCCTGTCCGGCGGCGTTTGCCGCGGCGGCCACCGCCACGGGCACGGCCACCGGCGGCGCCGGCTGCCGCTTCGGCAGCTCCAGCTTCTTCTCCGCCTGCATCTCCTGGCTCTCTCGCTCGATCTCGTCGCGGAAGAGGTTGTGCATGAAGAAGGCGAGGTTGAAGGTGGTGGGGCTGAAGTGGCCGTCGATCATCAGCTTCGACAGCGTCTTGTGCCAGGTCACCGCGTCGGCGATGCGCTGGTCGCGGGGGGCCAGGCTCTTCTTGAGCAGGGCCGCGACCGGGCCGGGCAGGGGCGTCCCCTCGTTGGGCAGCTCGGCCCTATCGATCAGGGCGTCGAAGTCGCCTGTAGTGGCCGCCGCCGGCAACCGCTCACCGATCAGCATCTCGTAGAGGATGGCGCCCAGGGAGTAGACATCGTCGGCGCGCGAGGGCGAGGACCCGGTGAGCGCCTCGGGGGCCAGGTAGGGGCGCAGGCTCTCCTCCTGCCAGCCGCCGGCCGCCAGCTCGCGCAGCCCCGGGGCCACCTCGAAGCCGAGCAGGCGGGTCTCCCCCTCGTTGGAGATCATCACCAACTGCGGCACGACGAAGCCGTGGGTCACCCGCTCGTCCAGGAAGCGGCTTTCGTACGCTGCCGCGAGGGCGAGCGAGATGCGCTCGGCGATGAGCAGCGCGTGGTCGGTGGGGATGGGCGAGTGCTGGCGGGCGGACTGCTGGAAGACGCTCGCCAGGTTCTTGCCCGAGATGTAGTCGTAGGCGGTGTAGGGGAAGCTGCGGACGCGGCCCAGATCGACTCCATTGCCGATGTTGGGGCTCTTGAGGAGGGCCTGGAGACCGGCCCGCCCGGAGATCCGGGTCCAGAGCTTCTCGCCGTCGATACCTTTGCCGTTGAGCACCCGCAGGAGCACCACCTGCTCCATGCCCTCCTGGCCCGCCTTGCCGGCGCGGAAGGTCTCTCCGAGCGGATCTTCGACCAGCTTCTTGAGAAGCAGGTACTTCCCAAATTCCTCCGGGATGTTCATCTGATGCCTCCTGCCGGTTGTCGTGCCGTGCTCCTTGCTTGATACACCAGAGGTCTGGAACTGTCAATCGTCTCCCTCCCCAGCCGGGCCTCGGCTCGACGGCGTCCTCCCGGACATCCTCGGAGCTCCTCGACATCTTCCCCAATGCCCCTGCGGGCAGCTATCTCGGCCGCTGCCGCTCGAAGAAGGCCCAGATCGCTACGGGTCCGTTCGGCTCCTTGGGCGTCGGACCCAAAAGCCGCGGATAGCGCATGTACGGCTGAGGCAGGCCATGCCCGCCACCGTGAAGGGCAAGGAGCTCCACCTCGACGTTGGAGCCGTTGCGCCAGAGCACCTGCTCGACGTGATCTTCGCCGGCCCCTGGGGTATCGTGCGTTTCAGGCGGACCGGCGATGCGATTGAGGTCCGCAAAGTATTGCCCCGACTCTCGCGACGACCGGACCTTGCCGCGCTTCAAAAAGCCGAAGAACCTGACCTCTCCACCCTCGAACGGATTGATGGGGTCCTTCGTACCGTTCATGATTATGACTGACGAAGTGCCTTGCCCCGCGGTCGTGCATTTGAAGTTCTCGGGCACCGGCACGTTCGCGCCTGCCGCGGCGACGGCGCGAAAGCGGGAAGGAGCTTCGAGCGCCAGTCGAAACGCCATATGACCGCCACGGGAAACGCCGGTCGCAAACACGCGCTCCCGATCGACGCCGATTTCGGTGACGAGCTTGTCGGCGATTCCCGTCAAAAATCCCACATCGTCGACGTTCAGCTTGTTTGCGCTGTAATCACCGACGACGTTGCACGCATTCCAATAACCATCGTACCCATCGGGATAGACGACCGCAAAGCCATGTTCGTCCGCAAGGCGATCGAACCCATAACCGGTCGCTCTTCGTATGCGCGCACCGTTTTCTCCCGAGCCGTGCATCACCACCACAAGCGGTGCTCCTTTCCTCAACCCCTGCGGCACATAGGTCAGGTACGTCCGCTTCCGTCCACCCACCTCGAGGGTCTCCTGGGTCAGCTTGCCGGACAGCCGTGGGACTTCGGGAGCAGGCGAGTAGATGAAGTAGCCGAACAGCGCGCCGCCCAGCGCAACGACGCCGATCAAACCCCAAAGGAAGAAGCGCAGAGCTTTTTTCATCGCGATCCGGCAGTGTGACGTCGACACCCGGGAACCAGGTTCGATACAGGTGCCACCGGAGCCTCCTGCCTCATTCTACGCAGATGCCGGGCTGTTCTTACTCCGAGCGCGCTCGTCGACATTGACGAATCCGACGCGGAGTCCCACCTCCTTGGCGACGTAGGTGGTTCCGACGTAGCGCTTGAACTGGTTCTGTCCCGCGAATCGTTTGAAGAACCTGTCGAGATCCGGATCTCCACTTTCGAACGTTGGTGACCGTTCGAGCATCGCCTGTCCGCTGTCGCGTGACACGACCAACCGCTGTCCGTTGCATGCCGTTGTCAGGCCGCGATCGATCATTCCCGTTCAACCGCGGCCTTAATATCGTTCAGGTCTTGCAGGATGGCCTTTTTCGCCACGCCCTTGAACAGAAACACCATTGGGAGCAACATTAATTTCGCAACGATACTTTGAGGCTTGGAATCATGAGAGCTAGTCAAAGTAATGCCGCCGCTGTTCTCTGAAATACTCATGGTGGATAAGAATACAAATCCATCACTTTCTGCTCTGGTTTTGTAGAACTCGTTCTCGGCAGCATCGGTGATCCACTTTTCCGCGGTAGCTGGCTTGCCGAATAGCATTCGGGTCTCTCGCCACCTTAGTCCTACGAGCCCGTTTGCCGGTTTTTCGAGAACCTCAATGTTTTCGATTCCGCTGATGGTTTCAGAGGCGTTCTCGATGTTGGCGATTGCGGCCCAGATCGCCGCCTTGGATCCGTTGATGGTCACCTGTGCTTCAACGCTCATGGTGTTCCTCCCAGGCTCCTTTTTCTGTACCCGAACCACGACAGACGGACGGTCAGGTGCTCTTCATCGACTTCCAATGGCTGAGCCGCTCGGCGATGAGCTCGACGCGTTTCTGATCATCCCCGCCGTCCAGGATGCTCAGGTCCGTTGGCTCGGCGCGCAAGTAGGTGCCGGCAGTGCGCGTGTTTATTTTCTGGGTATCCGCACGTGTCGTGAAGTACCCCGATGCACGGTCGGCGGACTCCATTCGGATCTCTCCCGTCCCCTCCAGTTGCGGCGCGTCCTGATTCAGGGGCCGTTCGCCCTTCCAATAGTAGAAGATGCCCGAAGCGTCCTCCCTCTCTTTCACCGCTTCGCTCCAGTATCTGGCCGACAGGGTGCCATCCTCCTGCCATGAACGGCCGGTCACTTCGAGCGCGCCGGTGCGATCTCGCGAAATCTTCAGAAGACTCACGGCCGAGGGTTCCTTCGCGGTGCGCTGCGTTAAGGAAAACTGCCACCATAGGCCTTCGATGCGGGTGACGCGGCCCTCGTTCTCGATCGCGTTGCGCAACTTCTGGCAGACGACTTTCATCACCGCCGCACCGGTCGATCCGTCGTAGCGCACACACGTGAGCCCCAGCAGATCGGTTGGAAGCTTCGCGGCGCTGGCGTGCAGAATGAAGGTTCGGCGCATTCCGAGGACTCCGCCGAAAAGACCCGCCTCGAAGACGACATTATCTCGCGGGGATGCCTGACCGGGCGTGGGCGCAGACGCTTCGGACGGGGTGTTCGACGTCCAGTCGTCCTGAGCGAATACGAAGGCCGCGAAATCGACTTCGCGCGTCAGATCGAGTAGGCGTTCCAGCGTGGTGGTCCCGGGATTGAAGGATGTCGTCCAGGGTTCGACGTGCGCGACGTCTTCAAGGCCGCGCGTCAGTGCCTGCAGCAGCTTCGCCTGCTTTCCTGACGATCCCAGGAAGATGCGAGGCTTTTCCATCAATTCCTCCCGATACCCCAGGGCCGCGACGCGGAGTCATTTGTGGCGCATCGGCGGCAGCGGGCACACCGACGCGGCCAACAACTTATGCCGATTCCGTAGACTCGTCAATACGACGAACGATCCGTGCGCCCCGCCATATAGGCACCCAGGGCTTCAAGAAGCCGAAGACCATGCCGCACCGCGGTGTAGAATCGCTCCCGTTTCCACAGATCGGAGGGTGGCCATGGAGCACGGCAAGGCACGGATCGACACCAAGCTGGTGCATGCAGGGGAGCCTGAACCGCGGATCGCGGGCGCGGTGGCGATGCCGGTATTTCAGTCGACTCTCTATGAGCTTAGGGAGAAGCCCGGGGCTCCTCTCGGCTATCACGACATCCCATACATCCGGCTCAACAATACGCCGAACCACGCCGCCCTTCACGCCAAGCTCGCGGTCCTGGAGAACGCGGAGGCCGCCCTGGTCACGGCGAGCGGCATGGCAGCGATCTCGACCAGCCTGCTGACGGTGCTCGCGACCGGGGATCACCTGCTCGTCCAGGACAGCCTCTACGGCGGCACCCACGATTTCGTCACCCAGGATCTGCCCGCTTTTGGGATCACCTACGATTTCATCGACGCCGACGATCCGGCCTCCTGGGAGGGCTTGCTGCGCGAGAGGACTCGCGCCATCTACGTCGAGGCGATGACCAATCCTCTCCTCCATGTGGCCGACCTCGCAGCCGTGCCGCGCTTTGCCCGCGCGCACAATCTGGTCTCGTTGATCGACAATACGTTCGCCTCGCCGGTCAACTTCCGCCCGCCGGAGCACGGGTTCGACTTGTCGCTCCACAGCGCCACCAAATACTTGAACGGCCACTCCGACATCGTGGCGGGCGCGGTGATCGGGCGCGGCGACCTCGTCGAGGCGGTCCGCCACAAGCTCAACCACCTGGGTGGATCGCTGGACCCGCACGCCTGCTTCCTGCTCCATCGCGGCCTCAAGACCCTGGGCCTGCGGGTGCGCCAGCAGAACGCGAGCGCGCTGCGGATCGCACGCTTCCTCGAATCGGCCCCCGGTATCGAACGGGTCAACTATCCCGGGCTCGAGAGCCATCTCCGCCATGTCCGGGCCCGCGAGTTGTTCGAGGGCTTCGGCGGCGTGCTGAGCTTCACGCTCGCCGGGGGCAGCGAAGCGGCGGCCCGCTTCATCGAGCGGACGACGCTACCGGTCCGTACGGTCAGCCTGGGAGGGGTGGAGACCCTGATCACCCGACCGGCCCTCACCTCCCACGCCGGCATGGCGGCAGCGGATCGCCAGCGTCTGGGGATCGTCGACGGTCTGATCCGCCTCGCCGTTGGCATCGAGGACGGTGACGACCTGCTGGAGGACATCGCGCGGGCACTGCAGGGCTGAAGCCGGTTATAGTCGAGGCATTCCTGCTTGGTCCCGCGCTTGCCCACGCTTTTCCAGCCCGCCGGGATCTGCTGGCCTGTCGTGACGAAGAGGTCAGCAGGACCGAGTGTCGTAGGTCTAGTGAAGTTGGTTCCCTGACTTCTCGATGACATGTAAGGAATCGCTAATAACCCTCACCGAACCCAGCACCGCCTTATAGGCTTCGAGCTCGCTCTCTGTTGCGGCTAATCTCGCCTTCGACATCGCAACGGAAAGGGTTACCTTGTACTTCGGACCAGGATTCAAGTACGCGACATACTCGTAGAACGTACCAGGCTGAAAGAACAGTTCGGAGAAAGTTCTGTACTGCGGATGCCGAATCCGAAGCTCGCCGAACTGAACTTTCTGGTATTCCTGTCTGTATGCGCTTCTATCGGCTTCGAGATCGGCCGCGGTGTTCTCATCTACCTTTGGATTGACTCGCAATCGGATTGTAACATCTGCAGACCTTGACTCCGCCGCCTCAGGGAGGAAGACGATGTTTGCCTCGTACTTCTTGGCCGCTTCGATGTCTCCTTTCCATCCATGCGGTTCCTTGACAGAGAAGGCAAACCCCTGTCCATAGACGAGAAGAACATCTTTACGGTCTCCCTTAGCCCCAGCCGAAGCTCCGACCTCGATCTTCTGCGCCTCAGCCGGTCTCAGCGCCAGCGCCAAGATGAGCAAACATGAAACGTATCCTACTCGTTGAAATGCCATGGCCGTCACTCCTTCCCAAGCCAAAGTCGGCGTTTCAGCCAAGACTGGCGATACTCCTGCATTGGCTCGCGTTCTTCGATGTGCCAACTCAACGGAGTCAGCAGTCTGGGGGTAGCTCCGCCTCCAATTTCCAAGGGTAGGCAACTCGCTGGGGTTTCATTGCCCCTACTAGTTGACATTGGAGCTGAATCCGTTTCAAGGGCTTCCCTGGCCGTGCTGGCTCTGATCGGGTGTCATCGCCAGGGATAGGTGCCAGGGGCCCCGAGTCAGACTGCCCGAGTCAGGGGCCCTCCAGATCGGCAAACTACCATAGGACGGTGGCACCTTCCGCGCCAAGCCTGTGCGCAACTCTCGGACCTCTACCCGAAGCCGGGGCCGGCGGGGATGCCTCTCTGGAGGCCCGCCGTACATGGCTTATCGCAGGTTGGCGATGAGCGGATGAGCGATGAAGGCGACTTTTTCCGTTCTTTAAAGGGTATGGCCAGAAAACTTCGCTACATCCCCGACCCTCCAACCCTCGTCTTCATCACCTGCCGCACCGTTCAGGGACGCTTCCTTTTCCGTCCCGGGCCCGCGTTCAACGACCTCGTCCTCGGCGTCCTCGGACGGTGTCAGCGAAACTACGACCTCACCCTTTGTGCCGTCACCGCGCTCTCATCGCACTTCCACATCCTCGCCGTGGTCGAGGACGCTCAGCAGATCGCCGGCTTCATGCGTGACGTGAAATCCAAACTTGCCCGCGAAGTCAATCGGCTCACCGGCTGGCAAGGGCCGGTCTTCGCGCGCCGCTACGACATGGCGACCGTCACCGAAGAAGAGGGGGCGCAAATCGAGCGCCTCTCGTATATCTTGGCCAACGGAGTCAAGGAAAATTTGGTGGAGCGGGTCAGGGATTGGCCGGGCGCGCAATCCGGACGGGCTCTGCTCGACGGCGAGCCCATGACCGGCCACTGGTTCGAACGGACGCGGGAGTACGCGGCGCGCAACCGGCGGCAATCCATCGAGCGCCTGCGGTTTGCTTCGGAGGAGACTGTCCGCCTGTCGCCGATTCCTTGCTGGGCTCATCTGCCGCCGGAGGTCTACCGGGCGCGCGTCGCCGCCTTGGTGGAGTCCATTGAGGCGGCCGCGGCTCTTCAGCGGAGCCAGTCCAATCAATCGGTCCTTGGAGTGGCGGCGATCCTCGCGATGGATCCCCTGCATCGCCCCGCCAAACTCGCGAAGTCCCCGGCGCCTCTTCTCCACGCCTTCAGCAAGGCAGCGCGGAAGGCTTTCTACGAGGCCTACTCCTGGTTCGTCTCGCTCTTCAGGACGGCCGCCGAGAAATTGAAAGCCGGAGATCGCAACGCCCCGTTCCCGGCGGGCAGCTTTCCCCCGGGGCTGCCCTTCGTCGCCGGATAGCCCCGTCGGCGGCGTTCTTTGACAGCCGGCCGCCCGCTTGGAGGGCCACTTCACCACGTCGGCAGGCCGGAGGTGTCTCCAAACGGCGACCCCAAGAGGCCGCTTTGGCGAGGCCGATCCTCATCCTGAGCCTTTTGGGGCCGACTTCAAGGTGTCCTTCTCCAATCCGCCGATGGGTTTTTCAACGAGACCCTGACACCTTTTCCTGGTGCCACCCTGGTCGAGGGGATGACCCTGGTCTATGCCGACGTACCGCGCGACACCAATTGGTTTAACGCCTGCTCCGCGCCTGCGTATTCTGGTAGGCCGATGAAACCAATTTCCTTGACTCTTGTCCCTCGGCCGCTACGTACAGAGACCCTCTGAAAGATGATATTTCCTCCCGGACCGCCGCTCGAAATACGCGTGTAGCCTGCGACAGCCGATGACGTGAATGACTGGATTTTGAGCTTGAGCGCCTTCTCGAAGATTATCGCGCGTCGTTCAGTGACGACGTAGTAGACGTCAGACGCGGTCCAAGCCGCCCAGAAGGGAGATAGAAGCATGGACAAACCAAACGCCACGAACATCAGCCCCCAGAGTGGAAAAAGCGTCGTGAATTCACGATCGCCCTTCACGGGTATGGAGCTCACCGTGAAGGTCCAAAGTATTGCGAAGGCGGCAAACGGAATACCAAAGAGGGCAGTCTTCCAATATTTGCTCGCGTACGCCCACCGATCAGGCGAGGCGGCCCAAAGGACACGTTCGCCCATAAGCTCACGAGAGACGGCATCCGCTATGGAAACGGGGGCTGATTGCATTCTTGTGTCCTAACGGGGACAACGGAAGCTCTGGTCCATGCGCCGCATACTAGCCGCATTTTGCTCGCGGTTCCTGACCTTTTCGTTTTCAATTGCCATTGTCATACTCCGGAAGGTTGTGAAGGCGGCTATATAACACGACAGCAGGCACGCCTTAGCCGAGCTGCTCGGCAAGCGCGACAATGATGCCCTCAGGCCCGCGGATGTAGGCTAGCCGGTACGTGTCCTCGTACTGCATTTCGCCAATGAGCTCGGCCCCGTGGGCGCGCAGGCGCGCAACGACAGCGTCGATGTCATCGACGGCGAACATGACGCGACGGATGCCCAGCGTGTTCATCGGCGCGTCCACGGGCCCAAACCTGATCGCGTTGGGCGTGTGGAACTTGTCCAGCTCAATGCCCTGCCCATCGGGAGTCCGCATCATCGCGAGGGTGGCCCGGACATCCTTGAGCCCGATCAGGCTTCCGACCAAAGGCCCTTCGACTGTCGTCTCGCCCTCAAGCTTGAGGCCCAGTTCGATGAAGAACGCCTTGGCGGCTTCGAGATCGTCGACAACGATGAGGACGTTGTCCATTCGTTTAAGCGTCATATCCTTCCCTCCCTTCACTGCTGATGCCCGACTTGCCGCACGTGGCGTATAACCTTTAAGCTGAGATTAGACGACAGTTCGCACCGTCGTCCCCGGCGTCTCAGCGTCCGGCCTGCCCTTCCCGCCGCCGGTCCCGCCAGTACTGCCGCTGCCAGACCTCGACGTTGTGATTGTGTTCCTGCAAGGTCTCGGCGAAGACGTGGGTGCCGTCGTTGCGGCTGACAAAGTAGATGTAGGGGACGTGCGCCGGAGCGGCGGCGGCCTCCAGGCTGGCGAGGCCCGGCGAGCAGATGGGGCCGGGGGGGAAGCCGGACCAGCGGTAGGTGTTGTAGGGCGAGTCCATCCGCAGGTCGTCGCGGGTCAGGTTACCGTTCCACCGGCCGAGCTTCTTGAGCGCGTAGATGACCGTGGGGTCCGCGGCCAGGCCGATCTTCTGGTCGAAGCGGTTCTGGTAGACGGCGGCGATGAGCGGCCGCTCGCTTTTGGCCCTGGCCTCCTTCTCCACGATGCTGGCGAGGACCACGACGTGGTGCACGCTCCGCCCCGAGGACCCTTCAGCCAGCAGCGGCCGGACGGACTTCTCGAAGCGGCGGCGGAAGGTCCGCACCAGCATGTCGACGACGTCTTTCTCGCTCGTGCGGGCGGCGAAGCCGTAGGTCTCCGGGAAGAGGAAGCCCTCGAGGTCGCGGGCCTCGGGGTCGAGGTCGGCGATGCGCCGCGGCGAGCGCATCTCGGCGAGGAACGCGTCCCGGCGGCCGAAGCCCTGCGCGGCGAGCTGCTCGGCCATCTCCTCCAGGGTCATCCCCTCGACCAGGGTGAAGCTGTGGGTGAGGGTCTTGCCGCGCACCAGCATGTGCAGTACCTGGGGGCTCGACAGCGGACCGTGGAAGAGGTACTCGCCGGCCTGGATCTTCGGATCGCGCATGGAGTAGATGAGATAGAAGCGGGCCAGCCTGGCATCGGCCAGAATCCCTTCCTTCTGGAGGTTGAGGAGGATCTGGGTGGCGCTCAGGCCGGGGGCGATCGTCACCTCCCGCTCGGGCTCGGGGTAGCCCTTGTAGGGACGTTGCAGCTTCCACCACGACCAGCCCACCATGCCGGCCGGAATCATCAGCAGCAGGAGGAGGATCGCGAGCCCGAGGGCGATCCGCCGGCACCCTCCGCTTTTCTTACCCTTGGGCCGCTTGCCTTTCGCCACAGCGTCTCCTTTGATTTGTCCTCTAATTTGTCCCCTAAAAGGCGGCTCCGCGATCCAGGGCATCCTGGAGCAGAATCTGGGCTGCCAGCGCATCCAGCCGCTCCGAGTGCCGGCGGGGATCGATCCCCGCCTCGCGCAGCCGCTCGGCCGCCGCGATCGTGGTCAGCGCCTCGTCGATCAAGGTGAGCGGCAGTCCGGTCACTTCGGCGAGCTTGCGGCCGAAGCGCTCCACCCGCTCGGCGGCCGGCCCGCGCGTGCCGTCGAGGCCCACCGGCTCGCCCAGCACCAGCCGCCCGATTCCCTCGGCGCGCGCGATCTCCGCGATCTGCCGCACGGCGGAGCGGTCGTTGCGGCGCTCCAGGGTGGCGAGCGGCACGGCGACCCGGCCGGCCGGGTCGGAGATGGCCAAGCCGATCCGTTTCTCGCCGAAATCGATCCCCAGGGTTTTCAAGGCCGTCTCCATTGCGGGGCGCATTGTACCGTGTGCTAGCATCCCCCGAGTCCCGCCAGCCGCCAGGGCGGCCGGCAACTCCCCCTCAAGGACCGCACCACAGGAGAGGTCATGGACGACGTCGTCATCTTGAGCGCGGTGCGCACGCCGATCGGAGTTTTCCAGGGTGCGCTCTCGAGCCTTCCGGCGCACGCCCTCGGGGCGCGCGCCCTTGCCGCCGCCATCGAGCGCGCGGCTGTTACGCCCCAGGACGTGCAGCAGGTGAACATGGGCTGCGTCCTCACCGCCGGCCAGGGCCAGGCCCCGGCTCGCCAGGCGGCCCTCGGCGCCGGCTGCCCGCCCGCGACGGGCGCCATCACCCTCAACAAGGTCTGCGGCTCGGGCATGCGGGCGGTGATGATCGCCGCCAACGACCTGCGCTGCGGCGACTTCAAGATCGTGGCGGCGGGCGGCATGGAGAGTATGAGCCAGACGCCCTACCTCGCCCCCGGCGTGCGCGACGGCCTGCGCCTCGGCCACGGCAAATTCCTCGATTCGATGATCCTCGACGGCCTCTGGGATCCCTACGGCGACGTCCACATGGGCAACTGCGCCGAGCTCTGCGCCGCCGAGTACAAGCTCAGCCGCGAGGCGCAGGACGCCTACGCCGTGGAGAGCTACCGGCGCTCCCGCGAGGCCACCGAGAAGGGGCTGTTCGCCGAGGAGATCGTGCCCGTCTCGATCCCCCAGAAGAAGGGCGAGCCGGTGGTGGTGGACCGCGACGAGGAGCCGTTCAAGGCCGATCTCGCCCGCATCGGCACCCTGCGCCCGGCCTTCCAGCCGAAGGACGGCACCGTCACCGCCGGCAACGCCAGCAAGATCAACGACGGCGCCGCGGCCCTGGTGCTCACCACCGCCTCCGAGGCGGCGCGCCGGGGCTTGAAGCCGCTCGCCCGCGTCGTCGCCCACGCCTCGCTGGCGCAGAAGCCCGAGTGGTTCACCACGGCGCCCGGCGGCGCCGTGCGGGCGGTGCTGGAGCGGGCCGGCCTGAAGGCGGCGGACATCGATCTCTGGGAGATCAACGAGGCCTTCGCGGTGGTGGCGATGGCCTTCCTGCACGACCTCGAGCTGCCGGCGGACCGGGTCAACGTCCGCGGCGGCGCCGTGTCCCTCGGGCATCCCATCGGGGCTTCCGGCGCCCGCATCCTCGTCACCTTGCTGCATGCCCTGCGCGAGCGCGGCGGCCGTCTCGGCTGCGCCGCCATCTGCATCGGCGGCGGCGAGGCTACCGCGATGATCGTCGAGCTTGTAGACTAGCCGGCGCTCTCATGCGCGGACTACGACACTTTCATCGCACGGCCCTCTTGCTGGCGCTCGGCGTGGCGCCTTTCCTCGGACGCCTGCCGGTCTCCGCCCAGGCATCCCCGACGCCGCAGCCGGCCACGACGCCGCCTGCAACCGCGACGCCTCCCGAGCTGGTGCCCCAGGGGCCGATCCAGCAGATCGCTCCGACGCCGGCGAGCCAGCCGACCGCCGGGGTGCCTCAGGCTTCGCCGGCCCCCATCTCGCCCGCGGCTTTGGCGGCGGCGGCCGGACCGCCCGGCGCCGGGCCGGGCCGGCTCGACTTCAACCTCAAGTTCACCCCCGAGCCCGGCAGCAAGGGGGCCAAGGGGGGCGGTAGCGCCGCCGGCAGCGCCGGCAACCTCGAGTACAAGCGGGAGGACTACGCCGTTCTCACCGGCGGCGTCCAGATCCGCTATCAGGATATCGACCTCAAGGCGGACGAGGCGGAGATCGACCTCAAGACCAAGGTGGTCACCGCCAAGGGCAACGTGATCATCGACCAGGGCCCCCGCCGGCTGACGGGCGACACCACCGTCTTCAGCCTCGACACCAAGACCGGCACGCTGGAGAACGCCGCCGGCCAGGTGGCGCCCGACTACTACTTCAAGGGCCGCCAGGTAGAGAAGACCGGCGCCGACACCTACGTGGTGCGCGACGGCATCTTCACCTCCTGCACCCAACCGGTGCCGGACTGGAGCTTCCGCCTCAAGGAGGCGCGCATCCAGGTGGAGGGCTACGCCCACATCAAGCACGCCACGATGCGGGCGAAGAAGCTGCCGCTCTTCTACTCCCCCTACATCGTCTGGCCGGCGAAGAAGGAGCGCACGTCGGGCCTGCTGATCCCCAACGTCGGCTACTCGGACCTGCGCGGCGCCTCCCTGGGTCTCGCCTACTTCCAGACCCTGGGGCGCAGCTACGACACCACCCTCCACGTCGATCTCTTCACCAAGAACTACCTGGGGCTGGGCGACGAGTTCCGCTACCGGCCTACCGCCGGGACGCGGGGAGATCTGCTGACGTACTTCGTGCGCGACTCCACCGTCAACCAGTGGCGCTGGAAGGTGGACTTGAACCAGACCACCGACGACCTGCCCCAGGGCATGCGCGCCGTCATTCACTATCAGAACTACTCGGACTTCAACTTCTTCCGCGACTTCGAGCGCAGCTTCGACCAGAACACCCTGCGCTTCATCGACAGCCGCGGCTTCGTCACCGGCAACTGGGGCGCCAACCTGGTCAACCTGCTGCTCAGCAGCCGCGAGACCTTCATCACCCTCAATTCCACGGTCACCCAGCGCAAGCTGCCGGAGCTCCAGTACAAGCTGCGCTCGACGCGCATCCTCAACACGCCGTTCTATCTGCAGATCGACAGCTCGATCGACTACCTCGACATCGACCGGCCCGGCAGCTACACGGGCAAGTACGGCCGCTTCGATCTCTTTCCGCAGGTCACCCTGCCGGTGCGCTCGGTTCCCTGGCTCAACCTTTCGGTGACGGGCGGCGAGCGGGGCACCTGGTACGGCGACACCCTCACCGCCGACCAGACCGGCTTCACCGGCGACACCCGCACGCGCACCTTCCCGGTGGCCAGCGCCGAGGTCGTGGGCCCCTCGTTCTCGAAGATCTTCGACGGCACGCTGGGCGGCTACAAGATCAAGCACGTCATCGAGCCGCGCTGGACCTACACCTACCAGGGCGAAGTGAAGGACCCGGAGAACATCCCGCTGTTCGACGACGTCGACACCTCCAGCGCGTCCAACTTCGGCCGCCTCGCCCTCGACAACCGCATCCTGGCCAAGCCCAACGTCGAGAACGGCAACGCCCGCGAGGTGCTGCTCTTCGAGGTCGCCCGCAACTACAGCTTCGACTCTTTGTCGCCGCTCCAGTCCTCGCTCGACGGGTTGAACACCACCGCCCTGGGTCCGCTGGAGACGCTGCTGCGCTACAACCCCACGGACAAGATCAGCCTCAAGGTCCAGGTGAACTACAACACCCTGTTCAAGGGGATCTCCTCGACCTCGCTGACCGGCAACTACGGCTTCGGCCCCAGCAACTACGTGGCCGCCACCTGGTTCACCAACTACCAGACGGAGCTCCAGACCTCGCTGTCGAACCAGATCCGTCTCGGCGGCGGCTACAGCATCGCGCCCTGGGGATTGCGCCTGGAGGCGCAGGTCAACTACGACTTCGAGCAGCAGCTCCTGCAGAGCGAGACGCTGGTCGCCAACTACACCTCTCAGTGCTACGGCCTGCGCGTCGAGCTGCGGAAGTTCCAGAGCGCGACCGGCGACCTGGGCGTGCAGGACCGCGAGATCCGCTTCGCCCTGACGCTCAAGAACGTTGGCACGTTCCTCGACCTGACGAGCCGCAGCTCGACGGCCCAACCGTAAGCGCCGTTTTCTTCGGAGATTCGATTTGAAGGGGCTGATTCTCTCGGGCGGCAAGGGGACGCGCCTGCGTCCTCTCACTCACACCTCGGCCAAGCAGCTCGTGCCGGTGGCCAACAAGCCGGTGCTCTTCTACGCCATCGAATCGATCGTGGCGGCCGGCATCACCGAGATCGGCATCATCGTCGGCGACACCCGGCGGGAGATCGAGGCGGCGGTGGGCGACGGCTCCCGCTTCGGCGCGCGGGTGACCTACATCCCGCAGGAGGCCCCGCTGGGCCTGGCGCACGCCGTGCTGATCGCCGAGACCTTCCTCGCCGGCTCGCCGTTCGTCATGTACCTGGGCGACAACCTCATCGCCGGCGGCATCGCGAGTCTGGTGGAGGAGTTCCAGGCCCTCGGCTGCAACTCGGAGATCTTGCTCGCCGAGGTGCCCAATCCCGAGCAGTTCGGGGTGGCGGAGCTCACCGGCGAAGGCAAGGTCCGCCGGCTGGTCGAAAAGCCGCCGGAGCCCAAGAGCAACCTGGCCCTGGTGGGGGTCTACATGTTCGACTCGTCGATCTTCGAGTCGGTCAAGCTCATCAAGCCCTCGCCCCGCGGCGAGCTCGAGATCACCGACGCCATCCAGAACCTGATCGACCGCGGCCTCGACGTCCATCCGCACATCGTCCGCGGCTGGTGGAAGGACACCGGCAAGCTGGAGGACATGCTGGAGGCCAACCGCATCGTCCTCGAAGGGCTGGAGATGCCGGACGGCGCCAACCGGCGCGAGATCGGCAGCGGCAGCCGCATCGAGGGCCGGGTGAAGCTCGGCGAGGGCGTGGTGCTCGTCGACTCGCTGGTGCGCGGCCCGGTGGTGATCGGCGACGGCGCCCGGCTGGAGAACGCCTTCGTCGGTCCCTACACCTCGATCGGCGACCGCTGCACGCTGGTCGCCTGCGAGATGGAGAACTCCATCGTCCTCGCCGACAGCGAGATCCGCGACATCCCCCTGCGCATCGACGGCTCGCTGATCGGCCGCAACGTGCGCATCGTCAAGACCGATCAGAAGCCCAAGGCCTACCGCTTCATGGTGGGGGACAACTCGGAGGTCGGAATCTCTTAAATGCGCTGCCTGGTCTTCGGCGGAACGGGCATGCTGGGCCAGGCGGTGGTCGCGGAGGCAAAGTCTCGCGGCTGGGCCGCGCTAGGGCTCTCTCATGCCCAGGCGGACGTGACCAAGATCGCGGACACCTCGGACTTTCGTCCCGATCTCGTGGTCAATTGCGCCGCCTTCACCAAGGTGGACCTCTGCGAGACGGAGCCGGCCCAGGCCTTCGCCGTCAACGGCGAGGCGGTCGCCAGGGTCGCCGAAGTCGCGAAGCGCGCCGGCGCGCCGCTCGTCCACGTCTCGACCGACTACGTCTTCGACGGCACGGCGAGTACGCCGTACCTGGAAGATGCCCCCACCAATCCCCTCTCCGTCTACGGCCGCAGCAAGCTGGCGGGCGAGGCCCATGCCCTGGCCTATGAGCGCGGGCTGGTGGTGCGCACGAGCTGGCTTTTCGGCCCCGGCGGACCCAACTTCGTGGCCACCATGGTGGACCTGATCGAAACCGGCCGCGTCCCCCTGAGGGTGGTGCGGGACCAGGAAGGCTGCCCCACCTACACGCCGTTTCTCGCCCGCGCCCTGCTCGACCTGGCGCGGCGCGAGGTCACCGGCGTCGTTCACTATCGCAACCGGGAGCCCGTCTCCTGGTACGCTTTCGCCGTCGAGATCGCCCGCCTGTGGCGCGGAGGGGTGGAGGTCATCCCTGTCACCACGGCGGACTTTCCGCGGCCCGCCCCGCGCCCGGCCTGGTCGGTGCTGGACGTGACGCGCTTCGAGCAGCACGCCGGCCGGCCGGTGGAGCCCTGGGAGTGGGGACTGGTCGAAACCCTCCGGCATCTGCGGGATCTGAGAGAAGGGAGAGCAAGAGGATGAGAGCACTGATTACTGGGATCACCGGCTTCGCCGGGTCCCATCTGGCGGAATACATTCTGGCGGAGCAGCCGGGCGTGGAGGTCTATGGCACCTTCCGCTGGCGCAGCCGCATGGACAACGTGGAGCACCTCGGCGAGGGCCACGTCAAGCTGGTCGAGGCCGACCTGCGCGACTACACCTCGGTGCACCGGGCGCTGGAGATCTCGCGGCCGGACTACATCTTCCACCTCGCGGCCCAGAGCTTCGTGCCGGCGAGCTGGAACGCGCCGAGCGACACCATCGTCACCAACGTCACCGGGCAGACCAACCTGTTCGAGGCCATCCGCGCCCTGAAGCTCGACCCGGTGGTGCAGATCGCCTGCTCCAGCGAGCAGTACGGTCTCGTCCATCCCGAAGAGACGCCGATCAAGGAGACCAATCCGCTGCGGCCGCTGTCGCCCTACGCCGTCTCCAAGGTCGCCCAGGACTTCCTTGGCTATCAATACTTCCAGAGCTACGGCCTGAAGGCGATCCGCACCCGGGGCTTCAACCACACCGGCCCGCGCCGCGGCCAGGTGTTCGTCACCTCGAACTTCTGCAGCCAGGTGGCGGCCATCGAGCTGGGGATTCAGAAGCCGGTGATCCAGGTGGGGAACATGGAGGCCATCCGCGACTTCACCGACGTGCGCGACATGGTGCGCGCCTACTGGCTCGCCGTCACCAAGGCCAAGCCGGGCGAGGTCTACAACATCGCCACCGGCCACGGCATCCACATCCGCGAGATGCTGGACCTCGTGCTCTCGTTCTCGCGCGTCAAGGTGGAGACCGAGGTCGATCCGGCCCGCCTGCGCCCCTCGGACGTCGAGATCCTCATCGGCGACAGCTCGAAGTTCCGCGCCGACACCGGCTGGGAGCCGAAAATTCCCTTCGAGCAGACCGTGCGCGACCTGCTCGACTACTGGCGCAAGGTGCTGAGCGAGCGCAAGGCGCGCATCCAGGGCTAGACAACCCACCGCGGACCTCTCATGCGCGTCTTCATCACCGGCATCGGCGGCTTCGTGGGCTCGCGGCTCGCCCGCCATCTGCTCGAACGGGGAGACCGCGTGAGCGGCACGTTCATCGGCCCGGCGCCGAGCCTAGCCGGCGTGGAGCTCCATGAGGTGGACCTGCTGGACCGGGAGGCCTTGACGCGGGCGATCGGAGAGCTGGATCCTGATGCGATCGTTAATCTCGCGGGCCTCTCCAGCATCGGGGGCTCGTGGAAGCCGGCGGCGATGCCCAATTACTTCTGGGTGAACCTCGTCGGCACCGAGAACCTGCTGGCCGCCGCGGCGGGGCGCAAGGTGATCATCGCTTCGAGCGCCGACGTCTATGGCGAGGTGCCGGCGGCGGAGCAGCCGATCTCCGAGGACCGGCCGGTTTCGCCCCGCAGCCCCTATGCCCTGACCAAGGCGGCGTCCGAGCGGCTCGCCTTCGCGAGCGGCCATGCCGTGGTGGCGCGCTCTTTCAATATGATCGGCCCGGGCCAGGCTCCCGAGTTCGTGCTGCCGAGCTTCGCCCTGCAGCTCGCCGCCATCGCCCGGGGCGAAGCTGAGCCCGTGCTGCGGGTGGGCAATCTCACCGCCCGCCGCGACTTCGTCCACGTGGACGATGGCGCCGAGGCCTATCGCCTGCTGGCGGAGAAGGGCGAGCCGGGAGGCGTGTACAACATCGCCACCGGCCAGGCGTCGTCAATCGAAGAGATCCTGCACCGGCTGATGGCGATCTCCGGCGTCGAGGCGCGCATCGAGATCGATCAGGAGAAGTTCCGGAAGGCCGATTTTCCCCTCTTGACCGGCGATGCGAGCCGCCTTCAGGAGCTGGGTTGGGAGCGGAGCCGGACGCTGGATGATGCCGTACGAGACCTTTGGAGGGAACACTCATGAAAGCTCTCATTACCGGCGGCACCGGCTTCCTCGGCCGGCACATCGTCTCCGAGCTGGCTCCCCGGCACTCGCTGCGCCTGCTGGTGCGGCGGGGCTCCTCCCGCGAGCGCTTCCCGGCCGGTGTCGAGTTCGCCGAAGGGGACGTCACGGACCCCGAGAGCCTGAAGCGCGCCGTCGACGGCTGCGACGCCGTCGTACACGCGGCGGCCCTGGTGAAGATCCTGGCGCCCCGCGAGCAGTTCGACCGCATCAACGTCGGGGGACTGGAGAACGTCCTGGCCGCGGCCGAGGCGGCGGGGACGGTCGAGCGCATCGTCTACGTCTCCAGCTTCATGGCGCTCGGCCCCACGGAGCGCGGCCCCAAGGGCCTGCTCGACGAGAGCGCTCCATCCGCCGACCGAGCCTGGATCAACGACTACGAGCGCACCAAGGCGCTCTCCGACCGCGTCGCCCGGAAGGCGATCGCCGGCGGCGCGCCCGTCGACGTCGTCTACCCCGGCGTGATCTACGGCCCGGGCGAGCTGACGGAGGGCAACATCGTCGTGCGCCACATTCTGGACCTCGTGAAGGGGAAGCTTCCTGCCCTGATGGGGAAACCGGAGCGGCGGTGGAACTATGTCTTCGTCGACGACGTGGCCCGCGGGGTCGCTCAGGTCCTGGAGAGCTCGGCCCCGGCGGGCCGGCGGTTCGTGCTGGGCGGCGAGAACGTGACCCAGGCCGACTTCTACACCACTGTCGGCCGCATTTTCGGCGCCAAGATCCCCTCTCTGCGCATGCCCGATTTCCTCGCCAAGGCGGCCGGCGCCCTTCAGAAGAGCTGGGCGCAACTGCGCGGCACGACACCGCAGCTCACCCCCGACCTTGTCGACGTCTACACGCACGACTGGGCCTACGATTCGAGCTCGGCGGAGAGAGATCTGGGCTACAGCGCGCGCCCTCTGGCCGAGGGACTCGGCACCACCGCGGCGTGGCTGCGGGAGAGCGGGCAGATTCGGTGAGCGGCCTCAAGTCCCTCCCGGGGGGCGAGCTGGCGCGCAAGGTCACCCACATGGGCGTGGGGCTGATCGCCTTCTCCCTGCGCTTCCTGGGTCCCCTCTGGGCCGCCGCGCTCGCGGCCGGCGCCCTGGGCTTCAACCTCTTCCTGCTCCCCCGCATCGGCGGCCGGAAGCTGTGGAGGCCGGCGGAGTTGGAGGCCGGCGGCTCGCTCGGCATCATTCTCTACCCGCTCGCCGTGCTGCTGCTGATCCTCGTCTTCTGGCAGCGTCTGGAGGTGGCGGCGGGAGCCTGGGGCATCCTCGCCTTCGGCGACGGCATGGCCTCCATCGTGGGCATGACCCTCGGCCGCCGCAAGCTGCCCTGGAACCCCCGGAAGAGCTGGATGGGGAGCCTCGCCTATGTCCTCTTCGGCGCCGTGGCCGCGGCCGTGCTGCTGGTGTGGACGGCGCCCGTCCAGGGGCGTTCATACGGATTGGCTTTTGCCCTCGCCGTCGGGCTGGCTACGGCCGTGATCGCCGCCGCCCTGGAGTCGCTGCCGCAAGGGCTGGACGACAACCTCGGGGTTCCTCTCGTTTCCGGCCTGTTCCTCCTGGGACTGGTGTTGACGCAGGGTCACTGGGGCGCTTTTCTGGCCGATCCGGGCTTGCCCACGCGCTTGGCTCTCGCGGTGCTGGTGAACGCCGCGCTCGCGGGAGCGGCCTATGCGGCGCGCACGGTGGACGTGTCCGGCGTGGTGGCCGGCTTCCTCGTGGGCTTCCTCATCTACGCCTTCGTCGATTGGCGGGGCTATCTGCTGCTGCTGGCCTTCTTCGTCATCGGCAGCGCCTGCACGAAGCTCGGCTACCGCAAGAAGGCGGCCGCCAAGCTCGCCCAGGAAAAAGGCGGCCGCCGCGGCGCCCGCCACGCTCTGGCCAACGCCGGCGTGGCTACGGCCTGCGCGGTGTTCGCGGGCGTGACGGACTACCGCGTCCTCTTCGGCCTCGCCTTCGCCGGAGCCTTCGCCACCGCCGCCTCGGATACCTCGTCGAGCGAGATCGGCCAGCTCCTCGGCCGCCGCACCTTCCTCCTCACCACCTTCCGCCCGGTGCCGCGCGGCACCGAGGGAGCGGTCTCCCTGGAGGGGACGCTCGCGGGAGTCCTCGCCTCGGCTGTCGTCGCCGTGCTCGGCGCGGCCCTGGGGCTCTACCCCTGGCTGGGGGTGCTGGCGGTGGTGGTGGCGGCGTTCCTGGGCACGACGTTCGAAAGCATCGTGGGAGCGGCGCTCGAAAAGCGGCAGCTCCTCGACAACGAAGCGCTCAACTTCCTGAACACCCTGGTGGGAGCGTTGATCGCCGCGGCGTTCGCTCCCTGGATCGTGTAATCAATATGGCCTCCAAGCTCTCTCTCTACAGCCAACTCGCCCGTCCCTTCACCCTGCTGCCGCCGCTGCTGGGAATCGTCTCGGGCTCCGTCTGCGCCTTCGGCTCGGTGCACAATCCCGACCCGGCCCGGCTGCTCTCGACCCCCGTCGTGCTCACGGTGATCCTCGGATCGCTCTGCGCCAGCTTCATGAACGCGGCGTCCAACGCGATCAACCAGATCTACGACCTGGAGATCGACCGCCTCAACAAGCCGAACCGGCCCCTGGTCACCGGAGCGCTGTCGCTGCGCGAGGCGTGGATCTTCACCTGGATCTTCTACGCCCTGGCGCTGATCCCCACTTGGCTGGTGGTGCCGTTTCCCTATGACACGCTGCAGCAGAAGCTCACGGCGCCGCTCTCCGAGCACGTGACGTTCTTCATCTATCTCGCGGGGCTCGTCTTCACCTTCGTCTACTCGGCGCCGGAGCTGGGGCGCACGAAGATCCGCGGCATGCTCGCCAACCTCACCATCGCGATTCCCCGGGGGGTGTTGCTCAAGGTGGCCGGCTGGGCGATGGTGGCGCACGTGACCTTCACGGAGCCCTGGTACATCGGCGGCGTCATTGGCTTCTTCCTGATCGGCGCCGCCTCCACCAAGGACTTCGCGGACATGGAAGGCGACCGCGCCGGAGGCTGCAAGACCCTGCCCATCCAATACGGAGCCAAGAAGGCCGCCTGGATCATGGCCCCCTTCTTCGTCCTCCCCTGGCTGCTGCTGCCGCTGGGAGCCTACCTGCGGGACCCGCAGAACCCGCAGCATGCCATCCTCACCGGCAACCCGACGCTGCTGACGATCATGGGCATCCTCTTCACCCTCTGGGGCGCCTACACCGTCTACCTCCTGGTGCGTGATCCAAAATCTCTCACCGAGACGGAGAACCACCCCTCCTGGAAGCACATGTATCTGATGATGATGGGGGCGCAGGTGGGGTTGGCGCTGGCGTATATGTTCTAGCTTAGCAGGCGGTAGTGCGACGGTAGATCGTGATAGCATCTCCTGGTCCGTGGGCACGGTTGAGCGGCAGAGATCGGAGATGACATGCTTGGCGAGATGGTGACGAGCACCCCCGTGGAGCGGCGCCAGCGCAAGAATCTGGGCGCCTTCTACTCGCCAAAATCCCTGGTCGAGCCGATGGTCGCCTGGGCCGTGACCCGTGCCGACCAGTCGGTGCTCGATCCGTCCTGTGGGGATGGGATCTTCCTGGAAACCGCGGCGCGTAGACTCCGTGCCCTGGGCTCCGGTCCCGAACGAGCCGCTTCTCTTCTTCACGCCGTCGACCTCAACCCTGCCGCCGTCGGCGTGACTCGGGACCGGCTGACCTCCACTCTCGGCGGCCCTTTCGGCAACGCCCGCGTCGGCAGCTTCTTCTCGCTGCCCCCTCCCGGCATCCTCTTCGGCCCACCGGAAGGGGTGGACGCGGTGATCGGCAATCCGCCGTACATCCGCTACCAGGACTTCGCGGGCGGCGCCCGGCTCGAGGCCTTGGAGCGCGCCGCGGATGCAGGAGTGCAACTCACCCGTCTCGCCTCGTCATGGGCCCACTTCGTCGTCCACGCCGCGGCATTTCTGCGGCCCGGAGGCCGGCTCGCCCTGATTCTGCCCGCCGAGCTGATCCATACCTCCTATGCGGCTCCGCTTCGGGAGCACCTGCGGCAATCCTTTGCGGAGGTCCACGTCGTCTCGTTCCGGCATTCGGTGTTCCCCGACGTTCAGGAAGAGGTGGTACTGCTCCTCGCGGGGGGAAAGGACCGAGGTCCCGGACGCCTTGGGTTGGCCGAGGTCGAATCCGGGTCGGATCTCGCCGATCTTGCCACCGTCCTGGACCGTGCCGAGACCTTCGCGCCGGGAGTGGAGCCGCGGAAATGGATCCCGGGCTATTCGGCTCATCCAAGCGCCGTTTCTCTGGATCGCTTTCAGGCCCTCGGCCTCTTGAGCCCGCTCGGCGATGTGGGCAAGGCGAGTATCGGTTTCGTCAGCGGCGCCAACGAGTATTTCGTTTTGACTCCCGAGGAGACCGCTCACTGGCGCCTTCCCGAGTCCTCTCTTCAGCCGGCCCTGATTCGGGCGCGGCTGATCCCTGGCCTGCAGATTACAGCCGGCGAGTTTGACGGCGTCCGGTCCCAAGGTGAGCGCTGCCTGCTCTGGACTCCTGGAGAGCGACTGACGCGAGCGGAGCGAGCCTACGTTCAGCACGGAGAAGACCTCGGCTATGACGGCCGGTACAAGTGCCGCGTCCGTTCGCCATGGTTCCGTGTTCCCGGCGTGATCACGCCGGACGCGTTCTTGACCTACATGAGTGACGTGGTGCCGCGCCTCTGCCTCAATCGAGCCCAGGTCGTCGCCTCGAACAATCTCCACACCGTCCGTTTGCCGGGAGTTCCCGCCGCGTTGCGGAAGGCCTTTGTCGTGGCCTTCTATAACTCCGCGACCCTGTTGTCCTGCGAGCGGGTCGGACGCAGCTACGGCGGAGGAGTTCTGAAGCTGGAGCCTCGCGAGGCCGATCGCATCCTCGTCCCCTCCGTGGACCTGGTAGCCCGGCACAAGGATTCCCTGTCCAGGCTGGCGGCCCGGGTGGATACCGCGGTCCGGCAGGGCCGCGAGGGTTCTCTGGATGACGCCACCGCCGAGGTCGACGCCATTCTTTTCGAGGAAGAAGGAGTCGCGCGAAGCGAGATGGCCGCCGCTCGGACAACCCTTCACGAACGGCGCCGGAGCCGCAGCCGGCCTTCTCGCGTCAGGAAGCCGCGGGCCGTTTCCCTTTCGTCTCCTCATGGCTCGTAAGACCAGTCCTCGCGTGGCGCTGAGCCCGGGTTGCCGGCCGCTCTTTGAGATGTATGAGGCGGCTATCGCCGCCAAGCCCTCCCGCTGGCCGGAGGTAGAGGACCAGTTCCTCTCGGCAATGTGGGATTTTGACCAGGCTTTCGCCGTCGGCCTCGCGGATCAGGGAGACAATCAGAACGGCAAGGGAGACTTCTTCACGGACCTGATGGCGTTACTACTGGAGAACTGTTCCGGGAAGGATCTGCACGGCCGGGGCGCGGTGCCGGGACTGATCTTTCCAAAGCACAATCTCGACACCTCGTACCCCAAGCAGGGCACGGTCGAGATCCTCATCGAGACGAAGGCGGCAGGGGCGCCGAAGTCGGTTCGCAACCCCTTGCAGAAGAATCCCAGGGGCAGGCCGGGAAGCTCGGACCTGGACAAGAGGGTCAAGGAAGCCGGCCTCAAGACGATCGATCTCAAGGCCGAGTGGGCCCGAAACGCCGGCCAGGGCGGAGGCCCGACGAGCGATCTCCTGACCTGGTTGCACGCGAGCAAGCCTCTTGCTGTCCTGTTTCTTGCCATCCGGGTGGTTGACGCCAGGGACTTCGAGCGGACTCTCTTCTTCGCCAATGCCGCCAATCAGATGATGGACGCTGTGGGCTTGGTGGCCTACGAGCCCAAACCATCCTCGGATGGCTATAAAGCCTGCACGGTTCCGACTCACCTGGAGCTCGATCGGGTTCTGAGCCGAGTCTGCACCGCGTTACGAATCCTGCCGTAGCCCCATCCTGGCCCGCTTCTTGCTTTTTCGAGGTACGAAGGAGCCGTCTCCGCTCAAAGACGCCGTCGGTTCGGCGCGGCGGTGGGCGGCTCGAGACCAGACACGGAGGATTCGCACCATGTCGATCAAATCACGCGTGGCGCTGGGTTTCACCGCTCTCGCCTTCTCGCTTCTCGCGGCTTTGCCGGTCCGTGCAGCCGAGACGAAGTGCAACCTGAATTTCACTCTGTCGTCGTGGGCGATCGGAGTCAAGGTCGCTCACGGCTCGGGAACGGTGACTTGCGACAACGGCCAGACGGCCCGGGTCAAGCTCGAAGGCAATGGCGTTGGACTGGCTGCCGGCAAGAACAAGGTTCGCGAAGGCCATGGAAAGTTCACGGGCGTCTCGGACATCAACGAGGTTTTCGGAACGTATGCCGCCGCGAGCGCCTCGGTGGGTGCCGGCAAGTCGGCGGACGCACAAGCCCTGACCAAGGGGCCCGTGTCGCTGGCCCTGGCGGCGAAGGGTACGGGCGTCGAGCTCGGAATCAGCGTCTCGGCCTTCACCATCTCCAAGGAGTAACTCCGTCGTAAACGGCCCGGCCCTGCCGCTTCATCGGAGGCAGGGCCGGGTGCTGTCCCCCTCCTCAGCCTGCAAGAGCCGCTGTTTCACGTCGGACCAAGGGATTGGCTCGACGGACCCTGATTCCAGCTCCTCGACTCGGCGCCGAATCTCAACGTCCCAGGCCTCCTCGACGTTGGGGTCAACATCACCATGGAGGCTTTCAATGAGGGCTCCGGCGACCGAGGCTCTGTCCTTCTCATCCAGAGTCAGCACCTGGTGCAATAGTTTCTCCGCAGTCGGGCTCATAGGGGCTCAGTATACCGCCGAGCTTGGGACTCCGCCCCCCGGAGGCTCGCTTTCACATCTTAGGCGCACCTAAGATTCAGGAGGGCAAGCTTTTCAAGCCCGGAAAGGATAGGCATGGACCTGACATCCGCCGCCGCACCCATGTCGCGAAGCCAAGGCTCCCTGACGTTCTCGGAGCGTCTCAACACCATCTGGCACGAGCGGGCCTTGCAGATTTTCACCTTCATCGTGCTTGCCCATTGGGTGGAGCATCTGGCGCAGGCCTTCCAGATCTACGTCCTGAAATGGCCGGCGCCACAGGCGCGTGGGGTTCTGGGCCTCTGGTACCCGTGGCTCATCAAGTCCGAGGTGCTGCACTACGGCTACGCCCTGGTCATGCTGGTCGGCATCTGGATGCTGCGTCCCGGCTTCGTCGGTACCGCGCGCAAGTGGTGGACGGTGGCCCTCGTCATCCAGTTCTGGCATCACATCGAGCACGCGCTGCTCCAGGGGCAGGCCCTTCTGGGGCAGAACCTGTTCAACCGGCCGGTGCCGACGAGCATCGCCCAGCTCTGGATCCCCCGGGTGGAGCTGCACCTGATCTACAACACGATCGTCTTCATCCCGATGGTGATCGCCATGTACTACCACATGTTCCCGCCGGTGGGAGAAGCGGCCCACATGAGATGCACCTGTGCTTTCCAGCCGCGTCTTGCCGCGGCCTGATCCGGCTCTCCGTGGTTGGGTAGGGCGTTTCCTGAACTGGCGCCATGCGCGCACGGCGATGCAGCTCCCGCTGTTTGCCGTCGCCATGGCCATGATCGCTCACGGCCTCTTCGGCCCGCAGCTCGCGCCACGCAATCTCGCCACCCTCCTCACCTGGGTGCACTACCGGGGTGCGCTCGTCCTCGTCCTGCTGGCGGCGGGCAATCTGTTCTGCATGGCGTGTCCCTTCATGCTGCCGCGCACGATCGCCCGGCGCTTCTTCAAGCCCGTCCGGCGCTGGCCCCGGTGGCTGCGCTCCAAGTGGCTCTCCCTGGGCCTCTTCGTCCTCATCCTCTACGCCTACGAGCTGTTCGACCTCTGGAGCTCGCCATGGTGGACAGCCTGGCTGATCGTCGCCTACTTCGCCGCCGCCCTGACGGTGGATTCGGTGTTCAAGGACGCCTCGTTCTGTAAATTCGTCTGCCCGATCGGCCAGTTCAACTTCGTGGCCTCCACCGTCTCCCCCCTGGAGGTGCGGGTCCGCGACGCCGACGCCTGCGTCACCTGCGAGACGCACGACTGCATCAAGGGGACGCGCGACCCCGCCGATCCGTCGATCGTTCTCCAGCAGGGCTGCGAGCTGGGCCTCTTCCTGCCGAAGAAGGTGGGCAACATGGATTGCACCTTTTGCCTCGACTGCGTCCACGCCTGCCCCCACGACAACGTCGTGATCGCGACGCGCGTGCCGGCGAGCGAGCTGTGGGTCGATCCGCGTCGGTCCGGCGTCGGTCTGTTCTCGCGGCGGAAAGATCTGGCGGCGCTGGCGATCGTCTTCGCCTTCGGCGCGTTGGTGAACGCCTTCGGCATGGTGAGCCCGGTCTACGCCGTGGAGGAGTGGCTGGCCCGTCACATGGGAACCACCCGCGAGGCACCGGTGCTGGGCGTGCTCTTCCTGCTTCTCCTGGTGATCGAGCCCGTCGTGCTGCTCGCCCTCGCCGCCTGGCTGACGCGCCGGGGGGCCGGCACGCGGGAGCCGCTGGTGACGCTCACCAACCGCTTCGCCTACGCCTTCATCCCGCTGGGTTTCGGGATCTGGCTGGCCCACTACACCTTCCACTTCGTCACCAGCCTGTGGACCTTTATCCCGGTGACTCAGGAGGTTCTGGCCGCCGTGGGGCTGCCGCTCGGGGAGCCGAGCTGGCGCCTCACCGGGCTCCCGCCGGGGCTCGTCCATCCGCTGGAGCTGGGCTTTCTCAGCCTGGGACTGCTAGGCTCGCTGCTGGTCGCCCACCGCATCGCAGCGCGAGACTACCCGGTGCGGACGGCGCGGGCCTTCGTGCCCTGGGCCGGGCTCTTTCTTCTCCTGACCGCCGCCGCCCTCTGGCTCCTCTATCAGCCGATGGAGATGCGCGGCGCCATGATCCTGGGGGGCTGACATGACGATTCGCCGCCTGCCGCTCTTCGTCCTTGCGATGGCCCTGGGTCTCGGCCTGCTGGCCGCGTCGCCGGCCAGGGCTCACCAGGGGCCGCCGTTTCCCATCCTGGTGGACCAGACGGTCGGCCCCTACGTCGTCTCCGTGTGGACGGACCCGGACATCGGTACCGGCACTTTTTACGTGATCCTCGACGCACCGAAGGGCAAGCGCCTGATCGAGCCCAAGCGGGTGCGGATCGGCGTGCGCCCCGTCTCCGGCCGGCTGCCGGAGGTGCTCTATGACGCGGAGGCGCAGCGGGTCCGCCAAGGTGCCCGCTACTACACAACGGCGCAGTTCGACCGGGGAGAGATGTGGCACGTCCGCTGCGTTGTCGACGGCCCCCAGGGCGGCGGCGAGCTCAAGGCGGACGTCGAGGCCACGCCGGACGGCACCCTCGGGCCGCTCGGCTCGCTGATCTATCTCGTCCCTTTCCTCGGCGTCGGCGGGCTCTGGCTGAAGGCCGTGATGTATCGGCGGAAGACGGCAAAACCTTGAAGACCGGTTACACGTCAAAGACCTGTCACTGACGTGTCGGAGGCGTGGTTCGCGGAGTGGCCGCCTCGCCGCTTCCGTCTCTTGTCATTTGTTTCCAATCACTTGCGAAAAGCATGACCTGTGGAATGCTTCTTGCCTCGCCCGGCGCCACAGACTCTCTATCCAGGAGGAGCCCGATGAGCGAGAAAGACGAACGTGTGATCGACACCAACATTCTTCACCCTGAGCTGCATCGCGATCCTGGCCGGGTGTTGCGCGAGGAGGTGCCCAGGCCCTCGTTGCATGAGGTGGGCGACTTTCATCCGCGCCCGCCGGCGAGCCCGCCGGTGCCGCGGCCGGTCGACAACCCGCCGGTGGGCGGCAAGGTCCAGAAGCTTGCCGTTGCCCTGCCGGCGCCCGCCGGAGCCGCGCCGCCGCCCGAAGTCTTCGCCGGTCTGTTCACCCAGGAATCCGGCGGCTATTACCTCTGGAGCGGGGTCGATTGGGACGGCCTGGTGGCCAAGTGGAGGGAGCTCGCGCCCGACAACCTCCGGCTCGCCGGCATCGACACGACTGTGGACGCCAACGGCACGACGCTGTTCACCGGCACGTGGATCGAGAGCAGCGCGGACGATTTTCTGTATCGTACGGCTGACCTCCAGGTCTTCCTCAACCTTTTCGCCGAAAAGGGGAAGGACGGCCTCTGGCTCGCCGACGTCCACGTCGACAGCGCGGCCGGAGATCGCTATTACACGGGAGTCTGGCTGGGCGGATCGGCGAAGCAGAAGCTCGTCTACGATCTCGGCTGGGACCAGCTCGTTGACCAGTGGAAGCGGCTCAGCGAGCAGGAAGGCTACCGGCTGATCCGGCTGCAGGCGTACCCCAGCTACGACACGATCCACTACCTGGGCGTGTTCGAAAAGGGGAGCGGTGAGTACGGGCTCTATGCCATCACCAACTGGGACGATTTCCTCGCCAAGGTGAACGAGTGGAAGGCGATGCAGCTCGTCGACTTCGGCGTTCTCGACGACAACGGCGCGCGCTGGTACCGCGGCGTCTGGCGCGAGACCTCCAAGGCGCATACCTTCGTCCATGGCAAGGGCTGGTCGAGTTTCCTCGACGCCTGGAAAACGCTCGGCGACAAGGGGCAGCGGCTGCGGATCGTCCGGCGATATCCGGCCACGCTGCAGGCGATCGATCCCGACTGGCAGGGCGTTTTCGCCGGCGCCCTGGGCCCCAGCGCCGAGGGGTACGCCTGGGTCGTGGCCAAGAACGGGCAGGTCGTCAGCGAGGGGAAGGCGGGCACCGTCCGGTCGCCGTACCAGCAGCCGAACGGCAACGTCGCCTGGACGCTCGATTCGCGCATCAACCTCGCCAGCGTCTCCAAACCGATCACCACGGTCGGAGTGATCAAGCTCCTGAACGACAGGAAGATCTCGCTCGACGCGCCGTTCTATCCCTACGTCAAGAGCAAGGTTCCGAAGGTGGGCGCGGGAGTGGACAAGGTCACCTTCCGCAACCTCCTGACGATGAAGAGCGGCCTCAAGCCCGATGGCACGCTCTACCTCAGCGAGCCTTTCTGGGATTTCCTCAGCCAGTACCTCCAGCAGGGCCTCGTCGGGACGCCCGGCCAGACCTACGCCTACTCCAACACCAACTTTTCGATCCTCCAAGGCGCGATCGAGGAGATCTTCGGCCAGTCGTACGAGACCTATATGAAGGACGAAGTGCTGAAGAAGATGGGCATCGACACCGCCGTCTTCAGCCCGGATCCCAATTCCCGGGACGTCGCCACCCTGAGCTACGCCGGCAGCAGCGACCAGCGATCCGGAACCTACTGGTCGGAGATGCAGATGATAGGGCCCGGGGGTTGGATCGCACCGGCGAGCGTGCTGATCAAGTTTTTGACCGGCGTGCGGAGCAACAAGGTGTTGTCGCCCGAGCTGACGAAGCAGATGCTCACCGGCGAGCTGGGTTGGTACACCTACGACGGCAACTACGGCCAGTACTATCATCATAATGGCGGACTGACCAACGGCGGCTCGCCGGCGCAGGGACTGAACACCGGGATCATCCACTTCTCGGACGGCTACGACGCGTTGCTCCTGGTGAACTCGCCGGTGCCGGCGATCATCCCGCTGATGATCCGGGCCTTCCAGACCCAGAAGTGACGGCATTCCCCAGCCGGAGGGTGGGCCCGCCCCCCGGCTGCGGAGGCAACGTTTCCTCGCGCTGATCTACCTCGTCCCCTTCCTCGGCGTCCAAATCAGTGGAAGTAGCTCCACACCAGGATCAAGACGATAAAGATCGCCATCCAGATCAGGAGTACTTTGAGCGTCGCGGGCCTGCCGCCGCGGCTCGTCGGAGCGGCTTCGGGAACGTTTTGGTAGACGAGGTCGACGAAGGCCTCCCAGTCGGTCTCCGTCGCGAAGAGCTCCCGTGGGAAGATGTTGACGACTTGGATCGACTGATAGAGCAGCACGATATCCTTGCCGATCTTCCTCTTGAAAAAGCCGCCCCACGGCAACTCTGACGGTACGTGGTCCGTCTCCATGCGAATCCCCGACTCCCTCGCCTCCCCCACGATCGTGGACTGCAGGAGAGTATTGGTTTGGAGCAGCTTCCGCGGCGCTACATAGAGCGAGTAACCGAAGAGTCCCACGAGGAACAGAACGAAGACGACGACGGGCCCCACGCCATCCCAGGTAATGGCGCCACCTTGGAGCCAGGAGACGACCTGCCCGCAGATTACGACGAGCGCGACGATGCCGCCAAAGATCAGGGTGCGCGGGGACAGAGTCAGAGCCGCCCGGTTCATCCGGCGCAAGACGCCGGCGTCGATCTGTCCGCGGAAGGGGACCGCCATGCGGGGGGATGATACCGCAAACATTCTCCAGGCCCTGCGCGAAAGAAGGAGTAGGATGAGGAGACAGGCCCGAGCGTCAACCCTCGGAAAGGGCGGTTAATGGCTGCCGGGGCCGGTAGAAGGAGGAAGGATGAGCGCACTCAAGATCGTCGCACTCCTGTTGATCGCCGCCGGTATTCTGGGGCTGGTTTACGGCGGCATCACCTACACCAAAACGACCCACGAGGCCAAGGTCGGCCCGTTCGAGATGTCGATCAAGAAAAAGGAAACGGTCAACATTCCGGTCTGGGCAGGCATCGGTGCGATCGTGGCCGGCGGAGCTCTGTTCCTGCTCAGCACGAAGAAGTAGCTAGGGCCCGTGGACCACGTTCACCTTTCGCCCGATCGGCATCGTTCATTTTCGCTACACGGCAACCCGCGAGTTGGCGGAAGCCGAGGCGCGAAGGAGGGCCTGAGGTGCACCCTTTCTTGTGAAGCCCCATCCCGCGATCGGGAGAAAGGAAGGTAACGATGCGCAGACTTCGTCCGCTTCTCTTCGTTGGCGCTTTCACCCTTACCGCTCTCGCCCTCGGCCCCAAGGCCCGGGCCGGCGAGTGTATCGACGACCAGTCCGGCTGGGCCGACTTCGGCACCTGCTGCTGGCCGTACAATGTGGTCCAGTTGCTACCCACCATCTGTGTCGATGGCACCTGGCAGTACGATTCGAGCCGTTCCGGCTACCATTGCCTGTACGACCAGCCTTGTTAGTTAGTCAGGAGATTCTATGTCAAGAAGGGGGCCACGGGTGCCGTGGCGGGCCGCCAGGGCAAGGATCTCAGGCATGCCTACTGACCAGCGCTTGCGCACTGGGCTACGAGTCTGCCGCCCTACGGGCTAGGATGCGGTTCCCAGTGCTTTCGTCTTTAGGCGAACGGGCGGCATGCATACATTTCTATCTCGGTTTTGACATGCGGAGTCTTACTCCCTAAGCTGGGGTAAACACTTAGGCCGAAGTGGAGGGCGTCAATGGCGCGGGAGGAGGGCAAGGCGAAGGTCGAGGGCACCGGCAATCCACAGGTCGCCGAGGACCAGAAGTTTCCCAAGTTCGACCCACGAATCGCCCTCTGGCTGAGCCTGTTCATACTCGGGGGGGGGCTTCTCGCTCTGTATTACTCGGGGATCCACTACTTTCCTGTCGTCTCCTGGCAGGACGCCCTGACCTATTTGGCATTGATGACCATTATCGGAGGAAGCCTGCTCGTGGCGTACAGCTTTCTCCTCTTCGTGCCCGGCGCCATCTGGTCGAAGTTTCTGATCTTCGATAAACCACTCCACCCATTGTTTGAGATGGGAGGTAGATCGTCGGAGCCGTGTGCGTGGTTGATCACGAAGCGGATACTCCTACCATTCTCTGTTTATATGGCTTTCTGCCACTTTCTACTGTACCAGGAAATTCCTGGGTGGTTTGTACCTCTAGGTGCTCTGGCTTCCCTGGCTGCTGTTTCAATCCTCTTGGGGCGGGATCTTCGAGAGCAACTTAGGTCCGCCGAATTGAGGAAGGCCCGAGGCGTGCCTCCGCAGGGCCATAAGGACACTCGGAAGCTCCGGCAACATCGTAGCTCCATGGCGTTCTTCCATATCCCCCTCCTAATAGCGTTCATCTTCAAAGCATGGACCCCCCCCTGTGTGATTCCCAGGGAGGCCCTCTGGCTGGCGGCGCTCTGTCCTTTGGTGAGCATAGCCTGGCTAAACAATAGCCGGATCCGCCGCAAGCGGTGGTTTGCCGCCGATAAGTGGTGGAGTCTCCTCTGCAGGGCGATCCTGGCATTTAGCTGTGCGGCTTTTCTTAGTTTGGTGGCTCTCTGGCTCTTCTATCGGATCTATACCGGCGGGGTTTCCGGAAATCTGAAAGAGATTCCTTTGAATCTCTTTTTTCTTTGCACCTTCGTCGTAATCGTGGCCAATCTGATCGTCTCTCTGCTATTCCACGAGCCACGACACCGAGCGCTTCTTGCGAGCTTTGTGGCTGCACTCGTGCTCCTCGGAGCAGGGCCGATTCTTGGAATGAAGCCCGAGGTGGCGCTCCCGGCAAAAATCATGGAGAGGTTTGGATTCGGCGGAGAGCAGGGTACGCTGGTGCTGACCGAAAAGGGAGGACGAATCCTTTGCCAGCACGGAGTTCCAGTCGAGTTCGAGAAGCAGGAAAGGCCTAACTTCAGCGAGAAGGATTCCAGTCAAGCCGGGGCCTCCAGTGAGGCCCATGGGGAGGGCGACAAGGCTGCCGAGAAGAAGCCGGAGCATGTGCTGGCGCGGAGCGTTGGCTTGAGGGTCCTCTCACGCCTCGGCTCTGAATACTTTCTTGGTTACCAGAAAGATGGGTTTGAGAACAAAATTGCGCTGCCTCGGGACGAGGTGATGTCCTGGTCAACGGGCTCTGAGAAGCCCATAAGAACCAATGACTGTGCGCCGAATAGCGCTGATACGCCGGCGACGATCGGACCCAAAGTGAATTGACAGTGGGTCGTGGCGATATCAGTCATCCGCAAATAGATGGCTAGTGGAAAATTATGAAGTGCTTCGTAATCATGCCTTTCATGGAGTCCTTCGATCCGGTGTTCGATGTTGTCAAGGAAGTTGCGTGCGCAACGATCCCGGACGAGAACTTCGAGTGCTACTCGCTGAAAGAAGTCTATGCTGCTGGCCGGATCACGGATGACATATTGAGAGGACTTGCCGAGGCAGCTTTCTGCATCGCAGATGTGACGGGGCACAATCCCAATGTGATGTGGGAGACGGGATATGCGATGGCGCTCGGGAAGCCCACTATCCTGATTGGGCAGGACGTCGCTTCTTTACCCTTCGACCTTAGGTCGCACCGGGTGCTGGAGTACTCCTCTAAAGCTCTTCCGGAGCTTCAGCGTGGGCTAAAGCTGGCGATTGAGGGCACCTTGGCTCGCTATCCGGTGAAGGGAACGGGTGTCGTTGAACCGGTAGCCACCACCAAAGCAAAGAAAAGGACTATCGCTGTCACCGGTTCCTTTAATGCCAATGAGGCTGCCGGCTGTCAAAGAATTCAGAGTTTCTTATCGCCGTACCTCTCCGACACGACGGAGTGGCTTGTTGGTGCCGTCGGGACAGTCGATCTTGCTGCCATTCGGTTCCTTCTCAAACATAGCCAGCAGGTGACGGCCGTGGGCTACAATCGATTCGATTGTGCGGCTGAGCTACGTGTTTTGGTTGACGAAGGCCGACTTGGTTTCTTGGACGCCTCGGTCGAGGCGGTCCTACGAGGGATGAAGGGGCCGCCCGAACCAGACCTCTGCAAGGAGTTTGCTCACGATCACTCAAAAAGCGTTCCGCGAGGAATGAAGGGGCCGACTGACCGGGATATTATCTTTTGCACCAAGTCGGATTTGGTTATCCTATTCTGGGATGGTGAAAGCCAAGGCACGAAAGAAATGGTCCAGTATTTTAAAGACCAAGGAGCGAGCACATTGCTTGCTTTTATCTGACTCTTTCCTGTGTTGGAGGTTCGGCGATGACACTATCCACTTTCTTGCAGTCTGAAGCCTGAAGGACTCCATATGAGCCTGCGCACGGCGGGGAATCGTTATGACTCGCGAGCATCTGGCAGTCATAGGCTGGACCTTTCCCCCAGGATCCAGGTCGACCCTACCGTCCCGGGAAGGAACCGTCCGTGGCCTCGAAAGGGGGAGACGCCCCGACGTTGTGGTGGATGAGAGGGTATCGTAGCGGGTCTGGAGCGTCTCTACGGACCGGTAACGTGCGACACATCGGTGTCGTTGCCGGGGGCGGATGACTGCTTGCTGACAGGCTGGATCACCGGCTGACTCCCCCCGGCAGGATAAGAGAGGGCGGGCGACGTGCCCCGGTTCGGCATTGCAATTGGCACCGACATCGCCCGCCCGAGACGTCCCGACGTTGTAGGCCTGCGAAGGTCGACGTGGGCGGGCTGGGAACGTCTCTACGAGTGTTCTTCGCCACCCACTTGGCCGGTAAACTTTCATGCTGGCTGAAGGAGTCTTTGCGCCCGCGCGGGAAACTTCCCGAGGGTTGGAAGGCTCTTGCTGGCCGCGTGGGAGATCCTCCATGCAGGCTGAAGAATCTTGCAGCCGCCTGAAGAACTTTTCCCTCCCTCAGGAGATTCTCTCGGTTTGACGGAGGCGTTCTCCAGGCGGTGGAGAGTTTCTCCAGCCGCGCGTGAAACTTTTCAGACGGCTGGAAAAGTTTCACGGCCGTCCGAAAAGTTTCGCAGCCGGCTGAGAAACTTTTCAGGTCACCGGCAGAACTTCTCAGGCGCGCGAGAAACGTTTCCGGTCGCTGGAAAAGTTTTTCAGCGCTCCGCGGAACTTCGCCGGTCGCCGGAAATGTTTGGCGGGTCGCGCGCCAAACTCTTCAGCCGGCTGGAAAAGTTTCGCGGCGCGCCTGAAATGTTTTGCAGCCGGCTGAGAAACTTTTGGAGTCAGCGGGAAAACTTCTCAGCCGCGCGAGAAACATTTCCGGTCGCCGGGAGAGTTTCTCAGCGCTCCGCGAAACTTCGCGGGTCGCCAGAAATGTTTGGCGGGTCGTGCGCCAAACTCTTCAGCCGGCCGGAAAAGTTTTCCGCTGGCTTGGAGAACTTCTCCAGTCGCCTGCGAACCTTTTCAAGTGACTGGAAGAGTTTCGCGGCCCGCCTGAAATGTTTTGCAGCCGGCTGAAGAACATTTCCGGTCCCGCGAAAAACTTCTCAGCGGCGCGAGAAACTTCTCGGCCGGGCCGGAAAGCCTCTTTGTGCTGGGGTGGAGACAAAAAAGGGGGCGTGCACTTGGCACGCCCCCCGGGAAAGCTCGCAGCCAGGACTACTTGGCGGCGACGGGTACGGTGGGAGTCGTGGGATGATCCGCCGGGGTGGGCGCGGTCGCCGGAGGAGGTTCCGGCTTGGGGGTCACTTTGCGGGCGCGGGCGCGGAGAGGCTTGACGCCGAGCTCGACCAGCTTGTCGTTGTGGCTACCGTAGTGCTGCTTGACCATGAACCGGAGGATCGTGGCCAGCTTGCTCCCCTCGCGGTGGATGACGGCAATCCGCTGCGTGATGAGCTGCTTGGTGGACTGGTGAAGCTTCTGGTCGATGCCGAGCTTGCGCAGCTCGGCGGTCAGCGCCTCCAGGGCCAAGCGGGTAACTTCCGCCTGTGGCAAGTCCGCGGCGTTGGCGGCGATCGCGGTCGTCGCTTCCTCCCACTCCCTGAGGTCGTTCGCGGTGCGGTCGGTGTCTGACATGTCCTACTCCTTTCTTGAGCCTTCGGGGCTCATCGGTCAGGCGCCTAAATTAGCGCCGGAATCCCTCGGTTGATTGCTGCATCCTGCGGTTGAAAGAGGTTCAAGTAACTTCGATTGCGGCAGCATAGGAGGAAAAGATTGGCATGTCAATAGGTTCTGCGAGGATTGTAGGCTTGGTGCAATGACGGTTATTGAAGCATGCTTCGTAATGACCGAAAGATGTGAGGCTAGCGGCTACGGCCGGAATAATCAGGCTACGGGAGAGGCGTGCGGAAACATTCCGCCTTGATCGTGAAGGCGGAGCGCTACCTGAAATGGGCTGGAAACGTCTCTACGCACTTCGGTCAGCGAATTTTGTGGCGGAGGGTGGATTCCAGTCGATTCGCACCAGATCCTGGGCGATGCCGAGGCGGGCCAGTAGCTCCCGGACGGAGGTGCCGTCGGGCGGCACGGGCCAGTCGGGGGCGATCTCGGCCAGGGGCTCGAGCATGAAGCGGCGCTCCCGCAGGCGGGGATGGGGGAGGGTCAGCTCGGGCGCGTCCGAGATGCGGTCGCCGTAGAGGAGGAGGTCGATGTCCAGGGCACGCGGGCTCCAGCGCACGGTGCGAGCTGGGGTCTGGCGGCCGGCGGCGAGCTCCAGGGCCTTGGCGAGGGCGAGGATCGCCTCCGGCTCCAGGGTGGTCTGGGCCACGGCGGCGGTGTTCAGGTAGTCCGGCTGGGGGACGGGCGAGAGGGGGGAGCTGCGATACAGCGAGGCGATGCGCAACGGACCGAGGACGGCTTCGAGCTCGCGAAGGGCCCGGCCGAGCGTCCGCTCTACCGAGCCCAGGTTGCCGCCGAACGCGAGCGCGACGGGGACGACGGAGGAGGTCCCGCCGTGGCCGCCGAGACCGCGATCACTCCTCGTCGTCGAGGTCCTCCTCCTCGTCGTCGGCTCCGGCGACGACCAGGTCTTCCTCCGCGAGATCGGGTCCCACCATCTCGTCGTCGGCGACGTCCTCGATCGGCTCCTCGTCCTCGATGTCGATCGGCTTGACGACGTCCGCCTTCCGCTTGCGACGGGAGGCGGAGGTGGTCGCCGGCTCGTGGCTCGCGGCGTCTTTCTGGTTGGCCCCGCACTTCGGGCAGATGGACTCGGATTTTCCGAGATCATAGAACTTCGTGCCACAGTTGTAGCACTCGAATTTGGTTCCTAGCTTGAGCTCAGGCATGGCACACTCCCGCCTCCATGAAGGCCGGTTTTCAGAGGGCGGTGAACGTAGCACCCGCTCGGGAGCCTGTCAACGTCCCCGGAGGGAGGCGGGTGCGATTGGAGGCGGGGAGAGGCGGGGAGAGGCGGGGAGACCCGCCTTGCGTCCGGAAGAAACGGCGGGATAGAATGACTGTCCCGTATATCCGGCCCGATTGCCGTTTCACCTGGGAAAGCCATGAAATTTTCAGTTTTGACCCTACTCGCCCTTCTCGTCGCCGTCCCGGGTTTCGCCGCCCGCGAGAAGGCGCCGCCCGATCCGATGGCTCCCGGCTTGTCCGGTCCGGACCGGCTCGCCGCGCTCGTCGAGCGGGTCAAGCTGGAGCAGCGCAATCTCAAGACAATGGAGGCGCGCTTCACCCAGGAGCAGCAGAGCTCGATGCTGACCGCGCACGAGCAGTCCAAGGGGCTGTTCTCCTACGCCGCGCCCGACAAGGTACGCTGGGAGTACGCCTCGCCCAGTCCGATCACGGTGGTGATCCGCGGCGACGAGATGACCACCTGGTACAAGGACCTCAAGCGCGCCGAGATCCTGAAGGTGGGCCGCTACTCGAATCAGATCTTCAAGTACCTGGGGGCGAGCGGCAGTCTGCAGACGCTCCTGGAGTACTTCACGGTGCGGCTCAAGCTGCCCGAGAAGAAGGGCGATCTCTACCGTATGGAGCTGGTGCCCAAGTACCAGCGCATCGCCAAGCGGCTCAAGTCGATGACCCTGTGGATCGACAGCGAGACCTTCTTCCCCTCCCGCCTCAAGTACGAGGAGCCCGACGGCGACACGGTCGACTACCAGTTCAGCGACTTCAAGCGCAACACGCCGATCCCCGACGACCGATTCGTGGTCAAGCTGCCGCCGGGGGTCGAGAAGCGCACGATCGATCTCTCCCGCGAGGGTGCCACGAAGTCGAAGCCGTGAAAACGGTGGAGTCTGCGCATCCGGCGCCCCTGGCGGGGCAGCCCTCACTCCCCCAACCCCCTCTCTCCCAGCCTCCCCCCCGCCGGCCGGGAGAGAGGGGGCTCAAAGCAAAGTTAGTTGCCGGCGAGACGCCGGCGCTCCCAGGGGGCCCGGTTGAAGCGTCCTCGCTGTTCTCCCTCTTCTCCCGGCGGGCGGGGGGGAGGCTGGGAGAAGAGGGCCGGGGTGATGAGGGTCTTCCGCCCCCGCTTCGTGGGATTCCCGGTATCCGCTCATGCCCCTGACCTTCGAGATCCTCGCCACGGACGGCGCGGCGCGGCTGGGCCGGCTGACGACTCCTCATGGCGTCGTGGAGACTCCGGCGTTCATGCCGGTGGGCACGCTGGGGGCGGTCAAGGGCGTGACGCCGCAGGAGCTGGAGGGAGCGGGGGCGTCGGTGATGCTCTCCAACCTCTATCACCTGGCGCTGCGGCCGGGGATCGACGCGGTCGAGGCGCTGGGCGGGATTCATGCCTTCACCGGGTGGCGGCGGCCCCTTCTCACGGACAGCGGCGGCTTTCAGGTCTGGAGCCTCGGCGGCCTGCGTAAGGTGGACGCGGGCGGGGTGACCTTCCGCAGCCATCTGGACGGCTCGCCCCTGCGCTTCACGCCCGAGAACGTGGTGCGCTTCCAGGAGAGGATGGGAGTCGACGTCGCCATGGTGCTCGACGAGTGCACGACCTGGCCGGTGGAGCGGAAGGACGCCACGGCCTCGTGGGAGCGGACTCTGGATTGGGCGCGGCGTGCCCGGGTGGCTTGGCGGGGAGGAGAGGGCGGCGGCGGTCTTTTCGGCATCGTCCAGGGGAGCGTCTACCGCGACTTGCGCGAGCGGGCGGCCCGAGAGCTCTCGGCGCTCGACTTCGACGGCTACGCCATCGGCGGCGTGGCGGTGGGGGAGCCGGAGGCGGAGCGCCGGACGGCGGTGGAGTGGACGGCGCCGGCGCTACCGGCGGACCGGCCCCGGTATCTGATGGGGGTGGGCTATCCGGCGGACATCCTCCACGCCGTCGCCCAGGGAGTGGACCTCTTCGACTGCGTGCTGCCGGCGCGCAATGCCCGCCACGGCGTGCTCTTCACCCGCCACGGGGTGCTCAAGATCAAGAACGCCCGCTTCAAGGACGATCCCCTGCCGCTCGACGCGGAGTGCGGCTGCCCGGCCTGCGCCCGCACCTCGCGGGCCTTCCTGCACCACCTGTTCCGCTGCGGCGAGCTCACCGGCCCGGTGCTCGCCACCCTGCACAACGTCCGCTATTACCTTGACTTTATGGCCGACCTCCGGCAGTCTATCGGACTCGGTGCGTTGAAGGACCGGGGGGCGGCCCTCGCCCGCTCGCCGGAAGGGCCCGATCTGGAGGCCCATCCGGTCTCTTCCGATCCCCGTGAGCAACGAAGTTCTTAGCGGCAGGAATCCCTGCCAGGGTTTGTGCGCATGAATCCATGGTTTGACCCAAATATTGGACCGATGACGACTCTCGCCCTCCAGACCTCCAGCGGCCCTTTCGGCATGCTCGGAGGGTTCATCCCGATGATCCTCATCTTCGTCATCTTCTATGTGGTCCTGATGCTGCCCATGCAGAAGCAGCGCAAGGCCCTGGCGGCGATGATCGAGAATCTGAAGAAGGGCGACAAGGTGGTCACCTCCGGCGGCCTTTTCGGCGAGGTGACGGCGGTGGAGGGACCGACGGTTCTGCTGCGCATCGCCGACAACGTCCGCGTCCGCATCGCCAAGTCGGCGATCACCGGTCTCGAGGGCGAGGTCGACAAAAGCAGCGATAAAAGCGATAAGGGGAGCAATTCATGAAACGACCTCTGCTGTGGCGCGGGCTCTTGATCCTGGCGGTCGCCCTCATCGCCGCGTGGCTGGCCTACCCACCGAAAGACAAGATCAACCTCGGCCTCGACTTGCGGGGCGGCATGCACCTTCTTCTCCAGGTCCACACGGAGGACGCCCTGCGCGCGGAGACCGACTCCGACATGGCGGCCCTGGTGGACCGGGCGAAGGAGAAGGGCGTCGTCGGCCTCAAGGCGCGGCGCACGGGCGACTCGGCCTTTGCCGTCGGCGCCACCTCCGAGCAGCGGGACGTGCTGAGCGATCTCGCCCAGCGCTATCTGCTGCGCTGGAACGTCTCGAGCCTGGGCGACGACATGGTCTTCACCATGAAGACGCCCGAGGTCAACATCGTGCGCAACGCCGCCGTCAACCAGGCCAAGACGACCATCGACAACCGCATCAATCAGTTCGGCGTCACCGAGCCGCTGATCCAGGCCACCTCGACCGGCTACCGGATCGTCGTGCAGCTCCCCGGGGTCGACGATCCCGAGCGCGTGCGCCGGCTGATCAAGAACACGGCCTTCCTGGAGTTCCGGGTGGTCAAGTTCCCCAAGGGCGGCGGCGGCGTCGGCAGCCGCGAGGAGATCCTCGCCAACTTCAACGGCCAGCTCCCGGACGACCTCGAGATCATGGAAGGCGACCGGCGGGAGCACAACGCCGTGGTGGGCAAGATGTTCTACGCGGTGGAGAAGCGGCGCACGGTCACCGGCCGCGACCTCTCCAACGCCAAGCCGACCACCGGCCAGTTCGGCCAGCCGATCGTGCAGTTCACCCTGACGCCCACGGGCTCGCAGGCTTTCGCCGACCTCACCAGCCAGAACGTCGGCAACGGCCTCGCCATCGTCCTCGACGGCCGGGTGGTCTCGGCGCCGGTCATCCATTCGAGGATCAACGACACCGGTGTGATCGAGGGCACCTTCACCCAGCAGGAGGTGCAGGACCTGGTGTTCGTGCTGAAGTCGGGCGCGCTGCCCGCCAGCATCACCTACCTGGAGGAGCGCACGGTGGGTCCGTCGCTCGGCCGCGAGGCCATTCGCGACGGCCTGTACTCCGGCCTCATCGGTACGCTGCTGGTCATCCTCGTGATGCTGATCTACTACAAGCTGTCGGGCGTCAACGCCGTCCTGGCTCTGGTGCTCAACGTGCTCATCCTGTTCGGCGGCATGGGCATGTTCCACTCGACGCTGACGCTGCCCGGCATCTTCGGCATCATTCTGACGATCGGCATGGCGGTGGACGCCAACGTCCTGGTGTTCGAGCGCATCCGGGAAGAAATGCGCGCCGGCCGGACGGTGCGCTCGTCGATCGATCAGGGCTTCGACCGCGCCTTCACCTCGATCATCGACACCCACGTCACCACCATGGTCTCGGCCCTGCTGCTGTTCCAGTTCGGAACCGGCCCGATCAAGGGGTTCGCGGTCACTCTGTTCATCGGCCTTCTCGCATCCCTGTTCACCGCGGTCTTCGTGAGCCGCTGGCTCTTCGACCTCGTGCTCTCGCGGCGCAAGGTTCAGAAGCTGTCGATCTGAGGGCGCCGTCCGCGCGACCGTAAGGAGCAAACCATGCAAATCCTGCACGATACTCATATCGACTTCATGAAGTACCGCCGGTTCTGGATCATCGTGTCCTTCGTCCTGGTGGTCGTCGGCGTCTACTCCATCTTCGGGCCGCACAAGCTCAACCTCGGCATCGACTTCGCCGGCGGCACGCAGATGACCCTGGGCTTCCACGACAAGCCGGACGTCGAGCACATCCGCCGGGTGCTGGAGCAGGCGGGGATGAAGCAGGAAGGGATCGTCCGCGTCGGCAAGGAGTCGGAAAACCAGGTGCTGGTGAAGACCGCGGCGGCCCGGGGGACGGAGGAAGGGAGCCGCGACCGCGTCGTCGCCGCCCTCAGCAAGGCCTTCAACCAGGGCAAGACGGGCGTCGACCTCAACGAGATCCAGGGCGAGTCGCTGACCGCGTTCCTCGTCAAGGCCGATCCGGACCACGTGGCGGCGCAGGATCCTCAGGCCGCCGTCGCCCACTACAGCCCGGTCGCCGACGCCATCCTTAAGGAGCGGCGGGTGAACGGCACCTTCTCCAGCATGGACCGCGTCTCCCACCTGCAGGGTGTCTCGCCGGCGGTATCCGCCGCGCTGCAGCAGGGTACCTATCTCGGGAACTTCGCCGTGCTGGCCACCGAGAACGTCGGTCCACAGGTGGGCAGCGAGCTGCGCCGCCAGGGCTTCTGGGCGGTGCTGGGGTCGCTGGTCGCGATGCTGGCCTACATCGGCTTCCGCTTCGAGCTGCGCTTCGGTATCGGCGCCATCATGGCCTCGGTGCACGACGTCATGGTGACCCTGGGCCTCTTCACGCTGTTCGGCTACGAGTTCAACCTGACGACCGTCGCCGCCTTCCTGACGCTCATCGGCTACTCGACGAACGACACGGTCGTCATCTTCGACCGCGTGCGCGAAAACATGCGCAAGAGCCGCCGCAAGCCGCTGATCGAGGTGATGAACGAGAGCATCAACGAGACGCTGTCGCGAACCATCATGACCGGCGGCCTTACCTTCCTCACCGTGCTCGCCGTGTTCCTCTTCGGCGGCGACGTGCTGAAGGGCTTCGCCTTCGTGCTGGTGGTGGGCATCATCGTCGGCACCTACTCGTCGATCTACGTCGCGAGCCCGTTCGCCCTGCTGTGGGAGTCGCTGTTCGGCGTCAACGGCAAGTGGCGCAAGGGCAAGCCCGGCGCGATGTCTGGCGGTGCGGCCGGTGCGGACCGCACGGCGCCCTCCGGCCCCCGCACCACGGCCCAGGACGGCAACGCGCCGGACCGCCGGCCGCGGCCGGCCCGGCGCCGGGCGTAGGGTCCTCACCTCTATCCGGAGAGGAGAGCCAGGATCTCGGCGCGGAGAGTCGTGGCGGGCTCAAAGTCTGGAGCGCCGGCCAAGGCACAGTCGATCGCCTGGAGAGCGCTCGTCGGCTCTCCCAGGTGGTGGTAGCAGACACCGAGGTTGTACTGCGTGGCCGGGTCCGGACCGTGGGTGTCAAGAGACCGCTGGAAATACCTCGCGGCCTCGCGGTGAGAGCCCATGGCGAGGAAGAGCGCGCCGAGGTGAAAGGGCAGATCCTGGCGCTCCCCGATCGGAAAGTAAGCGTCCCAGGTCTGGTGCAGCAGCCGGCGGAGCTCTTCGCGCTCGGTCGTGGAGGCCGCCGGCAGGTGCCTCGCGAGGGTCGGGAATGCGCCGAGCAAGGCGCGGGGATCGCCGCCGCTCAGGCGGAGCCAGGCCAGGAGCTGCTCCAGGGTCATCGCCTCGTAGTTTGTCTGGATGGTCATCGCCAGCGAGCAGAAGTCGTCCGGGCCGAGCCGCTCCAACTGTTCGTCAACCGCCATCCGGGTTTCGATCGTACCGCCCGGCGGGGTGCCCGCGACCCCGACCGAGACGCTGAAGAACGGCGCCAGGTGTGAAGTGCGGAGGAGCTCTCCGCCTTGCGCGTGGAGGTAGCGGCCGATCGCGTGATAGTTGACCATCATGGAGAGGCCGCCCCGGACGTTGATCGCGGGCGCGGGGTTGGCAAGGAGGCACTCCCGCCACGCGTATCCTTTGTCGCCTGAGAGCAGGAGAAGCCGGTTGCCGGCAAGCTGGAGCAGGTTGCGCACACAGCGCAGAGCGCTGCAAGGGAATACCAGCTCGGTGTCGGGCAGCTCTTGCTGGTAGCGGCGCAGGATGGGGTCGAGATCGGGGTCGCCGTAGAAATCACCGTCAAATGCCTGGTCGCCGTACTCCAAAAAGAGCTCGACGCGGGACAGGAGCTCCGGGTCCTCGAGGTCGGGCTCGCTCCGCGGCGAAGTGAGGGTCACCAGGCCTGGATGGAGCCGGCCGGCTCTCAGCCGGAAGCAATCCTGCGGAAGGCCGCTGAAGACGTAGTTGGCGACGACGGCCAGCGGATTGCGCAGGTTGTCGGGCGCGAGGACCTCGCGCGAGTGGAGCAGCCGGAGCTCGCGGTCGGCACCGGCGTCATAGACGGCGAAGTCGACGATCCCCTCGTCGACGAGCGGCCGCAGCGAGGGGTGCGAGCGCAACCGGTCGAGCGTGCTCCGGGTGAAGTCGGTGAAAACATAGCGAATCGAGAGCGGATGGAGGGTCGAGCGCCGGAGGAGGTCGAGCAGTCGCTGGACGAAGAGATACCCGAACCGCCCCGTTCCGCAACCCAGCTCGACCACGTGAACCGGATGGGCCCGGTCGAGCGGCGCGAAGGCGTCGGGAGCGGAGGACGCCGGGGCGGCGCAGTCGCGGAGCCAGGCGAACGCCACCCGCGCATAGGCTCCGGCGATCCAGGGATTGCTGCTGATGTAGTGGGGAACGGTGCCGCCAGCCCAGGCCTGGATGCCCTGGCGGTGGTAGTAGCTCTGGTGCCACTGCCAGAGGAGCGAGCGGGAGAGGCGCTGGCGAGCTTCGAGGGTACAACCTGGCTTCATACGGCCGGGCCTGCCGCTTCGCCGCGCGTCTCCACGCTTCCCGCAAGCTGGATGGGCGACTCCTGCCGGGTCCGGCATTGCACGACGATGCCCAACTCCTTCCAGGCGTCGAGCTGGGCCGGCAGGTCCGCGCCGAAGTCGTCGACGATCTCCCGGAGCGTGCAGGCCGAAGCCCCGAGCCGCTCGAACAGGGGAGACAGCTCGGGGCTCAGGAGCTGGGACTGGTTGGTGACGAAATCCACCACCAGGAGCCGCGCGCCCTCCCCCTGGACCTCGACCTTGCGCGCCACGGCCGAAGGCGACAGGGTGAGGAGCTGCTCGTCGTCGAGCGCGCCGTGATAGGCCGCCGGCACCGGCCTGGGGGTTCGCCGCCGGGGTCGTATCAGGTGCCGGCGCTCGATCCCGGCGAGCAGGGAGGAGTAGGGATGGCGGGCGAGCAGCGGCGTGGCGGCACCGTTCTCGAAGTCGGCGAACTTGCCGAACTCTTCGAGCATCAGCTCTTCGTAGCGTTCCCGCTCCTGCTGACTCAGGATCAGGCCGTAGACCAGGCCCGTAGGGGTCTTCACTCGGCCGAGAGACCAGCCCGGAGCCACCTGGTGGGTGGTGAGCCGGTCGTCCGCGAGGTTCTCGCCCTCCGCGTAGAGGTAGGGATCCGGCTCGTAGGACGAGCTGCCGCCGGCGGTCAGGATCTGGGAGGCGCGCAGCGCTCCGAGACGGTCGAGCCCCTGGTTCGAGCCTTCGACCTGGCAGACGATCGGGTCCGTCAGATCGCGGTACTCGGGCGCGAGGTCGAGATAGGCTTCGTCCCACTTTCGCGGGGTGAGGCCGTATCTCGGCATGTCGGCATAGATGGGCTGCGCCGGCGACACGGTGAAGGGCTCGACGTTGACCCGGAAGTGATGGGGATGCCGGCGGTGGATCTGGCGCAGGGCGAGGGCGGTCTTGACGAAGCGCTCGCGGCTGTCGCCCGGAAAGCCCGGGATCAAGCCGGCCACGACCTGCCGGAAACCGGCGCCGAGGAAACACTCGATGGCCTTCAGATTGTCGGCCTCGGAGCGGCGCTTGTTCATCAGCTCGAGCGTCTCGTCGGACAGCGACTCGATTCCCAGGAAGACGAAGTCGCAGCCGGCGCGCTTGAGCAGGGCCGCCGTCTCGTCATCCATGTTGGCCCGCATGAATCCTCCCCACCGCATCCGGAGGCCGCGGGAGAGGATCTCCTCGGCGAATTGCCGCAGGCGGCTCATCGAGGCGTTGAGCAGAGAGTCCATGAAGACGACCTTTTCGGCCTTGAACCGCGCGACCAACTGCTCGAGCTGGCCCGCGCAATGCCCCACTTCGTCGACCCGGATCTGCTTCCAGAAGACCCACTCGCTACAGAAGCTGCACTTGTCGGTGCAGCCGCGCGAGAGCTCGTAGCTCACCGTCCGGCCGGAGTGCTGGCGGGACTGGTACGCCATCAGCGGCATGAGGTCGAAGGCCGGCAGCGGCAGGTTGGGCAGGCGCAGCAGCGGGCGCTCGGACCGTTCGAACCGCCCGGTGGCGGCGTCCAGGCGGAGTGTGCCGGGGACCGCCGTGGAAGGCGGGGAATTCGTCTCGCGAAACGCCTCGTAGAGCCGGAGCAGGGTCTCCTCCCCCTCGCCGAGGACCACCGCGTCGGCGAGGCCGCTGCGTAGCGCGAGTTGGGCCGAGGCCGGGCTCTCGGTGACCTGGGGACCGCCGAGCACGATGAAAGGCGGGTTGCGGCGGCGCTTCAGGTGGGCCGCGGCGAGCAGGGTGGTCAGCAGGTTCGAGGTCCAGACGCTGAAACCGATGAACTCGATGCGGGGGAGCTGGGAGAACGTCCGGGAGACCAGCCCGTCGACCTGAGTCAGGTAGGAGTGAAGGAACGAAGAGCTGATGCCGCGCTCCAGGCAATACCTCTCGAACGGTTCGTCGGGCGCCGAGATGAGGGCGCGGCCGGCGCCAAAATTTCGCAGCAGCTTGAGAAGCAGGGGCAGGTCCGGGATGTCGATCGCATAGCTCTCGCCAAATACGCCCACCGGCCGATAGGTGGGAGCGTAGGCGCTGGGAGCAAGCAGGCGAAGGTCCAGAAAGTCGAAGTCGTCGCATTGGTTGGCTCGCAAGTAGGCGAGCAACGAAGCGGCACCGAGCGGCGGAGCTCCCGTGGTCTGGTACGGGGGCACGATCGAGAGCAGGTTGGGACCGAAGGGCGCACGAGCCATGAGGTTCTGCGCCCCTACCCCCTGCTGTCAGGGCGAGCCGGCGATTTCGAGGAAGCCTTCACGGATCAATTCCTTGGCGATCGCGAGCTTGCTCTCTCCTGAGAGCATGCTGGGCAGGTCGCGGATGGCAAAACGAGGCGAGTCGCGGAGGAAGCGGAAGACCGGGTCGAGAGCGCCGGGCCCGCCGAAGCCGGAACCGGGAAAGCGCAGCTCCAGACTCCCGTTCCGGGCGGTGATCTGCGCGAAGGCACCCGGGCGCTGGGCGAGCACGGTGTCGAGAGTGATCGCCTCGACGTCGAGGAGCTGGCCGAGGCCGTCGGCGGGAAGGGTGTCGAGGCCGCCGATGAAGTCCTGGCGCATCTCGCCGATCACTCCCCCGAGGTCACCCGCGGCAAGAAGCCAGTCGATGCGCTCGCGGAACCCGGCGAGCAGAGCGGGGGACACCCCGTCGCCGGTCCAGGACCCCACCGGCAGAGCGGCGCGGAAGCGCCCCTCGGCAAGCATCATTTTCGAGATCAGGTCCGCCCAGGTGGAGGTGAAAACGTCGAGGGTCACGTGGACGGAGTGGCGGTCCTCGGCGAGCGCCTCGTGGAAGATGCCGCGGGGGACGTAGAGGACCTGGCCCGCCTCCAGCAGGACATCGTGGCTGAGCGGGGGCAGCCGGTCGCGCGGGACGTCCCCCTGCTGCATCTCGACGGGGAACTCCGAGAGCGCGCCATAGATCTTCCAGCGCTTCGTGCCCTGGACCTGCACGACGAACACGTCGTGGCTGTCGTAGTGGGGGGAGAAGCCCACGGAGTGAGCCGGCGTGAGATAGAGATGCGAGCCGACGCGATGAGCCAGCGGCATCCCCGCCGCCGTGAAGGCGATGTCGGCCGAGCGGCAGAGGCGGCCGACCGGCGCGAAGCGCTTGTGCATCTTCGCGAGCTGGATCGTGTAGCCGGAGGCGAAGGCGCCGTAGATTTTCGGTAGGCTGACGAAGGACTCGCCGGTGCAAAACGAGCTGGTGGCTCGCGGCGAGCCCGCCTTGACGACCTGGACCCAGTCGGGTCCCGGGGTGGTCAGCGACGTCAACAGGAATTCGAGGTCGGCGAGCGAGACGAGGCTTTCGACGCTCGCGGCCGAGGGGGCCCAGAAGATCTGCTTCTGCCAGTAGTCCCGGAAGAAGACGTCAGGACCGAGGGAGGCGATGAGCTCTTGGAAGCAGACTTCTGGCATAAGGCTTTCAGCCTGGCGAATGCAGCGCGAGGGGAATGGGACGCAGCCTGAACGCAGGCTCTGCCGGGGCCGGCAGGCCCTACTCCTGGCTCAGGCCGGTCACGGTCTCAGCAGCCGGGTCCCGTCGGGGTCGTGATGCAACCCTGCCCCTTCCGCACCATCTCGGGACCCTGATCGTACACCTCGTCGGTGCGGAGCTTCTGGAGCTGGATCTTGAAACCATCCTCGCTCAGCAGCTCGACGGCGGCCTTGGGCAACTCGGGTGTGTGGCGTTCCATCGGTTCCATTGCGTTTTCCTTTCTTCTGGCTATTGGACTGCGTACGTACGGACCAGATTGCTGTATTTCTGCGCTTTTTCGGCAGAGGTGCAGGTGGTGATCAAACGGCTTCCGGTCGCGCGGCTGTCGAGCACGCGGCAGGTGCCGCCGCAGAGATACCGGATTTCGCAGGTGTCGCACCCCTCCACGTGGTCGACGTCGATCTGGCGGCTGAGCGCCCGGAGGGTGGAGATGATCTCGGGGTACGGCTGATCGTCGATGTGGCAGACGGCGGCGTCGAGGAGGTGGCAGGGGTAGACGTGCCCCTCGGGGCCGACGACGAGCTGCTCGCAGTAGCCGCAGCCGGACTTCGAGCGCGTCATCCGGGGTCCCTCGAGCCCGTTGATCTGGTTGAGGAAGCCGTCGATCTCTCGGGGATCGTTATCGTCCGGTCCGTCGTAGCTGACGCCGCGGCCGTAGTTCATGATCCCGTAGTTGAGCCGGAATTCGACGTGCGGGTGGTGGATCCAGCGCTCCACGAGGCCCATGAACTTGGCCTTCCAGGTCTCCCACCGGGCGGGCGCGACGGTCATGCCGATGCGCGTCGGCGTCCCCTGGTCGAGCAGGAGGTCGATGGCGTGGATGATCCGGGAGTACATCCCGTCACCGCGGATCTCGTCGTTCGTCTCGGCGTCGGGACCGTCCAGGCTCACCTGCACCTTGTCGGCCGCCTCGCCGATCGCCTGGGCATAGCGCGGCACCAGGACGCCGTTGGTGAACAGGGTGACGTAGAGGCCGTTGTGCCTGGCCAGGCGCATCAGCTCGAGGCAGCCATTGTGCATGAGCGCCTCGCCCCCCGTGAACAGGATCTGGGAACCGCCGTTGGCGGCGAAGTCGAGGATGAGCTGGGCCCAGCGCTCGGTCGAGATCTCGCCCGAGCGATCGACGAAGGGGCTCGAGTCGGCGTAGCAGTGGGTGCACTCGAGCTGGCAGGCCTTGGTCAGATGGAGGCGAGAAAAGCGCTGCGGCGTCGGATATTTCCGCTCGGTGTAGCCCTGGATGCCGCGGACGAAACCGGCCATGGCCAGCCGCCCCATGACTCCCGAGACCCCTTCCCAGGCGCTCTGCTCCGAGAGGCCGCGGGCCGCCGCGAAATGAGCGCGCGCTCTGCGCGGAGTCTCGCCGTCCTTGAGCCGCAGGAACACCTCGTGGTCGCGATCGTCGAGCACGACGAACACGCCCTCGCGGACGCCGACCCACACGTGCCTGCCGTCGACCGCCCGATGGGACATCTCGGCCACCAGCGGCAGGGGCTCGTCGAGCGAGAACCGGGCCTCCAGGTGCTCCGCGCCCGCCGTGGGGAAGGTCACCCCCTCTTTCCGGGCGCGGGCCACGAGTTGCCGCATCTCCTGGCGGAGAGCCTCCATGCGAAGCTCTTGCTCAGAGTCCTTTGAGCATCCGCAGCCCGTGCCGCAGCCGCCCGCTGCCGCTGGCTGGGACTGGACGATCGGGAGCACCGTTTTCATTGAACCTCCTGCGCGATGAGCAATTCAGTAAAGATATGCTGAGCAACGGTTTCTGTCAATGCTTTCTGTCGATGGCCGGCGCGTCAGTTCTCGATCGGGACCGCTTCGCCGGCGGCGACGCGGGAGGGGGCCGGCAGGGCGAGGCGTGGCAGGCCGTTGGGCAGCGTGGCACGGGCGGGGAGCGCGAGGCAGAGCAGCTCCTCCTGGAAGAGGAGCTGCTGCGCGGCCAGCGCCGCGACCAGGGACCCGATGCGGGCCGGGTTGAGATGGGGCAGCTCGCGGGCCAGGCGCGAGAGGCTGATCGGCGCCCTGCAGGCGAGGAAGACTTCGCGTAGCGCGCCGCCAAATCGCAAGGTGCGCTGTTCGCCCGAGCGGCAGTCGGTCACCTCGACGAAGTCCTGCCCCTCGCGGTAGGACAGCGGCAGGCGGACGCCGGCCCGCACCGCCCGGCGGTAGACCTGTTCCCACTGTTCCACCAGCCGGGCGAGCCCCTCCCAGGCCGGGACGGCCTCGCGAGCGACGGGATCGAGGCGGAACGGCACGACCTGGGTCACCTTGCGGCCGGACAGTCCGGACGGCAGGTGGTCCGGCGGCACGTGGTCGAGGTCCTCGCGGGTGAGCCCGAAGCGCTGCGGCTCCTGGTAGATGCGGCTCCCCCGGTCGAGGTAGAACTCGCTCAGGTGGGGGGGGCGGTAGCCGAACAGCAGGGGGATCATGCCGAGCATCTCCTCCACCTCCCCGCGGGGCACCCCGGGATAGTGGGTGAGCAGGTTGTACTGGGCATGGACCCCGCGCTCCTCGCAGAGGCGAACGCTGTAGACGTTCTCGATCGCCCGCGTGCCCTTCTCCATGCGCTTCAGGATGCCGGTGTGGAACGCCTCGACGCCGAGTTGCACCTTCCAGACGCCGGCGGCCGCGAGCAGGGTGGCCACCTCCTCGTCGAGATTGCAGCGCAGCTCGCACCAGACCGTGAGGTCCCGCGAGCCGTCGCCGAGCGCGGCCAGGAGCTCCCGCCGGTGCGACTGCGGCAGATAGGCGTCAACGAAGGCGAGGTCGAGGAGCTGCGACCGCCGCACCAGCTCGTCCACCTCGCCAAGGAGGCGTCCGAGGCTCTTCTCCCGGTAATCGGGAGAGCCGCGGAACAGACCGCAGAAGGTGCAGCCGCGCAGCTCCTCGGGGCCGCAGCGATGTTCCCAGGAGCAGCCGCGAGAACCCTCCACCGGCAGCATCATGGCGTCGGCCGGGTAGCCGAGGCGTTCCGCCGCCGCGAAGTAGTCCGAGTAGTCTGGGTAGGGGGTGGGGTCGAGATCGGCCAGCACCTCCGTCGGTGTGCGCCGGATCCCGCTCTCGGCGCGATACCAGAGGTTGGGGATCGTGGCCAGGGCCTCCGGCGAGAGCGGCGCGCCGAGCCGGGCGATCCGCAGCAGGGTCTCTTCCCCTTCGCCGTCGACCACGGCGTCGATGGCCGGCTCGGTCGCCAGCAGGTTCCTGCCGACCTCGCCCACCAGGCCCGCGCCGCCGAAGAGCAGGTGCATCCCCGGCGCCCGCTGCCGGAGCAACCGGGCCACGTAGATCGAGGAGCAGAGCTGCAGCGCGCCGACCGAGAGGCCGGCCAGCCAGTAGCGCTCCAGGTCGACGCTCTCCAGGCAGGCCAGGGTCGCGTCCCGCACCTCCTCGACGCCGGAGGTGGCGGCCCACTGGGCGAGGTCGGCCTGCCCCTGGCTCCGCAGCTTCTCGACCACCGGGGTCAGCAGGCGGTCCCGTTCGTCCGGCGCGAGCAGGCACCCATAGAGGATCTCGGCGAGATCCCAGGCGCGTTCGGCCAGGAGCTGGTAGCGGTCCATGCCGACGGCGCAGGCGACCTCCATGTGCAGGTGGAGGGTCGTCACCTCCGTGCCGGCCGCGGCAAGGTAGGACTTGAGCGTCCCCAGTGCGGTCGAGGGCCAGCCGGAGAGCCGCCACGGCAGGGAGAGCAGCAGGATTCCTCCGTCTGCTGACCGGAGACCGCTCATGGCTCAAGCGCCCAGCGCCGCGCCGGCCGCCACCGGCAGGCCGGGATCTACGATCCCCTCTCTGGCCAGGTTGGAGAGTTTCTCGCTCAGGGGCGCGAGGTCATGGTTGCGCCAGCCGCGCGTCAGGTTGTCCAGACAGTCGGCGACGGAGAAATACCCCGAGAAGCGCAGGAGGAGCTGGTGCGTAACCGCTTCGTCCACGGTCCGGAAGCTGCTGACGCCCGGCGCCGAGAGGTAGACCAGGGCCACGACAGGCTCGCGCTCCACGTTTCGCCAGAGATCCTCCGGGAGGACGTCGTCGGCCCGCGTCCCGCGTATGACCTTGTCGATCCGGTAGTCGAGGTGGACCTGCTCGACCGCTTCGTGGCGGAAGCGGGGCTTGGCGGCCAGCCAGCTCTCGGCGTCTTCCAGGCCCAAGCCCGTGGCGGACCCGGCGAGAACCGGGTAGGGAGGGGCGTTCAGGGGCGGCATCGCCAGCTTCGCCGCCGCCGCCTCCAGCCGGAAGAGATCGTGGACGATCGGCAGCAGCTCGCGGTGCGGACAGAGCTCGTCGAGCAGGCTGGCGACGAGCTCCTGCTCGCCGGCCAGCACGGCATCGTTGGTGTGGCTCTCACCGTACATCAGGCCGTGCCGCTGCCAGACCAGGTCGCCCACCCGCTGGCAAAGGTCGACCGGACGCGCGAAACCCTGGGTCCACAGCAGCCTCGCGGTGCGCGGGTAGCGACGGAAGAAATCGACCCCGTGGCCGATGAGCCGCGCGGCGACCATCTCGTGGACCGGGAAGGTGGCGTTCTTGAACACCGCGCGCGGCGCGATCGAGGAGTAGGCGATGCCGTCTTCGGCCGCCGATCGGATCATCGGTGTATCCGGGATTATCGAGGTCTGGTAGAGATTCACGTTCATTCCCTGCCGCAGCAGGAAATCGACGGATTCGGAAAACGAGGACATCCGGTCGCCCGGCAGACCGATGATCAGGTCGGCCGCGCCGGTGGTGGGGACCCGCTGCGCGGCGAACGCCGTGAGGTGGCGATCGAAGCTTTCGATATACCACTTGGCGCGCCCGACGCGGGTCAGCACCTCCTTGTCGGTGCTCTGCAGATCGACCTCGACCGAGACGTCGGCTTCGCGGTAGAGGTCGAACAGCTCCGTGTCGTAGAAGTCCTGGTTGTGGTAGCAGACGATGCTGGTCTGCGCGTCGTAACGGCGCTTCTCGTCCCGGATGTGGCGCAGGAGCTCCTTGGCGACCTCCTTTTTGTAGCCGAACATGGCGTCGACGATCCACACCCGGCGCACGTTGCGCGACAGCAGCCACGACAGCTCCGCGCGAACGCGGTCCTGAGGGAACTCGAAGCGGAGCTTCGTGCCGTTGCCCCACTGGCAGTACGAGCACTGCATGTAGCAGCCGCGGTAGGTCTCCACGAAGGCGCGGGGGAAGGTTCCCCTGGCGTTCGGCGCCAGGCGGTCAAAGAGATCGTCCGGCACCCAGCCGGTGAGAAACGGGGAAGCCAGTTGGGAGAGATCCCGGATCGGGGGGCGCGAGGGCTCATGCACCACCTCCGTGCCGTTGCGCCAGCTACAGCCCGTCACGCCGGCGAGGCTCTCGCCGGCGCGCAGCCGCGAGACGACCTCGACCATCGTCACCTCGCCCTCGCCGCGGACCGCGGCCGTCACCTGGCCGCCGTGGAGGAAGGGCTCGCACGCCGCGGCGGTCGCCAGCTCGGGGCCGCCCACGACGATGGCCGTCTCCGGATAGAGGAGCGCCGTGACCGCGATCAGCTCCTGTACACTCAGATTGCTCCAAAGGTAAACCGAGAAAGCCACCAGGTCGGGCCGAGCGGCCTCGAGCAGGGCCACGAACCGCCAGATCTCGCTGTTCTTGCGGGTGTATTCGTTCAGCCGCGAGACCTCGAGATTGACGATCTCGACCTCGCAGTCGGCGGTTTCAGGGCTCGCCGCGAGCTGGGCCGCGAGGCAGTAGGTGGCGAGGGGAAATTCGAGAGGCACGGAAACAAGGAAGATCTTCACGCAAACCTCGGACTTGTCTTGACATTCCTGAGCCCGCGGAGCCGAACGGGTCCAGTTACCGTGCTCCTGGCCGTCGCAAGGGGCCGCATCGTCATGGTAGCATAGTCAGCCGGGATCCTATGCCTTTGGAGAGAACGAGGAGCGACGCGAGAAGAGGCCCACGAGCCGGCGTGGCCGCCTACTTCAGCACTCTCGGGCTGGCGGTCGAAGAGGCTTGGCGAAAGGTCGACTACGACGACGCGCGCTTCGCCGACGTCGCCTACGAAACGATGCGGGCGGCGCCTCCGGCGGCCTGTCTGAACCCGGGGGACGTCATCCGCTGGCTGGCCTCGGCCACGGTGATCCCGTACCAGGTGGCGACCGACGAAGCGTTCGGCCAGCCGCCGCTCACGCTGTTCTGGAACGGACAGTTCCAGATCGAGGTGCTGTTCTGGCACACGGGTACGCCGGCCATCCACCAGCACGGCTTCTCCGGCGCTTTCAGCGTGCTGGGCGGCTCCAGCGTGCACTGCCGCTACGAGTTCGCGCTGCGCCGGAAGGTGAATGCGCGCTTTCTGCTGGGAGCCGTCGAGCTGCGCGAGGTGGAATTGCTCGAGCCGGGAGCGCTGCGGCGGATCGGCCGTGCTGGCGACCTCATCCACTCCCTGTTTCACCTCGAAAGCCCCAGCGTCACCGTGGTGGTCAGGACCTGCGCCGACCCCGAAGCGGGACCGGAATACGCCTACTATCCCCCGACCGTCGCGGTGGATCCGAGCCGTTCGGACGCTCTGAGAACGAAACGGCTCCAAGTCCTCGACATGCTCGTCGCGACCCGCTCAGCCGACCTGGAGAGCACCGCGGCGACCATCCTCTCGGGCGCCGATCTGCAAACGGCTTTTCTCGTCCTGTTGCGGCTGGGCGAGCGCGGCGACGGCGGGCTTTACAGGCAGCTCCTGGCGCAGGCCCATGAACGCCACGGCGCCACGATCGCGGACTTCGCCGCCGCCATCGAAGAGGAGCGGCGGCGGCGGCGAATCGTCGCTCTACGCCACTCCGTCCTCGATCCCGCCCACCGGTTCTTCCTCGCGCTGCTCCTCAACGTCCCCGAGCGGACCGCGATCGACGACCTGATTCGTGCACGGTTTCCGGACGGCGACCCGGCAGCGCTCGCCGAGCAGTGGATCGGCGAGCTGGCGCGGAGCGGCGCGCTCGGCATCGAGCTCGACGCCGCCGTCGGCCGTCTGCTCCATGGCTGCCTGCGCGGCGCCCACTCCGACGAGATCGTGCGGCAGCTACGGGCCGAATACGGTCCGGAGGCGATCGACGGCCAGGCCGCCGAGATCCGCGAAGCCTGCTCGCGGATCGTGAGCCATCCCATCCTGGGCCCGCTGTTCCACCGGGACCCGGCGGCGGCCGGCGACGGGCGGCGGCGCTCCCGGCCGGCGCGCCTGGGTTAGGAACCGTCCATGTCCTTTGGCTGGCAAGGTGAGAAGACCCGGTTGGTGCCGCTCGACAAGGGCAGGCATCACGAGAATTCCCTCGCCTGGTTCAACGACCTCGAGCTGACGGCCTGGCTGACCGGGGAATGGCCCTTGTCTCGCCTCGCGGACGAGGAGTTCTTCGACCGCATGATGAGGGAGACCGAGAATGCCTTGTCGCTCGCCATCGAAACCCTCGACGGCGAGCACATCGGCTTCGCCAGCGTCGATCGCATCGACTGGCGCAACGGCGTCGCGGCCACCGGCACCTTGATCGGGCGGCGCGATCTCTGGGGGCAGGGTTATGGGTTCGACGCTTGTCTCACCCGGGCGCGCTTTGTTTTCGACGGGCTCGGACTGCGGCTGCTCATCACGGAGATCATGGCCGGCAACGTGGCATCGCTGCGGATGCATCAGAAGGTCGGCAGCCAGCAGGTCGGCTGCCTTCCGGGCCGGTACTGGAAGCGCGGGGCCTACCGCGATCTGGTGATCCTCGCCCTGCAGAGCGAGGCCTTCCAGGCGCGGTGGGCGTCTCCGTCCACCCGCCCACCCGCTCACTCGTAGCTCAACGCCACTTTAGGGTCGACACGCGCGGCGCGGCGCGCCGGAGCCTGGCAAACGAGGAGCGCCAGGGCGGTCAGGAGCGCGGTGACGGCGAGATAGGTCAGCGGGTCGGCGTTGGAAATTCCGAAGAGCTGCGTGCTCAACAGGCGAGTCGCCGCGAGCGCCGCGCCGATGCCGAGGAGCAGGCCGGGCACCAGGACCAGGGCCGCGTAGGTCAGGACGAGCCGCAGGATGTGGCGCGGCTCGGCGCCGAAGGCCACCCGAAGCCCGATCTCCCGAGTGGCTTGGCTGACGATACAGACCAGCATGCCGTAGACGCCGGTGACCGCAAGGATGAGGGCGACGACCCCGAAGACCCCGATGACCAGGAGGGCCAGACGGCGGTCCGCGACCGAATCGAGCACGAGCTGGTCCAGGGTGGCCACGGTGTCGAGCGGCTGATTGGCGTCGACCTCATGGATCGCCCGGCGAACGGAGGGGATCAGGGCGGCGAGTTGAGAGCGCGTCCGCACGCAGAGGTTCATCGTGGCCAGGGGCGCCTGGTCGTGAAGGGTATAGATCACGGGTCCGCCGTCAAAATCGAGCGCTTGGTCGCGGACGTTGCCGACCACGCCGACGATGAGGGTGGTGGTGAAGCTCGGCCCGCCGAGCAACAACTGCCGGCCGATCGGGTTCTCGCCCGGGAAGAACCGTCTTGCCATCTCCTGGCTCACGATCGTCGCCTGGGGGTTCCCGGAGCGGTCTTTTTCCTCGAAGTAGCGGCCGGCCTTGAGGGGGATTTTCATCGTCTCGAAGTAATCCGGCGTGACCGAGTAAAACGGCGCCGCGTCTCGGTCCGTCGCGGGACGGCCCGGGATCTTGAACGCCGTGAGGCTGTTGGTGCCCCCGAACGGCAGACCGCTGCTCGCTCCCGCGTGCTCGACGCCGGGCAGTGCCCGCAGGCGCTCGAGCGCGGCCTCGAAGAAGGCCACGCGCTGGGCGGGCTTGTCCTCCTGCGGCCGGGTCACGCTCAGCGTGATGACGTGGCGAGAGTCGAATCCGGGATCGACGTGCATCAGGCTGTAGAAGCTGCGGATGAGAAGTCCGGTACCGGCCAGGAGCACGAACGAGAAGGCGACCTGCACGACGACGAGAAAACTGGCCAGGCGGTTGCGGCGCCAGCCGATCGAAGTGCCGCGGCCGCTCTCCGAGAGGTGCGCCAGCAGGTTCACCCGGCGCAGGTCGAAGACCGGGGCGAGGCTCGCCACCAGTCCGCTGACCAGCGCCAGGCCGAGGGTCAGGGCAGCCACTCGCCAGTCGATCGTGAGCTCCTTCCAGCGCGGCGCCAGGTCGAGGTTGAGACGCGCCATGGCGCGGGTTGCAAGCGGCGCCAGGCCAAGCCCGAGCGCGCCGCCGGCGAGGCTCAGCATGACGCTCTCGGTCAGCAACCGGCGGACCAGGCGGCCGGTGCTCTCGCCGAGGGCCGCCCGGCAGGCGACCTCGCGGCGGCGAACCGCGGCGCGCGCGAGGAGGAGATTCGCGAAGTTGCCGCAGACGACGATCAGGAGGAGCACGCCGGCGATCGTCAGCACCAGGACGGCGGGGCGAAGCGGCTCGGTGACCTCCCGCTCGAGGCTCTTGACCTGTGCGCTCCAGCCGCCGTCGCTGGCCGGATACTGGCTCGCGAGGCGACGGGAGATGACGTCCATCTCGTGCTGCGCGCGTTCCGGCGAGACGCCGGGGCGCAGGCGGGCGAGGATGCTCAGGTAGTGGCCTTCGCGATCCGCCCACTGCTCGGCAGTGAGGCCCATGGGATACCAGAGCTCGACGGCGGTCGGAAACTCGAAGGCCGGCGGCATCACGCCGACCACGGTGTACACGTCGGAGTCGAGGTGAAGGGTTTTGCCCACGACAGCCGGATCGCCGGCGAAGCGATGCTGCCAGAGGGCATGGCTCAGCACCACGGTGTGCAGGTTCTCCGGATGGCCATCGGTCGTCGCGAGGCCGCCCCCGAGGTCCGGCTGAACGGCGACCGCGGGGAAGAATTCGGCCGACACACGAGCCGCGCTCAGTCGCTGGGGCTCTCCATCCCCGCGCAGCGTGAGGGTCTCGCGGCGATAGGCGGCGATGGCGCGGAAGGAACGGGTGTCCCGCCGGTAGTCGGCGAACGCCGCGGGCGAAGACGAGATGTGGGGGATGCCCTTGGCGGGGTTGGTGGCGACGATGAGGACCAGAGCCCCGACGTCGGGGAGGGCAAGGGGCCGAAAGAGAATGATCTCCGCGACGCTGAGGATCACGCTGGAGCCGCCCAGGCCGACCGCCAGCGCGAGCAGGACCGTGGCGAAGAAAGCGGGGTTCCGGCGAGCGATCCGGCCCGTGTGACGGACGTCGGCGAAGAATCTCGAGCGGCTCATGGCAGTTCCTCGGGTCGTGGACGGACGGACGAAAGGGGCTCGCGATGGAGCGCGAGGATGCCGGTGCGGCGCAGGCGGCCCAGGATCTCGTTGAGCCACGCAGGCTTGACGGGCCGCGCCGCCTGGGCGGCCAGTTTTTCGAGCAGGGCCCAGCCGTCGGTCGCGCCGTCGATCGCCCACAGGACGGGATAGAGGTGGCCCGGCACCGCCACCTCTCGCGATCCCCATCGGGTCTCGACGCGGAAGACGAGGTCGGCGCCGGCCTGGACCTGGGAGGAGAAGCGTTGGTCCACGATGGGAATTTCGACGGCGTAGCTCCGCGCGGAAAGGGCCGGAAAGAGGTCCAGCAGGGACCGCAGGGCCGGATCCTTCTCGATCAGGCGATCCTCCAGCACGACGAAGTCGAGACCGTTCTGCAGCAGGCACCAAAGGGCATCTTCAGGCGTTTCGACGATCGGCTCGCCCCGGCCGTTGAAGGAGGTGTTGAGCAGGATCGGCACGCCCGTGGCCGTAGCGAAGCGTTGCAGCAACTCGTGGAAGGGGCCGCCCTCGGCCGCGTCGACGGTCTGGGCACGCCCGGTTCCGTCTTGGTGGACGACCGCCGGAACCCGGCAACGGAGCTCCGGCCTGAACGGCCAGCTACGCAGCATGAACGGGCTCTCGGGAGAGCTGGCGTCAAGCTCGAACCAGGCGCTGGCCTCGGAGGCGAGGATCGCCGGCGCGAAGGGCCGAAAGGCCTCGCGCAGCTTCACGCGGCTGTTGAGGTCGGTCTTGGCGTCGCACGATCGGGGGTCGGCCAGGATGCTGCGATGACCGAGGGCCCTGGGGCCGAGCTCGGAGCGGCCCTGAAACCAGCCGGCGAGCTGCCCGCCGCAAAGGCGCCGCACCGTCTCGTCGAGCACGGCGGGCAGTCCCTGGCAGGCCACCGACACTCCCGGCACGGAGACCAGCGCGGCATCGAGCTCCTCCTGGCGGTAGGGCCGGCCGGCGCCGTCGGTTTGCAAGGCCCGCAGGGTGTTGCGGCGCGTCATCTGCCAGAGACCGTAGTAGGCGGCGCCGATCGCCGGTCCGCTGTCGTCGGCGGCCGGTGGGACGTAGATCGAGCGGAAACCGGACTCGCGGTGTAGGCGCTCGTTGGCCGGGCAGTTGAGCGCCACGCCGCCGGCGTAGCAGAGGTTGGTGCTCGGGGCGAGTTGCGCGAGACGCCGGGCGAGCATGAGGATCGCGGTCTCGAGCGCTCTTTGCACAGAGGCCGCGAGGTCGCAATACTCACCCTCGCAATCGGTCCAGCGCCGGTCGTGCTGGAAGCTCGCCGGGACGTCGTCCCGGAAGACGAATCCGCCGTCCTCGATCGTGAAGAACCGGTCGGGAGGAGTGTCCGCCCGGCCGAAGGCGGCGAGGCCCATGACCTTGCCTGCCTCCATCGGGTCGCCGAAGATCTGGCTGGCCGCCGCCGAGTACATGCCGCCCAGAGAGCGAAAACGTGGCATGCCCGGGGGATTCTTCAGAAGCCAATCGCCGCGGCTCACCAGATGCTTTTCGATCGGCTCGACGGTGGCGCCGGCGGCATGGTAGAGCGAGATCATTTCCCAGCCGTCCGGACCGCCGCGACAAACCGCCTGCTCGGCGGCCGAAAGATCGTCGAAGGGCGAGCCGATCCCGTCCACGACCAGGATCGCGGCCTCGGAGAAGCCCGAGGTGGCATAGGCGGCGACCGCGTGGGCGAGGTGATGAGAGAGGGTGAGAAAGGGCACGCCGTGACGGGCGAGCTGCAACTGCCGGTTGCAGGCGACGTCCTGCTCCGGTGAGCCGGCGCGGCCCTGTACGGAGAGAACCACCAGGTCGAGGTCGGCGGCACCAATGCCGGCGCTCTCGAGGCAGTAGCGGACGGCGAGGCTCGGCTCGGCGCCGAAAATGCGTTCGCGCTTGCTACCGGTGAGCCGCTCCTCCTGGATTGCGGCTACGATGTGATCGCCCCGGAGGAGACAGGCGGCGCCGTTGTGAGAAGCGCTCAAGCCGAGCGTCCAAGGGTCCCCGCCGGCCGTTCGACGCCTCATCCCCGGCACCTGCGGCTGGCGGTCGCCGGCGGCATCGGGAGTTGTAGTCTATGGTGAGAGACGACGCTCGCCAATGAAGCGTTAAGAAGGGCGAAACCCATTGGGATCATGACCATAGCAGCTAAACACCTGTTGCGCAACGGGTGCTCAAGCATCGATTCGAGGAGAAATGCGAAGGCTCTCCTGGCGGGTGTCGCGCACCCGTATTGGCGCCTCCTTGCCGCCGGAGTGGGTGCGAGCGCGGGAGAGATGTGCGCGCAGCTCGCCATCCCGCTCGTCTTGCGGTTCCTCATCGACGACGTCCTGGGGGGGCGCCGGGCGGAAGGGCTGCTCTGGGCGGTCGCCCTGCTGGTGACCGCGGCAATGGTGAGTCTGGCGACGCGGACCGGGGCACGGTTCGCGTTCGCGAAGCTCGCGGCGTGCATCGCGATCGATCTTCGCGACCTTCTCACGCAGCACCTCCGCCGGCTCGCTTCGAGCGAGGTCAACTCGCAACGCAGCGGCGAGGTCATGTCGCTGTTCACGAACGACGCGCAGGCGGTGGCGGACTTCTTCGAGTCCGTCGTCGGCTCGACGATCGTCAACGTGATGCGCTTGCTGGTGACCCTGGCGGTGCTGGTCTACCTGTTTCACGGTTTGGCGCTGATCGCGCTGCTGCTGGTGCCCGCCTACGCTCTGCTGCCGAGCCTTCTCGGCCGGCGGCTCAAGCGAGCAGGAGACGACCTGCAGCAGCGGCGGGCGGAGCTTTCCGGTGACCTGCAGGTGAGCATCGCCGCCAGCCGCGAGATCAAAGCCTTCGGCCGCGAGAGCTGGGACGCGGCGCGGCTCCATGCGAGCTTCGTCCGGCTCCTCGGCCCCTACCTGCGCCTTACCCTTTTCGAGGTGCTTGCATCGGCGACGTTCGTGCTCTTCTGGGTCTCCGCCGCGGTCATCTATTGGGTCGGCGGACGCCGAGTGCTCGCGGGAACCATGACCATCGGGGAGCTGCTGGCCGCGATCTCCTACTTCACTTACCTCGACATTCCGATCAGCGGATTCGTCGGCTTCAACGCCCGCTGGCAAATGATGCTGGCCGCGAGCGAGCGTCTGGTCCGATTCCTCGCGACGCAGGCGGAAAGGCCCGATCGGCCCGGCGCCCAGCCGCTGGCCGTCTGCCGCGGTGCGTTCGCGTTCGACCAGGTCGGCTTCTGCTATGAGGGAGGACCTCCGGTGCTTTCCGGCCTCAGCTTCGAGGTGGCGGCGGGACAGAGGGTGGCCGTGGTGGGAACGAGCGGGGCTGGGAAGACGTCCCTGGTCAATCTGCTGCTGCGCCTCCACGAACCGACCACCGGGCGCGTGCTGGTCGAAGGGCGAGACCTGCGGGACGTCACGGCCGCCTCTCTACGCGCCGCCGTCGGGGTGGTTTTTCAGGACTCCTATCTTTTTCCCGGCACGGTCGAGGAGAACATCCGGTTCGGCGACCTCGCGGCGACCGAGGAGCAGGTGATCGCGGCCGGCTGCGCGGCCGGTGCGGATGGATTCATTCGTACGTTGCGGGCCGGATACCGGACCCCCCTCGGTGAGCGTGGGGTGACGCTCTCGGTCGGGCAAAGGCAGCGCCTCGCCATTGCGCGTACCCTGCTGCGCGATCCGCGGATCCTCATCCTGGACGAGGCCACGTCGGCGCTCGATTCGGCATCCGAGCTCGAGGTCCTCGGCGCGGTCGGCCGCGCGATGCGGGGGCGGACGATCCTGCTCATCGCGCACCGGCTGTCGACCGTGATCTGGGCCGACCGGATCGTGGTGATCAAGCGCGGCGTGGTGCTTGCCGCGGGCACGCACGAACGTCTGGTGGCGGAATGCGATTTCTACCGGGAGCTGTATGGCGCGCAGCTAGCACTGTAAGCTCAATGCGGAGACGGCGTATCTTTTCACGACGGCGGAGGATACAGACATGGAAGCTTCGAACAGCGTCAATACCGATACCGGCGAGCCGCGTTTTCTTTTGCCCATCCTGATGGACCGGCTCCTCGAGCCTGACGAATGCAATCGAATCATTGAGATTGCCGATGGCTACGCGCCCGAGCGCGGCAGGGTCGGCAACGAGATCAACGATTATCGAAAAACGATCGTCCGGCGCATCGAGCGCGACGACCGCTCGGCGGCCCTCTGGGACAGGCTCTACGCTCTCGTGCAAGAGATCAACGACAAATACTTCGGGCTTGACGTCAATGGCATCCTGCCGCCTGAATGCATCTCGTACGTTCCCGGTTTTGGCCACTTTGGGTGGCACACCGACATCAACTACAAGTCTCCCAACGTCGTGCGGAAGCTCTCTGTCATCATTCAACTGAGCGCCCCTTCAGACTACGAAGGCGGCGACCTGCAGGTCTTCACCGGGGAGCCGACCGCCTTGGACAAACAACGCGGCGCCATCGTGGCGTTTCCTGCCTTCGTACAACATCGGGTCACACCCGTGACCCGTGGCATGCGCACTTCGTTGGTCGTGTTTTCTCTGGGACCCGCCTGGCGGTAGCAGGGGTGTGGGGTTCCAGGGATGGCGGTGACGCGGACCGGTGGGAGAGGAGCGGGCGGGGAGAAGAGGGCCGGGGTGATGAGAGGCGGGTATAATGTGGGACCCCCGTAGCGGGGCCCCCTGAAAACCTCTTCGACGGGCGCCCTTGTCGCGGGGAGACGGCCATGCCTCTCTCCAAAAGCCTGCAACCGCCCGTGGCTCCGCCGGGAGTGGTGCGCTTCGAGCAGGTGCTCTCGTGCTTTACCGAGCACGGGCGGGCTCTCGATCCCGTCTTCCTGCGCGCCGTCTACGACTTCTCCTCCGAGATGCACAAGGATCAGACGCGCCGCTCCGGCGAGCCGTTCATGATCCACCCGCTCAACGTCGCCTGGCTGCTGGCCGACCTCAAGTTCGATCAGACGTGCGTCGCCGTGGGCCTCCTCCACGACGTGCTGGAGGACACGCTCACCACCCGCGAGGTGCTGGAGAAGGAGTTCGGCTCGGAGATCACCGAGCTGGTGGACGGCGTCACCAAGATCGGCCGCCATGAGTACGTGCGCCGCGACGAGGCGCAGGCAGAGACCTTCCGCAAGATGATCCTGGCCTCGGCCAAGGACATCCGGGTGATCGTCGTCAAGCTCGCGGACCGGCTGCACAACATGGAGACGCTGGAGCACCTGGGGGCGGAGTCGCGGCGGCGCATCTCGCGCGAGACACTGGAGATCTACGCGCCCATAGCCCATCGCCTCGGCATGGCGCGGGTCAAGGGCGACCTGGAGGACCTGGCCTTCTTTCATCTCTATCCGCACCAGTTCGCCGAGCTCTACGTCAAGATCGCGGAGAAGATGAAGGTGGGGCAGGCGGGCACCGACCGCATCCGCGACCGGCTGGCGAAGAGCCTGGAGGCGGCGGGCGTCGACGCCGAGATCAGCTTCCGCGTCAAGCGCTACTACTCGATCTACGAGAAGCTGCGCCGGCAGGGCATCGACATCTCGCAGCTCTACGACTTCCTGGCCTTCCGCATCGTCACCGGCAGCCTCAAGGACACCTACGCGGCGCTCGGCATCGTGCACCAGAACTGGCGTCCCATTCCGGGCCGGTTCAAGGACTACATCGCGATGCCCAAGCCGAACCTCTACCAGTCGCTGCACACCACGGCGGTGGGCGACCAGGGGCAGCCGTTCGAGGTGCAGATCCGCACCCGCGAGATGGACCTCGTGGCGGAGGAGGGGATCGCGGCCCACTGGCGCTACAAGGAGGGGAAGGCCGAGCCGCAGGTGACGGACCCCAACATCGTCTGGCTGCGGCAGCTCCTGGAGTGGCAGAAGGAGGTGCAGGACCCGCGGACGTTCCTCACCACCCTCAAGGTGGACCTCTATCCGGACGAGGTCTACGCCTTCACCCCCAAGGGCGAGGTCTTCTCCTTTCCGCGCGGCGCCACGCCGCTCGACTTCGCCTACCGGGTGCACACCGACCTCGGCCACCACTGCGGCGGCGCGCGGGTCAACGGCAAGCTGGTGCCGCTGCGCACGCCGCTGCAGAACGGCGACATGGTGGAAGTCATCACCAACCCGACGCGCACGCCCAGCCGCGACTGGCTCAACCTCGTCACCACCTCGCGTGCCAAGAGCAAGATCCGGCAGTGGCTCAACACCCAGCAGAAGCAGCGGGCGATGGAGATCGGCCGTCGCTTCTTCGACAAGGAGCTGCGCAAGTACAGCCTGTCGCTGCGCAAGGTGACGGAGGCCCCTGAGTTCACGGCCTACCTCCAGGGCGAGGGGCTCTCGAAGCTCGAGGACCTCTACAGCCGCATCGGCTTCGGCAAGACCGAGCCGCGCACCGTGCTGGAGCGGGTGGTGGGGCTGGACAAGCTCGCCGAGACACCGGAGAAGCCCGGGCGCCTGCGCCAAGCCGTCAATACAGCGGTCAACAAGATCCTGCCGTTCGGCGGCGCCACCGGGCCGATCACCGTCCGGGGGCACGGCGACATGATGGCGTACCTCGCGAAGTGCTGCACGCCGCTGCCGGGCGAGGACATCGTGGGCTACATCACCCGCGGCCGGGGCGTCTCGGTGCACCGGGTGGACTGCCCGAACGTGCAGAACCTGTTCTACAACCCGGAGCGGGAGATCGAGGTCAAGTGGGACCAGCCGAAGAACGACGTCTACCAGGTCTCGCTGATGATCGAGGTCGAGGACCAGCAGGGGATGCTGGCACGGCTCACCGACGCCATCACCCGCGCCGGCAGCAACATCAACTCGATGGAGGCGGACACGCACGAGACCGGGCGGGCCTCGATCAGCGTCGTCTGCCAGCTTCGGGACCGCAAGCACCTCGACAAGCTGCTCAAGGAGGTGCGCTCCATCGCCGGCGTGCTACGGGTGCACCGCCGCATGAGCGGCGGCGGAGTCAATCACCTCGAAGCGCTGAACTGAAGGGGGAACGCCGTCCCGGACGCCCCCTCACTCCCCCGACCCCGGGTTTTCACCGGGGTTCCCCCGGTTGCACCCAGGGCTACGGGAACGCCGCCCTACGGGCTCGCCTTGACGCGGTTTTGGCTGTTCTCCCTCTTCTCCCGGTTGGGGGGAGGGCGATGGGAGAAGAGGGCCGGGGTGATGAGGGGGCTTCGGGAGGGAGACCGGACCGTGCGGCGAGGGGGCCTTGGGGGCCGGCCCGCTACTTCGCGGCCCCGGTATCCGGCGGGGTCCACTTGCGGGCCGGCGCCTTGACCACCTTGCCGCTGCGCAGGCAGCGGGTGCAAACCCGGATGTGGCGCACGCCGCCCTCGACCTTGGCCCTTACCCGTTGCAGGTTGGGCTCCCAGGTACGGGAGGTGACGTTGTGCGCGTGGCTGACATTGCGGCCGAACGTCGTGCCCTTGCCGCAGATTTCGCATTGCTTGGCCATGATCTCTCCTTGCTCGCCCCTGAAGGGCATGAGAAGATACCAGAAACCCCGAGCGATCTCAAGCCGGTAGGAGCTTCATCATGCGATCCTGGTGTTTGGCAGCCCTCGTGGCCCTGTGTGGAGTGCCGGTGCTCTCTGCGGCGTCCGGCCCCGCCCATCTGGTGGCGGACCTGAAGCCGGGCTTTGCGCCGCTCGACGAGACGGGCGCCACCTTCGATTCCTATACCGCCGTCAACGGCCGGGTGATCTTCCTGGCCACCCTGGAAGGGGACGTCCAGCCTCAGTGCAGTCTGTGGACCACGGACGGCACGGCGGCCGGAACCTCGTGGCTGGCCGGGCTCTGCGACGACGTCGAGCCCAACGACTACACGCCGCAGGCCGGCATCTGGGTCACCACCGGCTCGATGGCGTTCTTCACGGACTACTTCGGCCGGTTCTGGCGCACGGACGGCACCGCCGAGGGGACCTTCCGGCTCGGCGGCGGCGCGCTGAAGCGCGGCTTCTCGGGCGTCCACCGCCCGCTCCTCGGACCCGACGGCCGCACCATCTTCTTCGAGGGCTGCACGGAGGCCTACGGCTGCGAGCCCTGGCGCAGCGACGGCACCCCCGAGGGCACGGTGCTGCTCGGCGACCTGCAGCGTGGCCAGGAGAGCTCCGACCCCGAGGGGTTCATCCTCGACGGGCGCCGGGTCCTGTTCGCCACCTACGGGGGCGTCTGGGCCACGGACGGCAGCCCCAGGGGCACGGTCCAGGTGTTCCAGACCTCCGAAAGGGCCGATTGGCTGCATGTGCGCGGACCGGAGATCTTCTTCGGGATCGGAATCAGTGTCTGGGCCTTCGACAAGCGCGACCGGAAGGTGCACGTCATCCTCTCGAAGTATTCCCTTGGGGATCATATCGGCGTCTCCCTGGCCGAGGCGGGCGGCCGCCTGCTGCTCGTCCCGTTCGACCGCGAGGCGACTCCGGGGATCTCCCTCTGGGAGACGGGAGGGACGAGGGCCAGCACGCACCGGGTGGGACCGAGGTTCACCGGCGGCCTCGAAGAGTTTGCCGGCGTCGGGAGCCGGGTGGTGTTCGCGGCGACGACAGGGGAGGGCTTTGACCTGGATCTCTTTTTCCTCGATCCGGGGATGAGGGTCGCCGAGCGCTTCACACGCTGCCCCGGCGGCTGCCCCACAGTCGTTTCCGGCGTTTCGGGATTCGCGCCGTTCAAGGGCCGCCTCCTCTTCGCCGGCCGGGATCCGCTGCACGGCACCGAGCTGTGGTCCACGGACGGCACGCCCCAGGGCACCCGCCTCCTCAAGGATCTCTGCCCGGGCGCCTGCGACGGGATTCCCGTGAGCTTGCGCGTGCTCGGGGACCGGCTTCTCTTCCGCGACGCCAGGCAGCAGCTCTGGGTCACCGACGGCACGGAGGCGGGGACGACTCTCCTGGCGTTGCTGACCTCCCTGCCCACCCATGAGCCCTGGCGCTTTTCCGTCGATGCCGCCGCGCTCGACGGCCGCATCGTCTTCACCGGTTTCGATCCGCAGGGCGGCCTTCAGCCCTGGGTGAGCGACTTGACTCCCGAAGGCACGGCGCCGCTGGCGCAGATCGGCTCCAACCTGGCTGCCGGCTTGACCAACCTGGTTCCCACAGCCGTGGGCGCCAGGGTTGTTCTCGTACTGTACGACGGCTCCGTGACCAGGCTCTGGGGGAGCGATGGCACTGCGGCCGGCACGGCGCTTCTGCTTGGGGACACGACTCTGACCGGTCCGTGTTTCAGCTGCCCGGGAATGACGCCGGTCGGAGGGCGCCTTTTTTTCAACTCGGGCGCGAGGCTCTGGCGGACCGACGGAACGCCCGGCGGCACCCAGTCGATCCTCGACCTCGGCCCGGCGGGGGAGCTCGTGGGTCCGATGGGCGCTTTGGGGAACCGGCTCATCTTCACCGCCGCCCAGTCGCCTGTGCCGCCCACCATCGAACCGTGGGAGCTCTGGACGAGCGATGGCACCGCCGCGGGCACGCAGAAGTTTCTCTCCTTGACGGAAGGAAACACGCCGGACGCTTTCATGGACCTCGGCGGCCAGGCGCTTTTCTTCGTTACGGGCCTGTGGCGCACCGACGGCACGGCGGCGGGCACCCTGCCGATCCGGGGCGGGATCGCCGCCTGGCCTTTCGAGCCCGCCGCACTCTTCCGTGGCAAGCTCTTCTTCCAAGCCCAGGACTACCAGGGACCCATCGACCTCTGGCAGTCGGACGGCACGGCCGCCGGCACGAGCCTCCTCGGACAGGGGACGGGTTTCTCGCGCCCTACCAGCCCGTCAGGGCCGGTCGCCTTCCGGGACGCCCTCTATTTCACCGATTGGAACTCTCAGGTGCTCTGGCGGTCGGATGGCACGGCAGCCGGTACCCGCCCCTTCGAGCTGCCCCTGAATTCGAACGGCGATCCACTTCGTGTCGCCAGACCGCCCGTGCCCCTCGGGGACCAGCTCTTCTTTGCCGCCAACGACGGCGTCCACGGCTGGGAGCTGTGGAAGACGGACGGCACGGCCACGGGAACCGTCCTGGTGCGGGACATCGCGCCCGGACCCGCGTTCTCCCGTCCCGAGTCCCTCACCGTGGCCGGCGGCCGGCTCTACTTCACGGCCACCGACGGCGAGCACGGCCTGGAGCTGTGGACGAGCGACGGCACGGCCACGGGGACGAGGATGGTGCAGGACATCCTGCCCGGCCCCGCCTCCTCCTGGCCGCAGAACCTCGCGGCGGCGGACGGCAACCTCTTCTTCACGGCCACCGACGGCGAGCACGGCCGCGAGCTGTGGGTGCTTCCCCTGGAGCCCTGACTTATGAGCGAGATCCGGTTTTCACGATCCTGGTGTCTGGCGGTGTTGCTGGGTCTTTGCGCGGCAGGGCCGGCCGGGTCCGCCACCCAGGAGACCGCGCCGGCCCATCTGGTGGCGGACCTGAACCCGGGTCTCGACCCCTTGAATACAGACTCCTTCTCGGCCGTCCGGTCGTACACCCCGTTGGGAGGGCGCGTCCTCTTCCTGAGCTTCCTTTTCGACGATCAGTGCGGCCTGTGGTCCACGGACGGCACGGCGGCGGGGACCGGCCTGCTGGCCGATCTCTGCGCCGGCAGCCTGAACCCTCAGCATACGTACTTTCTCGTTCAGAGGCTCGCCGTCGCCGGGCCGCTCGCCTTTTTCACCGACTCTTTGAACCGGCTCTGGCGCACGGACGGCACGGCGGCGGGCAGCTATCCGCTGGGGACCACGGTCTCGACGTACAGCGCTCAGCCTGTCGTGGGTCCCCAGGGAATCCTCTACTTCGCGAGCTGCGGCGCGGCCGGCGGCGACTGCCAGCCCTGGCGCAGCGACGGCACGCTCGCGGGGACCCGGCAGCTCCGGGCGATCGAGAACGACCCGAATTTTATCGCGATCTTTCGCTTCTCCGCTCAGGGCGGCCGTGTGCTGTTCAGCGGTACCGACGCGCGCGGTCCCGTCCTCTGGGCCACGGACGGCGAGGGAGGCACGCGCGAGCTGGCGCGTTTCCCGGATCCCATCGGCTTCTTTCTGGAGGTGGACGGCGGAGTGGTGTACGTCTCGACCAACACCGGCTCCTTCTCGTCCGACCTGTGGCTCGTTCCCGCCGGCGGCACCGCCATCGTACGGCTCGGCAACTTCGGGATCGACTTCCGGTTGCCGGGTGTCTTCCTGTTCAAAGCCGGCGGCCGGGTGCTGTTCGAAGACTTCGAGGAGGAGGGCGTCGTCTCGCTGTGGGAGATCCAGGCTCCGCGCCGGGTGCGGCTCCTGGCCCGTTTCGGCGCCGGGATGGGCCCCATCTCGGAGGCGGGCGGCCGGCTGATCTTCGCCGCGGCGGCGGACTACAGCGCCGAGCGCTTCTCCCTCTGGGTGCTGGGGCCGAAGATGAGCCGTCCGCGCCCGGTGCACGGTTGTCCGGGAGGCTGCCCCGGCGTCGAGCCGCTCCATTCGCAGCTCGGCGTGCTGGGAGACCGGGCGGTCTTCGCGGGCCGCGATCACCGGGGCGGAGAGCTGTGGGAGACGGATGGAACGGGGGCCGGCACGAAGCTCGTGAAGGAGCTGTGCCCCGGCAAATGCGGGGGCCAGCCCCGAGGCTTCAGCCCGGTTGCGGGCCGGCTGGTCTTCACCGCCGGCGACCGCGAGCTGTGGAGCACGGACGGCACCGCCGCCGGCACGGTGCGGCTGGGGCCGATCCGCCCCGGGTTCCAGACGGAGCTCGACGTCGCCGGCCTGGGGGACCGGGTGGTCTTCAGCGGCTTCGACAGCGTTGCCGGCGACCAGCCCTGGGTGAGCGATCTCACCGTGCCGGGGACGCATCGGATCGACCGTCTCGGCGACGGTACCGCGGCCGGATCGTCCATCCAGAGCCTGACCCCGCTGGGCTCCGGAGTGCTCTTCGGTGCCTGCTCTCCGGCCGGCCCGGCCGTCTGGAGCAGCGACGGCACCGCCGGCGGCACGCAAAGTCTGGTGGCGGCTGCCGGCCAGGACTGCAGCTCCTGGGTCACCGGGCCGGTCGTCACCGCCGGAGGCGCGGCCTTCTTCAGTCCGGACTCCACCCATCTGTGGCGTACGGACGGCACTCCCGCCGGGACCCGGATCCTCGCTGCGTGGAGCGACACGACTCTCGCAGGCCTCCTGCCGTTGAACGGTGCCATCTTCTTCTTCACCGGCCAGCCCCAGCCGCCCTATGGCGTCGACTTCTGGCGTAGCGACGGCACGTCCCAGGGGACCCGGCGGACCGGCTCGGTGCCGATGGGCTATCCCACCATCGTGGGAGCTGCAGGCAACGACGTCTTCTTCGTCGCGCAGCAGGGCACTGCGCCGTTCGACGATTTTCTGTGGCGCACCGACGGCACGACGGCAGGGACGAGGCCTCTCGCCAGCCCTGCCCCGGGGGACTTCGGGCCGTCGGAATTCGTCGGGCTCGAGGGCAGGAATCTGCTCGTCATGGTGGGGGCCGGACGCGGCGCGGGCAGCGAGCTGTGGACGACCGACGGCACCGCCGCCGGCACGAGGCCGGTGATCGCAGACCTGAACGCGCCGCGGCCCCTGAATCCTCGCCGCCTCGCCGTCCTTATGGGCGTCGCCTACTTCTTCGCGGACACGGGAGACCTCGGCCGCCCCTTGAGCCTCTGGCGGTCGGACGGCACGGAGGCGGGGACCTCCCAGGTCGTGGACTTTGCGCCGGCGAGCGATCCGGCGGAATTCTTCACCCCTGCTCTCACCCCGGCCGGCGGCTTTCTCTTCTTTCCCTGGGACGACGGCGTCCACGGCGAGGAGCTGTGGCGCACGGACGGCACGACGGCGGGGACCGTGATGGTGAAGGACATCGCGCCCGGGGCCGCGCAGGGCCGCCCGCAATTCCTCACCGCCGCGGGCGGCCGGCTGTACTTCACGGCCACCGACGGCGAGCACGGCCTGGAGCTGTGGACGAGCGACGGCACGGCCGAGGGGACGAAGATGGTGCAGGACGTCCTGCCCGGTTCGGTCTCCTCGTGGCCCCGGGATCTGGCGGCGGCGGACGGCAACCTCTTCTTTACCGCGGTCGACGGCGAGCACGGCCGCGAGCTGTGGGTGCTCCCCCTGGAGCCATAGCCGTGAGCCTCATCCCGCGTCTGGGTCAGTTGGCGTTCCTTTTGAGTCTTTGCATCCCGTCGCCGGCGTTATCCGTGGCGGCCGCCGCGCCCGCTCATCTGGTGGCGGACCTGAACCCGGGCACCGCCGCCTGGGACCCCAACGACTCCTCGTACTTCCACGCTTTCACCTCCCTGGGTGACCGCACCCTCTTTCTGGGCTTCCTCGCCGGCGACGTGCAATGCGGACTCTGGGCCACGGACGGCACGGCGGCGGGCACCGCCCGGCTGGCCGATCTGTGCGCCGAGAGCCTGAGCGTCGACAATTTCTTTCGGGTTCAGATCCTGGGCGCCTCTGGGTCCATCGCGTTCCTGAGCGACTCCGTCTCCGGCCTCTGGCGCACGGACGGCACGGCGGCCGGCACCTTCCGGTTGGGAGCGACCGTCTCCATGTTCGGCGGCACCCCCTTCGTGGGACCCGGCGGCATCCTCTACTTCTCGGGCTGCGACGCGGCCGGCGACTGCGAGCCCTGGCGCAGCGACGGCACGGTGGCCGGGACCCGGCTGCTGCGCGCCGTGCTGGCGGGAGCCCGGCCGGACACCTCTCCCGTCCTCCTGTTCGCCGCCTACGGCAACCGCGTGGTTTTCAGCGGCATCGGGCCGGACGGCCCGGCCCTCTGGATCACGGACGGCACCGCCGCGGGCACGCGCGAGTTGGCGCGTTTCCCAGCCCGCGTGGGCTCCCTCCTGGGGGTGGACGGCGCCGTCTATGTCTCGACGATCGACGGCTTCTGGTCCGACGTGTGGCTCGTTGCCGCTCGGACCCCCGCCGTACGACTGGGCCGCTTTCCCGTCGACTTCCGGTCGGCCGGCGTCTCGCTCTTTCAGGCCGGCGGCCGGGTGCTGTTCAGAGACCCTGAGGAGGAGGCCGTCTCTCTCTGGGAGATTCCGGCCTTCCACCGGCGGGCGCGGCGCCTCGCCCGTTTCGGCAATGGGATGGGGCCGGTCGCGACGGTGGGCGACCGGTTGATCTTCGCCGGAGCGCCGGGCGACGACGACGACCTTTCCCTCTGGGTGCTGGGACCCAGGATGAGCCGGCCGCGTCCGTTGCGCGATTGCCCGGGAGGCTGCCCCACTGTGGATCCGTACTTTCCGCAGCTCGGCGTGCTGGGCGGCCGGGCGCTCTTCGCGGGCCTCGCCCCCCAGAGCGGCGGGCTGTGGGAGACGGACGGCACGGGGCCGGGTACGCGGTGGGTGAAAGACCTGTGCCTCAGCGGCTGCGGCGCCTTCGCCAACGGGTTCACGCCGGCGCTGGGGCGGCTGCTCTTCATCGCCGGGGACCGCGAGCTGTGGGTGACGGACGGCACCACCGCCGGGACGGTGCAACTCGGGCGCAGCCTCGCCGGGCTCGATCTCGCGGCGATGAGGGGCCGGGTGATCTTCGACGGGCTCGACGACCTCCACGGCTCCCAGCCCTGGCTGAGCGATCTGACCGCGGCGGGGACGGCGGCGATCCTCACCCTGGACGGTGGCCTCGCGGCGGGGTCGGCCATCCAGAGCCTGACGCCGCTCGGCTCCGGAGCGCTGCTCAGCGCCTGCGGCCCCGGCGGCAGAGGGCTCTGGGGGAGCGACGGCACCGCCGCCGGCACGATCCTCCTGCCGGTCACCCGCCAGGCGTGCGATTCCTTCGCTGGCCGGATCGTCCTGGCCGCGGGCCTCGCCTTCCTGAGCGACGACGACGTCCGGATCTGGCGCACCGACGGCACCCCGGACGGGACCTTCGTGGTGCACGCGTGGGACCGCCAGCTCCTGCGCGGGTCCGTACCCTTGAAGGACCGCCTCCTCTCGGTGCTCGATCCGGAGGAGGCCGCGCCCCAGAACGCGTGGACTTTCTGGCGGAGCGATGGCACGGCGGCCGGCACGGTGCGGACCGGCGCGGTGGAGCTCGCGGGATCTCCCGACGTCAAGGCAATGATGGGAGGCGAGGGAGGCGCCGCCTTCTTCGTCGCGCAGCGCGACGATCCCTCCTTCGACTATGCCCTGTGGCGTACCGACGGCACGACGGCAGGAACCCGGGCTCTCCTCGATCTCGAGGTGGAGCAGGACTCGCCCTCCGACTTTTTTGGCGTCAACGGCAAGACCGTGTTCGTGGCGACCGGGACCGAGCGCCGGGGAGGCCGCGAGCTGTGGGTGACCGACGGCACCGCCGCGGGCACGGCGCCGGTGATCTCCGACCCGGACGAGCCGGGTCTCCTGGATTTCCGCTCGTTCGCCCTCTTCCAGGGCGATCTCTACTTCTACGCCAGGACGAGGAATGCCGCCAGGCCTCAGGCCCTCTGGCGGACGGACGGGACGGATGCGTTCCTCGTGGCGGACTTCCCGCCGGCGAGCGATCCCTCGGCGTTCTTCTCCCCTGCGCTCACCGCGGCCGGCGACTTCCTCTTCTTCTGTCTCGACGACGGCGTCCACGGCGAGGAGCTGTGGCGCACGGACGGCACGGCGGCGGGGACGGTGATGGTGAAGGACGTCGCGCCCGGGGCCGCGCAGGCCCGTCCCCAATTCCTTACCGCCGGAGGCGGCCGGCTGTACTTCACGGCCACCGACGGCGAGCACGGCCTGGAGCTGTGGACGAGCGACGGCACGGCCACGGGGACGAAGATGGTGCAGGACGTCTTCCCTGGCCCGGCCTCCTCCTGGCCGCGGGATCTCGCGGCGGCGGACGGCAATCTCTTCTTCACCGCCAACGACGGCGAGCACGGCCGCGAGCTGTGGGTGCTCCCCCTGGCGCCGTAGCCATGAGGAGCAAGCAAAAATCCTGTGGTTATGGAGGTTTCCCGCTTGCGGAGAGCTTTTTCCTGGTGTAGAGTTCCTGAACTGGTCAATATAGCCATAGATGCATGGGCACCTTGACAGAGGTGCTTTTTCCTGGTAGCTTCCAGCGAAGCTTTAAGTAACACTCGGTAAGTTGCCTTAAACGTTGGGCTTTGGGGAGTTCAAAACGTGCTCTTCTCCCGTGCCAAGAAGGGTGTGGTGGGCCTCGACATCGGGAGCTCGGCCATCAAGCTGGTCGAGCTTCGCGAGCGCAAGGGGGAGTTTCATCTGCAGCGGCTTGGCATCGAGCCGCTGTCCCCGGAAGCGATCGTCGACGGCTCGATCATGGACTCCTCCCTGGTGGTGGACGCGATCCACCGCCTGAACGATCAGACCAAGGCCAAGGGCACCAACTACGCCACCTCGCTCTCCGGCCACTCCGTCATCATCAAGAAGATCCAGCTCCCGGCGATGACCGAGGAGGAGCTGGCGAGCTCCATCCAGTGGGAGGCGGAGCAGTACATCCCCTTCGACATCAACGACGTGCGGCTCGATTACGTGGTGCTCACCGAGGGCGAGCCCGGGCGGGACAACATGGAGGTCCTGCTCGTCGCGGTCAAGCGCGACAAGGTCAACGACTACGTCTCCGTCATCAGCCAGACGGGCAAGCAGCCGACCCTGGTGGACGTCGACGCCTTCGCGGTGCAGAACGCCTACGAGGTGAACTACGAGCTCGACCCGCGCAAGGTCGTGGCACTGATCAACATGGGCGCCGGGGTGACCAACATCAACATCCTGGCCCGCGGCACCACCGTCTTCTGGCGCGACATCTCTTTCGGCGGCAACCAGTTCACCGAGGCGTTGCAGCGCGAGTTCAACCTGTCCTTCGCGCAGTCCGAGGGGCTCAAGCAGGGCGAGTCGGTGGACCGCTACTCGCCGGGCGACGCCCGCCCGGTGCTCGACGCCGTGTCGGCGGAGATGGCGTCGGAGATCCGCAAGACCTTCGACTTCTTCTCGGCCACCTCGTCGGAAGGCCCCGTCGACGAGCTGATGCTCTCCGGCGGCTGCTCCCTGACCCCGAACCTCCAGCAGGTGCTGCGGGAGCGCTTCCAGGTACCCACGGAGCTGATGAACCCGCTGCGCCGCATCCAGTTCAAGGAAGGCGATTTCGATGGCGCGTGGCTCCAGTCGATCGCTCCCATGATGGCGGTCGCCGTGGGCTTGAGCATCCGCAGGGTGGGGGATTAGGGCGCATGATCAAGATCAACCTGCTCTCCGAGGGCAAGCGGACCGTCCGCAAGTCCAGGCCCGCGGCCACGGCTCTCAAGGGGCTGGAGGGGAAGGACATTGGCCAGTGGCTGCTCGTCGTCGGCCTGCTGATGGGCATCGGCGCGCTGGCGCTCGACTGGTGGCTCCTGAACCGGGAGCTCGAGGCGAAGACGGCGGAGGTCAACGCGGCGCAGCGCGAGGTCGGGGCTCTGGCCGGCGTCATCAAGGAAGTCGAGGACTACAAGGCGAAGAAGTCCGAGCTGGAGCGCAAGATCGGCGTCATCAACGATCTCAAGGCCAACCAGCGCGGGCCCGTGCGCGTGATGGACTACATCTCTCGTGCCCTGCCGGAGCTGCTCTGGCTGGACCGCCTGAAGATGACGCCCGACGCCATCGAGATCGAGGGCCGCGCCTTCAACACCAACGCCGTCGCCAACTTCATCGAGAACCTCGACAAGGTTCCGGAATTCGACGAGCCCATCCTGAAGAGCACGGAGCAGCAGGCGGGCAACGCCCAGACGGTGGGCATCTATAAGTTCGTGATCAACTTCCACTACTCATTCGCGACTCATGCCAAGGACAAGGATGCGAAGGACGGGGGGGCCACCGGCAAACCGGGCTCCGCCGCTCCGCCCAAGTCCAAGGCGTCACCCCCGGCGAAGTCCGGATAGGGGAGGGCTGGCTTAAGTGGCGTTGAAGACGGGACTGGAAGGCAAGCCCTGGTACGTCGGGCTCGGCATCGGAGCGGTGATCGGCGTTCTGCTGTTCGTGGCGGGCTCATGGCGCATGTTGCAGCCGCTGCGCGACGACATCGAGCACCAGGAGGGGCTGTTGAAAGGGCTGCAGACCAAGATCCAGGAGGGACGGGCGGCGCGCCAGGAGCTGCCGAAGTTCCGCGAGGAGGTCCACCAGCTCGAGCTGGAGCTGGACAAGCTGCTGCGCATTCTGCCGGCCCGGCGCAATACGCCGGACCTGATGCGGCGCATCCGCTCGCTGGCGGAGCAGGGCGACTTCACCCTCAAGCGCTTCAACCCCGGGACGCTGGTGGAGAAGGAGTTCTACAGCGAGTGGCCGATCAACGTCAACGTCGAGGCCAGCTACCACAACCTGGCGCTCTTCTTCGACCGCATCAGCCGCTTCTCGCGCGTCATCAACATCGAGAACCTGGAGGTCGGCGCGGTGACCGGCAAGCCGGCGGCCCTGAGCAATCACACCATCTCCGCGACCTTCTCGGCCAAGACGTTCGTCTACAAGGAGCCGGCGCCCGAGACGACTCCGGCCACCAAGGCCGCGGGGGCCGGCAAGCCGGTCCGCCCCACGCCGCCGCCCGGTAGCCCGGATGCCACCAGCGGGGTCGGGGCTCGCGCCCGTACGGGCGGCGTCTCGGCCGGAGGACCCGACTGATGAGCCGTTTCCTTCGCTCCGCAAGCGTCATCGTCCTGCTGGCCGCGGCGGCCGCCTGGGCGGCCCTGGCCCAGGGGCCGGCGCAGACCCGGACGACACAGACACAGACGCAGATCAAGACGACGCAGACCAAGACCGGGCCGGCCCGGCCCGCCGACAAGCCCGCCGGCTCCGGCCAGACGACCGCTCCGGCCACCAGCGTCGGCCCGGACCTCGGGGACATCGATCAGATCCTGGAGGGTGAGGAGGAGGTGCTGTCGGGCAGCGCCTTCTCCTACGACCCGGGCAACCGGCGCGACCCCTTCAAGTCGCTGCTCGCCGGGCGCGACCGTCCGGAGTTCCGCGGCCAGCGCCCGGAGGGCATCGCGGGCCTGCTGATCGACGAGATCGACCTGACCGGGATTTTCCGTACGAGCAAAGGCTACGTCGCGCAGGTCGTGGCCGCGAATCAGAAGAAGAGTTATCTGCTGAAAGACGGAGACCAGCTCTACGACGGCGACGTGGTGAGCATCAACCACAACGAGGTGGTGTTCAAGCAGGTCGTGCAGGATCCAACAGCCTTGAAACCGTTCCGCGAGGTGGTCAAGAGCCTGATCCGCCCGTAAGGGAGGCGAGTTGCCATGGGAGATGTTTTCATTTCGAAACAGTACGCCGGGTTCCGGCGTTGGACCGTCGCGGCCCTCGTGCTGGCCGTGTCGGTTGGAGCCGGCTGCACCGCGTCCAGGCCCGCCCGGGTGGTGGAGGCGCGAACGGCTCCGAAGCAGGCTCAAAGCCCGAAGCCTGCTCAAGCCGAGAACAAGGCGGCGTCCCCTCAAGCCTCGGCGGCCGAGATCCGTTCTCTCGACCTGCGGGAAGGAGCGCCGGAAGTCTTCATCGACCTCGAAGCCAGCGCTCCCCTGGTGTGGACCAGCTTCCGCAACGCCGAGGGCAAGGTGATCGTGGAGCTGCCCAACGCGGTGCCGCGGGCCAGCCTCGCCGACCTCTCGCCGGCGGACGGGCTCGTCTCGTCGCTGGCCATCCAGAAGAGCGACGAGGGGAGCCGGCCCATGACCCGGCTGGTGATCGCCACCCGACAGGAGGTGGAGCACTCGGTCACCGCCGACGGCACCAAGCTGCGCATCCAGCTCCTGCCGGTGGGGGAGCAGGCGAAGGCCAAGCTCGCCTTCGAGCCCCTGGGCGAGGAGGCCGCGGCCAATCCGGCTCCGGCCGCCGCGGGCAAGAATGGCGCGGCCCCGGCGAACCCGCCGGCCGGCGCGGCCCCGGAGCCCTCCCAGGCTGCCGCTACCGCTCCTCCGGCCGCCGGCACCCCCGACAAGCCGGCGGTGGCTCCGGCTCCCCAGGGCGTCGCGGCGACGCGGCTCGACGTCATCGAGATCCTCGCCGCCGACGGCGGCGCGGTGATCCGCATCGCCGGCGACGGCGACTTCCCCTACTCGACCTTCGCCCTCACCGAGCCCCGCCGCTTCGTCATCGACCTCGACGGGGTGATCAACCGTGCCCAGCGCACGAGCCTCGCCGTCAACAGCGCGGTGGTGGGCCGGGTGCGGGTGGCCCAGTTCAAGCCGGCGCCCAAGCCCGTCTCGCGCGTCGTTTTCGACCTGCATCGCGACACGGTGCCGGTGATCGAGCGCACCCAGGGGGCCCTGGTGGTCTCCTTCCCGGCTCCCAACGGGAGCACGGAGAGCCCCGCCGCGCCAGCGCCCGCCAGCCAGGAATCGTCGCCCGCGGTGTCCCCGGCTCCGGCCGCGCCGGCTCCGGTGCCGGAGGCTCCGATCCACCCGACGAAAGCCGCCACGCCTCCCACCGCCCCGGCGACCGCGCCGGCGCCGGTCCGCGTCAAGGCCGCCGCCACGCCGGCTCCGAGCCCGGCGGCGCCCGAGGCCTCGGATCTGGTGCTCGCCCAGCGGCAGCCGTCGCCCACCGAGGCCACCGCCAAGCACGGTGCGGATTCCCCGCCCAAGGCCTCGACCGCGGTCATTCAATCCTCCTCGACGCCGGGCAAAGTGGTGTTGCAGCCCAAGGGCGGCTCCGCCGGCTCGTTGCCCGCCGGGCCCCGGGTCGGCAGCGGTCCGGTCGAGGTCTCCGGAAAGCAGACGCCGGCCGCGTCGGGCCTGCAGCCGAAGGGGGCGAACGAAAAGGAGCGCAACTACGTCGGCGAGCCCATCGACCTCAAGGTGACCAACGCCGACGTCACGGACGTCCTGCGCACCTTCGCCCAGATCAGCGGCCTCAACGTCATCGTGCAGCCGGGCGTCAACGGCACGGTCACGGCGGAGCTCGAGAACGTCCCCTGGGACCAGGCGCTGGAGCAGATCCTCAAGATCAACAACCTGGACTATGAGCTCGACGGCAACGTGATGCGCATCGCCCCCACCAGCACGCTCAGGAACGAGGCGAACGAGCGGCAGCAGCTCGCCGCCGCCAAGGCCCTGGCGATTCCGCTGCGCACCGTGTACCAGCGCCTGAGCTATGCCACGGCCGCCGAGGTGGCGACGCTGCTCAAGACGGGGCAGGCGGGCCTGCTCTCGCAGCGCGGCAGCGTGGTCGTCGACACCCGCACCAACGCCCTGATCATCAAGGAGCTGCCGTCGAACATGGACGCGGTGCTCTCGGTGATCGACCTGCTCGACGCGCCGGAGCCGCAGGTGATGATCGAGGCCCGCATCGTCGAGACGACGAAGAACTTCACCCGCGACCTGGGCATCAACTGGGGCTTCCAGGCCATCGCCGATGCCGCACACGGCAACACCACCGGGCTGGTCTTCCCCAGCAGCGGCAGCACCACCGGCCGGGTCAACCTCGGCGCCAACGCGCAGAACGGCGTCCTGAACCTCAAGCTGGGCAACGTCCTCAACACCTTCAACCTCGATGTCGCCCTGCAGGCGGCGGAGAGCGAGGGGCTGATCACCATCCTCTCGGCGCCGAAGGTGGCGACGCTCAACAACACCATCGCCTCCATCCAGAGCGGCTTGCAGATTCCGGTGCAGACGGTGCTCAACAACACGGTGACCGTGCAGTTCGTCAACGCCACCCTGCGTCTCGACGTCCTGCCGCAGGTGACCGCCGAGGGCACGGTGCTGCTGGAGATCAACATCTCGAAGCGCGAGCCGCAGACGGCCTTCCTGATCCCCGGCGCCACCAACGCTCCGATCGCCACCAAGGACGCCCATACCCGTCTGGTGGTCCGCGACGGCGGCACGGCGGTCATCGGCGGCATCTACAAGATCACCAGCAACAACGGCGAGAGCCGCGTGCCCGGTCTGGGCAACCTTCCCATCATCGGGTACCTGTTCAAGAACAAGACGCGGAGCGAAGTCAACGACGAGCTCTTGATTTTTGTCACGGCGCGAATCATCAAGATTTGAGAAACTACCGGGAGCTAAAGCCTTCCCATGAAGAACCATCGCCTCGTCCTTTGGACCCTGATCGCGCTGACCGTGCCTCTGGCCCTCGCCGGATGCCGGTCGCGAACCGACCGCAGCGAGGGCACGGTCCTCCTGTCGGTGTCCGACTTCAACGGTCTTCCCGTCAGCGTTTCGTTGCGGACCACCACTTCGTTCCAGGTCGACCGCGTGACCCTGCGCAACATCGCGAAGGATCCCACCGGCACGACCGGCGACCTGCAGACCATCGAGCTGCGCACCTACCAGGTCACCTACCGGCGCCGCGATACCGGTACCCGGATACCGCCGCCGGCCGTTCAGGCGATCTTCGGCCAGGTGCCGGTCAATGGCACGAAGGACATCCTCAACCTGCCGATCCTGTTCAGCGACCAGATCCTGAGCCAGCCGCTCCTGGACCTTGGCAACTTCGGCGTCGACCGCGAGACCGGGACCGCGGTGATCGTCCTGGACGTTTCGATGACTTTCTTTGGCCGGACGCTTTCGGGCGATGAGATCGCCTCCGCGCCGGCCACCTTTACGATTGAAGTCCGGCAATGAGCCCGGCAGGAGTTTCAGTATGGATGCATTGAGGAACGCCCCCCGACTGTTCTTCGCTCTGGCCTTCCTGGTGGCCCTGGGCTGCACCTCCTCGCCCACCGAGCCCAAGGGGGGCGGTGGCGGCACGCAGACCCCCAAGCCGCCGCCACCCAGCGTGAGCTTCACCGTCACCGTCACGGCCAGCCCCTCGGAGATCACGGCGGGCAGCGGGGGCTCGAGCAACATCGTGGTGAACGTGGTGCGCTCCGACGGCCAGGTGCCGACGGACGGCTCGGTCGTCCACGTCACCACCACGCTCGGCGCCTTCGGCAGCCTGAACGGCACCAACGTCGCTGACCTGCAACTCGTCAACGGCCGCGCCGCGGCGACTCTCTTCGCCCTCGCGGACACGGGTACGGCGGCCGTCACCGCCACCTTCTCCGGCTTTTCCGGAGCGGCCAACGTCCGCATCGGGCCGGCCGCCACCTTCTTCGTCTCGTCGGTCAGCCCGAGCGTCGGCAGCCCGAGCGGCGGCGAAACGGTGACGATTCTGGGCGGCGGCTTCGTGGCGCCGGTGCGGGTGACCTTCAGCGGCGCGACCGCGACCGTGAAGTCGACCACCAGCAACGCCATCACGGTCATCACGCCGTCCGCGGCGGCGGCAGGGGTCACCGTCGGCGTCGGCCAGACGGCTCCGGTCACCGTCGCCGTCACCATCAACGTCAACAAGCCGAACCAGTTGGTGGACTCCATCGCGCAGGGCTTCACCTACGCCCTGGGCGGCGGCGGCACGCAGCAGCCGTCCGTCTTCTCCGTCACTCCCAGCCTGGGCACCAACGACGGCGGCACCCTGGTCACCATCGTGGGCGACGGCTTCGTGGCGCCGGTCCAGGTGCTCTTCGGAATCGGCAGCAGCGCCACCAGCTTCAACGGCGTGGAGGCCACGGTCCAATCGGTGACCACCAACCGGATCGTCGCCGTCACGCCGGCCGCCAACGGCTTCGGCCAGAACCTTTCCAACCAGTTGGTGAGCCTGCTGGTCAAGAACGTCAACACCGGTTTCAGCACGGTCGCGGCCCAGGTCTTCAAGTACGGCTCCACCGTGCAGATCACCGCCATGACGCAGGGAACCGGCTCCTATCTGGGCGGTACGAGAACCTCGATCCAGGGCTCCGGCTTCAACGATCCGGTGGCGGTCTCGTTCTCGTTCGGCGGCATCGGCATCGCGCAGCAGGCGGTGTCGGTCACCGGCACGCAGATCGTGGTCCTCACCAGCCCGGCGCCGCTTTCGGGCACCTGCCCGAGGAACGGCCTGATCTCCTCTACCGGCGTCAGCGTCACCAACATCGACAACGGCAACAGCGCCACCGCACCCATCGGCTTCAACTTCCAGGTGCCGCTGCCTCAGATCAGTGGCGTCAACCCGCCCAGCGGTAGCACGGGGACCTCGGTCACCATCACCGGCAGTGGTTTCTCCACGCTCCCGAATAACGTGCAGGTGATCTTCGGCGATCCGACCACGGGGAGCACGGCGGCCAACGTCCACGTGGTGTCCGACACCGTGATCACCGCCACGGTGCCGCCCAAGCCGCAAGGCTTCTCATTCGATACGACCCCCTGCCCAACCGGCACCACCGGTACGAGGAAGATACCGACGGTGATCAATGTCACGGTGCAGAACCTCGATACGACCTGCCTGTCGACGTTCCGCGGGTTCACTTTCGTCCCGCCGGTGGACCCCACGGAGTGCCAGGCGACGCCACCGACCGCACCGACCGCAAGCTTCACCTCCCAGGCGTTGGGGGCTCCGCCGCACACCATGCAGTTCATCGACACGTCGACCGGGAACCCGATTTCGTGGTCCTGGACGTTCTTCGGCACTCCGGGTCCGGCCACCAGCTCGCAGCAGAACCCGGTTCAGACTTTCCCGGCGGCCGGCTCGTACAACGTCAAGCTGACGGTCACCGCCGCGGGCGGCACCGCGACGACGACCCAATCGGTGACCGTGCCGTAAGCTCCAGCCTTCACTCCGGCCTCAAAACTCAGGGGGCGGCCGTCTAGACGGATGGCCGCCCCCGTTCGTATACTGGTTACTATGAATCACCGCGCCGCCCCGATCGTGCTGTCCATCCTGGCTGTTTTCTGCGTCGTTTCCGTCATCACCATTGTGGGCTGCGACAAGGGGACGCCGGTCGCCCCCGGAGGCTCCATCCTCGCCATCTCCGCCAACCCCACGCAGATCTCCTTGAACGGGAGCTCGACGATCACCGTGGTCGGACGCAAGCCGGACGGCCAGCCGTTGAACCCCGGTACCGAGATCCGCCTGACCGCCACCAACGGTTCGATCCCTGCGATCGTGCTGACGGATCGCGACGGCAACGCCACGGCGACTTTCAAGTCCAATGGCATTCCGGGAACCGCGACCATTACGGCGGCGACCGGCACCGGCAGCGGCAGCGGCGGCACCACGACCTCGGATGGCACGGGCTCGAGCTCCGGCTCGCTGTCGGCGTCGGTCAGCATCCAGGTCGGCATTCCTTCGGGCTCCAAGCCGACCGTGCGCCTCAGCGTCAATCCAAGCACGATCCCGGTCAACGGCACTTCGACCGTTACCGTGATCGGCCGCAATGCCGATGGCTCACCGGCAGCCAATCAGCGGGCGCTGCTCACCTCGACTCTAGGCACTCTCGATAGAACGACTCTCACGACAGGGAACGATGGGACGGCATCGACGACTCTCAAGGCTGGAGTCCAGGCGGGGACGGCGGTGGTTACCGCCACTCTCGGGTCCAGCGATGCGGTGACCCAGAACGTGGAGATCAAGTCCGCCATCCTCTCCGTAACCGCGGACCGGACGGCCGTTCCCGAGCAGGCGACCACGGACGTCCAGATCACCGCGACCGTGACTGCCTTCCAGGGAGATCCCATCTCGGGCAAGACCGTCACCTTCCGGTCCGACCGGGGCGTGCTCAGCGCCACCATGGCGACGACCGACAGCAACGGCAACGCCACGGTGACCTTGACCGTCACCGCGCCGTCCGTGGATAGCGACACGACCTTCCAGGTCACGGTGACGACGCCTTCAGGAGCCGGAGACCCTCTGTCCGCCACGCTCAACATTACGATTCAGAACACGATCAGGTAGAGATCGCTCCATCGGTACACTTACCCAGTCAGGCTTCTCCCGCGGCTTGTTCGACAGCCGCGGGGAAGCCCCTGCTATAATGCGGCCACTTTGCCGTCACTTGTGACAATTTCCCCTTCGTCCCGGCTCGTCCACCCTCCGCCCAAGGTGTCTTCGAGATGAGTGACGGCGCGTTTCCCGACCGCCTCACCCAGCTTCGCGCACGCTGGGACTCCGACCCCTCCTCCCGCATTTTTCTCCAACTCGCGGAGGAGTATCGCCATCAGGGCCGGGTGCGGGAGGCGCTGGAGGTGCTGGAGGGAGGCTTGAAGGAGCACCCCGGCTACCTCTCGGCGCTGGTCGCCAAGGGGCGCTGCCTGCTGGAGCTGGGCGAGCCCGACCGGGCGCGGACGGTGCTGGAACGGGTGGTCAAGCAGGACGCCACCCAGATGGTCGCCAACAAGCTTCTGGTGCGGGCCTACATCGAGACGTCCGATCCCGAGCGCGCCCGTGAGCGCCTCGACCTCTATACGCTGTTGAACGACAGCGATCCCGAAATCGAAGAGCTGCGCCGGAGGCTCCGCGCGATGGATCAACCGAGTCAGGCTGAAAACCCGCCTCCCCCGGCACTGCCGGGCCGCCCGCCCCTCTCTCAGCCGGCGCCGTCCCGCACGGCCGGTGGGGACATCTTCGACCTCGGCCTGCCGGTGACCCGTCCCGTGGTGCCCGCGGTCCGGGAGGAAGAGCCGTTCGCGGAGCTGTGGGCGCCGGCCCTGAAAGCCACGCCCCCAGAGATCCCGGAACCGCCGCCATCCCCGGCAGCCCTGGCCCCTGAGCCCGCCGCCGCGCCCTCTTCCGTGACCGTTCTCGAAGAGCCCGAGCCGGAGCACGTGCTGTTTCCCGGCATGGCCTCCCGCGACAGCCGGCAGCGCTATCTCGCCGGTCTGGCCTCCGAGGGCCTGTTCCATCTCGATCCGACCCCCGAAGTGTTGGAGCCAGTGGAGCCCGAGCCCGTCGAGGCGCGGAGGGTGGAGGAGGAGCTGCCAAGGGCCGCAGCCGCCCCGCCCGAGCTTGTCGCTCCCGAGCCTGAGCTTGTCGCTCCCGAGGCCGAGCCTGTCCTCGAGCCCGAGCCGGCTCCCGAGCCCATCGCCACCGCGACACTGGGCGAGCTCTACCTGCGGCAGGGCTACCCGGCGGAGGCCGAGCGGATCTTCCGCGAGGTCCTGCGCCGCGAGCCGGAAAGCGCCGTGGCGCTGGAGGGGATCGCCAAGCTCTCCCAACCGGTGCCCGCCGAGACCGGCACATTCCCCGAGGTGCACCCCGTCGAAGCCCGCGATCTGCTCGCGGACGATCTTCTCGCGGGATATCAGCCGGCCGGCCGGACCGGTCCGGCGGAGGGGCGGGCTCGCAAGGCCTTTCTCCTGAGCCGTTACCTGGAGCGCATCCGGCGGGGAGGCCGGCGCGATGTTTCTTGACCAACTGAGCCAGATCACCAACCGCATCGACGGCGCCCTGGCCCTCTCGCTGGTGGCCAAGGACGGCATGCCCGTGGAATCCGTCAGCTCCGATCCGAGCCTGGACCTCGAGGTCCTGGCCGCCGAGCTGGTCAACCAGGTGCGCTCCATCACCGAGAACCATCGCGAGCTCGGGGCCGGCGAGGTGCATCACCTCTCGGTCTCCACGGACCGGTTGACGCTGATGGTAAGCTCCGTCGCCGCGGACTATTATCTGCTTCTCGTGCTTGGACCCGACGGCAACTACGGGCGGGCCCGGTTCGAGCTCCGGCGAGCGCGGCTGCTCCTGGAGGCAGAACTCTCCTGACCAGGGACGCGCGCCGGCAGGCCAAGTGGCGCGGACCGGCTGTACCGCTCCAGAGCGCACGCGCCGTGCCGCTGGAGCCAAGCAAAGGGGCATCTCACGTGCTGACATTTGAACAGATCAAGGAACTGATCGAGCTGGTGTCCCTCAACCGGCTCCAGGGCCTCGAGCTCGAACGCTCGGGATTCCGCCTCAAGATCGACGGCCAACAGACGGCTCCCGCCGCGCCCGCCGCGCCGATGGCCGCCGCCTCGCCGGCCCACGCCGCCGCTCCCGCTCCGGCGATGACCGCGGCCTCCGCGCCGCCGCCCGCCGCGGCCCCGGCTCCCGCGGCAGCTCCTGCCGCGCCCGCCGCCGCTCCGGCGGGCCATATCGTGAACTCCCCGATCGTCGGCACCTTCTACCGCGCCGCTTCCCCCGACTCTCCTCCCTTCTGCGAGGTCGGCTCGCGGGTGAAGGAGGGGCAGGTGCTCTGCATCATCGAGGCGATGAAGCTGATGAACGAGATCGAGTCGGACATCGAAGGGGTCATCACCGAGATCTTTCCCCAGAACGCCCAGGCCGTGGAGTTCGGCGAGCCGCTCTTCGCCATTCGGCCGTCCTGAAGTCTTTCCGAGGCTGCCGATGTTCAAGAAGATTCTGATCGCCAACCGGGGCGAGATCGCGCTCCGTATCATCCAGGCCTGCAAGGAGCTGGGGATCAAGACGGTCGCCGTCTACTCGACCGCCGATCGCGACAGCCTCCACGTCACTTACGCCGACGAGGACGTCTGCATCGGTCCGCCGCCCTCCAAGCAGAGCTATCTCAACATCTCGTCCATCATCTCGGCGGCCGAGATCACCGGCGCCGACGCCGTCCATCCCGGCTACGGTTTTCTGGCCGAGAACGCCCACTTCGCCGAGGTGCTCAACGAGTGCAAGATCGGTTGGATCGGGCCCCGGCCGGAGGTCATCCGCCTGATGGGCGACAAGGCCAAGGCCCGGCAGACGGCCAAGGCCGCGGGCGTGCCCGTGCTTCCCGGCAGCCAGGAGCCGCTCGCGAGCGTCGAGGAGGCGCAGGCCCTGGCGGGTGAGGTGGGGTACCCGGTCATCCTCAAGGCCTCGGCGGGCGGCGGCGGGCGCGGCATGCGCATCGTCCACGCCGCGGACGAGCTGGCCGGCCAGCTCACCGCGGCGCAGAGCGAGGCCGAGAAGGCCTTCGGCGACGGCTCCGTCTACATCGAGAAGTACCTGATGGAGCCGCGGCACATCGAGTTCCAGGTCTTCGGCGACCATCACGGCCGGGCGGTGCACCTGGGAGAGCGCGAATGCTCCATCCAGCGCCGGCACCAGAAGCTCATCGAGGAGTCGCCGTCGCCGGCCCTCAACCAGGAGCTGCGCGAGGAGATGGGAGCGGCGGCGGTGCGGCTCTGCGAGGCCGTGGGCTACGAGAACGCCGGCACCATCGAGTTCCTCCTCGACGCGGACGGCCGCTTCTACTTCATGGAGATGAACACCCGCATCCAGGTCGAGCACCCGGTCACCGAGATGGTCACCGGCCTCGACCTGGTGAAGATGCAGATCGAGGTGGCGACCGGCCGGCGGCTGGAGATCCCCAACGGCCTCAAGCCGCGGGGGCACGCCATCGAGTGCCGGGTCAACGCCGAGAACCCGGACACCTTCGCGCCCAGCCCCGGCCCGCTCAAGACCTTCCACCTGCCGGGCGGCCCCGGCACCCGGGTGGACACCCACGGCTACGAGGACTACGTCATCCCGCCGTACTACGACTCGCTGGTGGCCAAGCTCATCGTCCATGACCGCACGCGGGAGTACGCCATCGCCCGCATGGCCCGGGCGCTCGACTTCTTCGTCGTCGAGGGCATCCACACCTCCATCCCCCTCCACCGGCGGATCCTCCGCGATCCGGACTTCATCGCCGGACGGCTGTCGACGCGCTTCATGGAGCGTTTCCTTCAGAGGGAAGGGCCGGGCGACCGCGGCAAATGAAGTTCCCGGTCTATGCCATCGCCGACGCGGAGGCCCTCCGTCCCCGGCCGCTGCCCGCGGCTGTGGCGTTGATGGCGGCGGCGGGGATGCGGTGGATCCAGATCCGGGGCAAGCGGCTCTCCGGGCGGGAGTGGTACTCAACCCTGGCGGACTGTTGCCGGGTCCTCGAAGGCAGCGGCGTGGAGCTCTGGGTGGACGACCGGGCCGACCTCGCGGCCCTCTTTCCGGTGCAGGGCCTCCACCTCGGACAGGCGGACCTCTCCCCGGCGGCGGCGCGGCGGGTGGTGGGGCCGGGCGTCCAACTCGGGCTCTCCACTCACGATGAGGCGCAGCTCGCCGCGGCGGACGCCGACCCCGAGGTGGACGTGATCGCCGTCGGGCCGGTCTTCCCGACCACCGGCAAGGAGCGGCCGGACCCGGTGGTGGGCCTGGACTTCGTCCGCTGGGCGCGGGCGCGGACGGCCAAGCGGCTGGTGGCCATCGGCGGCATCGGCGCGGACAACGTGGCCTCGGTGCTGGCCGCCGGTGCCGACGCGGCGGCGGTGATCGGGGCGGTCTGCCGTGGGGATGCCCGCGATATCGCAGCCAACTGCCGCCGGCTGCTGGCGGCGGCCGGCCCTTCCGTCAGACACTCATGCGCGTCTACCTGACGGGGTTCATGGGTTGCGGCAAGACCACCGTGGGACGGCTGCTGGCTTCGCGACTGGGAGTGCCGTTCGTGGACCTGGACGAGGAAATCCAGCGACGGGCGGGAAAATCCGTGCGGGAGATTTTCGCGGAGCAGGGAGAGCCCGCCTTCCGGCAACTGGAAGCCGAGCTGCTGCGCGAAACTTTCAACCTTCCGGACGTGGTGGTTTCGACGGGAGGCGGTACGATGGTGTCGGAGGTGAACGCGCGCTGGATCGGCGCCAACGGGCTCGCGGTATGGCTCAACCCGTCGTTCTCCACCATCGTGACGCGCATCGGCGCCCGGGGAAAGACCGACCGGCCGCTGTTCCGCGACGAGGTTCAGGCGCTGTCGCTCTACCAGCAGCGGCTGCCGGCATACCGCCGGGCGGACGTGACCGTGGACGTGGCGCCGGTGGAGGAGCCTGAGGAGATTGCGGCGCGGATTGCGTTATTGCTCAAGGATCGTGGATGATTGCCGATTGACCGCCGAATTGACTGCCTGGAACCGACATTGCGCTATCTGATTCTCTCCGACATGCACGCCAACTGGGAGGCGTTCGAAGCCGTCCTGCGGCGGGCGCGCCGCAAGCGTTTCGACTCGGTCCTGGTGCTCGGCGACCTGGTGGGCTACGGCGCCGCGCCCAACCAGGTGGTGGACGCCGTGCGCGAGCTCGGCCCCCACCTCCACACCGTGCGAGGCAACCACGACAAGGTGGTGACCGGCATCGACTCCGGCAGCAACTTCAATCAGACGGCCCTCGCGGCGGCGCAGTGGACCAGCGGGCGGCTCACTCCGGCCAACCTGCGCTACGTCCGCAACCTTCCCCAGGGACCGCTGCAGGTCGAGGAGAGGCTCGCCATCTGCCACGGCTCGCCGCTCGACGAGGACACCTACGTCTTCTCGGACGTCGACGCCTGGGAGATCTTCTCCCGCTTCCAGACGCCGGTGACCTTCTTCGGCCACACCCACATCCCCTCTCTGTTCTGGCTGGAAGGGCGGCTGCTGGGCGTGAAGGCGCTGCGTGGCACGAGCGGCCGCATCCAGCTCGATCCGGGGGGCCGCTACCTCATCAATCCCGGCTCCATCGGCCAGCCCCGCGACCGCGACCCGCGGGCCTCCTACATGACCTACGACAGTGTCAAGGGCATCGTCCGCTGGTATCGCGCCGAGTACCCCATTCAGGAGTCCCAGCGCCGCATCCGCAAAGCCGGCCTGCCCCACACCCTGGCCGACCGGCTGGCTTTCGGGGCATAGGGGAAGCGGAGCCCTGCTAGTTTCTGGTGGCGGTAGAAATGAATCCTGTCAGGCTCTTGTGGCGCTGGCAACGAATCCTCGGGCAACTTACGCCCCTACCGCCTCCGTCTCCGCCACACCCTCGGGGATGCGCATCTCCCGTAGCCTTTGCGTTCCATGTGCAGGCCGAGGGTTTCAGGATTCCGACGTAACCTCGTTGGTGGAGGCAGCCTGGAGTGCCCGGCCGAACCACAGGTCCAAACGCTCCAAGTCGCGACAGCGCAACACAGCCTGCCGCTGGGACTTGCTCACTGGGACACTGCGCAATTCCAGAATCCTGAGAATGGACTCGGCTTTCCCCTCAGCCCTTCCCTCGACTCTCCCTTTGGCTTCCCCTTCGCTCCTCGCGGCGTCCTCCAACCTTCGGATCACCGGATTGCCCTTGGCCGCCAGGGCTTCAGCCACCTCGTTGTCGGCCACCGCGGCGTCGAGGAGAGCCGCCACGACCA